>Ga0255047_10003029_pt1 | contig 10757 bp, 18 predicted proteins | sample JV7_2_1_MG_FD_183640 | JGI IMG/M metagenome (GOLD analysis project Ga0255047, IMG submission 183640) | Seawater microbial communities from Jervis Inlet, British Columbia, Canada - JV7_2_1 | ecosystem: Environmental > Aquatic > Marine > Inlet | place: Canada: British Columbia | collected 2016-10-06 | reverse complement strand
CGCCACGAAGATCGAGATCGGTGATCGCCTAGCTGGCAACTGGGAGTTTGAGGGGGACATCGTCCACTGCGGCTTCTGGGATCGGATGCTCTCCTCGTCGGAGGTGGCCGACCACTACATCGACCCGTTCGCGGTCATCCGTCCTCGCAAGAGGGTGTTGGGCAAGTCCCCTGCCGTCGCCCCAGATCCAGCCTTCGACCCTGGCATCATCAGCAAGCCAGCGGTGCTCGCTCAGGCACAGTCGAAGCGCCCTGCCAGCAAGACGTGGATCCCCGGGTTCGCCCCTTCGATCCTCTTCGACCCGGCCACAGTATCCAAGCCATCGGTGGCGAGGGCTGCGCCAACTCTTCGTCCGGCTGGCCGATCTTGGGTTCCAGTCTTTTCGACTCCGACCGTCCCGTTCAATCCGGCCTTCGCTCACAAGATGCGGGTCAAGCCGGCGGCTCCGGTCTCGAGGCCCGCCGGCCGAGCTTGGTTGCCTGGGTTCACGGTCACTCCGCTGCCAGTGCCGCTCAATCCGGCCCTGATTCTCAAGTCGCTCGTCACGCCGGCCAAGACGTTCAAGCGACCGTCCACCCCGATTTGGCTCCCAGGTTTCCCGGTTTCTCCGACTGTCCCAGACACGAGCTGGAATGTCTTCGAGTCGGACATCATCCACCCGAACCCGGTCCTGACTGCCATCGAGGCTAGTGGAGATGCAGAGCATCCGAATCCAGTCTCGGTCTTTGAAGTGGATCAGGACATCGAGCACCCGGTTCTCGTCATCCCAGTAGACCCGGTCCCACCAGACGCACCGCTTGGCGACTACACCAAGATCGGCGACTACACCGCGGTCCCAGGCGACCGCTTCATCATGGTCGATGCTACGCTTGGACCCGTGACCATCACACTCTTCACTGCAGTCGGCAACCCGGGCAACGTGCTCGACATCAAGAAGATCGACTCCAGCGCAAACCCAGTCACCGTTGCTCCAGATGGAAGCGAAACCATCGATGAGGGCCTGACCAGAATCCTTGCCCTTCAATACGACTCTTTGACCATCCTCCCAGACAACATCGAGTGGTGGATCCTGTGACCTACATCTCGCAAACAGAGTTTCTGATCGAGGTCGAGAAGGGTTTGATTCCTGGTCACTCGCTCATCCACAAGTTTGGGCGTAACGATTCAACAGGAACCACCCTTGAACCTGTGACTATGGGTGGGGTCTACCAAACTCCACAAGCTGCATCTGCCACAACTGTGCGTGTCAAGGCGGGAGGCAACGCAAACGACACCGCAGCGGGCACTGGCGCTCGCGAGGTGACCTTCATCGGTCTTGATGAAACTGGCGTGGTGATCACTGAAGCAGTAGCTACGGCTGGTGCCAGTGCATCGGCTGCAACTACCGCTACGTTCATGCGGATCTACAGGGCCTACGTCAGCGCGTCAGGGACCTACGCTACGGCGATCGCGGGGTCTCACGCTGGCGACATCGTGATCGAGAACGGGTCAGGTGGTACCGACTGGCTGACTATCGATTCGACGATCTTCCCCATGGGGCAGACCGAGATCGGCGTATTCTCCGTCCCGATCGCCACGACGGCCTACATCCTCCGGGCAAATGCCTTCGCTGACTCCACCAAGACGACCGACCTGATCTTTTTCTGTCGCGGTGGAATCATGGAATCGGCGGCGCCTTACTCTCGCATGAATCCCCTATTTACCTTGAGCCTGAAGGGCGGCCACGCTCCGTGGGAATCCTCTTCGGGGGTGCGGGTCGCCGGTCCGGCGGATATGGGCTTCATGGCTCAGGTCGGTGTCGGCACTGCGGTTGTTGCCGTGGACTTTGAAATCCTCCTGGTCGCTGATTAACCTGATGTCTCCCGCACTCAAGATCGAGAGGGTATAAACGCACCATGGCAACCACCGTCGACTTCACGATGTATACCGGGGACAAGCGGATCCTCGAGCTGACGGTCAAGGACGTGGCTGCAGCCATTGTCGATCTCTCCGGCGCCAGCGGCTCCGACATCCACTGGATTCTGCAGCGAGCACTGGGCGACAACGCGGATCAGGTCTACAAGGAGCTCGCTTCGGGCATCACGTTCAAGACTGACGGCACCGATGGCATCGTTCAGGTGGCCATCGACGAAGCAGACACTCAGGACTTCGACGCAGTGAACGACTTGGCGTATCCGCACCAGCTGAGCGTGGAGGTTTCGGCGAGGCCGGCGATCTCGATGGCAGGCACGGTGACGATCAAGCAGCGGATCTACCAGGACGTGGATCAGGAAGTCGCAGGCGTCGTTATCGACGTCACGATGGGATTCACCGCGGGGACGGTCAACACCGCGTGACCGACGAGATCCCCGAGGCCCTTCGCTCCGTTTCGTGCACGCGATTCGACTGCGGGCAGAAATGCGGCTACCAGTTCTTCCGGCGCTACGTGCTCGGTGAACGCAAGCCGCCGACTGGTGCACTGGTGTTCGGACGCTCGGACGACGAGGCGAAGAACACGGTCTACGACCACAAGATTGAGACGGGAACTACGCTCGACATCCCGGAGTGCCAGGAGATCTTCGCGGCGAACTTCGAGGAGAAATCGGGCGACGTGGAGGACTGGGGCGATGACAAGCCAGCGGAGTTAAAGGATCTGGGGGTCACACTCATCGGCCACTGGCGCGAGACGTGCGCATGGAGCACCAACCCGGTCATGACCCAGAAGCGGTTCGGCTTGCCGATCAACTACCGCACCAGTGGGGGGGACGCCAAGTCCTTCACCTTCGAGGGCGTGCTTGATCTGGTCGAGGACGTCACGAGCGTTGGGCGGGTCATCACCGACAACAAGACGTCGAAGCGGAAGTGGTCGAAGAAGAACGTGGCCGACTCGACCCAGGCTCTGTTCTACGGGGTCGCGGCCGAGCGCGAGGAGGAGCTGGTGGAGCTCGGGGTGGATCCGGACCAATTCCACTTTCACGTCGCGGTCAAGTCCAAGGTGCCGCAACTCCAGGCCCCAGCGACGGATCCGGCCATGGTGAGGCACACAGACGCCGCGGAGCGCCAGGGGGCAATCAAGCGCATGGCCTTGTTCCATCAGCAGGTTGAGGCGAACATGGCGAACGACAGCTTCCTCCCGAACCGCTCGCACTTCATGTGCTCGCGCAAGTGGTGCGGGTGGTGGAGCGATTGTGAAAAGGCCTTTGGTGGCAAGGTGAAAGAATGAAGAAGCGAAGCAAGCGGCGAATCTCCCCCGGCCTGGCCAAGTCCGTCAAGATGAAGAAGCCGCACGCGAAGACCGTGCGCAACATGGTCAAGAAGGCCGGCAAGGTCATCAAGAGTTCCAAGCCGTCGTGAACTACCCGCCGCTTGAGCGGCCGATCGTTGTCGACACTCGGGAGCAACTGCCGTGGGAGTTCGATTTCGTCAACAAATCTACGGGTGAGTTGATGGACTACGCCACCGTCTCCCAGAAGATGGATGAGGGCGACTACGAGCTTGAGGGACTGCACGAGACTTGTGTCATCGAGCGGAAGTCCCTACCAGATTTTGTGTCTTCGATCACCTGGGGCCGAGATCGGTTCTCCGCTGAGTTGAAAAGGATGCAGGAGAGGGTCGAGCACCCCTTCGTATTCATCGAGTGCAACGTCGATCAGGTGCTCCGCGGGGACTACCAGAACAACGTTGTGCCACGGGCCATCATTGGATCGACCCTGTCTTTCGCTGTAGACTTCCCGGCTGTGCATTTCGTTTGGTGCGGTTCCCGGAGGTATGCAGAGGCGCAGGCCCTCTTGCTGTTTGCGGACATCGAACGAGAGATGAAAAAGCGATCAGCATGAGGGGCGAAACATGGCGACAGCTGGACGAGCGGACTTACCAGCACTCCCAACCAAGACAGACCTAGAAACATGGCGAGCATCACTCTCTGAAAATCCATTGGCTACCAAGTTCCTGCGCGAGCGGGGGATTGGTGAAGCGTGCCAACAGGAGTTCGAGATTGGTCTCTGCAATGGGCTTGTCACGGTCCCGATCTACGGGCCAACCGATGACGGCAAGGACTCCCAGCTGCTCGGGATCAAGAGCTTCGAGGTTGACCACGAGGAGATCTCGACGTTCAAGGGAGAGGGCAAGATCCACGCCTTCCCCTACCCACTGTTCGACGCATGGGATCTCGACAACCCGCTGGTGGTCACATCCGATGAACTGTCGGCCGCGGCGCTGACTGGGATCGGGCAGAACGCGATCTGCACCACGGTCAAGATCGGCAAGTCGGACAAGCTCGAGTTCTTCCCGGTTGGTCGGTTCAAGGCAGTATCGCACTTCATCGTCGCGCTGTCTGGCAACTCAGCAGGGAGGCGGATGGGCAAGAAGCTCGCCTTCGAGTGCAAGCGGGCCTTCCCCGGCGCCAGGGTCACCCTGGTGATGCTCACGGTGCAGATGCTCACGGTGGGCAGGCTTCTCGGGGGATCCTCTGATCCAGCTGCAGACTGGCACAAGACGGTCTCCAAGGGGACTGACGAGGAGATCTCCGATGACGACGGGGCAACGATCTTCGAGTCCAGTGGGCGTCTCTGGCTGTCTTCTCGGAACGATAGCCCGGAGTGCGTGGCCGAGTTCACAGGGCGCTTGATCGAGCAGGGCCGGACGGTGAAGGCCGGGGTCGACGAAGGCCGGCACTGGGTCTTCGAGCTCACTCACCATCTCGGCCACACGATCCTCGTCGAGCACCGACCGGAGAACCAGTTCTACGCCGACGTGACCAACGTGGCCGGCGCGGAGTTCACCTTCGAGAAGATGCACGGGGATCGGATCCGCAACTACCTCATGAGGCGCACTGGCTTCGAGTATGAGACCAAGCACCGCGGGTGGCAGTTCGGGTTCACCAAGACCAACTTCGACGAGTTCCTCTCTCCCGAGCTAGTGTTCAAGATCGGCAAGAGCACACCGGAGCCGAACGACACGTTCGAGATGGAAGCGCCGCATGACTCCGTCGACTTCTGCTTGCCAGAGCCATGCGGGAAAGAAGTCGATGGCCTGAAGCTGATATGGGGTGACGTGCTCTCCATGCACCACCACAAGGTCACGATGCCGCTACTCGCAGCGACCATCCTTGCCCCGGTGCGTCGACTGCTCGCCATTGGCCATGATCCGTTCCTGGTGTTCATCCAAGGGCAGACAGGGTGTGGCAAGACGACGAGGGCGAAGGTCTTCCAGTCGTTCTTCGGAGACTTCTGGGACTCGCAGAAGATCCTCACCTTCAAGCACACCGTCTTCTGGATCGAGAACCTCGCGGCGATGGCCGGCGATGCGCCGCTGCTGATGGACGACCTGAACTACGACAAGATGTCCGACGACGATGCGAAAAACATCCGTCGCTACCTGCAAGGCACTGCGCAGGGTGGCTCGCGTCAGAGACTGACCAAGGCATTCGGCGTCGGCGACCAGACCCCTACCGAATACTGCACCAAGCTGATCACCTGTGAGATTCTTCCGAGCGGGGACCAGTCGCTCATCGCCCGGTCGATGGTGGTCGACGTCCCGCATATCGACGCACTCTCCAGTAAGTGGCGCAAGCCGCACGATCGGATCAAGACGCACCGACACCTTCTGCCTCATGCGATGACGGCCTGGATCACCTGGGTCATGGCATCACCGGACCGAGCTCGGGAGCGGTTCGACGAGATCGAGTCGGAGGCGAAGGAGCAGATGAAGGAACTGTTCGACTACGAGCTGGGCGAGGGCTGGGGTGCTCGACGTGCAAACTTCGTCCGGGCCTTCTCTCGGATGTCGTTGTTCACTGCCGCCTTCAAGATCTTCGCGGAGTGGTCGCGGGAACGGGGGGCCATCAAGGGAGCTGAATACGACGACCTGATCAAGAAGTGGGACACGAGCGTGGTCTACGACATGTTGGAGAGCCAGGTTGGCGCACTGGGCGAGGAAGGCGTGGCCAACGAGATGCAGACGGTGATCGAGAGCGCCGTGGCCTCGGGACGGGCAAGACTCCGTGACCAGCGGTCGGGCCTGAAGGCGGACACTGACGCCTTGCCAAGCGCACCGTCTATCGGATTCCTCGAGCCAGTGGTCGACGGGATGCTTCGAGATTCTGACTTCGCCGACAACTTCGCCCTTCTCAACGGTCGCAAGGTTATCGTCGGGCTCCACCAAGGAGTCGCCCAGCTATGGCCGAGCAACAGCAAACCGAAGATGAACTGGACGCGGATCAAGTCCTACCTGGAGAAGGCGGACGAGGTCATCTACAAGAAGACGCGGGACCGCCGCTATCTCTTGTGCAAGAAGGAACTGGCGACGAGGATCGTCTCGTGCCTGGGAGCGACGGACCTAGCCCAGCTGGAGGAGACGGAGCCGGAGGTGGACTGGTAGCAGTCCCCGGCGGAGATGAGAATGCTTCGCTGAACCGCCTGGCCAACCGAGTTGGCGTGCTGTGCGACGGGCTTGTCGGGATAATGCCTGACATTCAAACGTCCTTGCGCGGGATGCTGGTGAAGAACGACTCGAATTCGGTGAAGGCCATCGAGCTCTTGCTCAAGCTGCAGGAGAAGTTTTCGAGGAGCGCCATCGAGATCGAGCGGCTCGTGAGTGAGCGGCAGGATCGAATGCTCACGCACCTTGAGAGGACCGGAGGTCGGTCGGTCGAAGTCAGTGGGGAAGACGCGGAACTCCGAGCCCTCGGAATGTAGGGTGCTCAATAATTTCTCAACCAAACGGCCAAACTCGCTAAGGTCGGAACAACCGCCCGAGTAGGAACATGAACACTGCTGCCGCCCCCGCCATGCCGATCAGTGCCACCGAGAGGAAGGCCAAAGACATGACGCAACCCCCGCTCTCCAAGACCAGCACGGTAACGGTAGCTTTGATGAGTGCCTTGCTTGTGGTTACTGCCAGTGGGGCCTTCGCGTTCGCGTCTCACCGGACGGCAGTGCTGAACCTCGAGGAGGGGCAGCGAGAGATCAAGGCTTCCATCCAGCAGATGAGATCGGCCCAGTCGACGCTGGCCCTGGTGATGGAGCGGATGCGGCAGGACGACGAGCGGGAACGGAAGGATGCCGCGCTCTTCGACGACCACGAGGCTCGCCTCCGCAAGCTCGAAAACGGGAAGTAGCTACTTCGGACGGCCGGCGAAGTTCTTCCTGCCGTGCTCGGTGGCGATGGACGGGCGGACCCGCGGCTGGATCAAGTCCCAGTCGACGATCTCGGCAACTCCGCCAAGCGCGTTCAGCAGCTGCGGCTCGTCGTTGACCTTGAGCAGCTGGCCACCGCGGAGGGTGAGCATCTCCTGCAGCATGGCAAACCCCAAGCGCAGCGTCTTGAGTGACTCAGTGGTCCCGAGCTTCGGGTGTCCGTGGAAGTCAGCCGAGCCCAGCATCACGACATTCTTGGCGCCCATCCAGGTGGCTACAATCGCGGCGTAGTATCCCGAGCAGCCGATCTCGGGCATCTTGCCGAACAGCCGGCCGGGGAACGAGGGGAACTTGATCTGCCGGCGGTAGACGTCGGCCTCGTCGCTCGTGATCACGAACTGGGGGCTCGCATTCCTGATCGAGTCCCAGCAGCTACGGTCGTAGTAGGGTTCGAAGCACAGCGCGAACGTCGGGTCGAAGTGATCGCAAGCTCTGTTGCACGAAATCGTCCAGTAGTCGCGGAGATCCTCATCGGCATTGCGATCGGGCTTGAACGACGGCCCAGTTCCGACGATGACGACGTCTTCGCCAGTCAGCATGTTCTGAACCTGCAGCGGCCAGAGCCCTTCGAAAGCCGGCTGGCCAGGCTGCGGGAGATCGAAGCGTTCGGCCCAGTCGATCGCGGCTTGTTCTTGGCGGCGCTTGGTCATGATGGCAGGATCAGCTTCCCCGGGCGGGGGTTGGGGTTGTTGTTGCTCAAGGCCGCAGTGAGAGTCGGCTTGATCACCTTCTCCCAGACTTCCTCCGAGATGTAGAGTCCGACGACCTTGCGAACTGTCGTCGTCTCAGGCACCAGTGGATCCTTGATTCCAAGGTTGAGCTCGACGTGCGAGACGTCGGTCCGGCCGCTGACCACCTCGACGAAGGCCGCGAACAAGTCTTGGCCGTGAACCTTCTGCAGATCCTTGATGACAATCATAGCAGGATTTCCAAGTCGATTTCCAATGCGCCGGGGGACGAGCGGAGGATGTTGATCGAGTCGATGTCCATCACCTCGAGTTCGTCGATCCACCAGTCTCCAGGCTTCCGGTTGATGTGCAAGATCTCGCCGGGACCAAGGTTCCGACCCCATGCGTCCTCGGCCCACGAGATCGTCAGGTAGAGCCCGGTCTGGGCCACCCGGATCATCTCGCGCAAGCCGGCGCGGGCGTCTTCCTCCTGAACGTGTTCGAGCACGTCGCAGCACGAGACCCAGTCCCAGGAGTTGTCCTCTTCGGGAATCGCGTGCATCCCGGGGAAGTGCTCGACCTTGTGGTATCCCCGCTCGATGTCGGACGGGTCGGCCACGTCCATCCCGCACAGCGACTCGACCACCTCGTAGCCCTTGGTCGCAAGGATCCGAAGAGGCTCTCGGGCTGCAGCGTTGAGGATCTCACCGCGGCCGGCGCCGATGTCGAGCAGCGAGCGGATCCCGCGGCCCTTGGCCCAGTTCACAAACCGAGTCAGCCTAGCCAGGCCAGTGCCATACTGGGGGAACTCGCCGTAGACCCGTCGATACTTGTCCTGCTCCCAGTTGCGGCGCTCGACGAGATCCTCGGGCGGGACTCTTGGACTAGGGGGCTGGGGGAGTAGACGGTGACGTTTGCTTGGCATTCGGGATCTTGGTGTAGTTGTGTTCGATGACCGTCGCGATGTTCGCGCCGTCCGGGACGATGATGCAGCGGACCGTCTTCCACTCCAGGAACAAGGCGATGAGAAGCCGCTGGTTCCCGATCTCGACTTCGTAGCCGGCGAGATGCTCGCGCTCGTGAACGATCAAGGGATTCACCATGCCTCGACAACCGATGTCGAAGAGCAGCGACCCCATCCCGGACGTTGGGTTCATGATCTCCAGTTGCCGCCACTGGGTCTTGCTGGCGTGCTTCGGGTCACAGAACACCTTGTCGATTGGCAGCTCGACCACGGGGTAGACGGTTGGCGGAGTCTGGCGATGGTGCTTACTTGGCATCACCTGAACTCCTGGTAGCACTTGTGCTTCTTGAGCCAAGCGATCAGGGTCGCGATCTCGGTCTCGGCGAGCACCACGCGATTCTGCTCACTGATTCCGTTCTCCGTGGTGAGGACAACCTCACCCTGGAAGCAACCTTGCTGCACGTAGGCGCCGTCGCCCAAGTAGGCCTTGTTGGGGTGCGTCGATTCACTCGGCATCGTCGCCTCCGTTGTCGAGCTGGGCGAGCAGGATCGGCCCCTGGGGCTGCACCGGCTGCACGGTGTGCTCGATCACGAACCTGTAGCCGCCGCGGTAGGTGTCGAGCACGTTCACGAGCTTGGCGTCGGCCGCGAGCTCGGGGAACCGCTCCAGGAGCCACATCAGGATCACCCCTGTCGGAATGGTGCATTCGGTCTTGATGCAGCTGAGGCTGCCGTTGTCTTTTGCTTCTTTGCTCATTTCGCTCTCTTCTTGATCGCCCGCCGCATTCTCTGCGACAGCTTGTATTCCGCCTCCGGCTCTGTTGCCGGCTTGGTCGGTTTGGTTCGTAGATCGACGGCCCAGCCTTGCGGGCCATACTTGTCCTCCATCTGATTGATTGCCATCTCGTCGATGCGTTCCAAGAACTCCTCGAGCTTCTCGGAATCGCCATCGCACTTCTCGAAGTAGCGGGTGGCGTCGATCATCAGTGCGCCCTTGGTGTCGTTGTTCGGGCACCAGTGCGGCGTGTTGTTCTTGTCCGAGCCGGCGCCAGCGATCTGGTCCCAGTGGGCCACGCACCAGTTGTGCTGCTGGCGGTTCTCGTAGTCACCGCACAGCCCGGTCTCGGTGTTGAGATGCGGACACGGGACTCGGGAGTAGACGCGCATCGAGCGGCCGGAGTCGTGGTCGGCCATCGTGACTGCGGTCCAGCAGCATCGACCGAGCACTCGGCATCCGTCGCATTCGGCTAGGTTCACTTGTTCTTGATCTCCTCAAGCAAGGCCAGCACCTCGCCGCGGAACACCAGCATCCCTTGCACGAGCGGTTCCAGCTCCTCCTTGACGATCTTGCGGAAGTCCTCGATGTCGAAGCCGGCGCCGGCTTGCTCCAGCATCTCCATCCACTTCTGGATGCCGGGGACCGTGTCGGATGCGTTGGCCTTCAGCTCATCCATCCATTCGGTGAACGGTTTACTCATGATCAGTTTTCCTCGAGGAAGGCTTCGATGGCGTCGAGCTTGGCTTGCGCCGTCCAGTTCAAGTGCAGGAACACCTGTCGGATGCGACTTAGCAGCGATACTAGATTGACGTTGGCGGCGAGGATCTTCTCGCGGTCCTGATTTTCGAGGCGCTGGTTGTGTGTCACCATGGCCAGACCATCGCGAGCAAGTAGACGATGCCAACGATCCAAGGCAGTCCGAGCACGACGGCTCCGAGCAAGACCATCAAGAGGCCCTGCCAGAGCGGGCGACGTTCGTAGACGTGGTCGTTCACTCGCCCCCCTCCCTGTCCGTATCCTCCTGGGCTAGGACATCACACGGGGTAGTTTCGCACCCGTGAGGGCAACAGGTGTCCTGTAGCTTCTTCCGCAACTCGTCCCGTTCCTTCACGGCGGCGTCGAGCTTGGCCTCCAGTTCGGCGATGCGGAACCACGCATCCTTCAGCGCAGTC
>Ga0255047_10003028_pt1 | contig 10757 bp, 12 predicted proteins | sample JV7_2_1_MG_FD_183640 | JGI IMG/M metagenome (GOLD analysis project Ga0255047, IMG submission 183640) | Seawater microbial communities from Jervis Inlet, British Columbia, Canada - JV7_2_1 | ecosystem: Environmental > Aquatic > Marine > Inlet | place: Canada: British Columbia | collected 2016-10-06 | reverse complement strand
CGATATTAGCATGGAAAGATGTCATTGCACACTTTAGAGCGGAAGAAGGACCAGACGGCAAATGGGAACCATTAACGGACACAACATTCAAGTCGAGAAGGAAGGGCAAGAGAAAGAAGAACCCTAAAATTTTACAAGACTCCGGACTTTTGAGACTGTCTAACAGGTGGAAAGTTATCGATAATGGCACTACAGCGAAAGTGTTTAATAATACTAAATACGCCAAATATCATGATAGCAATGAGCCAAGAAAGGGCAGTCCGCCAATATTACCTCATAGAAAATTTATGTGGTTAAGCCCAAAGTTAGAATTAAAGTTCGCTCAAATGTTACTTGAATACATAGCGGAGTAAATATGGCAGTAGACGTTACAACAATCAAAGCAGCGGTTAAAGAGCTGATAAACGAGAACAACACAACCACTTCAGGTCTTGATATATCGTCAGGTCTTGCGAAAAGGGTACAGGTTATCTCAGGCGCTACCGCTACGAAACAGCCTTTGATGGTTTATGAGTACCCTGCTGTATTTGTAGAAATGAAAAGCAGTTCAGACGATTGGACTTCTTTAGGAGACACAACAAGAAGAAATGCGGAAATAAATATAGATGTAGTAAGTGTTGTTGATTGGGGTATCGGACAAGAAGAAGCACGAGAGGAGTCAGATGACGAACTTGTGATACTCACTCAAAACGTACAGGATTTATTCCGTAATAAAATAACTCTCTCTTCAACTGTGGATTCGGTTATTGTAACTGCCATTAACTACGAAGCCGAATACACTAACGATACATACAATAGCATGAGTAGGATGAATTTATTGATTAAAAAAAGGGGATAATATGTTAACAGGAGAACAGGTAAAAAAGCAATCAGAAGGAGCATTTTCTCAGTGGGGTCCTACATGGGAAAAGAACGCAAAATTAAACGGGGAGACATTCAAAGCAAAAGGCAAGAGTAATTTTAGTATATTCGGTCACGGTGTAGGCAGGCATTTAATATGTGTGGCTTACGGTGCAAGCCTTGAAGATGAAGTTGATAAACTTAAAGTAAAGAACCCATCAGTAGATATTGCTTGTGTTGATAAGGCATTTGGGTATCTATTAGACCACGATGTAAAACCTAAATTTGTATTTCTTGCAGATGCCGGTATAAGTTACGAAGAAAACTGCGAACCCTGGCTCGACCAGACTAAGGACATGAGTTTAATACTCAATGTATGTGCTAATCCTGAATGGGCAAAAAACTGGCGTGGAAATGTATTTTTTGTAGTTAATGAGGACAATATAAAAACACAGGACATCTACTCTCCGCTATCAGGAGTTAATGAACTTGTAAAAGCCTCAAGTAACGTAGGAAATTCGGTTATAGTATATGCTAATTCTTATCTTCATTATGATACTTATACGATGGTTGGTTATGACTTCGCATGGGGTGAAGATGACAACTATTACTGCAATAAAGACACAGATAAAAGATGGTACATGAATCACAATCAGGTTCTACAGCCTACAGGAGAATTAGTTTATACATCTAATAACCTTATGTTTTCAGTGAGATGGTTAAGCGATTATATCAATGTTGAGATAGCCCCGCGCAAGAGAAAAGTATATAAGACAACTAAAAAGGGTTTATTGAGTGTACCCATAAGAAACCTTGACAAGTTGCTTAAGACATTCACAGCAAGACAACCGGAACCCGAAGAGATAGACCACATATTAAACACAAGAGCAATAAGCGTAAGTGTTAAAGACCCTGCTGAGTTAAACAGGGAATTACCAAATAAACAAGTACTGGAAGTTATTATTCGACACTTACCAACAGACCCATTGGAGGCGGTTCATGCATAAACTAAAATACGTAGATTACAGGGAATTTTCATTTCCTTTTTTAAAGCATTACAGAGGCGGTTTATTACTACCGTCAGGCGATAACATAATAAAAGTGACAGACGATGAAAAAAGACATTTAATGAAATTTAAAAATGGTTCAAGACCTGTTTTTGAGGAAGTTAAGTCAGTTAGAAAACCTCCCGAACAGAGTATAGAAGTAAGCGAGGAATAAAATGGCAGTCGGATCAAGCACACCTTATTTGGGGTATGACGCATATTTAGCAATAGCACAAGAAGAAACATTTGGTACGAGAGTTACAGGCACTACTTTTTTAGAGTTCAATTCTGAGAGTTTAAAAAGAGAGACTGAGACTAAGAAACTTGACTCTATAAATACCACACGTAACCCACAAAAACAGGTTAGTTTAAATCAAACTATATCAGGCACTATTGAAGTTGACGCTAATCCTGGTGCTGATGGTTTTGCTATCCTTTGTGGTCACGCTTTAGGCGGTACTATGGCAAGTTCTACTCTGGCAGCCGGTGCAATCGCTCATACTTTGTGGGAAGGGAATATGGAACTAAACAGCCCTACCACAACGGCAACTAACGCAGTGGCACTTACAGCACAAGTCAGGAAAGGCGGTACGGATCAATTTAGTTTCGCAGGTATGAGAGTTAACGCTCTTACAATATCCGGTGAGGTCGGGGACGTTGTTAAAGCAAGTTTCGATTTAATGGGTAAATCAGGCACATCTACAAGTGATGCCTTGACTCCCGCTTTTACTACGATAAACCCTTGTAACTTCGATGGTATTACAATTCAAACCTCGGATAGTATAGGCGGTTCGTGGACTACTGAAGTATTTGAAAGTTTCGAGGTATCGGTTGAGAACAACCTCACAGAGCAACGCGGGTTAGGAAGTGTTAATTTACACGCTCTACCTCCGGGTATGAGAACGGTTGGTTTAAAGTTAACTCAACAATACGATACTTTGACCGCTTATAATCGTTATACTCAGGCCACGAGCGTAGCAATGCAGATCATAATGGACACCGGAGTAACTTTAACAGCTGCACAAAGCACATATAGTATGGCTATAAGGTTCCCGAAAGTATACATTAAAAACCCAATGCCAGATGTAGGAGGACCCGATCCTATAGCACTTGAATTTGAAACTGATGTTATGGGTTTACAAGGCACTACAACAGGTTATGCAATACAGATGCAAATAAACAACGCTACGGCAACGTATGAAATAACATAGGAGAGTTATGGCAGTATTAAACTTAGACGTATTTGAAGAAAAAACAAACGAGATTGAGTTGGGAGATAAGACTTTCACAATACCGGAGCAACCGAGTTTAGGCTTGATGTTAGCCTTACAGGATATGCCCGAAGGCGTGGAAGGGATGGAGAAAGGGTTAAGGCTGTTACATAAAGTATTTAATATTCATCAGAAAATTGAATACGAAGATTTTAGTTTACTGTTTGACATGAGTCAATATGTAGCAGTTTTAAACTTTGTTTTAGCCGGTACGAGTGCTGAAGACACTAAAGAAATGTTAGAAGAAGCACTCATCCCGGTAGAAGGCGGAAAAAAAAAGCAAGAACTTCTCAGCGTAAAGGAATAGACGTAGTTGGCTTAGTGTGCAACTTCTCAATGTTTTATAATATTCCCGTCACTGAATACAAGGCAGTCTTAGCAATGCCTGCAAAAGTGTTCTTTGCAATGTTCGAGCATAAGAACAAAGTTTTAAAAGGCGAGATCGAGGAACGTAAGAAATGGCAACAGACGAACAAGTAAAACTAATAATCAAAGCGGTAACAGATCAAGCCGTTAGAGAATTAGACAAGTTCAATAAAACACTCACTGCCGGTGAGAAAAAGCAAGGTAAGTTCTCAAAGGCTATGAAGTCTGCCAAGAAGAATTGGAAAGCACTTGCTGCTACTGGTTTAACGGCGGGTATTGCCATTAAGCAGGGCTTAGACCTCGCTAAAGAGTTCACAAAGTTCGAACAGGGCGCTCAGGCTATGGAGAATCAGTTCGGCGTATCTTCTGATGCTGTAATAGCTAAACTAAAAGAAGTCTCAGGCGGTACAGTATCGAGTGCCGATATAGTCTTATCCGCGAACAGAACAATGGCACTTGGTGTAACCAAAGACCTCGACAAGATGGGTAAACTATTAGAGTTCGCCCGTTTACGTGGTAGGGCTATGGGTATCGATACTACTACTGCCTTCTCGGACCTAACCACAGGTATCGGTAGGCAATCACCCCTAATCTTGGACAATTTGGGTCTTATTACTAAGGGATGGAACAAAGAAGCAGCAGCAGCCGGTGTAGCATTTGACTCACAATTCGTATTAAATAAAGTATTAGAACAAGCAAGCGCAGAACTTAAAAAAGTAGGTAAACTACAAGAAACAAGCGCGGAGAAGGTCCAGAGGGCGAGTGCTACATGGGACGATATGCAATTAGTTATTGGTGAAATATTACTTCCTATATTAGTGGATGTAATGGATGTATTTATAACTATTGGTAATTGGATGTTAAAAGACGCCCCAATAGCATGGGAGAAATTCAAACAGGGTTTTGTTATAGCATGGAAAGTTATTAAACTCGTTGCAACCCAAACCATAAAAGCTATGCAAGACCCTTTCCTCGCATGGATAAATCTTGCTATACGTGGTTTGAATTTATTAAGAGATAAACAAATAGACCAACTTAAAGGAATTACGTTTTCAACGGTAGAAGAAGCACGTACTCAATTACAAGTTGAACAAGTTAAATATGATGAGATTGGGAAGGCGAGTGAGAAAGCAAAAGCAGTAATAATAAAAGGCCAAAAAGACGCAGCGGAGGGAGCTAAAGAAGGATTAGATGAATCCACAAAAACATGGCAACAATGGGCTACTAATATAATGGGTACGGTATCAGGTATGACAAGCCAGATATCAGCCATATCAAGCCAGTATTTTAAGAACAAAAACCTTGAATTAGATAATGCTTTAGCCAAAGAATTAAAAGCAAATGAAGCGCGTGGATTATCAGAAGAAGAATTGGCGAAGTTAAATGAAGAAACCAATGAAAAGTTCGCAAAGAAAAAGCGTAAATTAGCAAGACAAGAAGCAAAAGCAACAAAGAAGATTCGTACATTAGAGACTACAATGGCTACTGCACAAGCCGTCATGACTGCTTACGCTCAACTCGGTCCTATAGGAGGTGCAATCGCGGGAGGTTTAATAGCAACTCTCGGAGCCACACAAATAGCACTTATACAAAAACAACCTTTACCCGCGGCACAAGAGGGCGGTATAATAAGAGGTGCTCCTGGTTCCGCAGGCCGTGTTATACGCGCGGGCGAGCAGGGAAGGGATGAAGCTATCATACCATTAGAAGACCCTGAAGCACAAAGCAAACTCGGAGGTTTAGGTGGTACTACGATAGTATTGAACGTTGAGACTTTAATAGGTGACGATATGTTGCCGGGCAGAGTGACAGACATGATTGACAAGGCTTTATTTCAGCGCAAACAAGACGGTTTATCGAGGTTGTAATGGGGAATTTTGAGATATTAAGCGAGAATTTAATAACCACAACTACCGTGATAGGGGTGGGTGCAAATACTTCAACTGTTGGCAATTTGTTAGATAGAAACCCTAATACTTTTTATGAAGGTCAGACAACATCTAACTCCAATCTTCAAGCAACCTTTTCCGCAGGTATCACATTAAACAGGATAATCATAACCGGAGTTAATGCAAGTCAGTTTGCTGTAATATATGACAACGATCAAACAACAGGTAGTTATTTAGCGATAACTGATGCTAATACAACATCTTCATATTGGATAAACAATACTGAAGAAAATCATTATTTAAAATTCACAACTCTAACAAGTGTAACACGAATAAATGTTCAATTGCAAACTACAACTGCAACGGTTCCTAAAAAAGCGTCACAGTTGTGCTTGGCTAATAGAAAATTTGTTCTTACAGACAACCCTTCATCTTCTCAGTATCAGGCTAAATTAAAAAGAGCAATGGCATCAAATCAAATGGCTAACGGTGGCGATCAATTAACTATATTTGGTGAGGCTTACGAGTCAAAAATAAGACTGACTTATCAGGGCGATTCCATGAGGGATAACCTGAAATCTCTATACGACGAAAAGGCATCTTTCAATATAGTACCATATCCAACAGGAACTTCGTGGGAAGGAAACGAATTTTATTTAGTTAATTGGGCGGGTGACTTTAATAAGCAACCTGCTAAGAATGATATAGTAACTAACGGCTGGAATATAGACATGAATTTAAAAGAGGTTGCCAAGTGAGTCTTCGGAGACATTATACATTTGATGACGTTTCCACAGACCATCTTACTATATTTGACGAGATGGCAATCGGTGACTTTTCATGTACTTCTGATATAACATTCACATCGGCTAAATTCAGGGACGGTTTCGAAAGCCCTTCTAATTCATTAAACGCAAAAGCATCCTGTTCAACTCACGCGGTTTATAGTGATATGTCACTTGCTTTTTGGATGAAAATAGTCGCAACAACTTCAACAGTTACATTTCCCGGTCCCATATCGAACGGGTCGAATAACGTGGATGGATGGACTACATTTTATCAGCCCACTACATCAGGCCATAATTTATTCACATGGAGAGTCTTTTCGGCTGGCGTTCAGTCTTCAACACGTATGACTCTAACTACAGGCCAATGGTATCATATAGTAGGCACGGTAGACACGGCTAACACTACTCAACAATTATATAGGGACGGTACTTTAATAGACAGCACAACGGGTGCAACTGCCGTTATAACAGTTCCATCTTCAAGAAACTTTACAATAGGTCACGATTTATCACCGAACTCATTAACAGTCGCTTATATTCAAATGGACGATTTAAGGGTTTACGATGAGGTTCTTACAGCAAGTCAAACGGCTGATATTATAACGTACCCTACGATTAAATCAATGATTAAACGCGGGACAAACAAAGGGTTCAGAAGACTTTATATGAAGCGTAAATTCGGTGCTGATTATGAGAGTGAATGGCAAAGAATTCCGGATTATTTAATAATGTCGTGGGGTACGGTACAATTTGAGGTTGACGATATCAAGCCTAACTTCTATTCATATTCGGGCGTCACCTTGCAAGTCAACAATAAAGAAGGGTACTTTAATGATGTTGACGATTCTGCATCTTTTTTCTTCGGTGCTATCACAAGGCACAATACACTTGTTAAAGTTGAAGCCGGATATACAACTCCCGGTGGTATGGAATACCCTACAAACCCACAGATATTCGAAGGTTTATTAAGGAGTGATTCTATAATAACCCACTCTCAAGTAGTTGATTTGCAATGCGAACACATGACAAAGATATTCGAAGAGTTTCAGTCTGACAGGATAACCCATCTAAGAGACACCCTTACGGCATCAGAGATTATGACAACCATCAGAGATCACCAGGATGTCTATCAGAATAGTTACTTCCAGAAGTTTATAACTTCGACTTCATGGGTTATCGATACGACCACTATAAATTACTTCGTAGAAACTAAAGACTTACAAGGAGTTTCTACATGGCAGTTCATGAACAAAATAGCAGAGGCCGATGATAAAACAATGTTCATGACGAGACAAGGCAGGTTCAGGTACGATTCTAAAGCTGAAAAACAATCTTCTGCAATATGGCACTTCTCCGGTCCTGGTGATACTGATTTATCTTACGGCGCTAATATGCAGGTAGGGCTAACAGAAAAAAGGCCAATATCTAAAGTTCGTAATAGAATAAGCATTCAATATAAAAAGCCAGACACAGTTACATCATACACCATTAAAGAAGAATCAGCAGAATGGGGTGTGGCTAACTCATCAGGTAAGTACGGCGTGAAAAGTATGGATATCGAGAACTTTTATATGACAGGCACAACGGCTGATTCGTTGGCAACTGCTTTATTTAATAGATTCAGCGAGCCTTTAAGATATGTAAGTTTCAAATCAAGTTACGTTCCGCAACTCGCACCGAACGATAGAGTTAATATGACTTACGTTCAACATTCTTTTACATCAAAGGCCACAGGCGCATCAGGTTCTTTTTTCGATGACGCTGAATGGGACAAAGGGGTATTCCCTATATATAAAGGGTATAATGTTAATATAAAGAATAAAGATTTCAAGATAGTTAAAATAAATCATGACTTGAATAGTTTCTTGTCTGCCGTGGAGGTTGTTGAGATATAATGGCTTATACATGGTTAACATCTACGCTTAGTACGATAACTTCTGATGTTTTGCAAGATAATTTTACAGAATTATTTAATGGTGATGTTTTCCCGCGCACCGCAGTAACTGCAACCGGCGCAATGACTATAACAAACAATACTTCCAATTTGGGACTCTCGACATCTTCATGGAATAAGTTATACTGTAAAACCATTGACATCAATCAAAGCATGAAAGCTCGTGAAAGTGTATGGCAAGAAAGATTCTATATTATGTTGTCTGCTGTGACCGCTGCAATTAAAGTAACCACACCCGACGAACTCGTAGCAGAAGAATATTTTATAAATTTTTACGCATGGTGTAATTCTATTTCATCAGTTCAATCAATCAATATGCAGTTTAACTCGATTACAGGTTACGGCAGACAAGGGAAGATACACTATGATCTTGGAGCGGGTCTTTCCGCAGCGGTAGCAAGCCCAATTCAAGACAGCAGCAATGATGGTATGTTATTATCAGTAGTAAGGCAGCCCACAGACGGTGCTTCTAATGTAACATTTTTCCAGTTTGCGAATGCTCATGTTTTTATAAAATCAGGTCTTTTTAGGGTAGTCAAAACAAGGTTTGGAGGTTGGGATGAAACTGCGGATAAAATAGCCAGTCTCGGTCAATTCGCACACTCGTGGGTAGACACTTCTACACTAATAACAGACTTTAATTTTGACGGTGCTTTTTATACAGGAACAGTTATTGAAATACAGGCAAGAGTATGAGTTATAATAAATTCGAATCAGGTACAGCAATTGACCCTTATCAAATAAATCAAAACTTCCATCATGTCGGGGTGGGTGACCTTTTGCCAAGAGGTGGTGCATCTCTTGAACCTACTGATGGGGTTAACGATCTTGGAGCGACTGCAACGTCTTATGCGGTAGGTCATTTTAGAGATGTAATAAATGAATCAATAACATCACAGATAGACAGTTCGAGGATGTGGAATTTTTCGAATCATTTTGTGTTGACTGCGACAGCATCGTCTATCGAATTTTCATCTACAGACTGGGAGTCAGGAGTGACCACAGATATGGAAATTTACATGGCAGGCCAATATAGGGCGGGGACTGCTGCTCATTTTGGGACATTTTTTGTAATAGACCGCAGTTCTACTGCTACATATTATAATAATAATTCCTATTGGAGCAACACAGCCGGTGTGCAGAGATGGTGGACGAATACCTCCGGTGGTGTAGACGGATGGGTTCTCGGCACACCGGGTGTTGTCATACCCGAAACAACAACAAGTTTTATAACAAAAATGAATATAAGAACGTATGACGGTGGTGCTGCTGCTTTTAGAATACAAGCGAACTGGGATATGGCGATATTTCAAGAAACAGGAGTCATAAATTTAAATCATGGTTATGGGATCAAGAGTGGCGTAGGCCAGGTGGATTATCTCAAATTCGTTCCTACGGACGGAACGTTCCAACCTGGGACATACGTAGGAATATGGAGGCGAAGATGACATTTAAAAGAGTCTCTCAAGGCGAAACTATCTCTTCCGTGGATATACAGAATAACTTCGAACACATCGGAACCGGCCACAGAAGTCCTATGTCAGGTGACACGGCGATGAGCGATGTCAACGGGGCTTTTAATGTAGGTTCTCTTAATTATAAATGGGATAAGGTTTTCCCCGGTTTTTTAAGCATAGACAAACAATTAAATAGCAATACATCAAGAACCGTAGTAAGAAGATACGGTAGCCTCGCATGGTCTACCAATATAACCTTTACAGCACTTGAACAAAAGGCTCAATATTCAGGACTCAGGAAGACATGGAATAAAATAGGCGAAATAGTAACAACAGACGGAACTAAAAACACTATCGGTTTCACAGGATTAAACGGCGATGTGGATATTATTTATAAATTAACAATGATGGTTGTCACTGATACACTTACAAGCCACGCTATAAGATTTAACGATATAGCACCAACCGGCACTTCGTCTAATATGGCTATTGTCGCATCTACTTCAACTATAGCGATGACAAACGGTTCGCACCATATTTTTAAGGGTGGTGACGTGATAAACTTTTTAGAAACCCCAGCCTCTACTATATCTACGGGATGGTTAGACGCTTTAATATACGCTAAGACCGGCACACCACGAATGGTTTTGAGTAACGCGGTCGAGGGTATGCAGGGAACTGCAACGAATACGAATGCTCCGATATCAATCAGGCAACATGGCGGAGTATGGCATAACACGAAAGACACGGTAACCGCGATATATATAACGAATAGAACCGGAGTATTGAGCAAGTTCTTTTTAACAGATAGCAAATTTCAATTGTGGGCGAGGTTAGGATGAGAGTAAAAGATTGGCACGAAGAAGAAGATGAAAGTGGTAAATGGAAAGTTATTAAATATCATAACGGTTATACTGTTCGGTTGCTACGGTCACCATCAGAGGCTTACTTGCAAAAAGTAAAAGACTACGAGGCTGAAAAGAAATTAGAACAGGATAAAATAAACATAGTTAACGAGCGCGAGAAGTTGATTATAGAAGAAATGCGCGACATGGCTATGGAAAGATTACAAGAAAAAGGCGAACTCCCCGAAGACCTCAATACAGAACCAGTGGTGGGAGGCACAGAATGAAATGGCAGATAAGG
>Ga0255047_10003027_pt1 | contig 10758 bp, 11 predicted proteins | sample JV7_2_1_MG_FD_183640 | JGI IMG/M metagenome (GOLD analysis project Ga0255047, IMG submission 183640) | Seawater microbial communities from Jervis Inlet, British Columbia, Canada - JV7_2_1 | ecosystem: Environmental > Aquatic > Marine > Inlet | place: Canada: British Columbia | collected 2016-10-06 | reverse complement strand
CGACTACACGGCGACGTACGAGAAGCAACGCCGCGACTGGCAAGAAGGGCGCCGCGCGGGTCTGGGCGCCAAAGCAGCAGAGTGCTCGGCGTGTGCGCGGCGCGCGTGCCGCAACGGGCGGTCCCCCTGCGGTCTACCCAAGCGCCAGATGAAGCCTTACGGGCGGCCCGACACCCACTCGTGCGAGGAGTGCGCGCCGACTGGTGGCGGGGGCGAGGAGTAACCTGATGGACATGAAGAGAACGCGCGCTCAACAAGTCGAGATGATGAACTCGGGCAAGTGGGGCGATGGCGTCCACTACCACATGACCTTCGACGCCAAGCCACCCGGCAAGTTCCATCGCGGTATGCGCGTCGGGAACGCCGTCTCTCAGACCAAGCACAACGAACGGCTCCCCGTCTACATCCTGGACATGGTTGACGGCGCAGGGGCGGACGGGTACTCGTTCCGGGGGCTCATCCTCAGCGTGTGGTTGTGTGGCGTGATGATGAACCAGCCCGGGTGGACCGCGCACCGAGGACGGGGCGTGATCGGGCCCCGCGTCCAGGCGGGTCTCTGGCGCGGGCACCCCGTCTACTGTGACGTCGGCCTCGACGCCACGAAGGGCGCCCTCATCGATGAGCACGGCGACATCTTCGGAACCGTCACCGTGGCGAACATGCCAGGTCCCGGTGGCGAGGTAGAAGACTAGGCAGAGAGACACCCCGCGACACTAGATGTCTGAGCCCTTGTCGAACCTGTTGGTTAGGGGGGATCTCGGAAGGAAGGTTGTCTAGGGTGAGTAGACAAATAGATTGGTGGTCGCGCGCTCTTTGGGCTCTCGCGATCGTGTTGGCATTGCTCGTCTCGGTTTCGTGTGTGGCCAAGCCCGTTAAGGGTTCGCCCGCTTCAAAGGACAAGGCCGTTAAGGGCTGGGCGAAGGCCGTGCCCCAGAAGCCTGATGACCCCGAGGTCCGCGCGGTCAAGAAGGTCGTCATCGTCTACATGAAGGCGAGCCTCGCGCAACACCGCGCCGGGCTCAAGCTCTCCAAGGCGATGGAGAGAGCGTCCCCTGAGACCCGGCGCCTGGTCATCAAGTGGGCCAGGACGCTCGGCCTCCTCATCAAGAGGAACCCAGCTAAGAAGCTACCTGCTAAACCGAAGGCTCAGAGCAACGCGATGCCTGGGAAGCTCCTGGGTGGGGGGTCTAAGCTAGCGCCCAAGAGGGGGGTCAAGCCCGCGCCCAGGAAATCTAAACAACCGCTACCATTGGACGAGTCGTTTTGACTGACCCCACCGAACTCGGGGAAGAAACCATTTTCTGCCTCGTCTGCGGCGGTACGGGCACCTTCCCGGCCGAGAGCTTCCACACCTGCCCTTCGTGCCTGGGTTCGGGGGTCCAAGACGATCCATCGATGGAGGAGCTTGTAAGGCTCTTAGATTGCCTCGTTTCTCTACCGCAGGATCCGCCGCCCCGCGACCCCCTCTGGGTTGTGGTCGCCCTCATCTGGGGAATCTTCGGGCTCATCGTAGTCTTCAAGGCTTTGTGGAGCCTCAGTTGACAGATAGGACACGGGAGGCCCTCCGAGAGACTTGGGTCTGCTGCCTCCTCGCCGTGGTCGTCTCGATGGGTGGCGTCTGTGCCGTCGAGTTGCTTCGGCGGTGGTTGTAGGTACAGTTCGCGAGAAGTTCGCCGGAAGTTCGCCGGCTTGATGTCCCGGTAGAGGCGACGGCGGGTTGTGCGAGAATGCCGCACGCCTGGGAGGTCACGATGGTCAGAGGTTGGAACCCCGAACACCGGATCGTAATCCCCGAGCGCGCCGCCGCCCAGTTCAACACATCAAGACCTCGGGGGCGGTGCGCCGTCGCGCGGTGCGCCAGGAGCACGAACGGCAGCAAACCCTACTGTGTTGAGCACATCGACCAGATGCCGTACGTTGCTGGTATGTCGAAACGAGAGCGCAGGCGCCCACGATGAATTCCTACGGCAAGGCGCGGTACATCCCCCTCAAGACGCGTCTCGGGCGGATCATTCAAGACGAGCCGATGATGGCGACCGAAATGATGACCCCTTTCGTGTCTCCGCAGTGGCAGCGCCTTGAGGATCCACAGGACGACATCGCCACGAACTACGACCTGGACACCGTCCGCATGGATGAAATCAGGGAGACCGGCGCAGAGCTTTACGCAGGCACCCAGCGCAGTCTCGCGGCGCGTGGACTCGGCGCCACGTTCAAGGTCTACCGGTACGGCGATGTCCGTGGCGTGGTGTCCGACGTGACCGCAGTTACGCTGAGCCCTTACGTGGCGAGGGCTGGGCGGCGGCGCACAAAGCAAAAGGCACACGTCTACGAGTGTCGGCGCGATGCCGTGCTCTTGGATGTCGAAGCCTTCTGGCCATCAGGACAGCGACTAGAGGAGGAAGAATTGTTGGTTAATCCAAAGGGGTTGACGCGCGGCGCAATCCATGAATCCATTGAGACTGACAACGCGCTTGATGCTGCGCTGTCCATGGTTGCTAAGACCTTCGATGTGGAGGTAGACCATTTCGCCCACGGTGACGCAGGGGCCGTGTTTCCCAGCGATTTTATTGAGGTGCGGGGTGACTACGGAGACGGCAAGCCCACCATCAAAATCATCACGGAAAAACCGGGCGAGCGCATTCGTGCCTTCCGGTTAGGCAAACACGGTGCGATGCCTACGCGCCGCATTCTAGCCGCCGTGCGAGGGCAGTTGGCGAAGCTCGATGAAGCACTCGGCGAATCCGAGATGTCTCCTACCTGGCTCGTCCTCATCAAGCACGCCAAGGACAACCTCGACAAGGTCCCGAAACCCCTCGCGAACTCGATCAAGTGGGCGCTGGAGCACCGCCACACCGAGCTTGTGAACAACGGCACTACGATGTGGAAACCCAAGGCGCCGTGGCTCTGGGGCGTCTGGAAGCAAGCCAAGGAGATGGGCACGCCCAACCGGGATGACGGGTACGTCGTCAAGACGATGGCCGGCACGCTCATCATCGGCCCCCCTCTGGTGAAGGGCCGCCCCTTCAAGATGGTCTACCAACTAGGCGGCGGCCAGTACAAGGATCTCATCGCGCGCGGCGTCCTCGACGGCAAGACGGGCCGGCTCAAGGAGAGCGCGGTGCCCTTCGACCTCGACACGTTCGATGCACTCAACGAGGTCCAGGACGACTGGCTGTTCCACACTACGCACATCCACCTGGGCCGTGCTATCGCCAACTCCCGAAAACTCTTCCCGGGCAGGGGCGCGAGCGCGCACGCGAAAAACAGGTTCGTCTCCTTGTCCGAGAGGCCGGCGCCCTCCTTCGGCAAGATGATTCTGGTGTTCCGCAAGCGGTCGATCAAAAACCGGCTCATCAAGATCGACTACACGAGGGACTGGTTCATCAAGCACCCTGATCATGCCGATTACGTGGGGGGCACACAGCCACCAGATCGGGAGGATGTGGTCGATCGTCTGATGTCACAGGCCAGTGGGGACGTAAGGTTCTACACAGGCAAGATCAGGCGTGTACGTGAAATGAAAGAGGTGCGAGAGGGGCGGTTGACCCGTGCTAAAAGCACGGGTCAAAAGAACTTGGCGCGGACGCTGCGGAGGCTCTTGAAGAAAGACGGCGAGAGGATTCGCGAGACAGAAAAAAAGCTCGCGGATGCTACGCGGATGCAAAAGGGGGTCACGGACAAAGACATCGACGCGTACATAAAAGACAAGATCCAAGACGGCTTTGAAGAGTTTTACGACTACAAAGTCGAGCGCGAGTGGATCGTCAAGAAGCGCGACACGGAGATGCCATTTCGCAAAGGTGAACTGGTCGCGGTCCTCTGCCACAACTGCCCTGACAACAGCACCAAGGTCCGAGACCTGCGCCAGGATTTCGAGGAGCTACTACCACCCCGGTACGTCGTCGGCCACAAGACGGGCATGAAGCGGATCAGGCACCGAGCGCAACTGGAGCCGCTTGCCCCAGGCCACCGGGACCCCACGCCCAGCGAGTTGCTCAAGACCTACGGACGGTATGGGGCCATCAAGAAAAAACGGAAGGCCCCCAGGAGCGCCTCAGCGTACGGACTGGGCGCCAGCGTCAACAAGATGCCACGGGGGATCATGCTTTCTGAGGCGGGTAGTGACGCACGCATTCGAGAGCTTGAACGTCAAGTGGTGTTGAACCCTGGTGTTCGCAAATTTGCCGACGACCTGCGCATAGCGCAGCGGCGCGCGGGAATCGTCCCCGAAGGCGAAGAAAAGTACACCGACATCATCGGGATCGCACGCAAGCGGACGCGCCAAGCAGCGAAGCTCCTGGACCGGGCGTCCAGGCAAGCATCGGAGTTGACACACAACAGCGCCGACTACGAAGAATCCATGGCGAAGAAGTTGGCACGAGCAGCCCGCAAAGCCAACCTGGGACTCAGCCGCATGGCGAAGAAGCCCGAGGCTTTTGGGAGCTATTTCTACAGCAACCACCCACGCAAGAGCGGTTGGACGTTACCCAGCGACCACGCGCGATCTCTCACCGCCGCCGCAGACCTTGTGAATCAGGCGGCGCGAGACTTACGCACCGTCTCTAACGGCATCGAGACATCCAGAGGCAAGAGCGCGGCCGATAAGTGGTGGGCCGCTACAGGCTGGCTCCAGGCGTTTTCAGGAGACATCAGCAGTCTGGCGGATCCTTACGGCGGGCACCACATGTCCTTCCAATGGCAAAAAAAGTTCGGCAGCAGATAGTACTCCCGGCAGAGGTATGTCCTACTTGCCAGTCATGTGAGGGCCCCGATGTCCCCTCGCACTGGATCAGTCGCCAGGCCAGACCTGTACAGTACTTATGAGCAAGATGTCGTACGATGACGTCTTAGAAGAACCCCCTTATAGGCTACCCTCGTGTTGCACGTTCACCCTCCACGCGCTAGATTCTCGGCATGGTCCAACCGAAGCTCAATCAGGTGTGCCGGGAGTGTGGGGTCGAAGGCCCCCATTACCCTATTCCAAGCGGGAATGCACGGAACCCCTGCGTAGCGTGCATTCGCATCCGCACCCACAAGCGATGGCTTGCCGTGAAGGGTGACCCCGAGCTTCTGGCCAAGAAGCGGGCGCACGATCGACGGTGGGTCAGGTCTGAAAAGGGTAAGGCTCAACAACGTGCCTACCTACAGACTCCAAAGGGCCGGGCGATTCGGCGCCGGTATCAAGCGTCGGATGCCTTCAAAACACGCCAGCGTGAGCGACGGCGAATGGTGCGTGCGCGGGTGGCATTGCGAAAGGCTGTGTCTGAGGGTCGAGTCATTCCGCTTGAGCGATGTGAGGCGTGTAACGGGCTGCCGACGCCCCATGCGAACAACGAGCGCGGGTTGGAGGCGCACCACTACGCCGGGTACGATCGTCCCCATTGGCTAGACGTTCGATGGCTTTGCATCCCGTGCCACCGCGCTGAGCATGGTGACATCTCAGGTCTGGGAGGCGGCCATCGGTGGTACGGTGCGGACCCGCAAGAATGGCCCGACTACGTGAAAGGGGCCGAGCCTGCTCCCTCTTCGGCGTTCTCTGGGTTCCCCGACTGAAGCCTAGACAGGTGCTCATTCGTTTGACAGAGTGGACAGCCTTGGCTGGTCCCTCAGTCAAGGGAGACGAGACGACGATGAACTACCCCCTAAGCGACCCCCTCTGATGGCCCGCTCTTACCGTGGCGACACTGACATCGATCGGTTGATGCGTGCCCGTGAGCGTGCGATTGATGCGGTGGATCTGCGCAAGCTCAAGAAGAAGGCGCGGAAGAAGAAGCGCGGTCGTGGTGCCGACGAAGACTACGATGTCGCGGCGGCGCGTGAGCTTGCATGGATGGGTTACGAGCCCCCGCCCATGCCCGATGGCGATGCCCCGCCCCCGCCTCCCGCGCGTGTCAAGGCAGCCCCCGAACTCAAAGCCGAGAATGCGAGCTTGCGCGTACAACTCGCGCAGATGAAGGCAGGCGTTGACACCCTCAAGAACGAGGCTAAGCGCCTTCGCAATCAGCGTAGGAACGACCTCGACCGCATCGACGACCTGGAGCGTGAGAACAAAATCCTCGACAAGCGTCTGACCAAGGAGCGGAACAAATCGTTCGACGGAACCAAGGGCGTAACCTTTCCGGCGATCCTTCGGCGGGCCGCGCGTGACGAGGTTCTCGCGATGGAGGCTCCCGACCTTGTCGAGTGGTGGAACGATCGGGTTGTAGGAGTCTTGCGAAACCTAGATGTGCGCCGCGTCCTAGACCTCGCTGGACACGGGCTGACCGTGACCGCGATCCAGCCCCGGCGTGTTCGTCGCGGGCCGCAGATTCGTCCAACCCCCGACGTGATGTTGTCGTTCAGCAGGGCCGACGACGATGACGATGAGCCGCCGTTCTAATGGCTGACCGTAGGATCCAGCCAAGGCGCCGCAAGCTCAAGCTCCAGTCCGCCGACCCGGGACAGTCGCTTGCGCCGCGAGGGGTGCGCCGCGCGGCTACACCCACGCAACCGGAGGAGCCGTCTGAGCCGAGCGTGCCGGTGGCGGATATTGCCATGGACTTCGTGGCGGATATTGCCATGGACTTCAGCGCCATGCGCTACATGCTGATGGCGGTGAATCGCCGCCCTGCGGGACCCGAGGAGCCCCCTTATCGACACGAGGCATTTGTCAAGGCAGACGGGCGCACGATCCGGTTTGTCTACGACACGCTGGCGTGGGAAAGGGAGCAGGACTGGGACAGGATCGTTTCTGAGTCTCAGGTTCCGCTCAACATGGGAACCATCCTTGTGTTCCTGGAGAGCCCTGACGGCCGGGCGAACATGATCACGGCAGCGGCGCGCGTGACCGAGTTGGAGTGCGTGGTCGCGGCGGGCGCCGCCTACCCATGTCTTCGCGGCGAGCTAATCGTGATGTCTGGTGGCGGCTATGGCAGCACGCTGCTCGCGGCGACCAAGGCACGCACCCCGGTTGAGATTTCTCCGCTGCTGGACATTCGCGGCGATTGCTGCCGGAACTTCATCGCGAGGCCGCAGCCTTCGCGGTAAGATCCTCTCCCACCCCCACCATGGAGCCGAACCCATGCAAGGCAACTACAGTCCCACCGTCCTCAAGGGCGTGAAGGTCTTACCCCAAGGCGACCGCCTCATCATCAGACCTGACGCGCACGCGGGGAAAACCGAGGGCGGCATCCTCCTCCCCGACAACGTGCGTGGGAAGCCGACGCGCGGCAAGATCGTCGCCGCCGGTCTCGGCCGCGTGAGCCAAGAGGGCAACCTCGTTCCGATGACCTACAGCGTCGGGCAAGAGGTTCTTTACGCGGCGTTCTCCGAGACGGGCATCACGATCGATGACGAAGAGTTTTTGATCCTGCGCGAGCAGGACATCTACGCCGTCGTCGAGCCCAAGCCGGTGCCCGTTGAGGCGGCCGGGACCTAGATACATCCCGACGCCCCGCATCCCATCGCTGGGCTGCGTCCGCGAAGACTTTGCCGGCTGTTAGCAGGTGTGGCTTGCCCGAGGTGTTCTCGGGTGAGTGATCCACGCTCTACAGGGGTGCGGGGCGTCAACCACAAAATCTCTGACAGAGTGGACAGAGTTGCTCGTCCCGTGTAGGGTTCATACAGGGAGGAGCCGCAATCATGCACGAGAAGGACTTGGCAATGGCCTGGGATCGGTGGTGTCGGGGGGCGACTGTCCTCGTCATTGCGATGGATCTAGGGGTGTCGTCGTCCAGGCTGCATCGGGAGCTTCAGGGCTACCTTGGTCGCCGCCAGGCATCCGTAAGGCCGCGCGAACTTGGCGTCGTCGCGGCGTAGCGACCCCGCTGAGTGCGGGCGGTGCAGGGTGTCAACGGTGACGCCAGAGGGCATCGCTGCCGCCGTACGTGTTCACGGGAGCAACCTGTGCGGTGCGTGCGTCAAAGCCTGGAACCACTGGCGCCGGCTCGCGTTTGAGACCTTCCTGGAGAACCACGTCGAAGGTGAGGACAAACCGGAGTAGCCATCGAGGCGGGCTCTGGTATACTCGTCGCGACGCTCATGCGTCATCTCGTCTTTGGGGCGGGGGTTTCGTCACCCTCGCCCCTCTCCTTGTACGGAGTAATTCCATGAAGCACTGGACCGACGCGGAGACCGCGCCTTTTGCAACTCCTTGGCGCGAGGGCGTAGTCGTGAAGTGGTACGACGCCGACACGCCGACCCTTCGCTTGATGCCAGGGTTCAACCTGTCCATCACGGAACCGGTGCGCCTACTCGCGGAGGGCGCGGTCACGACCCCCGACGACAAGTCGGACGACGGCGTGGACGCCTGGGAGATGCGCGGCAAGGAGCGCGAGATCGGCAAGCTGGCCAAGGCCCGCGCGATGGAGTTGATTCCGATCGGCTCGACCGTCCGCATCTGGAGCTTCAAGGGCAAGGGTGACACCGGCAAGTACGGGCGCTGGCTGTGTGTGATCCTTTACGCCGTCGAGGGTGGTTGGCGGGACCTGGCGTCCACGCTTGTTGAGGAAGGTCATGCGGAGCTAGTAGTCTACTAGCGGAGGCAGGCATGAAACCTCGCGGCGAGTTGTTGAGCTTCTCCGGGGGAAGGCGCTCGTCGTGCGCGAGATCGTAGACGACCTGGAGGACATCGCCGACCGCGCCCGCGAAGGACAGTGGGACTAATCGTTTACTAGCAGAGTGGACGGCGGTATGATCGTCCTGTGGCAACCATGACGAATCCGAAGATTACTCGCGAGTGTCGCCAGTGCGGCGTTGTCGGCGAGCACTACACACGCGCCACGGGTCGAGTCATCTCCCCGTGTGCTGAGTGCCAACTCCAGAAACAGAAAGACCGGCAGGACGCGATCCGCGCTGACCCGGAGAAGCGTGAGGTTCAACGCGACAAGTGGGCGCGCTACAAACGCCGCCAGCGTCTTGCGGCCTTGCCCCCCGACCCCGCAGGCGCCACGGCGGACCCACAGGTCAACCCGCTCAAGGAAGGGCTCGACGCGCGACTAGCGCGAAGGAACCGCCGCCGCCGCCGACCCCCCGCCCCACCCGAAACGATGGATGACGGGTTAGAGGGTTGATCCCGGGTGTCTGACGACATCTTCATGTCTGAGTTGTCCTCCTTGCCACCCGCGCAACAGGAGGGCTTCTACAGGGCCTTGCGAGACATCGGGAGCGGGTCCCTCAACCTGTACCAGAAGCTCAGCGCACCTGCGCGGTCGTGGTTCATGGGGCGAGCCGAAAGCGTGATGGCAGGGGACCGCGCGACCATGGAGGCGCTGTACTCGGTCGATTACAAGCGCATCCCCGCCGACCCGATGACCTTCCTGACCCACACCGACTACATGGGCCACATGCGGTGTTGGCCCGCGTGGGTCCCGATCTTCCAGCAGGTCTGCAAGCCGTTCGCGGGTGTTCGCGAGTTGATCCTGACCGGCGCTCAGGGGCTCGGCAAGACGACGTTCGCCACGGGCTTCGTCCTCAGCTACAAAATCCATCGCCTCTCGTGCATGAAGGATAGCGCGGTTTTATGGCCTGGCGCCCCGGACCCAGATCACGTTCGGGCTGTACGCGATGACCAAGAAGCAGATTCAGCGCGTCGGCTTCTACGTCCTCAAAGACCAGATGATTGGGCTCTCCCCGTACTTCCAAGAGGTCTTTCCGCGCATCCCGTATGGCAAGGAGACGATCTCCTGGGAGCAAGGCGAGACGCGCATCCTGGTCGAGACCGGATCGGAGCGCATCCACGCCATTGGGCGCGGTCTCTTCGCCGTCGTGGCCGACGAACTCAACTACTACGATCGTGGCGTCAAGACCGCCCAGCGGGCCCGTGAGCTTGTCTCTGAGTTGAGCAAGCGTCTTGGTTCGCGCTTCGTTCAATACGGCGGCGACATTCCCGGCGTGGCTTGCTTCGTGTCGCAGACGCGTACCGAGTCGGACTTTCTTGAGCAGCGCATCAAGAAGATGGGGAACCGCCCAGGCGTCAAGGTGATCAGGGGCCCCCGCTGGGCGTTCAACCCGAACGGCTACGAACATCGCCACGACCCCGACAACGATATGGAAGGCGGGTTCCGCCCCGACTGCGAGACGTGCCAGACCTTCCGCGTGTTCAAGGGGACCGAGACCGTCGACCCGCGCATCCTCGACATCGTCACACAGCAGGGGGACGGTTCCTACACGGTCATCCCCCACCCCGAGATCGACCAGAGCGATTACATGGAGGACGGCATCGTTCACGTCCCCGTCACCCACTACGTCGAGTTTGTGGACGACATTTATGATGCGCTGCGGCTCACCGCCGACGTGGCCTCGACGGCGTCAACACCCTTCTTCCACCGCCGCGAGATCGTGCGCGGGAGCTTCCGTGATGATCTCCCCTTCCCGTTCTCGACGCAGGTCGTCCCCTGCTACGAAGGGTCGAGCTTTCGGATCCGCGAGGGCTTCAACCACAAAGCGGTCACGGGCGTTTTCATGGGGAAGCACGCGCCCATCCGCCACCCGACCGCCCCCCGGTACATTCATCTTGACCTCGCCCAAAGCCGCGACAAGGACGCTGACCGCGCCGGCATCGCGATGGTCCATCCGTCCGCCCATTTCATCGAGGACTACAGCCCCGATGAGGACGAGGCCGGGGTCGGTGAAGGGATGTCGATCAAGGACGTCGAGGTCGATTTCTACTTGGCCTTGGAGGGTGGTCCGTTCGGACAGCCCATCGATTTCCTCAAGGTGCGCCTGTTCATCGAGTGGCTGAGGCGCATCGGTTTCTGGGTCCGCAAGGTCTCGGCT
>Ga0255047_10003026_pt1 | contig 10759 bp, 10 predicted proteins | sample JV7_2_1_MG_FD_183640 | JGI IMG/M metagenome (GOLD analysis project Ga0255047, IMG submission 183640) | Seawater microbial communities from Jervis Inlet, British Columbia, Canada - JV7_2_1 | ecosystem: Environmental > Aquatic > Marine > Inlet | place: Canada: British Columbia | collected 2016-10-06 | reverse complement strand
CAACGCCGTACTGTCCGCACTGGACGTTTTGGGTGCGGCAAGGATCGCTGTCCTGACCCCTTATATCGACGCTATCAATGAGCAGCTGCTTCAATATTTTTCCGACCGGGGCATTGACGTACGGAGTTTCTACAGCTTCAAGCTGATCAGCGACCTGGATATGGCCAACCTCAGCCCGCGATCGATTTTGCAGGGCGCTGTGGAGGCCGATCGTGATGATGCCGACGCCGTCTTTATCTCGTGTACTGCGATTCGTGCCGCCGAAGTGATTGACATCATTGAACAGAAAATCGGTAAACCCGTGGTGACCAGTATCCAGGCAATGTTCTGGCAGAGCATAAGAACGGCAGGATATACAGCACCGATTCACGGATATGGGCGCTTGTTGAGTGTGCCGGAATGAGTTCTGACCTGCCATGAGCCGCGCTTTTGTCAAGGAGTCGGACCTCGAAGACCTGGATCTTCTGCCAGAGCGTATGCACAGCGACCTGCCCAACTACATTACCCGTGAAGGGCTCCGCATCCTCGAAGACAAAGTCTCCCGCCTCCTGGAAAACATGGTTGTATTGAAGGCATCGGATCAGTTCGAGGCCGGTTCGCAACTGGCCGTATTGCAACGCGATGCGCGCTACTATGAGGAACGCCTGCGTCGGGCCATTGTGGTCGATCCACCAGACCAGTGCCGTCAGGTGAAATTTGGCCACACGGTAACCCTGGCTGATGCCCTGGAAAATATCTACACGTTCACGCTGGTAGGCGAGGATGAAGCCGACGTCGACCATGGGCGTATCAGTTGGGCTACACCCATCGCAAGGCGCCTGGTCAATCGTGAAGTGGGTGATGAGATTGTCTGGCCACGGGCTGACGGGGTGCTGGCCGTCGAGATTACGGATATTAAAGCCGGTTGATGCTGAAAAGCGCAGCTCTGTTTCTCTTGGTTGTGATCTTCCTGGGGGCCTGCGCCTATCAGCAGCCCAAGCTGTCGAGCGACAGCGTCGTATCCTCACCGCAGTCGATGGATGTCAAAGGAGAGGCGGATTACTGGTGGTATGCGCGATTCGAAATGGATTGGTCGGATGACAACGAACCCGACTTCTCAAAAAACCTGATAATTGCCCATGAGGTTATTTCCCCACTGCTCGACCGCTATGCCGATAACATTTCATTGTGGCGATTTCACCGGCGTGCGGCACATGACGCCGCGGGACACCAGTTTTCATTTATCTTTTATTCGACGCCTGATATTGCACAGGCGATATACGATGACATTGATCACAGCGTTCTGGTGGATGGTCTGCTGGCAACGGGCGACCTGCTCGCCGTGAAACTGGACAACGTGAATGAGCCGAAAAGAGCCGGTATATCCGCGACCAGCGACAAAAAATGGTCCATGACCATCCAGAAAAGCTGGCCTTATTTCATTATGGGCGTGAGCGTAATGTGGCTGGACCTCGTGGCGCAGGAAGTCGATGACAAGGCATTGAGTTCAAACACCGGCATCAAGGAGCGGCTCGATTACTACCGGAAGGTCAATGACCGTATTACGGCATTGTGGAATAAGGAAGGCCGCCACGCGCTGCTTCATCATATCAACGGGATCTTCGGTTACGAGCCTTTGGAAATCCGTTTTTAGGTCACCCTGTCGGCGTGGTGCGTGACTCCTTAATTTTTCACAATTTATTCACATCCGGGAAAGCCCATGGCTGAGCAGATTCGAAGGCATAGCTGGCCTGAAGCACCAGGGCATCGTTGTATTTATCGGCGATGATCTGCAGTCCGGCGGGTAGTCCTGACGGCGTCAGCCCGCAGGGAATGGACGCAGCCGGTTGGCCAGTCAGATTGAACGGGTAGGTAAAGGGGGTCCAGTTCGACCAGCGCTGCGTCAACATCTGATCCGGCGTTTCCTGTCCCGCGGGGAATGCGGGTATCGGCAGGGATGGCGTCAGCAACAAGTCGTAGTCGCGATGGAAGCATTTCATCTGGTACCCCAGCTCACCGCGTTCATTTTGTGACTGCAAATAATCGTCCAAGCTGAATGAATCACCCTGTTCAATGATTTCCCTGAGCCCGGGGTCGAGTTGATCACGCTGTTGCGGGGAAAGTTTTTTAGCCAGGTTGGCTGCTCCGGCGTACCAGGTCCGGGTAAAGCAATTCCAGGGATCCGAAAAACCCGGGTCAATCCGCTCGACACGCGCCCCCAGATCCTCGAATACATGGACGGCCCGGTCGACCAGCACGCCCACTTGTGCATCGACAGACACGTAGCCCATATCTTTGCTGTAGGCGACGCGCAGATCTCTTACACCCGATTCCAGGCCGACACGGTAATCACGCATGTCCTGGGGCAGGGCGTACCAGTCCCGGTAATCGGGTTCGCTGATCACGCCGAGCATCAGAGCAGAGTCAGTCACGGTACGGGTCATTGGCCCGACATGGGATACGGTGCCAAAAGGGCTCAACGGCCAGGCGGGAACGCGGCCGAATGTGGGTTTGATGCCAAACAGCCCGGTGAATCCACAGGGTATGCGGATGGATCCGCCGCCGTCGGTGCCGATCGACAGGGCAGCCATGCCGGTGGCCACGGCGGCCGCCGACCCACCGCTGCTGCCTCCGGGGGTCATGTTGGGATTCCACGGGTTGCGCGTAATCCCGGTCAGCGGGCTATCGGTCACCCCCTTCCACCCAAACTCCGGTGTGGTGGTTTTACCGATGAGCACCGCACCGTGTTCCCTGAGCCGCGCCACGCAGGGAGCATCCTTTGTCCAGGGCTGGTCACTCACAATGGTGTGCGAACCCCGCAATGTGGGCCAGCCGGTGGTCAGGATCAGGTCCTTGATTGCAGTGGGAATTCCGTCCACCCGTCCGGCGGGTTTTCCTTTTTGCCAGCGCGCCTCGGATGCTCTGGCCGCAGCCATGGCCGATTCCTCATCAACCAGGCAGTACGCGTTGAGTTTCGGGTTAAGGTCCGCTATGCGATCGAGGCATGCACGGGTCACATCCACCGGGGACAGAGCTTTTCCTCGGTAGAGTTCCAGCAGTTCGCTGGCTGGGAGAAGCGTGATGTCTTCGTTCATCGGCGTGTGGTTCTCACTGTATCATGTCCCATATATTCTATACTCCCCATGTCTGGAATTGTTCGTTTACGTATCCCGAAATGCCGGTAACAGTACTGATTTCTCAACTTATGATGCTGCCGGTACTGATAATATTTGCGTGGCTCTACCTCCGTGTGAGGCCGGCCGGGAAGCGAAGCCGCAGTACGGTACTGTTCGATATCGTGATAGTGTGCATCGCGGTGCTGATCAGCGTGCTCGCTCTGATCTGGGTCGACGATATCGATATCGGCAATGCCAATGAGATCTGGAAGCCTGTATTGTCTATAATCACGACGTTCCACATATTCCCGTTTATACTGTGTGCCGGATGGTGGCTCAGGCGTAGATGGCTGGAGGGGTCGAAATGACCAGTCAACTTGATTTTTTCTTCAGGTCGACATGCCGATCAATCGTACCGCCCAAAATTGCCGCAGGCAATTTACCTAACATACCCATAGGCTACCGATCCTGGACGCTGAATAATGAATACCTGAACGGGAGCCGGGGGTATGGCTTTGCGATAGACATCCGTCTCCCCTGGTGTCCATAATGAGGCGCGAATAAAACTAACTACTTTCCAGGTAATAGGTAGGATACCCGGTCGTACACCATGACATTAACAAAAGACGCCGCCTATGGGGCCCTGCTTGGCAACGACTTTATCCGTGGTCTGTCACCGGATCAGGCGCATGCTTTTTACGAATGCGGCAAAGTGGTCAAGGCCGTATCCGGCACCGTATTCATTATCGAGGGGACCTTTAACAAGAATCTCTATCTTGTGCTCGGCGGTGAACTAGAGGTTTATCTACCGGACAACGAAAATCGTTTTTCAAAACTAGTTCTGGCCAAACGCAAGCCCGGGCACTATGTTGGCGAGTATTCGTTTCTGGATGCGTCGCTGGCATCAGCCAGTGTCAGAACGACTCGAGAGTCGGTGCTGTTTCAGGTCTCCCACACCGCGGTCGAGCAGTTGTTCAATGCAGATCCTGATATCGGCCGCATGATATATCGCAATCTGCTGGTCAATCTAGTTGGCAGACTGCGTGAGTCCGACCAGGAGCTGGACCTGATTCAGCCAGTACCCCGAATGTTGAATTCAGGGCTGGAGAGTGATGAGTTCTAGTCGGAGTGCCCGTGGTACGGTTCTGCCGCGCGGCAAGCGCACCATCCATGGAACAGTCCGCCACATCCAACTGGCGTAACCTGATTGCGGCATGCGCCGCGATTACGGTGTTCGGTCTGGCCTTCGGTATGACCTATCCGCTGCTGTCGCTCATACTCGAATCGCGAGGCGTATCTACCGATATGATCGGGATCAACTCGGCGATGATGCCGATCGGCATCCTGTTGTTCTCATCGGTGATCCCGATTGCAACCCGCCGCTTTGGTGCACGCAAGGTTGCCATCGCAGCGGCGCTGGCGACTTCAGTGCTGATACTTTCGTATAAGGCCTTCGATACCCTTGCCGCCTGGTTCGTCCTTCGCCTGTTGCAGGGCATGTCAATATCGACCCTGTTCGTTTTGAGCGAGGCCTGGATTGTAGGCTTCGCGGGTAGCGGACACCGGGGAAAGATCGTAGCCATCTACGGCAGTATCCTGTCGGCCAGCTTCGGCGCCGGACCGGCATTGGTTGGCTGGATAGGCATTGAGGGGTGGACGCCTTTCGTGCTTGGGTCTATTGTAATCCTGCTCGGTGTTATCCCCTTGACCCTGGTGGAAGAAGAAAACACCGTGCGACCGGAAGAAACACAGGCGTCGGGGATCATTGAGTTCGCCCCCAAAGCACCCATGCTGCTGGCCGCGGTGGGAGCGTTTGCCATATTTGATGCGGCTACCCTGTCGCTGCTGCCGGTTTATGGTTTACGCACTGGCCTGGACATAACCACCGCCGCATTGGCGCTGACCGCGCTCATCACCGGCAACATGATTCTGCAGTTTCCCGTCGGCTGGCTTGCCGACAAGTTCCCTCACCGGCTGGTGCTGGCCGGGTGTGCGCTGACCACCTCCATTGCGGTTCTGGCACTGCCGTTGGTTATGGCCACGGTCTGGATGTGGCCGGTGCTGGTCATCGCCGGTGCGACCGGCTATGGGGTGTACACCGTTTCACTGACTTCGCTGGGTGACCGCTTTAAAGGCCACGAGCTGGTCAACGGATCGGCATCTTTTGCCGTAATGTGGGGTGTGGGTGCATTATTCGGCTCGGTAGCGGGAGGCTGGGCAATGGCGGGCTTCGGCCCGCACGGCCTGCCGATACTGGTGTCGATAATATACGCACTGCTCGTGGTTGGGCTGGTTGTGCGCACCCGGCGTCTGGATAGTGAACAACCATCCCGAGCCTGAATTCGGTGCACTGAGTCGTTGGTAAACGGACATTGCCTGAGGCCGGGAATCGCTGATTCGTTACAATACGAAGATGTATGACTTGCTAAACACCCTGCGTCGCCCGCCGCCCGACATATCGCCGCAACAAGTCGGCCAAATCGCTCGTGAGTCCTTTGGCCTGTTGGGCGAAATCGTATCGCTGGGCGGCGAGCGTGACCGGAATTTTCTCCAACATGCCGGCAACAAGGATGTGCTGCTCAAGGTCGCCAATCTCGCCGAGCCGGATGCGTTGCTGGACTTTCAGTGCGCTGCGCTTGGTTTCATCCTACGGCAGGATCCGGATCTGCCTGTGCAGGTGCTTATACGGACACTCGACGGAAAGCCCTGGGCCAGCACCCCGGCCTCAGATGGTATCACCTACCGCATTCGCGCTTTTGAGTTTCTCCCCGGATTGTCCCTGGGAAAGGCGCCCGACGACCCGCGCCTCATGCGCACCCTGGGTAGAACGGTGGCGAGGCTGGGCCTGGCCCTGCGCGGTTTCTTTCACCCGGCCGCGGATCATCCGCTGGCCTGGGATATCAAGCGCATCGACCAACTCGCTGACCTCGTATCCGCTATCGCGGGCCGGTCTGAACAAGACCTGGTCGAACGCCTGCTGGAGCGGTTTGCGCGGCAGGTGAAGCCTTGTTTGCCCGGCTTGAGGGCTCAGGTGATCCACAACGACTTATCGTTCCACAATACCGTTGTCGATCCGCAGGCGCCCTTCCAGATCAGCGGGATATTCGATTTCGGAGATATGATCTACGCACCGCTGATTCAGGACCTGGCCGTGACGGCCGCCGAGGCCCCGGCTGGCCGGTCCGACCCGGTCGCACGTTGTGCCGAGATCGTTTCGGGCTATCATTCGGTGACACCGCTGGAAGAGAAGGAATTCATACTGTTGCCCGACTTGATTGCCGCACGCCTGGCGCAGGGCATACTCCTGGATGCCTGGGCGGAGCAGGCCATTGCCTGGGATGATGACAGAGACCACCTGGCCGGATGGCCCGCCGATGCGGTATCCATGCTGCGCCGGATCGACACCATGGGGCCCGCTGGTTTGACTTCCATGTTGCGGGCCGCCTGTGGTATGGCGTCATCCCCGGGAGCCGGCCCTGATATTCCTGGAGATTTTGATGCCTTGTGGCGCCGCCGTGTGGCGTGCCTGGGAAACGCCGCCGTCGTGTCATACGACCGTCCGCTTCACGCGGTGCGCGGCGAAGGCGTCTGGCTCTACGACGCGGAGGACAGAGCCTTTCTCGATGCGTACAACAACGTGCCCCACGTTGGTCATTGCCACCCGCGGGTGGTGGCTGCCGTTACGCGTCAGACGGCGATTCTGAACACCAATACACGTTATGTCCATGAGGCCATCGTGTCCTATGCCGAGCAGCTCACGCGCACCCTGCCGGAGGGACTGGACGTGTGCTACTTCGTCTCCTCCGGCAGCGAAGCTATCGATCTCGCCTGGCGTCTGGCCAGAATCTGGACCGGAAACAGCGGCGGGTTGATCGTGGAGAACGCTTACCATGGTATGACCGATGCCGCGAGTCAGTTGTCACCGTCAGAACGAATCGGAAAAGATAATCTCAGCGCACCTATTGCGGCACTGCCTGTCCCCGACGACTACAGAGGGCCCTGGAAACGCGATATCGCCGAACACGGCGTACGCTACGCCACGCACTGTGAGCGCGTGCTGGCACAGATGCGCGACCGCGGACACGAGCCCGCTGCGTTTTTCATGGACATGATCCTGAGCACCAGCGGGATATTCGTTCCACCACCGGGCTACCTTAAGGAGATTTTCCGCTGCGTTCGCGCAGCGGGCGGCCTGTGCGTCGCCGACGAAGTGCAGTCCGGATTCGGACGCCTCGGAAAACATATGTGGGGCTTCGAATCAGGCGGAGTTGTGCCCGATATCGTGACCTTCGGAAAACCTATCGCCGGTGGTTACCCTATGGGGCTGGTGGTCACCACACGCGCCATCGCGGACCGGTTTTGTCAGCACACTGAATTTTTCAGTACCACGGGGGGTAATCCAGTAGCGTGTGCCGCAGCGTCGGCCGTACTTCAGGTGATCGCGGATGAGGGGCTGATGAACCACGCGGACCGAGTGGGGACCGAACTAGCAGACGGTATTCGACAACTGGCGCGCCGCCATGCCCTGATCGGCGACGTACGGGGTAGTGGCCTGTTCATTGGTGTGGAACTGGTTAAGGATCGGGCAACTCTCGAGCCCGCCACGGAAGAGACCCGAATCGTCGTTAATGCCCTGCGCGATGACGGCGTACTGGTCGGCATTGATGGGACATTCCACAACGTGATCAAGATCCGCCCCCCGATGGTATTCAATTCCGAACATACCAAAATTTTCCTGCAAAGCCTCGACCAGGCATTCGGTCTTCACCGCGGTTAACGGTATGAGCAATATAATTTTGAGGCAGCTCGTTTCCGCCGAAATCGAAAACCTTCATGTGTTTTTCGCTGACTGGTTCGGTGGCCGCGCACCCAGCAGTGACGAGTACTTTCATGAAAACCTAGAGCGGCGGCTGGCCAGGGATTTTGTGATTATTCCGCCCGGGGGCAGCTTACTTGGCGGTGCTGAGATCAGCGCAATGATTCGCGCAGCTCATGGATCCAACCCGGAATTTCGCATCGCCATCCGCAATATTGTGATCCGCAGGCAAACGGGCCGTTATGTGTTGGCAACATACGAGGAATGGCAGCGCCATGCCCGCAACTCGAACCCGCCCGACAACGCCCGTCTGGCTACTGTGATGCTTGAGACAGGTGAAGGATATATATGGCATCACCTGCACGAAACCTGGTTGCCGCGCGAGATTATGGAAGCGGGGCCGTATGATTTCTAGCGCCCCGGGTAACCGGGCTGCGGACAGAGGACCGGGGTACGAGAGAGCCACGTGATGTACTCCATCCTCCTGTTAATTGGATACGCTGTTAATTGCCCCTGCGGTGCAGCTGTATCTGGTTATACATTCCTTCGATGTTGAGTTGCAGGTGGTCATTATAATCGTGCCAGCCAGCATACCGGTCGAGTCGAATGTTTTGCTGCATTTGTTCGAGAGTTTTTCCTTCGCGTGATGCCTTAAGGATCGCTTGATACAGTTGTTCCATGTATTCACGGAACGCGGTTGCGTCTGCATGGGTACCCATCGATCCATGCCCCGGAGCCAGTATCTCGAAATCCATGGCTTCCACCTTCCGGATCGCCTCGATCCATTCCGGGATATACGCATCGGTCATATTTTTCCACGCAACGGTTTTGACCGGAATGAAATCCACAGCGAACAAAGTGCTTTCTGCGGGGAAATTTATCACCACCATGTTGTCCGAATGGCTTTTGCCGAGGTAGGAGAGTTCCACCTGCTTGCCACCCAACTCGATGGTTAGCTGATCGGAAAAAGTAATTTCAGGGATGGCGGTGGGCCGATTCTCGCCGATGATATCAGCCTTGGCGTTTTTGTGAGCAATGACGATTGCGGTATCCGCAAACACCTCACCTCCCGACACATGGTCAACGTGATCATGGCTGTAGATCAGGTATTTTACCGGCTTGCCGAAGCGCTTCACCAGTTCCGCCTTCAGCCATGTTGCGGCGTCCGCGTTGATCGGGTCGGTTGCGATGATGCCTTCCGGCGTCACCAGAAACACGGAGTAGTGGAAATTGTTCTGAAACCGGTAGAGGTCGCCCTTTATTTGCGTGATGCTCCGCTGTGTCTCCTGGGCGAAAACCGGGGCGCAGGTGAACACCATGGTGAGAAATACGGTTACAAGTTGCATAAAGGGCTTGATGAGCATAAGTTGGTTCTCCCGTTCGTCGAAGTTCTAAAATGCCACAAAGTGTGGATAATTGCGAGCGCTGGAAGGTGTCAGCAACCCTTTGGCTTTAATCTTTAATATGTGGTTAAGAACCGGCCAGCGGGGAAACTTATACCACAAACTAGCGGGGGATCGCCTTGTTTCAGAAACTCAGAGATGATCACCAAAGAGGAACGAGCTGGAATGCCGTCTTTGCCCACTATTATGAAACGCAAAGCACGCGTGAGGGCGTACGCGAGGTCTTTGCCTATACCGATCGCCTGAGTTACTGCCATGAAGATGCAATCAATTTACATGTCAGTACTTCAGCGAACCGTTACAACTTACGGGTTTTTCGGGATGGCTTGCAGCCCGCCACAGTCCTTGAGCAAGACGGAATAGCGGGTAAGTTTTATCGGGCGCCTGAGAACTGTTCAGAAAGCGGTTGCGGCTGGCTGGTCAGCCTGAGCCTGAAGATCGGACAAAACTGGCGCCCGGGAGTCTATGTGGTGGAAACGTCGGTTTCGGGTGGTGGCGGGGCGGAATTCGTGCATCACCATTTGTTTGTTCTCCGGTCCAGGCCAATGGGTGAACGCGGAAACAGGATTCTTCTCATCGCCGCCACCTGTACGTGGAGCGCTTACAACGAGTGGGGCGGCTCCAGTCATTACGAAGGTATCAGCGGAGACGGATCCCAGTACTCCCCCGTTTTGAGCCTGCGGCGCCCGTTCAGCAGGGGTTTGATTCAACTACCCGTTGACGCACCCAGGGTCCCGTTGCGCGATCCTCCCTCGATACAGGAAGCTCCCGGTTATCCACACATGGAGTGGGCCTATGAGAACGGGTATAGCAAAAAATACGCCTCAGCCGGATGGGCCAGCTACGAACGTTTGTTTGTGGTCTGGGCAGAGCGGAACGGTTACGCACTGGACGTGATCACACAGCACGATCTGCAATATCACCCCGAGTTGCTGGATGGCTATTCCTGTATCTGTATGGTGGGGCACGATGAATACTGGACCTGGCAGATGAGGGATGCGGTAGACGAGTACCTGGAACGCGGCGGCAACGCCGCCCGTTTTGCCGGGAATTTCCTGTGGCAAATCCGGCTGGAAGACGAAGGCAACAGACAGATCTGCTACAAGTACAGGGCGTTTGGGGAGGATCCGCTATACCAAAGCGGGAGCCAAAGGTTCACCACCACGTTCTGGGAGGCCGCGGCAGTAAACAGGCCCGGAGCACAAACGTTTGGTCTGAATGCATCGCGTGGTGTATACGCGGGCTGGGCCGGGTGTTGCCCACGCGGGCCCGGGGGATTTACGGTATACAGACCGGAGCACTGGTCGTTCGCGCATACCGGTCTGGGATATGCCGACATGTTTGGGGCCGACTCGAAGGTGTTTGGCTATGAAGTCGACGGCCTGGATTATACTTTCGAAAACGGGCTGCCGGCTCCAACCGGTACCGATGGTGCGCCCAAGGGT
>Ga0255047_10003025_pt1 | contig 10759 bp, 11 predicted proteins | sample JV7_2_1_MG_FD_183640 | JGI IMG/M metagenome (GOLD analysis project Ga0255047, IMG submission 183640) | Seawater microbial communities from Jervis Inlet, British Columbia, Canada - JV7_2_1 | ecosystem: Environmental > Aquatic > Marine > Inlet | place: Canada: British Columbia | collected 2016-10-06 | reverse complement strand
CCAGATCAACGCGTACTTCAACGAACTCGGAGCAGGAATCGGTGGATACGTACCGCCTCAGGTCCACTCGCTCTCCCGCAAGCCATTGTCCATCGCTCTCGAAGAGATTGTTGAAGACAAGGTTGTCATCGCTCCGATCGAGGAGTAGCCCATGGCCGTAGGGCGACGAGTCGTCCTCGGCGTGACCGGGGGAGTCGCCGCCTACAAAGCCGCGTACCTCGCAAGAATCCTTACTGCTCGTGCGCACGAGGTTCGTGTTGTAATGACCGAGTCCGCCCAACAATTCGTTGGCCAGGCCACGTTTGCAGCCATCACGGGCACTGATCCTGTCACGAGCCTCTTCGATGATGTCGACGTCTCACCGCACACAACACTGGGCCAATGGGCCGAGGTCATCGTGGTCGCACCGGCAACGGCATCGACGATCTCAAAGCTGGCGGCCGGCCAGTCCTCAGACGTGCTCGTAGCAACAGTTCTCGCGTCGACTGCGCCTGTCGTCATCGCTCCGGCCATGCACACAGAGATGTGGGAGCAACCTGCCACGACTGCGAACGTCGACCGCCTCACCAGTTTCGGATACAGGTTTGTCGGCCCAGTTGCGGGGCCGCTGGCAGGCGGGGATTCAGGTATCGGCAGGCTCTCGGAGCCTGAGGAGATAGCCGATGCCATCGAGTCGGTCTTTCCCGTTGCTGACATGGACGGTATGTCTGTGCTCGTCACTGCAGGTGGCACGAGAGAACCGGTCGATCCAGTGCGCTACATCGGAAACCGATCCTCAGGGAAGATGGGGAACGCCCTGGCAGAAGTCGCTGCCGAACGCGGGGCGACCGTTGTCTTGGTCACCGCGGCTCAGCCTCCCAAGTCCGGGGCCGTTGCGATCGTCCGCGTGGAGACTGCAGATGAGATGGCCGAGGCCGTTTGGTCCCGTTCCGCCGAAGTTGACGTGGCGGTCATGGCCGCCGCGGTCGCCGACTTCAAACCAGCGAATCCAGACCGGCTCAAGATCAAAAGGGCGGACGGGGTCCCTGACATCAGCCTCGAGCCGACTCCTGATGTGCTGAAGGGTGTCCACGAGCGGTCTCCCAGACCAATCGTCGTAGGTTTCGCAGCCGAGACCGGATCTCTTGATGCTGCTATCGCGAAGGCAGCTTCAAAGGGAGTGGATCTGCTCGTCGCGAACGACGTCACGAAGGATGGCTCCGGCTTCGGGACCGAGACGAACGAGGTCAGGTTCGTGTTCAAGAACGGTACAACCAGAGATCTCGAGCTGATGTCGAAGCGTCAGGTCGCTGCTGAGATCTGGGATGCGGTCATGACTATCAAGGCGCAGTCCTGAACTCCCTGAGGGCGTGCCAGGTTGTTCCAGATATCGCGACGTTCTCCGTCGATGACGGATTCTCGTACATCATTCCCGAAGGCACGGATGTTCGGATCGGTTCCCGCGTCAGGATCCGCGTCTCGGGACGTCGACTCAAGGGATTTGTAACCGCAGTGTTCGAGCCGGAGAGGGATCGGAAACTGCTGCCGATTGAAGGACTCTCCGGCAATGTTCCTTCTTTCAATACTTCCTCGCTCGCGACGCTTCGGTGGGCCGCCACACACTACGTCGCACCACTCTCGGCGCTACTGAAACGGACCGTGCCACCGAACGTGCCGACCGCGGACACCCAGCCGCCTTCGGTTGTGACGGAGAATGCATCCCCCTCTCCCATGACGTATCACATAGGCTCGCCGCCGTACGGACCGGCAATCGCGGCCTCGATCGAAGCCGATGTGCAGGGCCGACGCAACGTCGTCATCGTCGCGCCAACCGTCACCGAGATCGAGGAGATCGCGGAGCACCTCATCACACTCCACGGCGACGAAGTCGTGCTGGCGACGTCCTCGATGCCTGGCGCCGCCGTAACGGACAGTTGGGTGCGCATTGCCAACGGTTCACAAACAATCCTCATCGGAACGAGAGAGATCATGTTCTGGCCCTTCGGAGACGTCGGGCTCGTCGTTGTGGTCGAGGACGGGCGACGTGTCATGCGTTCACCAGCGACACCGACGGTGAACGTGAGAGAGGTGATGGCGCACCGATCGCGCGAAGAAGGCTTCCGGCTTGTCTTTCACGGACCGGTTCCTACGCTCGAAACGATCGCCGCCGGAGCTGCCATCGACGCACCAGCTCACCGGCAGTGGCCGATGGTTGAACTCGTCGACAGAGGGGAGGAGCCGCCGACCGGGGCGGTACTCACGCAGCGTTGCAAATCAGCGATAGCAGCGGCAGTGCGCGGTGGTGGGTCTGTTTTCATCCTCGTCGGATCCCGCGGTTACGCGCCAGCGTTCCGATGCGTCACGTGCGGAGAGGTACGACGCTGTTCGGAGTGTTCCAGTGCAGCATCACGAGACGACACGTGCAGGAGATGTGGATCCTCGCTCGGTGCCTGCATCGGATGCGGCGGAAATCGGTTCCAGGCGCTCGGTGCCGGAATCGGCCGAATCGTGGACGACGTTGCTGGTGTTGTTGGCAAGGAGCAGGTAGGCAGAGCAGGAGAAGAGATGCTCGTGACTGTTGGCACGGAGCGGGACCTCATCGGCGTTCGAGATGTCATGTTGGCTGTGGCCATCGACAGCGACGGGCTCACGATGGCTCCCCACTATCGGGCTCAGGAGGATGGTCTCCGGCTGCTTGTTCGCCTCGCGCAGACGGTGAGACGAGGTGCAGGGAACCGCTGCATGATTCAGACAGCCCAGCTCGATCAGCCCGTGCTCAAAACGCTCGTACAGGGACGATCCAATGAATTCCTTGCAGTCGAGTTGGAGTCGAGGAGACGGTTCGGGTTCCCACCGATCGGTTCGTTGATCGCGCTCGAGGTCGAAGGGGAAGACGGCACTGCTGCGCTTCTGGAAGAGCACATCGCTCGACACGCGACGATCATGGGACCGGCATCAGTTGGATCGCGGCTGCGTTGGCTGATTCAGGGACGAGATCTTGACGCGGCGAGACTTGCCATGCGACCCGTCATCAACTCACTCCGCAGCAAAGGCGCGAAGGTGCGGGTCGATGTTGATCCGATCGATCTCTAGTCACCTCGTGAGTCGGTGGTCAAACGGAGTGGTCGTCTACTCTTGGCGGCATGGCGATATTCCCGATTCGTACGTTCCCTGACCCAGTCCTCACAATGAAGGCGCCGGCTATCACCCAGTTCGACGACGATCTTCGCCGTCTCGTCGACGATATGTTGGAGACGATGTATGAGGCACCCGGCGTGGGACTCGCCGCTCCACAGATTGGCATCTCCAAGCGCATCTTCGTGGCGGATACTGGTGAGGGGCCATTCGTGATGGTCAACCCTGAGATAGTTACCGCTTCAGGCAAGTGGAAGTTCGAAGAGGGCTGTCTCTCCGTGCCCGGTCGGTACTGGCAGATCAAGCGACCGGAATTCGCTCGAGCCGAAGGTGTCGGTCTTGATGGCGAGCCGGTGGCCTACGAGGGAGATGATCTCATGGGTCGCGTGCTGCAACACGAGATCGACCATTTGGATGGCTCCCTGCTCCTCAATCGTCTGAATCCGAGAATGCGTCGGCAGGCCCTCAAGGAGCTTCGTGAAGAGTCGTTCGACCGCGATAGGACTGCGTGATGGGAGCTGTCTTCCTTGGAACGCCATCGGCAGCGGTTCCGAGCCTTGCCGCCCTTGCTGACGTCGAGGATGTTGATCTTGTCATAACCCAGCCGGATCGCAGGGCAGGCAGGGGAAGCGCCAAATCGGCGCCGCCGATCAGAGTCGCCGCCGAACAGTTCGGTTTTCCGGTCGCTCAACCGGAGACCCGCGAGGAGTTGCAGGAGCTGATCGTCGAAGGAGACTTCAAGATCGGGGTCGTCGTGGCCTACGGTCGAATTCTCAGGCCGACCGTCCTGACCGCTTGTCCCTTCGGATTCGTGAATGTGCACTTCTCGCTGCTCCCACGCTGGCGCGGTGCTGCTCCGGTCGAGAGGGCGATTGCATCGGGAGATGAGCAGACCGGAGTCACGCTCATGAAGATCGATGAAGGACTCGATACGGGACCTGTGCTTGGAGAAATCTCGACACCAATAGGACCGAACGAAACCGCTGGCAGCCTCACGAGTCGCCTGTCGTTCCTCGGGGCAACCCTCATCGACGACACGCTCCCTGAGTATATGAACATGCGCCGACGCCCTGTGCCACAAATCGCATCAGGTGTTTCGCACGCCAAAATGCTTACGAAATCGGAAGCTCAGCTCACGCCTGATATCGATGCGAGCGTCGCTGAGAGGCTTGTGAGGGCATTTCAGCCGAGACCGGTGTCGTGGATCGAATCATCGGCTGGCACCATCAGAATCCACAAAGCTCACCGGTCGGATGCCATCGGCGAGCCAGGACAGATCACGCTTTCCGGCACGAGGGTCATTGCCTACTTCAACCACGGTTCCATCGAACTCGACACCGTTCAGCCCGAAGGCAAGCCGAAGACCAACGCGGCTGCCTGGATGCACGGTCGCCGAGGCGAAGCGCTCACGTTCGAGTAGTCAGTCGATTGTGACCGTGGATGGGTCGAAGTCCGCAACCGGATACGCGAGATCCATCTTCTGGAGTGTGTCGATCAGGATCTGCGAAATGACAAGGTTCCGGTACCACTTGCGGTCGGCCGGTACGACATACCATGGTGCGGATTTGGTTGACGTTTCAGAGATCGCGTCCTGATATGCCTCCATGTAATCGTCCCACTTGGCGCGCGATGACAGGTCGCTTGGGTTGAATTTGTAGTTCTTCGACGGGTCGTCGAGTCTGGCTTGGAGGCGCTCCTTCTGTTCGTCCTTGGAGATGTGGAGCATGATCTTGACGATCTCAGTGCCTTCGTCGCTCAGCATTGACTCGAAGTTTCTGATGTGTTCGTAGCGCCGTGACCACACGTCGCGCGGCGCAATATTGTTGACGCGCACGACCAGGACGTCTTCGTAGTGGCTCCGGTTGAACACTGTTATCCGGCCCTTTGTGGGCGTTCTGAGGTGTACACGCCACAGGTAGTCGTGAGCGATTTCGTGCGGCCCTGGCACTCCGAATCCATGCACATCAACGCCCTGCGGATTGACACCGGAGAAGACCTTGCGGATCGTCCCGTCCTTGCCCCCTGTGTCCATTGCCTGGAGCACGATCAGCAGCGATCGCTCGCCGTCGCTCCACAGCAGTCGCTGAAGATCAGCGAGCTTGCTGTTCATCCCCGTGAGAACGGGGAGGGACGACGTCTTCTTCAAATCAGCGAAGGCCGCCTTCTCTCCCGGATCGATCTCTGAGACGTCAAGGCGAGAGCCTGGTTCTATTCGGTAGTGGTCCACTGCTGCTCCAATCTCGTCAGAACGACACTACCCGCTTACAATCGCCGAGAATGAATAGACCCACACGCATCGCCCCATCAATTCTCGCCGCTGACTTCGCGCACCTCGCCCGCGACATCGAGACCGTGAGCCCACACGTCGATCTCTTGCACGTTGATGTCATGGACGGTCACTTCGTGCCGAACATCTCGTTGGGACCACCCGTGCTTGCATCGTTGCGGCAGGCAACAGACATGTATCTCGACTGTCACCTCATGATTACCGATCCGTTCACGTATCTCGAGCCCCTGAAGGAAGCAGGTGCGGACGGTGTTACGGTCCATATCGAGGCAGTGCCCGATCCGACGGCAGTGTTCGCGGAAGCGGCACGGCTCGGTCTCGATGTCGGGCTTGTGATCAACCCTCCGACCCCTGTATCTGCAATAGAACCGTATCTCGACAGGACGAATATGGTCCTGGTAATGAGTGTTCACCCCGGGTTCGGTGGCCAATCATTCATCGGAACGTCGCTGGAGAAGATCGAACGACTCAGGGAATTGATTGACTCGCGCGGTTTGTCGACCGATATAGAGGTCGACGGTGGAATTGACCTCCGTACGATTGGTCCGGCAAGCGAAGCCGGTGCGACCGTGCTCGTGGCTGGGACGTCAGTGTTCCGAGCAGACGATCCCGGCGCAGCCATCGAAGAAATGCGTACGATCCTCAACAAGGGGTGACATGACCGAGCGGATCCTCGTCGTCGATGACGACCCGGATATCTTGCAATTCGTACAGATGAATCTCGAGCTGGATGGCTTCGAGGTTGATCTCGCTGGTGGTGGCCGCGAGGCGCTTGAGAAGGCGGTCGACTCACCTCCTGACCTGATGCTGTTGGATGTGATGATGCCCGAAATTGATGGGCTCACGGTGTTGCGCAGAATGCGTTCCGACCCTTCCATGTCGAGTATCCCTGTCATCGTCCTGACTGCGAGGAGTCTCGCCGAGGACCGAGTGAAGGGTCTTGACCTTGGAGCAGACGACTACATCACGAAGCCGTTCGATCTCGAGGAACTCATTGCCCGCATCAGGACCGTGCTGAGGCGGAGTCAGCAAATGCGGGATCTCTCGCCACTCACGGGCCTGCCTGGAAACTTCCAGATCGCAAGCGAGTTGGAGAAGCGGATTGAGCGCGGCAAGGAGTTCGCTGTTGTGCACGCAGACCTCGACAACTTCAAAGCATTCAATGACCACTACGGCTTCATGCGAGGCGATTCTGTGATCAAATTCACCGCGAAGGTCCTCAACGATGCCGCGTCCGCCGCAGGTGACGACGATGCGTTTGTTGGACACGTTGGCGGCGACGACTTCGTAATCGTCTTGAACGAGCACAACGCCGAGCCGTTCTGCCAGTACGTCGTGGACCACTTCGACGACGGGATCCTCGATTACTACGACACCGCAGACGCGCTGCAGGGCTACATCGAGGTCACTGACAGAAGGGGAGAGCGGCACGCGTTCCCCGTCTGCTCCCTCTCGATGGGTGTCGCTGCAACGACCCGCAAGGCGATTGCGAGCGAGTGGGAGGCTTCGTCGGTTGCGTCTGAGATGAAGGAAGTCGCCAAGCGAACTCCAGGCACGAACTACCAGATCGACCGCAGAACATAGTCTCGATCTGGCCACGGTGGCCTTTGCGTACGGGCGTGACATCGCTACCTTTCTTGCATATACCTCTTTCAGGGCAGGGTGCAATCCCCGACCGGCGGTGAGAGCCCGCGACCCCCAATTCTGGGGCTGATCCGGTGGAACTCCGGGGCCGACGGTGAGAGTCCGGATGGGAGAAAGGGGACGCTTGATGCGTCGCTCCGGAGACAACTCAGTCGCCGGTCCGGCCGTGGACGAGCTGATGCGTATGGCGCTCGATGCAACTCGAGCAACATATCCGCATCCGAATCCGCGTGTTGGTGCCGTGCTTACCTCGCCAGACGGCGCTGTCCTTTCTGTTGGTGCGCACCGAGCCGCTGGCACGGCCCATGCTGAGGTCCTCGCTCTCGCCGAAGTCGAAGATGCTGCGGGGGCGACGCTCTATGTGACTCTCGAACCCTGCAACCACCACGGTCGCACGGCTCCATGTACCGAGGCAATCATCGATGCAGGAGTCGCAAGGGTCGTGGTTGCCACGAGGGACCCTGACGATCGCGTTGCCGGTGTTGGCATCGAACGGCTTCGGAATGCTGGAATCGATGTGACCACCGGTGTGCTTGCTGAGGACGTTGTCGCCAATGACCCCGGCTACTTCCACCACCGCGAGACAGGGCTGCCGCTCGTGACCCTGAAACTCGCTGCGACGCTCGATGGTCAGGTCGGTGCCGCAGATGGAACGTCGAAATGGATCACCTCTGCAGAGGCGCGCGAGGATGCGCATCGCCTGAGAGCGGAGAACGACGTTGTGATCGTCGGTGTTGGCACAGTAATTGCTGACAACCCGTCACTCGACGTGCGGATCGACGGGTATGAGGGACCGCAACCACGGCCCGTCGTCATCGCGGGCGGTCGTGAAATCCCACCCGACCACCGCATCCTCAAACGAGATCCGATCGTCTACCACCCCGATGGAGCGTCGACTGTTGATCCGCAGACCGTGGTCAAGGATCTCGGCCACCGAGGAGTCGTATCGGCGATGATCGAGGGGGGCCCGTCCATTGCGTCGTCCTTTCTCGGTGCAGAACTCGTCGACAGGCTCGTTTGGTACACGGGCTCAAGACTTGCTTCAGGGCGCGGCACTCCAGCAATCGGAGGAATCTTCGAGACGATGAGCGACATCACTGAACTCGAGATCACGGATGTCGAACAAGTTGGCCCGGACGTCAGAATCGAAGCAGCAATCGTGAAGGAGCTGTGATGTTCACCGGAATCGTCACGGAACTCGGAACAGTCACATTGATCGATGCAGTCGAAGGCGCAGCGAGGCTGACCATCGAGGCGCCGGAGACGGTGTCGGATGTATCCATCGGTGCCTCGATAGCGGTCAACGGGGTTTGCTTGACGGCGGTCGAAGTCACCCACACAACTTTCACAGTTGAGGTCGTTGAGGAGTCTTTGTCTCGAAGCTCCCTTGGATCACTCAGCGAAGGCAATGTCGTCAACCTCGAGCGTCCGATGCCTGCTGCCGGCAGATTCGACGGCCACATCGTCCAGGGCCATGTCGACGGTGTTGGCACCGTCGTGAACATGAGTGCGGAGGCAGGTGCTGCTCGGTACCGCATATCGATCCCAGGGGATCTTTCCCGCTACATCGTGGAGAAGGGATCGATCGCTGTGGACGGCACCAGTCTGACGGTCACGGCTGTCTCAGCTCCCCAGGCTCAAGATGCGTGGTTCGAGATCGTTCTCATTCCGCACACGCTCGAGGTCACCGTGCTTGGCCGAGCAGAGCCCGGTTCGGTCGTGAATCTGGAAGTCGACGTAATCGCGAAGTATCTCGAGCGAATGGTTGGATCACGATGATGAAGCTTGCACCCATCGAAGACGGGATCGAAGCATTTGCGCGAGGCGACTTCGTCCTGGTCGTCGATAACGAAGCCAGGGAGAACGAAGGTGACCTGATCGTCGCCGCGGAAAAGGTGACGGCAGAACAGATCGCATTCATGGTCAGACACACGTCAGGCCTCATCTGCCTTCCGATGACGAAACACCGCCTTGATGCTCTCGATATTCCAATGATGGTGATCGACAACACCGAGGCACACAAGACAGCATTCACGATCTCCATCGATTACGCACCCGGCACGACAACCGGTATCTCCGCGGCAGACCGCGCCATGACGATTCGCGCAGCGGTTGACCCAACCTCTACTCCTTCGGAGTTCGCACGCCCTGGCCACATCTTCCCGCTTCGATATCAGGACGGTGGCGTACTCGCTCGGCAAGGACACACTGAAGCAGCCGTCGACCTCGCAAAGATCGCTGGTCTCTCTCCGGCAGGTGTGCTCTGTGAGCTGGTGAACGACGACGGATCCATGGCTCGGGGCGAAGAGCTTGAGAGCTTCGCCGAGGATCACAGCATCGTGATGATCTCCATCGACGACCTGATCGCCTACCGCTGGCGCACCGAAGCGCTCGTCACTCGCGAAGCATCAGCAGCTCTTCCTACGCGTTTTGGAACGTTCGAGATCGTCGGATACCGGTCTGCAACAGACGGCAGCCAGCATGTCGCGCTCGTCATGGGAGATGTGACGGGAAAGCTCGATGTACTCACGCGGGTTCACTCGGTATGTCTCACGGGGGACGTATTCGGATCACTGCGATGCGATTGTGGTACCCAACTCTCTGAGGCGATGCAGCGTGTTGCCGAAGAGGGCGAAGGCGTCATCGTGTACAACACGACTCACGAAGGCAGGGGCATAGGCATCTTGAACAAGATCGCAGCGTACGATCTGCAAGAGCAGGGACTCGACACGGTTGACGCCAATCGGGAGATCGGCCACTCGGACGACGAACGACATTACGGCGTTGACGCCCAAATCCTCCACGATCTCAAGATCTCGAGCGTGCGCCTGCTCACGAACAACCCTGACAAGATCGAGCAGCTCTGCCGATACGGCGTTGATGTGGTCGGGAGAGAACCGCTGTGGGTCGGTGAGACGCCAGAGAACCGCGACTACCTCCACACCAAGGCGGTCCGGATGGGACACATCACGGAAGAGCAGGCTCAAGAGCCAATGCACAGAGAGACACCACGCGATGCGAGTTGATGACCAAGCTGCTGAGCCGGTTTCTGCCGAAGGACTCCGGATTGCGGTGGTCGCGACGATGTTCAATCGTACGATTACCGAAGGTCTCACGGAGGGTGCACTCGAGTATCTTGACGAAGCGTCGCCCGACGAAATCATCGTTGTCGATGTGCCGGGCGCCTTTGAACTCCCGCTGATCGCGCAACAGCTCGCGAACGACGGCTACGACGCTGTCATCTGCCTTGGCGCAGTGGTCGAGGGAGATACCGACCACTACGAACATGTGGCTCACAGAGCTTCGGAGGGACTGATGCGGGTCCAACTCGATACGGGGGTTCCGGTTGCCTTTGGGATTCTCACGACGCGCGATGCGGCTGCCGCACTCAAACGAGCAACCCCCGGACCGGACAACAAGGGTCGCGAGGCCGCAGAGGCAGGCGTGCAGGCAGCGCTCGTTCTCAAGAGCCTCAGGTCTGGCGACTGAGCCAGTCCGGCTGAATCAATGGTCGCGTATGCCTTTCGTCGTACTACGATTGTTGCCAATACGACGCAAGAGGAGGCGCCTGCTTCCCACCTGTCCACCGTTCTGAGGTGAGTCGGGTCCCGAATACCGGGCAGCATGTCTTGCTGCCCGTGTTCTTGTAGGCACCTCCTGTCCGAGCCAACCAGGTACCAGGAGGTACTCTCATCGCAGAACCAAGGGTCAACG
>Ga0255047_10003021_pt1 | contig 10765 bp, 5 predicted proteins | sample JV7_2_1_MG_FD_183640 | JGI IMG/M metagenome (GOLD analysis project Ga0255047, IMG submission 183640) | Seawater microbial communities from Jervis Inlet, British Columbia, Canada - JV7_2_1 | ecosystem: Environmental > Aquatic > Marine > Inlet | place: Canada: British Columbia | collected 2016-10-06 | reverse complement strand
GTGCTTCGTTGTTTCTTCAAGCATGATTTTTCTGAGTTCATTCATCATCTCAGGATACACCTGTTGCATCGCTTCAACTGTCTTTGGAATCACAAACCCTGCTTCAATCTGATCCGTCAGTACAAGCGGATTCTGGATGGCACGCATCACTGTTCTCCAGCGATAGAGTTCCTGTGCGCTTGGTGTGTAATCCTCTGAGACAAGTGTTGCTCCAACTGCCGAGGTTGGGATATTGTCAAAGGCATATTGGATGGCACGCAGGCTTGTCTGAGTGATTGCCATTGCCGTCTCTGGTGCAACCAGGCTAATGTCCTCCAGACTGTCTCCCATCCGTGCAACTAAGAGTTCCGGATCTCCTGCCAGTTGTGAGATTTCATCTGTTTCTTGTTTGAACTGTGCCTGCTCTTGCTCTTTGGATTTTGGTTGCTTGCCCTTGATTGCCTCGGTGAATTTAACTCCTTCCTCCATTGCAGATCCTTCGACCTTTGCACCTCGTGCTGCCGCTTTGCCTGCGGCACCTGCCGGACGCATCATGCGGATGACAGAGCGTCGCATCTTGTCCATCGTTTTCACACGGACTTGATCAAGTTTCTGGATTGCATTCACTGCTTTCTGTGTGTAGCTTCCTCCTGCCATGTCCTTGAGCTTAAACGATGCAGCCCAGTTCTCCTGCATCTCTGCAAGATTTCCTGACATCTTATCAATGGATTTCTGGAGGTTGGACATGCCCTCTCGCATGATCATCCTGTCTTTTCCAAGCACCAGTTCATCCCAGGATTTCTGACGTTGTGCGCCATGTTCTGTGAAGAAGTCGATGATATCATCCATCTGCTGCATCTCTCCTCCCACGTCGCCAGAGATAACCCTCCGGAACTGTTCCGTCTGTGGATCCAATCCTTCTGCGATTGCACTTATTTTCTGCTGCTGTTCAAACAACTCGTTCATGCCTCCTGGACCAGAGAGTTTCCGAGGAGATGAGGTTGCATGGAAGCGTCCACGCATATTCAGAAAGGAGACAATCTTGTTGTCATCAACATCATAAACAGGACGACCCTTGACGTAGCGTTTGAGGGTGAAGTTCTTGCGGAACATCTCCAAGAAGTCCAGATAATCAGATGCAGCACGGTTGATGCGCTTCTGTAATGTTCCTGCCTGACCAAAAACCTGATCATTTTCAAGGATGCGCCGGATTGGATCCCGGATATTCCGTGCAAGATTGTTGATTGTTTCTGCCTCGGTTGCCTGTAGATTTCTTCCAAACTTGAGATGTGGATCAATCATCTGCTTCTTTGTTCTGTCCAACACCTTGAAAATCTGGAATGGAGATTGTGCCTTTTCAACTCGTCCAATGAGTCCTTCTCCAAATCCTTTGCCACCAAACAATGCACCTTCGATTCGTGCAATCGCAGGTTTGTACATGTAGATGTCACCCTGCGCTTTCATGTCATCCAGGACAGAGATGAATCTGTAAATCATATCCTCAACTGCACGCTTCACTGGTTGGACATCCTCACCGTCCAGCATCTTCCTGATCTGTGCGTACTTCTCTGGTCCTGTGAGTTGCTGCACCATCCTGTCGGTCTGCCGGTACATCTGTTCCACTTCCTTGCGGAACTGTCCTGCCAACTGCATCCTCTCGGATCCGGAAGCAAATGCCCACTTTCTCAGTTTTGCTGCTTCTGGGTTTCCAGAGAAAAACTCATCCATCAGTTTCTTGTCTGCACCTGTGAACCATGCAGCACCGCCTTTGACAGAATCCCATGCCGAGGATGCGCCTGCGTCGATCTTCTCTTTGATCGCACGTCCAAATCCTCCATGTGTGATCTTGCCTTTCTTGTCCCGTGGTGAGAACCTGATGATGTCCTCTGCACTCAGCAACCGAGTCAGTGGACGCTGATCATTCACTGAGATCCTAACTCCTGCTGCCTGTGCATTTTCCAGTGTGAGTCGTTTGAAATCCCGTGCTTTTGTCTCATCAAGAAGACGTGCGGTACGCCGGTTCCGGGCCGAACGCTTGACAATCTCGGATCCTCCACCAAGCAGGATACCACCGGCACCTCCAAGCAGGAGACCAACTCCAACATTGCCAACAAACGCTTCTGCGCTCATCTCCTTGTTTTCGAGTGCATCCTCAGAGATCGTCTCACCTACTCCATAGAGGAGACCCTCCACGGCACCACCAAGTGCGAGAGGAGCAGCAGCACGTCCAAGCGTTTGCTTGCCTGCTTCGCCTGCAATCCTACGTCCGAGTGCTTTTGCAGCAACTCTTCCGGTTTGTGCCGCAGCACCTGTGACTCCTCTCCCTGCAATGAGTGCCAGCCGTCCCGCAGCTCCTGCACTCGATGCGGGTTCCGGCAGCAACAGAGGGACCAATGCGCCTGCGACCTCAGCCGTCGTGGAGACTCCTGGTTGACGCTTCTCCAGTTCTCTGAGACGTTCTGCACTGACTCCAAGAGATCGCCACAGTGGATCAGAGAGTCCAAGGGAGAGTCCTCGTGCTGCACCAAAGACTCCGGCCTGCACGGGTGCATCTCCATACTCATCTTCCAGCCGTGCTTCTTCATCTGCTGCGGAGATGTCCTTCTGGAGTAAGCTGAAAAACTGAGAAGTTTTTTCTTGTGAAGGAAATTTCCAAGAGTGATCGGTGATGATCTCGGATGCCTTGTCCGCAGGCATCAGGTACACCTGTCCGCTTGGATTCTCCAGTGGCACAGGAGGACCAGCTTGGAATCCATACTCTCCAGAGGCGATTGCTCGATTCACCTCCTGGAAGGGTACGTCTTCCAGAATCCCGCTAGTTTTGTTGAGGAGGGTCGGCATCAGTTATATGCCGCCGAGGATGCCCGGAACTGATTGCGGATGTCAGCCTTCGTAACATCCACTGGAACTCCGGTTTCCGGTGTCAGGTTAAGCGATTTGAAGGTAACATCTCTTGCGAGTTTCACATACTTCTTGAGTGCCTCATACTGTGCCAGCACCAGATCCGTGCTGAAATCTCCCAGTGGGTCCATCGACACTGCTTTTTCCAGCAGTTTCATATCTGCTTCTTGCAGCACTCCAAGATCAAGGAATGCTTTTGCTTTCAACATGGAGACCATCAATATGCTTTTGGTCTTTGCGGCGTTTCTTGCTTGAGAATACAAGGGATTGTCATAGCCATACTCTTGTTTCATTGCAATCAACTCATCCAATGCCTGCTCCAGTTTGATAATATCCTGATTTGCCTGTATTGCCTGATTTGCCTGCGCCGCAGTGTTTGCAAGTCCAATGAATCCTGGGACTTTCCGGGCATCCTCTTCTTTAGCTGACAATCCATACTCTCTTTCTGACTCTCTCTCTCCCTTTTTCCTGCCTCTTGCAGTCGCTTCTGCTACTGCTGCTTTAGTCGCAAGTGTGACGGCAGGATTCACTTTCTGTGTCTCCTTCACGGTGGTCACTGTTTTAGGCATGACACTCAACCGCAAAGTCTCCAGCTTCATCTCCCTATCGTTGCTGAGTTGTTCCTGGAGCAACTCTCCTTCACGTTTGATAGACTTCACCTTGCTCTGTGCAACTTTCTGTTGCAGCATCGTCTGTACTTTTGAGAGCATGATCACTCGTGCAGCATTTTCTGCTTCTGTGTCAGACATTCCTTTACGTCTGAGATCACTGAGGAGATTCCTCTGCTCCGTGATCACTCCTCCCTTCAGTGCAATCTCTGTCTTCTGTGCTTCTATATCGTCGCTGATTGCATTGTTGATGATATCAAGTGCAAAGTTCTTGGTCCCGGACATGGCAGATGCATACGCACCAAGACCTGCGGCAATCGCAGCAAGAATCCGTGAGCCAGTTCCTTTCTTCTTCCAGATCCTTCCAGTGTCAAGTTCTGCATTCTTGTACTCCAGGGTTGCTGCTTCAACCTGTGCCAACACCTCATTCTCCCGCGCAGTCTGGAGTTTCAGACGTTCCGCTCGTTGCAGTGCAATCTCCTCCTCATTCGTTCTAATATCCGTGATTGCTTCCAATGCGGCAGTCGTCTCATCTTGGGATCTTCCCAGATTGATGTCGCTGAGTTTTGTGTCTATTTCAAGACGCTTCTGAAGCAGGTTCTCGTATTTCGTCAAATCCTGCTCTTGTGATGTTGTCTGCGTTGTCGTTTCTGTGACATCAATAAGTCCGGAGGGTGTCGTAGATATAGGCGTTCTCTTAATTCCTAGTAATGGATCTGCTGGAACTGGAGTTGTAGCAGTGCTACCGATTCCACCCTCGGCAACAATCTTCAAATCTCCGTCCAGCAAGCCCGGAACAGTGTATGACGGTGCTTGTGTTCCCTCTGGAATTGCTGGTGATGCAGCAGCAGCAGGAGGCTCTCCTAGTGTGAGATCATGCGGTGCAGTTTCAGGAACAACTGGTGCCTCGACTGTGGAAATTACCGGAGTCTCAACAAGATTCGGAGGCAGGTTGAATCCTCTTTTCTGAAGCATGCTGAGGGCATCCTCACTCGTCATCCCACCGGCGAGGTAATGCCCGATTAACCTGTCGAACGCCTGCGGATCATTAACGTACTTGTTTGGATCTTGTGGTGTCATCGTGCCTCCAATCGTTTCATGCGGGAGTTAAGGTAGGACTGTGATGCGAGGATGGCGGCAAGTCCCTGTCCCATGTCCACGAGCTTTCCGGCAGGAGTATCCCGGACAAACTGCTTGCCGAGTGTTGTTTTCTCAAGATCCTGCGCCATGATTCCAACCATCTCTCCATGTCTTGCACCAGGAGAGTCTGGCTTTTTATACTCGTAGGAATAAGCATGCAGGGAATCCAAGAAATCCTGCACCTTCGTCTTTGCAGGTTTGATGTTCTTCTTCACGCGACGATCTGACATGAGCCATGCTGCGGCAATCGTGGCAATCCCGCCAAGGATTGCATTCTCCTGAGAAGTGTCATTTTTAGCATTTGCTAGGGAGACCTCCATCTCTGCAAGTGCCATCTTCTGCGCTCGTGAAAGTGCAGCAAGTTTCTCTTGAGAATCAAGGCCAAGTTTTGCAAGTTCTGTCCGCAATCGGACATCCATTGCGGCAAGTTCAAGCGTAACATCCTGACCTTCGAGCGCCATTTCTCCTTGGAATGCTGCCAGTGCCAGTGCTTCGTCGAGAGATCTTGATTTCAGTGCAAGTTCTGCATTCGTCTGAGAGATGAGAATCGACTTCTCCAGATTGGCAAGTTTGGTTGCCAAGGACATCTGACCGTTCTGGATGAGGATCTGCTTCTTTGCTTCGAGCTGGACAAGGTCGGCAGATGCTTGTGCTGCAACTCGCGTGATGTTTGCTTCCATCTGTGCGATGTTTCCAGCCTGCTGAAGATTGCCTTGGACAAAGGCTTTTTCTTTCTCTGCACCAAGTTTTGCAAGTGCAAGTGATGCCTCTCGTGTGCCCTGCACCTGGTAGAGCTGGAGCAGTCTACCTTCCGCAGCAATCTGTTCCTCTGAGCGCAATCCTGCGGCTTGTCCAGTTGCAATCTGTTGGACATCTCTCCAGAGGTTCATTACCTGCCGGTGTCGTCCTCGATCTGCCTGTGCGCCAGATGATGCTCCAAGCAACATGCGGAGATTCTGCTCGGTCTGTTGGTTGTGCTGGATCTCAGCAGGCGAGGGTGCTTCTCCAGCAACACGGCGCTTCAGCAACTCCACAAGTTCTGCTTCTCCTGCACGAGTTTTGTTGAGGAAATCCTGCTCGATTTCTGGAGTCCAAGTGATCTCTGTTCTCTCAAGAGGAGCAACCTCTCCTACGGTGACTCCTTCCAGTTCTCCTGTGATTTGAGTTTCTGCAACATCGGCAACAGGTGCAACGGTTGGTGCTTCTGTTTGAAACTTTGCAATATCCTCCTCTGCCAGCGTGAATCTCTCCTGACGTGCAAATGAGTTCTGTGCATCATCAAAAACTGCTCTGCGTTGTGCTTCAGAAAGACGTGCGTAATCAGTAGGAAACTGTGCGATCAGAACGGCATCTGCTGCCTCAAAGGTTGTAGGAACAACATCAACAACTCCTCCGGTTTCATCCCGCTTGCGTTGTCCTTGTGCAGAGAAAGTTCCGATGTTGAAGAGATTGACAATCTGCTCATTCAGAGATGCCTTCTGTGCAACTCCTTCGTAGGATGCAAGTTTCTTTGCAGACTCAAATGCAGTTGCAATCTCAGCCTCAGGAAGATCTGGAATATCTGAGAACATAGTTGGAGTCTGGAGCTTGAGAATCTCCAGATCTGCATCCGATGCAATCGTTGCAAACTTGGATTCCAGCAGAGTCCTCTGTGCAGCAATCTGTACATTTGCAGCATCTGCTGCTGCCTGACTTGCATGCTCCCGTCCCACATCATCGTAATACTTTGGAGGAGGAGGTGGTGCAGTGGTGGTGCTGCTGCCACCGTCTTGCGCTGATGTATCAGGAAGTATTACTGGTGGTGGTGGTGTGTATTCAGATGGGTGGCCTGTTACGTCATCGGCAGCATCCGCGCCAACATCTGTATCCTTCGATTCATCATAGGCATAACTCTTAATCGGTCCACGTCCTACACCAAGACCCTGAGTGCCTGCAATCGGTTCTCCTGCGCCTCCTAGTGCTTTCAGGAGGCTTGCCTCACTAGGATTGATTGCTGCGAGTCCTTCTCCACGTTGCTGGAGCAGTGCTGCCAGACGTTGGAGTTCCTCTTCAGAAAGTGGAGGACGGTTGCCGGTTGCCGACGGCAGCATCTGTGGAAAGGTAGTTGGAGTCATCATATCGATTTCATCGCAGGAAGTTTCATGGGCGTAGTTTTCAGCCCAATTTCTAGCATCAGGTTACTGATTGAATAGGCTTGTCCAGGATCGCTGGACACAGTATCTGCAAACTCAAAGCGGACAGAATCGCATTTCTGGTGTGCCAAGGTCATCCGGAACTGGTAAACACCGTCGCTGGATCCTCCATAGGTGGTATCTCCATAGAGTGCATCGTCGCCAAACTCTGTCTGTCCTGATGCCGTTCTGAAGTTGAAGGAGTGCAACTCATTTGAATACTCCCTGAAGTCGTAGCTGACTCGTGCCTCCAGAGTGTGATTGCTTTTGTAATCTCCAAGCACGAGCGCACGCCGACACCGCTGGTATCCTTGAATCGACTCTGGTTTGATCCATGCCGTTTTGAGACGCATCTGAATGGCAGCTCCATTGTCTGTGTATCCATCACTTTGCTGGAAAACCACGCCTCCGGTGCTTCTCAAATAGCAGTATTTGCCTGTTGCCAGCCATGTGACTGCACCATTTCCACTGTGGTTTGTGAAGGTACTCCACTTATCTGAAAAGTAATCGTATATGAGTGCAACGCCATCACTTGATGTGAACCTCACCTGGTTCTGATCTTGGAGTAAAACTGCACTTGTGATTGTGAGTGCGTTGTATGCTTCAACTGGTGCGCCAATGTAGTGTGTCGAGAGTCCACGGTCCAGCATGTAGATGCCTTTGTTGGACATAAACATGAGACCATTGGGCATCAGGACAATCGACCTGGTGTTGCTGCATCCAACATCAGAAGTGACCAGTTGTGGTTGCGAAAAACTGTTCTGTTCGCCAGCACTGTTGGGTCCATCTCCTGTGATGTAGAAGATGCGATCCTGCTCAAAGATAACAAGTTTCTCGTCAAGTGCATGGACTGCCGTGACTTCCTGTGCTTGGTTCATTGTGATCTTCAGAAAATCACTGAACTCAATCGGATTTCCTGCGGTGCGCTTTTGAGAATAGAAGATTGTTTTTGGATTCTCTGAGGAAACACAGAACATTCTGTTGTTGAAACTGCCAATCACAGAGGTTGCAGGAGGAGAAACATGCTCCAGGATGTCTCCATTTGTGTACAAACTTTCCTTTGCAACTAGATTCGTATCAGTGATTGTTCCATCATCCGAGAAGGAAACGGTATCTGCACTTGTTGAGTTTGCAACATTGCCAACCCGGAAAAAGAGGGTGCCTCCATTGCTGGTCCGGTAAACTTCACACAGAACATTTGTGTGCGTCGTCAGTCTCAAGGTTGGAATGGTCAGCGTTGCCGTCAGGTTTGATCCAGTTGGAGATGCAGTGACCGCAACGCTTGGTGCAGACCTAGAGATCTGTCCTTGTGCATCAGTATGCTGATAAATCACCTTGTACTGGAAGGTGCCTCCACTCGTGAGGGATCCTCCTGCTGCAAGTGCAACACTCACGTTTTCTGCATAGAGATTGAATCCATGTTCTGAGACCGTGTAGCCATCATAGTTTGAGACAAATCCTCCTCCGCTTAACAAAGACTGTCCAAGTTCCTCGGTGTCAAAGTTTGAAGTTGTTGTGAAATTGACCAGCGACTTTGAGATACCTTTCAAAGAGTAGAGATCATTATCACGAGAGACCAGCCGTGTCTTAACCTGCACCGGGACTTGAAAGATCCCTGCATCCACTGCAATCTGATGTGACAGTGAACTCTTGGATTGAAGTCCTCCGGCAACTCCAGACTGAAGTTTTGCAACAATCAATCCGGTGGAATCCAGCAGGAAATAGGTGCTTTGAAGAGTAGAGTCAAAGCAGGAAATGAAGTAAACTTTTGCATTGTAAAGCCATGCTTTTGAGGCAAGTCCAACACTGCGCTTCAGCACTGCTGCGGATGCCATCGCACTCGTTGAAACCGTGTAGAGTGCAGATTTGATCAGATGATCATAAGATGCAGTTGCATTCAGCTCGTAGATGATGATGACATTTGAGTCAGTATCCAGTGCCAATGTGACATGCTTCACTGCGGTTGAAGTTGCCTCGATTGTCTCCGTGTCCTGCAATGAGAAACTGGTGTCATAGCGAACCATCTTGAGTCCAGTTCCGGAGGTGCTTTTTGCATACGCAATGTAGATGTCACCGGCTGTGGTATCATAGAGTATCCCTAGTGCATCCTCTGCCTGTGCGGATATAGTCAGAGGAGACGGATAACCATTTGCTGGACCGCCTGCCACTCCATCGCTGGTGATGTACAAAACCTTGATCGTATTGGATGAGTCTGCATAGGTGCAGATTCCTGCAAGGTTGTATTTCGTGACATCAAGATGTGGGACAGTGAGGTGTGCATCGGTTGCAAGAGTAACAGCAGTTTTCCAGGCGGTTGGATCATCAGGTTCAATCATCCTGATTGCAATCGAATCTGTTCCAGATGTCTCCTGATACACAACGGCAATCTGTCCATCAAGTTCGAGGCATCGAGGAAGAACTCCGGTTGCACTGATACTTGAGTTGCTGGAGATGACTGCACCTGAAACTGAATCCAGCACCGTTGCACGGATCCCTCCCTGGGTGTCCTCGTAGGCAATGACGATGAGTCCATTTCCGTAGGCAATGTCAGGAGAAGACTGTTCGTAGTCATTCCGGACAATGGAATCAGAATCAATCGTGACGCTGATGGTGTCTCCGCGATCCGTCCACTCTGAGATGCCATTTGCATAAGAGAAGAGTTTGCTTCCGGAGAAGAGCAGAAGTTCCTGCTGGAAGGTTGCAAGTGCATCTCCTGAAGTGATGTTGGTTGCAGACCCTGCCACCGCAGTCGAGAGTTTAGAATAACCCTGACGCTTCGTGATTGTACTGCCAACCGTAAACACTCCATTTTCCAACGCAGTCAGTTTGGACGGCAGCACCAGTTTTTGATCAGTCTTGGTCTCAAGAGATCCTGAGAGATCCACTGGAACAAACACTTTTTCAAGCATCTTCTTCTACAAGGTAAACGGATTTCATATCCTCGGTTTCCTGCTGCTCTTCCAAGATCCGGATGCGGTATCCAATCAAACGCTGCTGTTCTCCAGCCATTTCATTGAGCTTCTGCTGCAACTCGGACAACTCACGATCCACAGTTTCAAGGGTTTTGAGACTCACTCCGGTTTCTCAGGCCAGGTGACTGCTTTTACTTTCTCAACTGTGTCTAGTCCTCCCGGTAAGTCGCGTAGCTTCTGACGATATAACTTCCACTTTGCTGATTGCTCGTTTGTGAGTGCAGAATCTGCCAGCCCTGTCCAATCTGATGCCACTAAGAGAACATTGCGCTGCTCACGGAGTTCTTGCAAAGGGTATGCTGCTTGAAGTTCTGCTAACTTTGTTAATACCTCCGTTTTTGTTATCCCGGCAGGTTTTTTATGCCAGCGTATACCCTCATAACCAGCGGTTCCTTTTGGACCAGCAAATTGGGCATCTGGGTAAAGTGATATAATTGCAGTTTGAATGTCCATGTTTTCCTTAGGATGATTGTGCAATTTCCATAACTGTCAATGTTGATGCTGTAGACACTACATAGGAATTATTATCAGGAGTGAAAGCCCGGTTAATATAAATTAGTTGGACGGTATTGGTATTTACATCAGCCATGCTCACGTTATAATAAATAGTTGACAAATCAGAAAGAGCTGGATCATGTAGATATGTTATCGCTGATTGATTTCCCACGTACGGATTTACCTCAGTAGAACTCATGTGCCCCCCCCACGTTGAACGTGAGCGTGTGCTGAGTACATCCCCAATAGGTGAGACAATTGTGACATCAGTTGCACTAGATGTTCCCGTAATTGCAACAACCGGACTCCCAACAGATGAGCTTATTTGACCTGAGAACATTATCAGGAAATGACTGTTGACATCTAAAGGAGTAATTGAACGACTCAGCATTACCTCGTAAGTTGTTGAATTAACACTGTCCACCGCAGTTAATACGGTTTGTTGAACCTGCAACACATGCCCAGCAGGAAACACAGCAGAACTCCCCAGAGTCACATT
>Ga0255047_10003019_pt1 | contig 10767 bp, 11 predicted proteins | sample JV7_2_1_MG_FD_183640 | JGI IMG/M metagenome (GOLD analysis project Ga0255047, IMG submission 183640) | Seawater microbial communities from Jervis Inlet, British Columbia, Canada - JV7_2_1 | ecosystem: Environmental > Aquatic > Marine > Inlet | place: Canada: British Columbia | collected 2016-10-06 | reverse complement strand
GCGCGAGTGGCGGCGAGCCGACGACCCGGACACGGTGTTCTACGAGCACCCGGTCGCGGCGCTGTTCTCCAAGATCGGTAGCGGCAAGCGCGTGGTCGAGATTGGTCTGTGGTGCCCCATGCTGGGCCACGACGACCACGGCTTCCTCGCGCACCACGGCCGCTACTTCGCTCTGGACGATCCGAGCCCGCGCAACAAGACGCCTGGGGCGTGCCCGCGGTGCCAGAAGGACACGGACACGACCAAGGACGACATCCTGCGGCGACACAAGAAGTGGACTCGAAAGGTGAGGAAGTAATGGCGCACGAAAGGGAAAACCGGCACAACGCCGCTAAGGGTATGAAGGTGCCCAAGGCGAAGAAGGCGGCCAAGAAGAAGGCCAAGAAGAAGGCGGCTAAGTAGTGGCAGATCCTGCTGCAGCGCCCGAGCCCGGTCCCGACCCCCAGAAGGTTGCGGACGAGGCTGCGGCCAAGGCCAAGGACGAGTACGACGCCAAGCTGGCCGAGAACGCCAAGGCTGCGGCCTTCGGTGTGGACATGCACCAGCGGCTGACCATCTTGCGCAACACCGACAAGCAGGCCTATGCCCGAGTCAAAGCGATTCTGGAGGGCCGAGAGGCCCCTGCCCCTGCTGCCCCGCCCGCGACCCCGCCGGCCAAGGCCGGTGACAGCACCGACTACAACGCAGACCCCTACAACGATGGGCCCGACGTTCAGGCCATCGCGGAAGCAGCCGCGGCCAAGGCAGTAGAAGCCATGTCGGCCAAGGTCGATAGCATCGACCGCAAGCTGATGTCGCACGGCCTGACCTCGGACATCGAGCGGCTGCAGGCCAAGTACGGTTCCGAGGTGGTGGCGGCCAACTACGACGACCTCATGGGCCGGATCGACAACGACCCGACCATCATCGACCGACCCGGCGCGCTGGAGTCTGCGTTCAAGGACGTGGACTACAAGCGGGCCATCGAGCGTGAAGTGAAAAAGGCAGTGGCGGACAAGGACCAGCAGGACGACCTGAACAACCGGCGACGCCTTCCCGCGGGGCCCATGGGTGGCCGCGACATCGACATGGACCTCGACAAGATGTCGTTCGAGGACATGTGGGAGCAGGCTACCGAGCACGTCCGCAGCAATCCGTCTGCGGGACAGGAGTAAGTCATGGCCGTTACCTTCCCCACTGACACCCGTGAACTGCGGCGAGTGGCTTCACTCGTCCTGGACATGTACGTGCGCAAGATCCACGATCAGGTGTTCGAGTCGAACGCCGTCTGGGATGCGCTGCTCCGGCGCGAGGGTGTAATGACCCCGTGGAGCGGTGGCGCGCGTATCGGCGTGCCGGTCCGCCTGGAGGTCCCGACCAACGTCGGGTCGTACCGTGGCTTCGACGTGCTGGACAACAGCCCGACGGATGTCAAGACGGTTGCCCTGCACGATTCCAGCGAATACTTCGCTGCGGTCACGGTCTCGATGCGGGACCTGGACCTGATCTCGGGCGACGGCGCTGTGGTCAACCTGCTGCAGGAAGAGACCGAGCAGGCGATGGCCGCGCTGGTGGACCTGCTCAACAAGCATATGTGGCTGGACGGCACCGGGAACCAGTCGAAGGACCTCGTTGGGTTCGAGACGGGCATCCCGACCGACCCGACCACGGGCACCTACGGCGGGATCAGCCGCGTGAGCAACACGGCCTGGCGCAACGTGGCCGTGGACAACGGTGGCATCGCTGCCGACGTGATCGAGGACCTGCGGACAGCCATGACCAACGCTACGGGCGGGCCGTCCAAGTCCAGCCCCGACGTGATCTTCACCAACCGTGGCGGGCGGGACCTCTTCGAGGCCTTGCTGGTCGCCACCCTGGAAACTGACCCCATCGTGCTGGCGCGGTCGGATCGCGGCGACGCCTCGATTCCGAACCTCCAGTACCGCAAGGCCGAGATCATCGTGGACGAGAACGCCACCATCTACGGTGGTGGGAACTCCATGTACGTCGGCATCAACACGCGCCACACCAAGATGTACGTGCACCGCAACCGCAACATGAAGATGGGCGAGATCAAGGAAGCCGACCGTCAGACCGTCCTGAGCGGCTTCGTCACCTGGCACGGCCAGTACATCATCACTGAGCCGCGACGGCACTTCGTCGTCTTCAACGGCGCGTAAGGAGCAAAACCAATGGCCAACACCCCGACTACTGGCCCGATCTCTGACTTTCCGACTATCGGAGAGCCTCGCACTGCCACCGACCCGCACGGGCTGGGGCAGTTGGGCCGCAAGATCATCGGCGAGGATTTCGAGGCCACGCTGGTTCGCGCCAACGCCGCCGCCGGGATTCCCGATGGCGCGATCGTTGGGCTGACCAGTGCGCTTGCCGGCGGAGCCGGTGGGCACGACGTGGAGCCGCTGACCATTGCCATCGTCACGGCACTGTCGGCGTCCGACCGCGAAGCCCTGAAGATGGGCTTCTGGCAGGGCCTTGCAACCGACAACCAGGTCGGTTGGATGGTCACCAAGCTGACGAACTCGGCCGCGGCTGATCTGCAGGCGCTGGCTGGGGCGGCCATCACTGCGGGTGCGCAGGCGGCTGTGTCGGCGACGGCTGGCGAGATCGTCACCAGTGCTACCGGCAACTACGACATCATCGGTTTCTCGGTGGTGGTCGACCCGGGTGGCGGAAACGTCTTCTCCACGTGGTCCTGCGACGACCTGCGACTGAACCCGACGATCAACCCGTAACAACGAATCGGCGTTTCGCCACGCCTCACCTTGGGCTTCGGCCCGGCAACAGGCCTGTGCCCGCGAGGGTCCGGGCCTGTTTGCTATTCTGAGGGCGGTTTAAACCATGGCGCAGAACTCACCGAACACGATCAATCAGCGCGATGGGTTCCTGGACCATATCGCCCGCTGGTTGCAGGTCACGGCGTTCACCGACCTCGATGCCGTCGAGCAGTTGTTCGTCCAGGATGCCTTCGAGTTGGCACTGGACCGGGTGGCGGCCGAGTTCAATTGGGCCGACCTGCGCCAGGAGTTCGAGTTCAACACCGGCCTGGAGCCCCAGACGCTTCTGGCCACGGTGAGCGGCACCACTGGCGTCGTGGACCCCAGTTCGCTTGAGCTGAACGACGCCGCGGCCACCTTCCAGAACGACAACATCGACGTGCGCGACGCCGTGCTTATCAACATGGAGAAGGTCTACCGGGTGTCGGTGATCCCGTCGGCCGAGACGACCCTGACCATGACGCAGTTGTACACGGGGGCGGCCAGCACCACGGCGGCGTACACGGTCGGCCGGGACATCTACCCGTTGCCCGACGACATGGGCTGGCTGGTGTCGGTGCTGGACCAGACGGACGGCCGGGTGATCCCGGTCCTGGCCGAGGACGACTTCCTGCACAAGACCGAGGGCCGCGGCATCTTCGGGCGGGCGCGCGTGGCCATGCTGGGCCTGCAGCACCCGCTGGAGACCACGACCCCGGAATTCGCCCAGCGGGAACTGCGCCTGTGGCCCATTCCGGACGAGACCCGCGGCTACCGGGTGCGCTACATCCGCCTGCCCGAGTACGCGGTCGGCGGCACCGACCAGATCGAGTTCGGCAACTCGATGCAGGCCATGCTGATCCACGCCGTCCTGGTGGACGTGCACGCTCGGCGAGGGACGAGCGGCGACGAGAGTGGCACGCCCGCGCGCTTCCACGAGGCCAAGTACCAGCAGATGGTGCGGCTGTTCTCCAAGCGGGACGTGAACCGGTCCCACCAGGAGGACCTGCGCATGTCCCGCCAGTGGATCCCGGGCCGGCGCTTCGACGGCATCTCGCAGGCAGTCGGCAAGGAAACGGTCGAGGAATAACATGGCTGAACCCATCCGCATCCGCGCCTTCAGCGGCATGAACCGCCGTTTAAACCCCCGGATCCTGGGGCCGCAGCAGGACGGGCCCACCGCGGCGACCGAGATTCGCAACCTCGCCCCGTCTCGGTTGCCGAGCCTGTTCCCGCGCAGGGTGAAGCGATTCATCCACGAGGACCTCAACCCCAGCCTCGTGTGGCCGCTCCAGACTTAAATGGCCAACGTCCCCAACCCGCAGGTCTACAAGCAGGCCACCCCGTCCACCGTGATCGGGGCCATGGTGACCGGCCTGTTCCCGCACACCGAGCGGGGAGCCGTGACCGGCAAGATCACCGCGGCGCCGTCGCAGGCCTCTCGGGGTCGCCACATGGTGGTCCGCACCGAGCCGCTGAACGTGAACGCGCGCCCGACGGTCCGCCTCTGGACCGATGGCGATTCGACCCTGCCCTCCAAGCAGTTCGACGCGGCTTCGGTGACCCAGTTGGTCGGCCCGGTGGACAAGGACCTGCCGGACGGGATGTCGATTCCCCAGCACGTGGCCATGACCGATCCGATCGGCCGCGCCCCCGTCAGTGCCGGCGGGTACGGGGCGATCCCCTCGACGATCGGCCCGAACGGCAGCAGTGGGACGCAGCCTATGGGCGTCATCACGGCGCGTGACGACGGTGGCTCGTTCACGCTGAACCCCACGGAGCCGGTGCGAGCGGCTCCAGTGAACGGCGACGCCTACTACGTCGGAGCCTCGCAGATGTTCCAGGCCTTCCGCACCGCGGGCTCCACGCCGCCGACCGGCGTCTGGACGATCGTGTGGGAATACTGGAACGGCGGATCCTGGGTCGCGCTGCCGAACCTCACGGATGGATCGAGCGGCTTGACTGCCCATGGCGCGATCACCTACAGCCTGCCCGACGATTGGGCGACGACCACGATCGACCCGGGTGGCATCAACCAGGGCCCCCTGTTCTTCCTGCGCGGGCGCATGACCGGCTTCGTCAGCATCGTGACCGTTGGCTCCGCGGACCAGGCCGTTGTTGGGGCCAAGGCGTTTCAGTTGGCGACCCCCAACACTTCGGTGCTTGGCCCAAGCGGTGGGTTCTTCGGGTCGCTGGCCCACGACGCCTACTACTGGGGCTTCGAGCGACCGCTGGAGGACTTGTGGGTCACGCTCACGTCCGGGGCCTACACGGGCGGGGCGTTCGTCTGGGAAATCTGGAACGGCTCGACCTGGACCACGATCACCCCGGACGCCGACCCCACCAGCGACTTCTCGGCGGCGTCGGCCACCTACAAGATCGAGTTCCCTCGTGACGGCACCTGGCTCACGCGAGACCTCAACACGTTGAACACCGCTGGCAACTTCAACCTCTTCTGGCTGCGCTGGCGCGTGACCACGGCACCCACCGGGATCACGACTCCGAACCAGGCGTCCGTTGGCAACTCCTACGAGATCCAGTCGTCTGTGGCGATGGACACGTCGTCGCTGGCCCCCGCCGCCTTCTTCATCCCCGAGGACCCCAACGTGACCGCCCCCTACGTCACCTCGTGGGGCATCCCGTTGCCGCGGAACCTGGGCGGCGACTCGACCCAGATCCACACGTACTGGGATCCGATCCGCAAGGTCCGAAGTCGCCGCTTCGCCATCGCCAACAACGTGCACCCGCCACACGGCGATCCAAACGTGACCAAGATCGCGCAGTGGACCGACGCCACGGCCGCAGCCACCCTGGTCGGCACATTCGACGTGGACACGATCGGGACCAGCATCAACGCCGACGACCTCGACGCGACGATCGTTGCGGGCGAAGAGGGCGGCCCGCCCATGACCGTCAACGAGACGCTCTCGGCCGCCGCGCGCATGGCCGACGCGATCGAGTCCACGACGGACAGCAGCGCGATCTACGCCTTTTCGACCTACCGCTCAACGGCGTACCATCGGGATCGCGCCTGGTGCGGCGGCAGTCCTGTCGAGGGGTTCAGCAGCCGCCTGGTCTACAGCGCCAAGGGCCTGACGCAGCAGTTCCCGATCGCCAACTTCGAGGACGTGGACGGGGACGATGGCGACTTCATCGTGGCGCTGCGGGCCATGCGCGACGTGCTCGTGGTGTTCAAGCGGGAGTCGATCCACTTCGTCATGGGCGAGCCTGGGGCCGGGAACCTGCAGATCAAGCGCGTGGCCGACATCGGCACCGTGGCCATGCGGTCGTGCATCGTGATCGGCAACCTGTGCTACTTCATGTCGCAGCAGGGGCTTATGTCGATCGACGGCTCGGGCAAGTTGGCTGTGCAGTCCTACACCGAGGACATCCGCAGCCTGGTCCGCGGCCTGGAGTCCGACCGCCTTGAGAACGCCGTGGGGATCTACGACCACGACGAGGACACCTACATGGTGTCGGTGCCGGGGCTGGCGCCCAACCTGGTGGACGGCCCCACGACGACTCCGGTGCTGAACGACGCCGTGATCGCCTACCACATCCCCACGGGCTCCCTGGGGGTCTACGACCAGTTCGACGCCATCAGCTTTGCCAACATGTCGGCCAGCCCGCAGACCTCCGAGGTCTGGGTCGGCGATTACCACGGCCGCGTGTGGCGCATGACCGACGACACCGAAGAGGGCCAGGTCGTGGGCGGGGTCACCTACAGCGGCAACGCGACGGGCGGCACCGCCAACACGATGTCGGGTGCGGGGTGGCTCAACGGCGCCAGCGACCGGCGAATCGTGGGCCTGGGCGTGCAGATCGTTCGTGGGGTGGGTGCGGGCCAGATCCGCAAGATCACCGCGAGCACGACCACGCTCCTGAGCGTCGCCCCCAACTGGGACGTCCAGCCGGACAGCAGCAGCGTCTACCGGATCGGCAGCCTGCGGTGGCTGTGGGAGAGCGGCGACTACGACCTGGGTGCCCCCGAGATCGAGAAGCACATCGACTCGGCCCGCGTGCACCTGGCCAACTCCCTGGTCGATAACGACCTGAACCCCATCGACTTCGCCAAGGACTCCACCCCGCTCGCCGACACGACGGTTGCCATGGTGTTTGCCGGCAGCACCGTCGAGACCGGTTTAAACCCCCAGGCCGTCCGCCTGCCGGAGGCCAAGGGCTACACGCAGCGCATTCGGATCCAGGGCTTGATGACCGACGAGCGGGTCGAGATCACGGCGTTGACCATGACCGTGAAGGGGATGGGTAAGGCCCGTGGCTAAGGATTTTGCCACACGATCCTCGCGTCCCCTGTGGGCAGGCGGCGATGTCGATGCAGCGTTGTTCGACGACCTGTCCGAACTGTTCTCTGCCGACCTGCGTCGTCAGTCGTACGCGCCCGGGGACATCACCTACGCCAAGGAGGCCGACACCCTGGCTACCCTGGACGTTGGGATCCCGGGCGACCTCCTGATGGTCTCGGCGGACAACCTGCCCCTGTGGTCCGCCGCCCTGACCGGCGACTACATCTTCAGCGGCGATGTCACGTTCGACGGCTTCATCCGCATCGACACGTGGGCCGAGGGCTCGATCGGCTACACCGACATCGGCTCGATCTTCACCGAGTTGACCCTGGGTACCAGCAGCCCGGTGCAGGTCCTGGGCGTGAACGCTGGTCAGACGGCTCCGCAGTGGCGGACGGCCAGCACCTACCTGGCCCACGACCTGTTGAGCCCGACGCACACCGACACCATCGCGGGAGTGGTGACCGAGGGCGACATCATCATCGGGGACGGGATCGGGCCGGCGGCGTGGCGGGTCCTACTGGCTGGTGCCCCCAACGCCATCATGTGGATCAACCCTGTGGGCGGTGCCGGGGCCGGGCCCATCCCGGCGTGGGCGGTCAACGCCACCTACGACGACACGCTCCGCGAGTGGCGGCACACTGGCGGTAGCGCCAGCATCACCGGCTCGGACGTGATAAGCGGCACCCTGACGCTGACGGGCAGCACGGACGCCAACGAGGGCTACGTCGATGTGACCAGCGGGTTTCGTAGCACCAACAACCCGATTCTGAGCGCGGATCCGATTCTGGAGAAAACCCCATCGCTGTGGAACCCGACGATTGGCAGCACCGGGGCCACGGTCATGGCGCAGCAACGCAATACGGCCGCCGTCACGGTGGACAACGGGACGTTCATCTACGGCTCGGTCTACGAACTGAGCACGTTCAACTTCACGGTCGCTCCCGGCTTCTCCGTCTTCACCTTGTTCTTGGCGCAAGCCGACCTGATTACCACCACGGCCCTGATCCGGCCCACGCAGGCGTTTGTCCTGGGTGCCCAGGTGCAAATGAGCAACGACGGGGCCGGCGCGATTGCGTCCGCCATCCCGACCCACATCGGCGTGCACTTCGGGCCGCGGATGCGCTGCACCACGAGCGGCGACACGCTGACTGTGACGGCGCACACCGGGCTGAACGTGGCTCCGACCTACTCAACGGTCGGTGGCACGATCATCAGCTTCGGCACGATTCGTGGCGTTCATCTGCGCAACCCGGCGGTGGGCCTGTTCCAGCCGAGCGGGGGCCTTGAAGGCATGGTGGCCTACTACGGCCTGGACATGGACAACATCACGTTCGGGGGCAACGTCACCAAGGCGGCCGTGCACTCCGCGCAGGCCGCGGCGACCAACGCCTACTTCCTCCTGAACACCGGCACCGCGCAGAGCGACTTCGGCGACGGTGACATCCACTTCAACGACAACAACTTCGTCATGTACGGCGGCGGCATGGCCACCCCCGATGTGGTGGTGGGGTGGGCGAGCGCCCAGTCCGCGATGACCTGGTCTACGTTCTTCGGCTTGGGCGCGGCCCCGCTCTATCTGGAGCCGGGCGCGACCGACGAGTGGGTGTTCCGCCAGCACAGCGCCGGGGCGCTCGACATCGGCATCGGCTTCGACGTGAACGCCATCGTGTTCGGCACGACCGCGCCGACCCCCAACTCCAACAACTGGTTCGTCCAGTTCGCCGCGCCGAATGCGCGGCAAGTACAGATCGGCGGGGAGTACAGCGACGTGCTGTGGACCGCTGGTGGGTTCATCGACGTGAACGGCATCGCCGTGACCGACCTGCAGGCGTACAAGATCAACTCGCCCTCCATCGTCCTCAATGGCGGCACGATTGCGGACCTGTCGAACCTGTACGTCGCGGCCATGCCTAGCTTCGGCGGTACCCGGATGCAGGCGCTGCGCGTGCTGGGCCGCACCCGTGCCGATGGCCTGATGTGCCACAACGAGGCGACCCTTGCCACGCTGACCGCCGACGTGGCGGCCCTCGCGCTCCCGGCCAACAACTTGGGCCGGTTCGTGCTGCTCATGGACGCGGACGCCTCGGGACCGTGGACGGTCCAGGGCATCGTGAACGTGCAGGTCGGCGACGCGGTCTACATCGTCAACACGGGCGCGAACGCCTTCGACTTCGGGCACCTCGACGGAGCCGCAGCCCCCGCCGACCAGATCATCACGCCAACGGCAGCGACGTGGACCCTGGGGCCGCGCGAATTTGCGAAACTGTGGTACGACCCGGTGGCGGTCAACTGGCGTATCCTGGAATCGAACGGAGCCTAGAGCCATGCCCTGGAATCTCACAGAATCGACCGAAGCCGAAGTCCAGGGGCCAACCGTCACCAAGGATGTGACGCAGTTGCAGTTGGGCTACGAGTTGGTCTCGCAGCCTGGACAGTACCCCAGCATCCGCATCCACGTGCTCCAGGGCTACGTCAACGGCGAGTTTGTTGCGCTCTGCGCAATCGCAGGCTCACCGTTCGACGTTCCGCCTGCCGAAGCCGCTGCCCTGGCCGCAGTGGTGGTAAACGGTGCCGTCGGACCTGAATTTGAGAGTGTCTTGTGGGGCCACCTGGACGACAATGATCTGATCCCAGATGGGAGCGAGGTTTAAACCATGTCCGCAGGCGCAAACGTAATCAAGGCCGACACCTACACCGCTTCCGCGGTGACCGTTGCCAACACCGAGACAGCGTTGCTGTCCAAGGACCCTGAGCGGGTCGAGGCCGTCCTGTACAACAACGGGGCGAATACGATCTTCGTCGGTCCCACCGGGGTGACCATCGCCACCGGTTTGCCGGTCGCGGCAGGGGCTAGCCTCACACTGAACGGCCAGGCCGCCCTGTTCGGCATCGTGGCCGCGGCGACCGAGGAAATGCGAGTCTTCGACCTGGGAGATGACTAATGAGCATCCTTTTCCCACCCTCTGGGGCCGGCGGCGCAGATCAGAACTTCCAGCAGGTAGCGATGAACCCGCTCCTGGCGTCCTACACGCGCGGCAGCCTCTTCCCCACCGACGATGCGGTGCAGGATTTCGTCGGCCGCGAAGGACTGTGCGCTGATGGGGCGACGGTGATCCAGGTGGCCGCCAGCCTGATCTACGAACCGGGCGGCGTGTACGTCGCTATGGATCCGGGCGGCAACAACGGCGACCAGGGTTACTTCGAGGGCAAGGCGACCCACCGCGCGTCGTACGGCTACGACTGCTGGGTGAAGTTCCACACCAACGCGAGCGTCGCCGACCGGCATTTGTTCTGGATCGGATTCGTGTCCCAGGCCGCCACGGCCATCACCAGTGGTGATCCCGGCAACAACCATGCGGCCCTCGTGTTCGAGGATGCTGATTCCAACTTCCAGTTCGTGAGTCGTGGTAACACCGGCCAGGAAGGCACCAACACCTTGGTCGCTCCGGTTGCGGACACGCCCTACTACATCCGCATCGCTGTCGTGGAGAGCCTCGTGACGTTCGTGCTGTACGACGAGGACCTGGCAGAGTTGGCGTCGGCCAGTCACTCGGTAGCGTTCCCGTCGGCCCTGACCTCGCAGCGATTCGTCTGCTTGGGTATGAATCAGGGCGTCTCGGCGGCACGCTTCCTGGGGCTATACTTCGCGCAGATCACAAACGGCACCCAGCCGTAGGAGGCTGAACCCATGCGATTTCTACTGTTTA
>Ga0255047_10003018_pt1 | contig 10767 bp, 13 predicted proteins | sample JV7_2_1_MG_FD_183640 | JGI IMG/M metagenome (GOLD analysis project Ga0255047, IMG submission 183640) | Seawater microbial communities from Jervis Inlet, British Columbia, Canada - JV7_2_1 | ecosystem: Environmental > Aquatic > Marine > Inlet | place: Canada: British Columbia | collected 2016-10-06 | reverse complement strand
CTTGGCTTGCCTCTTCTTGCACCCGCCGCAAGGCTTGATCCCGACTGCGCTGGTGACTGCCGCTACCTTGTCGCCCATCCTGGTGCGCTTCAATGCTCGCGTGATCCAGTCGCCTGTGGTTGTGTTAGCTTTGCACGCTTGGCAGACTCCGAAGCTCTGCGTGCGGTTGTAGAGGGTGCAACGTCCTCCAGAGGATACTCCGCAATCTTGCCAATGGGCGCAGGTTTTCATGCGATGGTTGCGCTTCCTGAATCTGCTGTGTCTGGATTTCTGGGGCTATACTCTGTCCCTGTAGGATCGCAACCTACTGACTTCAGCATATCTAAATTGATGTTAGTCCCATGCTCTAAATACCAATAACCTCCAGATTGTGGATTATTGAAGCTTACATTCATTTTCCGTGAATTTCCGCTTTCAGCCCATTCGCCATCTGGCAGGGTTCTTTTTTCCATAATAAAAGCGGTCGATGATTCCCATTGGCAATGTCCAGTTGCGGTTACCGTCATCGGCATTAACGCGGGAGGGATTCGCCATTCAAAAGTAGGCGACCCAAAGAACCCTTCTGTATAAGTCCAAGCCGTGACTGAATAGGTTTCAAGCAATCCCCCGCAGGGCCAACTTGCAGGTGGGTAAGTTCCACTGCAAGGGCAAGAGCAAGGAATCACGCAATCACAAGGGCAGTCTACCCCTCTATACACATCCCCTTCCGAGTTACGGACAAGGTTGCCACTATCGCGCCAGATGTTACTCATGCGCAGGTACTCGGTGTTTCCCACTCAATAGCTGTGGCACCCATTACCAGGACATCACCCTGTGTCGCTGCGGGAAGACTTACCTCATCAGGACTGAAGTAGTTTTCATCAAGCTCTTGGGTAATCTCAGTTATCACACCATCAGCAGTGGTTACTGTACCTATCTGAACGACCCTAGTCGCCGTACCGTCTGCGGGTAAAGCTCCCGCATCAGAAGTTTGGGTAATGACCGCTGTAGTTGCGATATCCGCACCACCCACCTTATAATAGAGCATACCGCTAACATCTACAGTATTGGTGTAGGTGACGATCAATTCTATATAATTCACATCTTCATCAGTCAAAGTAATGTCTGTAATGACGCCTGAAGCATTTACATACCGATCTGCCTGATTGCCAGCGACACCACATCTACCCCAGACCTTCCCTGGTGCAACTTGAACAAGAAGCTCATTCCCATCACCAGCAACAGTTTTGATCTGAAATGGGTGATCGACAGGAGCAGATGCGACACCACCACCACCATCGACGGTCAATCGGGCACGCACGCCATCGAAGCGCATGTGACCACCCGTGACCTCAAAGTTGTTGATGAAGTTTTTGACCTGGCGCACGAATGCCATCGTGATCATTTTGTCACGACCGACACCCTGCGAGCTTATATGTCTTCCTGTGTTTCCCATGTCAGTCCCTTATGATGATGGGATCGCATCTGCCCATAGAAAATCAATTAAATCAGAAGATGCGGGTAGCCATGCTCCTGAATCGGAATATCGCAGTTCTACATACCTACAAGTATAAAGCAATGACTGCGTTAGTGTGACCACACCATTGTTATTGAATGGGTCATGCTCGAAAACATTATCCACCATCTTTACCTCTTCCCACACACCATTTTCTGTTGGTGTGCCGCCATTTGATCCTGGTGCGCCAGGAGGTTTAGCTGGTGCCCAAGACTGAATACCAACAGCAGCACCCTCTGTAGCATTCTGTGGTGTTGCGAATGTATCTGCACCGCAGCTCAAACGAGTTTCATTTACGAATGAATTGACTCGATCTAGGTACGCAACAGGCGACCGGAAAGATACTTCAGAGTCATCCTCGATTGTAGAAAACCAACCATCGAAAACTGGCTTCGTTACATCACCTGGCTTGATAGTCCATGTGAAGTAAGACCAAGTTTCACGTATGTTAATTAAAATCCATCTGTCTGTCGCGAGTGCCATAATGTGCCCTAGTTATTAGTCTTGATGACCGGATTTGTCTTTGTTTCTAATGACACTTACGGGGAGCGGGTTTGCCTCGTTATGTATCTCTGCCGAAATTCTTTTTTGCATAGCATCAACTCTGTCCCGATCAGCAGCGAATCCAGGATACCCGCCAGCACCAAGACTACCCATCACATTGATCATTGGTCGATTAGATAACTCTTTTCTTCTGGCATCCCTTTTTGCATTCAGCTTTTCCTGCGTCATAATTTCAGGTATAAACAACCCTGTAAAATCAATCTGCTTCTTGAGCCACTTCGGCATATTCTTATAAAACTCGCGCTGCATTCCATTCAGTAAAGCATTGCCAATTTCGGAACCGACAGAAATAAATGATGGCAGGTACGTTTTAAGTTTTGCTATTGCAAATTTCGCACCGTTTTCAGCACCCTTTTCAAGTTGTGCGGCCAAAACATTATCAAGCTTGCCATCTTTTAGTGTTCTTGCAATTTGATCCTTCAACGTAATAAAAGCTGGGACGAGTTCTGTCTCTATGTAAGTTCTAACCTTCTTAAACTCATCTGATATAGTTGTACCCCAACCCTCAAGAGTACCGTTATTGCGAAGCTCGGTAATCTTATCGATCAATTCCTGCAACCAAACCTTCGCCAAAGGCATCATCGCATCGCCCATTGCTGCGAACGCTTGACTCGTAGCGGAACGCATAATGGACATCATACCTGTCCAAGTCTTCGCGTTCCTTAACGCGGCACCCTCAAATTTAAGAAACTCGCCATTGAGTACCTCCAGAATCTTACCGATGTTAGCCATCCGACCCGCACCAGTAGATAGACGTTCGATTTCATTTCGAGCCTCCCCTGACATTAAGCCCATCTCTTGGAGACGCATTGACGCCTCACCAAAAGGGCGACCTGACTGGATCATGGAATAAGCACGACCATACCAGAAGGCGATGTCCTGGATATTGTTTGGTGTAACCGCAGCGGCGTCTGCCATCATTCTCATGGCATCTTTACCCGCGTGCATATTATTAGTAAACACGGTCAGGATACGAGAGGCATTGATCAAGTCACCAAGTTCTGCATCGACCTCCAGGTCGAGGTCTTTCATCTCATCAATACGTTTTTTGGCAGCATCTGCGCTACCAAGAAGAGACTTGAACTGGAACTCAAACCTCTCGAACTTACCAGACTCCCCTAAGCTTTTACCGATGACACCAGCAAGACCAGCAGCACCCGCAGCAGCACCACGCATCAGTCCACGAGCAAGCGACCGACCCATACGAAGGCCAATACGTCCAATACCCTTCCCCATGCCCGTAAGCTTACGGGTGACTTTTTTTATGTCCCTTAATAGCCTCTTATAGCCAAGGCCAATGGTAATCTTTATACCGCCCATGATGCCTCTAGCTCCTTCAATTTGTCAGAAAATTCTTTTACTGCGTAGATCAATGGTGTGGGTGCTGGTGCCTTCGCGACCTTCGTGGAACCTGCTGCTGCCTGCTCTGCACGGATCGACTCGTCAAGGAACTTCGCGGCCCCCTGAATCTTCTCCTGTGTCGCGTGCATCCACTCATCAGGTGAACCCCCTACATTCTTCGCGAGGAAAGCGCACATCTGCCAGACCTCCTGCTTGGTCGTGGTGTCGTCGTCATCACCCTCTTCGTCACCCCCAAGCTTCTCCGAGAAGACAGCAGAGACTTCCTTCATGGTGATGTGGAGCTTCGACCGATACAGGAGTAGGGTGGTCCTTGACGGCATCCCTTCAATCTCTTCATGGGTGCGCTCCATGTCCAGCGCATAGACCAACCCAACATCTGAGAGGTACCCATCCCCGTATGCGTCGAGAATGCGCTCACACAATGATGCTCGTGCGAACGTCTGCTGGGAGAATACCTTGTCGCCTACAGAGAAGTATGAAGACCGAACACGCTCGATTTCTTTTGCGTCTGCCTGGATGCGGCTCGCGATCCCGTCAAGCTCAACAATGACGTCAACGTCATCAAGCGTCAGCGTCCGGTTGTGACGTTGTATCAGTGGCTCGATTTTCGCTTTCGTATAGTTCAGCATCTTCGTAAACTGCCTTATCCACTTCGATGGTCCGGTCCTCGACCGGACCACCAGGAACGCGGCGTCCTTTTGGGTTGTCTTTCATTACTCAGCCGTGACAGAGGTCGAATCTTCGTCATACGTGACAGAGAACGTGTAAGTCGCCACCATTGGGCCTGTGCCTGTATCACGCTTCGATCTGCGCACAGAGAACTTGGCAGGTGCATCAGCATCAGCGAGTCCTTCAACGTAGCTGAAGGTATGCTCAAAGAGTCGATACATCACGGATCGCCAATCCCCTGTGACAGCATCAGCTTCCGCAGCGGTGAGCTGATCGACGGAAGCGATAGGGCATGTGAAGTCTGTCCCATCCTCTGTCCATCCTGTTAGAAAACTTCCTGGTGCTGGATCAAATGCCATGATTTACCTTATGGTGCTGCGCTAAGACTGCTTTCAAGTCCTCGCTTGAATGAGACTGAGTACGTGTCAAGCTCCTGATTGCTGTCGCTATCTTCAAACGACTCAAGAACATATCCGAGTGGAGTCGCAATAGCTGGAACACCACTGGTAGCACCAGAACCAGACTCTTCGTATGTCTCCATCGGAGTGCGAGGAGTAACGTAACCAATTTGACCATCTCCACTAGGTTGCGTGACAAGCTCAATCTCCCAACGCTGCGTAATACTTGTAGCATCACCCACACCTGAGACATTTTCCTTATTCGTGTCGATGTCCAGATTGCTGATTCCTGTTTTGCTAATCGTGTAAGTGTTGTCTCCCAGAGTTTCGTTGCCATCATACGCGATACCCTCAACGCTCATACGTGGAGCTTGCCCTGCCTCATGGGAAAACTCGACATTCCTTAGAATGTACCCGCCTTTAACCGCGCCCAACTCTAAATTAATCACCCCTGCTGTGCCACAAAGCTCATACTCCGCAGTAGCAACATTCTCCTCCCCAAAAGGAGTCAAGCAAGACACACTGCCAGTGCCATCAAGCACCTCTACAATGTCTTCTGATGCGGTTTTAGTCGAGGACTGGGCGTGCCAACCATTGGTTGTCCCAATCAAGAAAATATCTGTTGCGCCTAAATCACCTATAGCCATGTCAAAAACTCCTTATATGATCTCATTTATCCTAATTAACTCTTTGGCCCTTGTCAATCTGTTAGAACGGGTTGACGAAGGGACCGGAAAATGTTGCTGAGTATGTGTCCATTTCTTGGTTGGATGCCGAGTTATCAAACCCTGTACACGTTATCAGATCGATGCCCAGGGAGGGCAGCGTACCTAAAGGGATCGATCCAGCCCCCTCCTCTGAGTAGACCAGAAGTGGATTGGACGTGTTCACGATGGTCGAGATGCCATACTCATTTTTGCCGAAACTTACCGTGATCGTGTATTGTCCAGACTGTGTGATCGCTGAGATGCCTGTAGCTGGATCAGTGATCGCTGTCTCAACCTCAAGCGGGGTGATATTGGCATTGATGTCGAACGTGTGAGCGGGTAACGAAAGCTCTTGATCTGGGATAGTCAACCCAAACATTGTGACCGTTGCCACATCACCAGCGGATCTTTGAAGGTCCATACCCGTCACCAAAACAGACCCGATCCCTGAACCTAAGCTTACCGAAAGGGTGATCGGTGTGGTCGCGCAGCATCGATAAACCTGCTCATAACGCCTTAGACCGATCTGCGCCCCACGTTCCAGAGTGATCACACCGTACTCAGACTTTGCAGTTGCGTTGACAATCTCGTGGGTTTGAACAACCTGCTGCGGTTCCCAGTCAGCACCAAGTTGGAACAGGTCTTCTACGCCTAAGCTTCCGATCGGCATGTTAGCTCCCGTCTCCGCACGCCATTACTTTAACGCTCAGAGTTGCATCATTAGAGGACTGCGCCACCTCGTAAGACCCACCCTCGCGAACGAGCTGTATGCTGTTTACGACGACAGCGTGCTGCGAGAAATCATCATAGTCGAGTGCTGCGGCGACATGTCCCATCAGTTCGGCCAATGCGGTGCCATCCCGATCGCGGCCCGTCAAGTGGGCAGTGGAAACCTCGACAGCGAGTTCAGCCTCGTACAGATAACCCTTCTTCACTGCCTGGGCAGGAGAGCAGGCGACGAACACGTATGGTCGTTCTGTTTCCTCGCCCAATCCTCCCCCAAGAAACGACACCACCCGAACGCCAGTCAGCGGGACAGCAGCGAGTCGTGCAGCAATCTGCAGGACGGTAGCGTCCTCTACATCTTTTTCGATACCGATCATTTCTGGCATTACGTCAACCTCTTTACTTTGCCTTGGAGCCTTGCTGCTCGTTCGTTCAGTCTTTTTTCAGTCTCTTTACGCAGGAACTTTGCCGCTGTAGACAAGATCGCTGGCTCGAAGTTACCGTAAGCCTTTTTCATGTAAGTCAGCTTATTATCTGAGGTTTGCGAGTAAGATGAGTACGCCTTCTTCTCTGATAATTTCGTCCATTTATTTATGGCACTTTCTTTGACCGACTTTTTGTATGGCTTTACACCAGCCCCTCGCCACGCCTTCTTGCCAAGACGCTTCCACGCCTGAAACGCAAAACCTCTTCTTGAGATCCTACGCATCTTTTTTATTTCATTAGCTGCGTCAGCTTTTGCAAACCTCTTATCTTTACCTAACTTAGTGGATGCTCTGCGCTGTTGATACTTTAGAAAAGGCACCTGTCGAATCCCAGGTTTTTTTCGACCCTTTCTAGCGGAATCATACTTTGCCCAATTCGGACTATCCTTCTTCGGTGATGTACCAGCTTGTGAAATCTCTGAGTATTTTGCCAGCGTGACAGGAACAAAGAAAGGAGCCTTGCCCTGACGATAGAACTTAATGAAATGGGAAGCATACCGAACGGTGTCGGTACGCTTACTAATCTTTTTAGACTTCCTTGCATGAGCGGCAGAGACGACTTCACGAGCCTTATCTCCTTCAGGACAAAACTTCGCAGCGGCATCCGTAGCCTTCACCATAGCCTTCTTGACCGGAGTCTCTTGGTCCTTGACTCTAAAGTTATGCACAAACTCACCCAAAGCTGCCTCAAGCTCGCGCATCCCTTGAACCTGGAGGTCAATAACCTGGGCCATTAAGCGTCCTCGTCAAAGATGATGATGCGACACACAGCACCGAACCCAGCAAACGACACAGCACCCACCTGATGCTCCACACCGTCAACTGTCACGATGTCCTTCTCAGCAGGCATCGTTGTGAAGGCATCATACACGCATCGCAGGGTGAAGGTATCACCTACTATCTCCCCAACAGAAGAAATGTCCACAGACGTACGCTCAGTGCCTTTAAGGGCTTGCACGGTAGCTCCACCGAAACCCAGTGTGACAATGTTGCCATGCGGGATCGCGATCAGCTTCAGGAAGTCTAGTTTTGCTTGCGCTCGTGTTAGCATATTTTACCTAAGAAAAAGACCTCAGCGATTCATGGCGACAAAAGGAAACAAAAACCCACCAAGGACGAATCACTGAGGCCAAAATGAGGGGGGACCGAAGTCCCCCCGTAGCCGTTAAACTACGATTGCTTCCGTCTCAGCAATCTGATCGGTGATTACGATCGGCACACCAAACGCTTCCGTGGGGAAGGGTGCGGGGAAGCCAGTCGGATTCGTTGCAGTACGGGACTGCTGAAGCAACTTCTGGGCTTTGCGGGTCATCGCAATGAAGCTCGGACCTTTGCCAGCGGGGAACAACGCCAACACATTGGAAATGTCGTCATCATCGAATGCAGTCTCGATGTTGGCAACACGACCCAGCGTGTAGATGTTACCTGCCTGTGCGCCCAGGTAGCCGTCGATGTCCTGACGGTAGGTGGAGTATTTATCTCCACTACCATCAACAGCAGAGGACTTGCGAACTTCATCGACCTCGATGGTTCCGTCATTGTCGCCATTGTAAACAATAGCGGCATCTTCGGGTCCGGTACGAATAAAGTAAGCGGAGGTCTGCTCAGCGGCAGTCGTCCCTGGGGTGCCAGCGATAACTGTCATCGCGGCCTGCGTGAGGGTTTCGAGTCCATCAAAACCACCAGCGTCCGTTCCGTAGAACCACTGCTTCTCAATACCCACGAGTGCGGCCTTGATCGACTTGATGGCGCGCCGAGCGACATAAGCGTCAGCTCCACCTTTGCCAGTAGCCATTGCTTTCACGATGGCTACATCGTCTTCCCAAGATGCGTCGAGGAAATTCAGAGCAACGGTAACAACCTCGTCCTGAGACGCGGTGTTGGTCAGCCCAGCGTTGATTGCGCGGAACCCAGCAGATGCTGCAACGGTTTCACGCAGATACTTGTGCGCCAGTCCGTGAGAGGACGGCACTGCTGCCAGCATACCCAATACGGGAGTATCCTGGAGGAGATTGGTGACTTCAAAATCAATGTTTGCGTCACCGAGATTCAATACACCCGCGAGGGTGTTCATAGCGTCAGCCATAACTATACCTTAATGTTCGATGTTAAACTACGTTTTTCGACTTTGCTACCTTCGGTAAAAGCAACACCGTCTGCGCCATCATCGACGCTTAATTCCTTCGCATCTCCAAGTGCTTTTTCAAGCTCTTCGATCTGCGACTCAAGAGCTGCAATGTGCAGTCCTTGAGCAAATTCATAATCGCCATCTTCATCGACAACCTGGTCTGCGATAACGCGGCCAAACTCGTCGCAAAGCGAGCGATAGTCAGAGAGTGAAAACTCAGCCTCCTCAACCTCTTCTTCGCACTCAACGTCCTCATCTTCTTCGACCTCCACCTCAACGGCTTCCTCGATTTCGGACAATTCGACGTCCTCTTGTACGATTTCTTCAGAAAACTCTTCTTCCTGATCCATATTAAGCTCCTTAATCTTGTTTAGAAATACCTCAACCTTGTCACCGTGAAGACTGATGATCTCCACAATCTCAGGGTTTGCCAAAAGAGCTTCAAGCACTTCAGGCTCATTATCAAAAAACTGTCCCACCTGACCTGCTACGGTCGAGGAGTGGTAGGCAGAGAACAGACCACCAGGGTTGGCAGCGGGTTCGTCCACAAAGTCACACGCGAAAAGCTTCTTGCAGGATGCGAACACTTCGCGATCCCCAGCTTCAGACTCGAAGTCCTTCTCACCATCTTCGTTGATTGTGTAGCTGTCACCCATCTGGAAGACGATAGACGTTCCAAACGAGTCAGGATCTTCCTTAGCGTACTCTGCGATGTAGGAATGAAGGTCGCCACCAGGAGCCTTCCTTGCGCTTTCAGCCAAATAGAAATCAGCGAGGAGACGTTGCCCGTCATCGACGACCGTGAAGTCACGGAAGCGTCCCACGTAAGTCCCAAGTGCCTCATTGCACATAGAAGGATGCCCGAAGCGAGCCTTCAAACCCAGCTTCATTGTCGAGGCTTGAGAATAGCATTCTTGGATGAATGAACGATCCAGTTGAACACCGTGCCCCTTAGCCTCTCCTGCGGTACACACAGACACTCCGCGAATGACCGTAGCTCCATCCGACAGCTCGACACCTCCATGAGAGGCTTTCAGATAAACTTTACTCAGGTTTTTCATTGCTTTGGTCATTTTCCTCAACTTTGATTTCATTGTCAAGTGCGTTGTCCCTCTCGGACCTCGCCCCAGGGTCGCCGATATAGACCGGAACATTAAGCTCTTCAGCTTTGCGTAGGAACGCAGCTTGCTCTTCCAGAACATTGTAGGCATCGATCCCGCGCTCCTTCGCGACCTGCGGAATTGACTTCAGGCCCAAGGCGATCATGCGCTCTTCAACCTGCACCTCTTTCAAACTGTCCAACCAAGCTGATGGTTTGGAATGTACGTGAATCCCCTCACGCAGCTCTCCCAAATCCTCAATGCCCATCCCAGGGATAGCAGCCGCGAGTAGCCACTGGCGCAACTTCCATACCTTGTACTCTTCCCACATCTCTTTTTGGAGATTCTGGGCCGCGAGAATAGACTCTTGGTACATCTTGCGATCCGCGACGACCTGCGCGAACGTGCTATGGTTGGCGTTAAAGAACGTAAATGGTATATTTAGCGACAACAAGGCGACACGAATTGCCAATTCAGTATAATCGCGCACTGATTCTGGTGGTGTGTTCGACTCAATGAGCTGAATCTTCTCACCTGGATCGAGGTCCAAGCTTACGGGACCACCAGAGAAATCAACCTCATCCACGCTTTCTGTGCGGGAATCGTCAGCGTCATAGACATCGGTGTCCATGCCCACACCACCTGACCCCTCAAGGCCATCGGGAGTTTGTGCGTCAAGCAATTCACTCGTGATCGCATACCCGAATAGTGCATGAAGCTTAATCTTCAGGAGGTTATGCTCCATCGAATCTTTAATATCGAGAAATTGGTTCGCCGCAGACATCAGTGGGGATACACCCCGCGTGGATGAATATCGGTCGAAATATCCACTGTAGATCCCCTGATCTGCCAGAATACGCCGATCGTACACCAGCTTCGTGCCAGAGGCATCGTACTTGCAGACGCAGAAGGACTTGACGCCACCCCATTGGTCAAGCTCTAGCCCGTGTTCAGTGAACATCTGCTGGTAGCTGGGAGGCACATCGCGTGGTCGAGTGATCCGCGTGCCCTCGATGAGCTGCATAGACCCGTAGCGTGGAGAGCGACGATTTCCGATCTTCGCCATCAGGACGTCACCGTCAATCACCTTCTGGATCTCAGCGATACGGAATGCCTCATCCCGCGAGTGCCTG
>Ga0255047_10003017_pt1 | contig 10775 bp, 9 predicted proteins | sample JV7_2_1_MG_FD_183640 | JGI IMG/M metagenome (GOLD analysis project Ga0255047, IMG submission 183640) | Seawater microbial communities from Jervis Inlet, British Columbia, Canada - JV7_2_1 | ecosystem: Environmental > Aquatic > Marine > Inlet | place: Canada: British Columbia | collected 2016-10-06 | reverse complement strand
TGTACCAGAAGATGTACGTAGACGCTATGGCGCTACTCAAAAACTTAGGGGACGGCAAGATGCGGGAAGATATGTACCGCTCTGGTCAACTCCGTATAACCCCGCGTTAATTTAAGAGGAAAGAGAAATGGCTATTACACAAGCTATGGCAACATCATTCAAAGTTGAAATCCTTGGTGGAGACTTTGATTTCAGCAGCGGCACAGCACAGACGTTTAAAATCGCTCTGTATACTAACGCTGCTACATTAGGCGCTACCACTACTGCGTACTCTGTAACTAATGAGGTTTCAGGCACGGGTTATAGCGCGGGCGGAAACACGCTGACTATTTCAGCAAACCCAACTTCTACGGGCACTACGGCGTTTTTAGATTTTGCAGATACTACGTGGGCTACTGCGACTATTACTGCTCGTGGCGCGTTGATCTACTTAGCGAACGGCGGCACTAACCCTGCTATTGCGGTTTTAGACTTTGGCTCTGACAAGACTTCAACTGCGGGTGACTTTACTATTATTTTCCCTGCTGCTGATTCGAGTAACGCTATTATCCGTATTGCCTAAACCGCGAGACCCTAGCTATGGTGACGTTAGTAAATAGAGCTAAAATGTCCACCGCTACGACGGGGACAGGGACAATTACGCTCGGCTCCGCCGAGGCTGGGTTTCAATCTTTTGCGGCTTCGGGCGTAGCTAATGGCGATGTTGTCCGATATACCATAGAAGATGATGGCGGCGCGTGGGAGATTGGCACAGGTACGTATACGGCAACGGGAACGACGCTTTCCCGCACGCTCATCGAAAGTAGTACGGGGTCTTTGCTAAACCTTACGGGTAACGCAATTATTTATATTATTGCTGCGGCTCAAGACCTTCAAAGTGCTACGGCCAATACTGCCTCCACTCTAGTCGCTAGGGATGCCTCGGGTAACTTTTCAGCGGGTACGATTACGGCTGCTTTGTCGGGTAACGCTACCACTGCTACTAACATCACCGGCTACTCTGGAACTTACTGGACCTCCAACAACGACGGGACAGGTTCTGGCTTAGACGCGGATTTGCTAGATGGGCAGCATGGTTCTTACTATTACCCTGCTTCTAACCCCAATGGATATACTAGTAACGTAGGCGACATCACGGGCGTTACTGCGGGTGTGGGCTTGTCAGGTGGTGGTACGAGCGGAACTGTAACGCTTACGGTTGATTTGTCTGAACTGACGGACATGACTGCTGCAATGGTAGGTACGGACGAGTTTATTGTTCTTGACGCCGGTGCTGACCGTAGAAAAGCCGCAAACGAAATAGGGTTAAGCATCTTCAACAACGATGCGGGCTTTACTACTAACGTAGGCGACATCACGGGTGTAACAGCAGGTAGTTATCTAACAGGTGGCGGAACCTCTGGCACAGTCGCGTTAAACGTCGATGCAACTACTACAAACACGGCGAGTAAGGTTGTTGCTCGTGACGCCTCGGGTAACTTTTCAGCGGGTACGATTACGGCTGCTTTATCCGGCAACGCTTCAACAGCTTCAGCGCTAAATAACATTCCTACGACTTTCAACGGAACATATCCGGTGACGGTCAATGTTGGTGGGGCTATATACAGTAACCCTTCAGTAACTGTTACAGGGTCTACAGGTACTGTAACCGCCACAACATTCTCTGGCGCGCTATCTGGTAACGCTACTACTTCTTCGTCTACAACAGGCAACGCGGCTACTGCTACTACGCTCCAGACCGCTCGTACAATCAACGGTGTGTCGTTCAACGGCTCAGCAAATATTACCGTAGCTGACGCGACTAAGCTGCCTCTTACTGGCGGTACGTTGACTGGCGCGTTAAGTGGAACAACAGGTGCTTTTAGCACTAGCCTAAGCATTGGCTCAGAGGTTGTTCTTTCTGAGTCTACTGATCGCGCTGATTTGTTGCAGATTTCTTCTACTACATCAGGTTACGGAGGGTTACAAATACGTAACTCCTCAAACGAAGGCCGATGGTCTTTCATGACTGATGGAGAAAGTGCGGGAATCTACAACGACGAAGATAGCCAGTGGCATATCTTGATGACCGAAGCTGGGGGTACAGCTTTATATTATTCCGCTTCCGTAAAGCTGGCGACAACTAGCTCTGGGGTCAATATAACCGGAACCGCCACAGCCACAGCATTCTCTGGGCCTCTGTCTGGTAACGCAACTACTGCCACTACGCTCGCAACAGCCCGCACAATCAACGGCGTCTCTTTCGACGGCTCGGCGAATATAACTGTTACCGCAAATACCACTAATACGCTTACTCGTGGTACATATTTAACAGGCTCCAACTTTAACGGTTCAGCCGCTACCACGTGGGCAGTAGACGCTACCACATCAGCAACAGCAAGTAAGATCGTAGCTCGTGACGGAAACGGCTACGTATTTGCGAGTTACTATAATTCTGCCGGAACTTTCTCTACTACTGGATCTTCCACTGGTATGGGTAGGTTTACGGGAACTAACGGCTCAGATACTTACGGGCGCTCTTACACCGCAGCAGCGGCGGCGACTCTGTTGTCTGGTTCTACAATGAACATTGCGGGTAACGCAACTACTGCCACAACCCTCCAGACCGCTCGCACAATCAACGGCGTCTCTTTCGACGGCTCAGCAAATATTACCGTAGCCGACGCGACTAAGCTGCCTCTTACTGGCGGTACTCTTACTGGTGGTCTAACCGGAACAACGGCTAACTTTAGCACTTCAGCTACTATTGACGGCATTGTTTTACAAGACAGTACAAACCGTACTGGTTTACTTGAGGTGTCATCTGGTGGTGCTTGGGTTGGTTATTCTATTGCTCCAACAGGCACTTCTCACTGGTCGATTATGGGCGATCAAGATGATTTCGGCCTTTATGACGATGTAAATAACGAATGGATACTTTTTTACAATGAAAACAGTAGCCTTAATCTTTACCATAACGGGATCGTCAAGCTAGCTACTAGCAGTACGGGCGTAACAATCACCGGCACCGCAACTGCGACTACATTCTCTGGGGCTTTATCTGGCAACGCTACTACAGCCACTACCCTGCAAACAGCTAGAACTATTAACGGTGTGTCGTTCAACGGCTCTGCAAATATCACCGTAGCTGACGCAACCAAAGTACCTTTAACTGGCGCTTCCTTTATACAGTCAACTGGCAGAACTTCGTCTTGGGGATCGACCGCTGGCGTCAATACCGGGGCGCTAAATGCTCTTATGGGGGCAGCTACCTCTGCTACTTGGCTTTTATCTGGTACAAGTGCGGGTACATTCCGTTACGGCATTCAAGGATTGGATGGTGGTGGCGCTTTACGGTTATATGTAGGAGCAAATTATTTAGCTTTTGACGGAAGCACCCTTTCTGGCACAACTTTATCAGGTAACGCCACTACTGCCACCACACTCCAGACAGCCCGCACAATTAACGGCGTTAGTTTTGACGGTAGTGCCAACATAACTGTAGCTGACGCAACCAAACTGCCTTTAACTGGCGGGACGTTGACTGGTGCGCTAACCGGAACAACGATTGACGTTAATGCAATTACCACAGGCACCAGTCAAACAAGAGGCAAAATATCTGTTTGGACTAGCAGTACCTACGGTATAGGTATGGGGACTACTTATACCTTCGGCGGTCTTAACGATTACGCTATGACCTTCCAGATGAGCGATACAGCTGCTCGCGGTTTCTGGTGGGGTGACGCAGGTCATACAAACGCCCAAGGCGCAATGTCGCTGACTACTGATGGACTACTCGCGGTTGCTAGCGGTATGCGTTTAGGCTACGGCCAATCAAACACTACAGCTCCAACATCTGGACAGCTTGATGTAAACGGAACAGTTAATGCCACAACATTCTCCGGCGCTTTATCTGGTAACGCAACTACAGCCACTACCCTGCAAACAGCTCGTACTATTGGCGGCGTTAGTTTTAATGGGTCTGCTAACATCAATTTACCGGGTGTTAATACCGCAGGTAACCAAAATACTTCAGGCACTGCCGCCGGACTAAGTGCAACCCTTGCAGTAGCTAGTGGAGGCACCGGAGCTACTACCCTTACCGCCAACAACGTCTTGCTAGGTAACGGCACCTCTGCGGTGCAAGCAGTAGCACCCGGGACTACTGGTAACGTTCTTACTTCGGATGGTACAACGTGGACTTCTGCGCCAGCTTCGGGCGGGGGAAGTAGTTTATGCGGGTTCACAAATGATGCAGTTACCGCGCCGATCTGTGCAACAGCGCTTGGCAATCTGGCAAGCGGAGCCAGCACGGCTACGGGACTTACGACTGTAGGTTTTCAAGCAGGCGGGGGCACTACAGGAACAACAAATTCGAATAGTACTTATGTAGGCAACGCAGCCGGTTTTTGCGCTACTGGCTGTCAGAACGTTGCCGTCGGTTTTTGCTCGCTGTTCAACGGGGTAACTACTACATCTATCCGTAACGTCGCCGTAGGTACGTACGCAATTTCCCGCGCATCCTCTTATGTGGGATCATGTAATGTAGCTATTGGGTTTATGTCTGCAAGGTGCATGAGTAGCGCGTTTGGTAGTGTATCTATCGGTTATTGTACTTTGTTTTGCACTACTAGTGGGCACAGTAACGTCGCAATTAGCAGTAAGGCCCTTGCCTGTAACACTACTGGCGATTACAACGTTGGAATCGGCTCCTCTGCTCTCTGCAAAATGACAACGGGGAATGATAATATAGGAATAGGTAGACTTGCTCTAGGTTGTACAAGCACCTTAACTCCTCCTAGCTATAACGTTGCCGTAGGTTACTTTGCGGGGATGAAGGTTTCAACTGGTGGTAGCAACACCATGGTAGGCGGCGCTGCCGGTTGCGGCATTCAAGCAGGCTGCAATAATACTGCAATTGGCGTCCGTGCTATGGGCAGTGGCAATTGCAGTGGCTGTTATAATGTTGGTGTAGGTGTGTACGCGGGGTCTAGCTGTATCACCTCGGTTAGGTCGGGCTGCAATAATGTCGCAATCGGGTTGAACGCTGGCAGGTGCTGGGGGGTGGGGTTGCCCCTCTACGCCTGTCGTGGGTTTGTAGACATGGGCACCCCCACTACTTTGTGTCACCACATTATAATGGGGAATGTAGCCCATACTTGCGCGATGATCCAAATAGGTTGGACCACAGTGTCCGACTGCCGTGACAAGTCTTGTTTTAAAGAAGTTCCCCACGGTTTAGATTTCGTAAACGCATTAAAACCTACAGAGTACCAGTTTAAAAAATCAAGAGATTCTGAAGAAACCGACGGCGTAACACGATACGGATTTTTAGCCCAAGATGTAATTGCATTAGAGGGCGATTCTCCTGTTGTGGCGAGTGCGACTGACCCCGATAAACTAAAATATACAGAAGCGCATATGGTTCCCATTTTGGTCAAAGCGATTCAAGAGTTGTCAGCGGAAGTAAAACGTCTAAAAGAAAGCTAAAAGGAGAAAGTAATGGAAGAAGACGTAATAGACTACGCAAGCACATACGATAATGCTATAGCTTCTGTGAATTTTTTAAGCAATACGCAACCCGAGGATTGCTCCGATGAAGACTGGCAAAGACGTATACAATCCAATCTTGGACACTTGATTATAGAACTAGAACGAGATTGGCCGGAAGAATTTGATCTGACTCCTATTCACGCAGCTATTGCTGCTAACCAAAATTAACGTAACGTTTAACCGTAACCTATGTTGACGCCACTGTAGGTTGGAGTGTGTAAGGGAGAAGCGTCATGCTAGGCTTTCATCCTATAGCTTCAGCCCCCATAGCAGACGAAGGTTCTAACTCTGTTGTCATAGGCGTATCTGGCGTTCAGGCTACCGGTCAGCTTGGAACCGCAAATGTTTATGCGGAAGCTATTGTTAGTGTAACAGGCGTACAGGCTGATTTCACACTCGGTAACTTTGAGGTTGAAGGCGATAAAAACGGTCTAGTACTTGGCAATGCGGCTACCGCCCTTCTTAATTCTGTAGAGGTTGCCGCTGAAGCCGTTGTTAATGTTACGGGCGTTCAAGCCTCTGGCGCAGTAGGAAATGAGACTGTTACAGCGGGGGCTAACGTCTTTGCTACGGGCGTCTCTGCTACAGGTAATACCGGCGCCGCAATAGTTTATCTGCGTATTTTGGTAGATGTTGCGGGAGTTGAAGGCACGGGCCAGACAGGCACCGCATCTGTTTCTATAAGCACTATTCAAAATGTAACGGGCCTAGAAGGTACCGCAGCTCTAGGCACTACCGTAACCAAAGCAGATGCGAATGTCCCTGTTACCGGCGTGGACGCCACGGGAGAGACTGGCACTGTTGAAGTAGTAGCTTATGCCAATGTGGATGCTGCCGGTTTAGAAGCCACTGGTCAGACGGGAACGGTTGACGTAACGGGCACGGCCTTTGTTGCAGTTACTGGAGTCCAAGGCACTACAGCGCTAGGTACGGCCACAGCTAAAGCGAATGCGGACGTTGCGGTCCTTGGTGATACCGCTATCGGAGAAACGGGAACGGTTGACGTAACGGGTACAGCCGTTGTTGCAGTTACTGGAGTAGTAGGAACCACAGCACTAGGTACCGCCTCAGTAGAAGCAGATGCTAACCTTGAGGTTACTGGAGTACAAGGCACAAGTCAGTTAGGTGTCGTAACTCTTATAACTGTTAACAACATAGACGTTACCGGCCTACAAGCCACTGCCCAACTCGGCACGGCCACGACAAAAGCTGATGCAAACGTCTACGTACTCGGTGTTCAAGCTACTACAGCACTTGGAGAAACCACCGAAACAGGCACGGCCAACGTGTACGCCACTGGTGTACAGGGCACCGGTAGAATAGGAAATGTGTTAGTATGGGGAGAAATAGTCCCCGATCAGAATGCCGGATGGGTAGACGTAGACGATAGTCAAACACCGGGCTGGGCGGAAGTAGACGCCAGCCAAACACCAAATTGGACGGACATAGCAGCATGAAAACAGTGAATGAAGCAACAGATTTAGGCGACACAATCGACCCAAAACACGAGATTGAAGTGGTATGTGGGAACTGCGGGTATGATGTGGATGAAGCAGAATTAACTGCGGATACTTGCTCGGACTGTGGCGAAGCACTAAACTTACGCCAGAATACAACGATTTACGCGACAAGCGTACCGCCTGCTGGCGGAAGCACATTAGTATAACTGGAGTGCCCCGATGGCTACTTATGTAAACAATTTACGGCTAAAAGAAATCACCACGGGTGATGAAGACGGCACTTGGGGCACTAGTACCAATACTAACCTTGAGCTGATTACCGACGGTTTTAGCTACGGCACAAAAGAAATTGCCGCTGACGCTAATGAAACCTTCACCATGCCTGACGCTACAGCAGATGCCACGCGCTCACTGTATCTTAAATTCACTTCGGCGGTGGACCTAACAGCAACTCGTGAGATCACACTTGGGCCAAACACGGTATCTAAGACGTGGATCATTGAGAACGCTACTACAGGCGGTCAGATTATTACGATCAAGCAGGGTTCAGGCGCTACGGTCAACGTACCTAATGGCTCTAAAGTCATGCTCGTCACAGACGGCGCGGGCGCAGGGGCTGCTGTATTTAATGCCAATCCCACCGAAGTGGGTGGTACGGTAACAAGTGTTGGTGGTACGGGCACAGTACAAGGCTTAACTCTATCCGGTACAGTAACTACTTCTGGCAACCTCACTCTTGGCGGTTCTTTAGCAGACGTAGACCTTACGTCACAAGTTACAGGTACTCTCCCAGTTGCTAATGGCGGTACTGGCGTAACTTCGTCTACTGGTACTGGGGCTGTGGTTCTTTCTACAAGTCCTACACTCACTACTCCAAATCTCGGCACCCCTTCTGCGGCCACTCTGACCAATGCCACGGGACTTCCAATTATTGCGGGCACTACGGGCACGTTATCTGTTGCCCGAGGCGGTACAGGCGCAACAACTGCTTCCGGTGCTTTAACTAACTTTGGTCTTACGGCTACTGCTACAGAGCTGAACTACACTGACGGTGTTACTAGCAACATCCAGACTCAGTTAAACGCAAAAGGCGTTGGATCAGTAACAAGCGTAGGCGGCACTGGTACGATTAACGGGCTGTCCCTTAGCGGCACTGTTACTAGTTCTGGCAACCTAACGCTAGGCGGTACGCTTGCAATCAACAACTCTGACTGGTCGGGCACCGACCTTTCTCTGGCTAACGGTGGTACTGGCGCTTCACTGGTAGACCCTAATGCGGACCGTATATTCTTCTGGGACGACTCTGCCGGATCAACTGCGTTTCTTACCGTAGGTTCTGGGCTTCAAATCTCAGGTACTACTCTCTCCTCTACCGCCGCAGGTGGCACGGTTACTAGCGTTGATGTCTCGGGGGGTACTACAGGTCTTACTACTTCAGGCGGTCCGATTACGGGTTCCGGTACTATTACTTTGGCAGGTACGCTTGCTGTTGCTAACGGCGGTACGGGGGCTACTACTTCTACGGGTTCAGGTTCGGTAGTTTTGGCTACTGCCCCAACTTTAAACGGAACGGTTACCTTAAACCAGACTAATATCTATACCAATACAAGTGCTGAAATAAACAATACAATTGGAGATAAAGGTACTTTTTTAAATTTTACTCAATCGAGAAGCGGCGGCCTTTCTAACGCGAACTTTGTATTAGGCCACGGCGGCAACAGTAGCGGAGATGTAGAGTTTAAAAACACAAGTGCTTCTCACATAAAGTTTTATGTAGCTGATGTAGAACGGGTAAGACTGTATGCGGGTGGCGCACTTATAGCTTCCTCTGGTGTAACACTTGGCACTGCTGTTGACACATACAACGCAGCCAATACCTTAGATGACTACGAAGAAGGAACTTTTACTCCTGAAGTTGCGGATGCCTCTGCGGGCGGTAACACTGCTTCAGTGTCTACGATAAATGGTTGGTATACAAAAGTTGGAAGGAAAGTAACTGTTTACGTTGCTTTAATAAACATAAACACGACAGGAATGACAGCTGGAAATTTTTTATATATTAGAAATCTTCCCTTTACCGCTTTAAATACCACCTCTGGTAACTCAATAGGGTCAGTAGAAGTAGATAACATTGATTTTACTGGGTACGTTACGGCAGCAATAGGGCTAAATCAAAGTTATCTTTTACTTAAAGACAACATAGATAGTAGTGGAGATGCAATATTAACTGTTGCTTCGGTTTTAAGTAGTCTTTCAGATATTAAAGTTACAATAACTTATAATGTTTAATTATCTCAAGTGGATTCTTGAGACGGAGAAAACAAAATGGCATTAACAAAAGAAGTAATAGTGGACAAAATCGAAGTTCTTGAAAACGGTGTGGTGCAAGTACGGACGGCCACTCGCATAGTCGAAGACGGCGAAGTAATTTCTTCTAGTTACCACCGTCACGTAGTAATACCCGGTGATGATTACAACACTGAAGACGCAAGGGTACAGGCTATTTGTGCTGCAACGCACTCACCCGAAGTAATAGCAGCTTATGAGACTTCGCATAATGCTTAATACATACGTTGTCGAAGGTGGGATAGGCAAATGTACGGCTTTTACAGCTTTAGTACCAAAACTTAAGGAGAAAGCAGGACAAGGTATACAGGTATACACGCCATATATCGACACTTGTGCTTTCAACCCTGATATAGCGATGGGGTATGAACAGACCATACCTCTCCACGACGAAAGAATACTAGCTTCGGACAATATTCTTTACTGCGAACCATACAAAAGTAATTTTATCCTTGGTAAGCAGCATATTATTGAGTCGTTCTGCGAACATTTTGGGGTTGAGTATGACCCTAGCATGAAGCCAAAAATGTATACGGATCATCTAAAAGATCGTGCAGCGGCGATGCTAAAAAAACTAGGGGTTACAGGGAAATACATGTTAGTGCAGTTTTCGGGAGGGCAAGCACCTATTGGGTTCAACCCCCAAAACCCGTACAACAGTATTGACCCTAGCCGAAATTACCCGCACTACATGGCGCAAGAAGTTATAAACAAATTAAAGGCGGAGTTTCCAGACGTTACGATAATCGACACCACTTTGCCTAACGAACCAAGCTACGAAGGCACTGTAAAATTTGAAGAGCACTGGGCCGTAATACACGAGGTTTTGAAGAACGCAGAAGGGTTTATTGGTATAGATTCTTGCGTAAACCACTTTTCACCGAGTGCTAAGACTAAAGGCGTGGTGCTTTGGGGGTCTACAAGGTGGACTCAGTTTGGTTACGAACAGAATGCAAATTTGCAGTACCATATGGGTAGTGAGTGGGACGAAAGTAAGTTTAAGCCACAAGACCCAAGAAATTTGCTGGTTGATCCAGAAGTTGTAATAAGCGCATACAAAAAATTATTAAGCCCTAAATAAACGGAGAAATCTAATGAGTAAAGACAACAAAGCTCAGATGGTTACGATTGACGATGTTGAATACGACACATCTACATTTACTGAACAACAACTTGCTTTTGTGAATCATTGTTTTGACCTTGATCGTAAGATTAACAGCATGACCTTTCAACTTCAGCAACTACAAGTAGGTAAAGAGTCGTTCTTTAAAATGCTTACTGAGTCTTTAGAGACTGCTGAGGTCGTAGAGTAGTAGGGTATGAGTAGTGACGCACCTATTTTTGTTAATGGTACTGGTCAACGGCCAAGTACAGTCTTCGGACATGTATTTCTATGACATTCATAGGTGCAACTATTTTGCAAACGCCATTGTTAGG
>Ga0255047_10003016_pt1 | contig 10777 bp, 6 predicted proteins | sample JV7_2_1_MG_FD_183640 | JGI IMG/M metagenome (GOLD analysis project Ga0255047, IMG submission 183640) | Seawater microbial communities from Jervis Inlet, British Columbia, Canada - JV7_2_1 | ecosystem: Environmental > Aquatic > Marine > Inlet | place: Canada: British Columbia | collected 2016-10-06 | reverse complement strand
GAAACGCATCGCGTCGAAGCGGACCCGGACCGTCACGGCCCCCGTGAAGCTCTAATCGTCTCTGGACGAGACCATGCGGTGCCGAACCTCGAGCCGCAGCACCTATTTCGGTGCCAGGACGAACTCGTAACCCCCGACCCAGCCGCTCACCTCGCCGGACCGGAGCTCGTCGAGAACCACCGTGACCGCCTCGATGCTCTCGTCGGCAGCCGCCGGATCGCTCCTGAAGAAAAGCCGCGTCACGAGCTCCCGGTGTCGGGGGTGGCTCACAACGAAGTGGATGTGCCGGGGCAGACCGCCAGCATAGCCCGGGTACACGGTCAAGAGTTCGAGCTCGCCACGCTCATCGGATGTCATGACCGCGCGCCATCGATCCGGATCGTGGTCGCCGTCCTGGTTCGCGTGCAGGACCTGCACCCGCGCGCCCGCGAGCGACTCTCCACAGGTGTCGAGTACGCGCAGGCGCAGGCGCAGCGGCTCGCCGGGATCGCCCTCGCGCCAGAGCTTGCTCGTCGTCGAAGGGTTGGAGTAGTCGTGGGGGCCTGCACTCATCTCGGGTGTAATCGGGCGTGAGACGCAGGCGGCGGCGGGAGACCAGACGCCGAGCGTCAGGATGGCGACGGCCGCTGCGGTTAGAAGGATGTTACGTGTTCCCATGGGTCACCAGCAGCACGGATGTGGTCCCAGGGAGGATATCAGAGTCGCGTACCGCTCAATAACGCGTACCGGAGACGTCGCTGGAACTGGCTGCTCAATGGCCACGGACTTCTGGGACGAGGGCGATTATTCTTCTTATTCTCGAAGATTGTGTTATGAACGCAATTGACGAACTCGTATCTGCTACTCAACCCTGGCGCGATGGGCGACGAAACTATCCATATCCCCGGGACCTGCGGCTGTGTCGAGACCGCCGATACGACGGTTTTTGTGACGTCGGAGGCACCAGGATGACCATGCTCGAAATCGATGCGGCCAATGCACTTTCCTACGCTTTCACGCCGCCGTCGACAGAAGACGGTTGTACATTCGTATTCTTCAACGCGCTCACCGGCGACCAGGCCATGTGGGAAGGTGAAATCGGCGAGACCCTGCGCGGTGCTGGCTACGGCACCCTGAGTTTCAATTTCCGCGGCCAGTCCGGCAGCCCGATAGGCACCGACGTTACCGTCAACGCCGGACAGATGACGGTAGACAGCGCGCGCATCCTCAATCATGTCAAACCACCGCGTGCCATTCTTGTCGGGCTTTCCATCGGAGGGTTGTTCGCTGCGCAGGCCTGGCTCGATGGACTGGACGACGCCGACGTCAGCGGCATCGTCTTTATCAATACACTGCGCCGCGACGGTCCGCGCCTGGAGTGGATCAACGCCAGCATGTTGCGCTGCGCCGACATCGGTGGCCTCGGCCTGATGCGCGATATCTTCATGCCGCTGATCACCAACGAGGAATTCCTGGCAACCGTGCGCGCCGACTTCCTGCAGGATAGCGGTTACGAAGCCCTCCGGCCCGAGGACGACAACTACAAGCTATTGGCTTGCGGGGGCACTGCAAACTGGGAATTGCCTTATGAAAAGATTGGCATTCCGGTTCTTGTGATGACTGGCCTACAGGACCGCCTATTCTACGTCGAAGCAGATGTCGCCGAACGCACCGCACGTATGCCCCGCGCTACCCGGCTCGACATGCCAGACGCGGCTCACCTTATTCCGGTCGAGCGCCCTGGGTCTTTCGCCCAGGCGTTGCTGGATTTCGCGGCCTCCCACTGATGCGTTCGCGTTGAGGTCCCGGATGGCGCTTTGGCATCGCCACGCCGGCATCGCATATTTGGCGGTATTTGTCGGCGTGCTCGGCCATGCCTCGACGGAATTCGTCGCCGTACTTTCCGGCATTGGCGGGCCGGAGCTGTCGGTTTGGCGGTTTTTGCTTGGCGGTGCTGGCCTCGTCGTGCTGGCACTGATAATGCCGGGCAGCCGGAATTTGGCCGCGCCGTTCCGCACCCACTTCCAGCCCCTGATCTGGCTGTCGCTGCTGGGCGTGACGGTAGGCTATCTCGTGTTTCATTGGTCGCTCGACTTTGCCAGCGTGCCCCAGGTCGCGACGACAGTCACGACCGTTCCGATCTTCGTGGCGCTCGCCAACCTCATGATTAACGGCCAACCCATCACGACAGCCAAAGCCGTCAGCGGACTGTGCGCCGTCGTCGGCATCGCATTGTTGATCACAGACGGCTATCTCACGCGGCTCTCCGGATCAAGCGGTAACCTGCCTGGAATCTTTCTCGCCGTGGCCTGCGCCGCTGCCATCGCCGCGTATTCGGTTCTGGTGCGGCCAATCATTGCTATCTACGGGGCGTTGCGCATCACCGCCATCACTATGATGCTTGGCGGCGTTGGCCTGTGGCTGGTGGTCGGCCTGCTTTTCGATATCTGGGCCTCGTCCGCACGTCTGACCGAACTGCCTCCGACCGGATTGTCCGCGCTGTTGGTCATCGCCTTCTGGAACACCACTATTACGCAGTTCTTATGGATCGGCGGCCTAGCCGCCGTACCCGACATTACACGCGGCAGTTATCTTTTTTTCCTCAAGCCGGTGATCGCGGCGGTTCTGGCTGTGTTTCTGCTGAAGCAGGAGATCACGGCCGTTCAGATGCTGGCCATCGTCGTGGTCTGCGCCTCGGTTTTCGGTGAACTGCTGCTGGGAAAGCGGAAACAGAATCATCAGCGGCAACGCGCCTGAGGGGGACGCTTACGCCGGCCGCCAGCACGGACCTGGTGAGCCGATAGGAGAATCAAGAGAAGTTCGTAGAGTGGTTGAAAACCGAGGCCGCAATGACGGAGCAACGCGGAAGATAATAAGAGGCGCCATCGTTCTTCACTCACTGCACGCTCAACCCACCTTGCCATACCCACCCCCGCCCGGAGTCTCGATCACAAACACATCCCCGGCGCCCATCTCAACTTGGGCTCCACCGGCGAGCTCTTCCGTCGTCCCATCGGTACGCTCGACGGCGTTGCGTCCGACGCCACCCGGTTGGCCCCCGGCCATGCCGTAGGTGGGCACCTTGCGGTGGCTCGAGATGATGCTCGCGGTCATCGGCTCCAGGAAGCGCACCCGCCGGATGACACCGTCACCTCCAGGATGGGCGCCGGCGCCGCCGCTGCCAGGGCGGATGGAGAAACGCTCGAGCAGTACCGGGAAGCGCCATTCCAGCACCTCCGGGTCCGTAAGCCGCGTATTGGTCATGTGCACGTGGGTCGCGCTGGCGCCGTCGTAGTCGCGACCGCCGCCGGAGCCACCGGCGATGGTCTCATAGTATTGGTAGCGCGCGTTACCGAACGTGAAGTTGTTGGCCGAGCCCTGGGAGGCGCCCGCGACGCCGAACGCCCCGAACAATACGTCGGTCACGAGTTGCGAGGTCTCGACGTTGCCCGCGACCACCGCCGCCGGGTAACGGGGATTCAGCATGCTGCCCTCAGGGACGATAATGTCGAGCGGTGCGAGACAGCCGTCGTTCAGCGGGATGTCGGCATCGACGAGGCAGCGAAACACATACAGCACCGCCGCCATCGTGACTGCGCGGGGCGCATTGTAGTTGGACGCGAGCTGCGCGGAGGTGCCGGTGAAATCGATGCGCGCACCGCGCCGCTCACGGTCCACCGTGATCGAAACCCGAACGACCGCGCCGTCGTCCGTGGCATCGCTGAACTCGCCGGGTTCAACGGTATGCAGCAGCCTGCGCACACTCTCCTCCGCGTTGTCGCGTACGTGGCGCATGTACGCGTGCACCACGTCGAGACCGAACTCCTCGACCATCCCCTGCAGCCCGGCGATGCCCATGCGGTTCGCTGCCACCTGGGCCTTGAGGTCGGCGATGTTCATGCGCGGGTTGCGCGCCGGGTAGTCGTTACCCGTGAGCAGCGCGTACGTCTCGGTCTCGCGCAGATGCCCGGCTTCGACCAGGAGAAAATCGTCGATGAGCACGCCCTCTTCCTCGACGGTGTGGCTGTGGGGCGGCATCGACCCGGGGGTGATGCCACCGATATCCGCGTGGTGCCCGCGCGACGCAACGTAGAACAGAATTCCGTCGCTGTCGCCGAATACCGGTGTGATCACCGTGACGTCAGGCAAGTGGGTGCCGCCGTTGTAGGGTGCGTTCAGCATGTACGCGTCACCGCGGCGCATCGTGCCGGTCCGGCTCGCGATGATGCTCTTGACGCTCTCGCCCATGGAGCCGAGATGCACCGGAATGTGAGGCGCATTGGCGACGAGATTCCCGGTGCTGTCGAACACGGCGCAGGAGAAGTCGAGCCTCTCCTTGATGTTGACCGATGACGCGGTGTTCTGGAGCGCCGCGCCCATCTGCTCGGCGATGGACATGAATAGACTGTTGAAGATCTCGAGCATCACCGGATCGACATCGGTGCCGACGGCGCGGGCGCTCTCCCGCGGAATCGCGCGCTCGAGAAGCAGATGACCGCGTTCGCTCATGCGCGCAGACCAGCCCGGTTCCAGCACCGTAGTGGAGGTGGGCTCGACTATCACCGCCGGCCCGGCGATGCGGCTTCCGGGCGCGAGTCCGGCGCGCTCGAAGAACGCAGTCTCATAGGCAGTGCCGCCGAGCACGACGCGGCGGCGCGCGATCGGTCGGGTCTTGGCGCCGTCACCCGCGCCCGGGATCAGCGGATCCTCGGCGGTGTCGGTGGTACCTATCACCTCGACCGCGAGAGCCTCGACGATGTGACCCTTGTCCTCGGAGATGAAACCGAATCGCCCGCGGTGCAGATCCTCGAACGCCGCCACCATCGCATCGACACTGCCGAAGTCCACCTCGAGCGGAGTGTCGGTGCCCTCGTAACGCACCCGGATTTTGTGCACGCACCGTATCAGCGCATCCTCCACACCCTGCTCGCGCATCTCGCGCCGGCCATCGGCCTCGAGCTCATCGAGCGTGTGCCCGAGGGTGGCCATGTCATCGTCGCAGAGCGGCGCCTCGACCGCCGCCTCCCGGATCACTCGCAGATCGGCGAGTCCCATGCCGTATGCCGATAGCACGCCCGCGTACGGGTGGATGAGAACGCTTTGGATCGCGAGCGCATCGGCCACCAGGCACGCGTGCTGCCCGGCGGCGGCGCCGAAACAGTTCAGCGTATAGCGCGTTATGTCGTAACCACGCTGGATGGATATCTTCTTTATCGCGTTCGCCATGTTCTCGATGGCGATCTGCAGGAAGCCCTCGGCGACCTGTTCGGGGGTCCGGTCGTCTCCAGTCGCGGTCGCGATCTCGCCCGCGAGGGCCGCGAACCGCTCACGCACACATTCGGCATCGAGCGCCTCGTCGCCGTTCTCGCCGAACACATGGGGGAAGAAAGCCGGGTCGAGCTTGCCGAGCATCACGTTACAGTCGGTCACCGTGAGCGGGCCGCCGCGCCGATAGCACGCGGGCCCCGGATCCGCGCCCGCGGAATCCGGCCCTACCCGGTAACGGCTGCCGTCGAAGTCCAGGATGGAGCCGCCGCCGGCAGCGACGGTGTGGATACGCATCATCGGCGCGCGCATGCGAACGCCCGCGACCTCGGTCTCGAACGCGCGCTCGTACTCGCCCGCATAGTGGGACACGTCGGTGGACGTGCCGCCCATGTCGAAACCGATGATGCGCTCGATGCCGAGGTCGGCGGCGGTGCGCACGGCGCCGACGACCCCTCCGGCCGGCCCGGAGAGGATGCTGTCCTTGCCCTGGAACATCCGCGCATCCACCAGCCCGCCGTTCGATTGCATGAACATCAATCGCGCGTCCTCGAGATCCGCCGCGACCCGATCGACGTACCGTCGCAGGATGGGCGACAGATATGCGTCCACGACGGTAGTGTCGCCGCGACCGACGAGCTTCATGAGAGGGCTGACCTGGTGGGAGACCGATACTTGCGTGAACCCGACCTCCCGCGCGATGTCGGCGACCGCCGTCTCGTGATGGTGGTAGCGGTAGCCGTGGATGAAGGCGATGGCACACGCGCGGATGCCATCCGCGTGGGCCTGCGCCAGCGCGTCGCGCGCGCCGTCCGCGTCCAGGGGCTCGAGCTCGAGGCCGTCGGCCCGGTAGCGGCCGCCGATCTCGACGACCCGCTCGTAGAGCAGCTCCGGCAGCTTGATATCAAGCTCGAACAGGCGCGGCCGGGTCTGGTTGCCGATGCGGAGCGCGTCGGCGAAGCCTCGGGTCACCAGTAGAATGACGCGCTCGCCTTTGCGCTCGAGCAGTGCGTTGGTCGCGACCGTGGTGCCCATCTTCACGCAGAGCACCTGCTCGGCCGGGATGGCGGCGTCCGGCGCGACCCCCATCAGATCGCGCATCCCCTGCAGGGCGGCGTCCGCGTAACGCTCCGGCGCCTCGGACAGCAGCTTGTGGGTGTGATAGCTGCCCTCCGGGTCCCGTGCGACCACGTCCGTGAACGTGCCGCCGCGATCGATCCAGAACTGCCATTGGGACATGTGGGCCACCTTTGCCGAGAACCGTCGCGAGCTACACTACACCGGCGACACCTCTCCGTGGCAGTGGTAACAGTCATCGCGTGACTCACGAATGACGTCGAGTATACTCGACGGGGTCGCCACCATCCTCGAGCGATCATCCGATGACCCACCATGTATTCCGTTACGGCGGCGACTTCGCCGACCTCATCATCCAGCGGGCCGAAGGCGCGAGCGTGTACGGCCCCGACGGACGCGAGGTGCTCGACTTCACGTCGGGCCAGATGAGCGGCATCCTCGGGCACTCCCACCCCGAAATGGTAGCGACCGTGCGCGACGCCATTGCAGAGCTCGATCACATCCACAGTAGCCTCTTGTCCGAGCCCGTCCTGCGGCTCACCGAGGCGCTCGCCGGCATCCTGCCTGAGTCGCTGTCGAAGGTGCTTCCACTCAGCACCGGCGGCGAATCCAACGACGCGGCGTTACGAATGGCGAAGATGACCACCGGCGGCTTCGAAGTGGTGGGCTTCGACCGCTCCTGGCATGGCGTCACCGGCGGCGCCGGGTCCAGCACCTTCAACGGTGCGCGCCAGGGCTACGGCCCGGCGTTGCCTGGTGCGCTCGCGCTGCCGACGCCCGATGCCTATCGGTCCCCATTCGCGGCCAACGGCCAATACGACTGGAAGGCAGAGCTCGACTTCGGGTTCCAGATGCTGGATCGACAATCGGTCGGGCGCTACGCGGCGGTCATCGCCGAACCGATTCTGAGCTCGGCCGGGATCATCGAGCTACCGCCCGGATACCTACCGGCGCTTAAAGATAAGTGCAGCGAGCGCGGTATGCTGCTGATCCTCGACGAGGCGCAGACTGGCCTTGGCCGCACCGGGGATCTCTTCGCGTTCGAGCACGAAGGCGTCGTGCCTGACATCCTGACCCTGTCGAAGACCCTCGGCGCGGGCCTGCCCCTGTCGGCGACGATCACGTCAGCGGAGATCGAGCAGCAGTGTTACGACCAGGGCTTTATCTTCTACACGACCCACGCAGCCGATCCGCTACCCGCATCCGTCGGTACCAAAGTCATCGAGATCATCGTCCGGGACGCCCTCGCGGACCGCGCTCGGGAACTCGGCACCTACATGAAAGAGCAGTTACTCGCGCTGAAGCAGCGTCACGAACCCATCGGAGATGTCCGAGGGCGGGGACTGCTGCTCGGCGTCGAGCTGGTGGAAGACCGCCAGTCCAAGACCCCGGCACGCGAGCTCGGCTTCGAGGTGAGCAGGCGTTGCCTGGAGCTCGGAGCGAGCCTGAACATCGGCCGGCGTTCCGTGGCCAACATCTTTCGCATCGCACCGCCACTGACTGTGACCCGCGAGCAGATCGATACCGCCGTCTCAATCCTCGATCAAGCCTTGACCGAGTGCGCAGGATAAATGGAGTAAAGGAGAGCATGGGTACTTTTTGGTCGATAACAACGTGTGCCAAATTTGTGTCACGGTGACATTTGATGAAACAGGAAATCAGCGAGTTACGTCAGTTTTGCGAATGGTTCCATTCCGGTCGTAAGCTCACCCAGATCTGAGACAAGCTGAAGTTGTAGCTCTTAGCGGAATTGTCACCTTAATCGAGTATTCGGCACAATGCGCCGGTGAACAAACGCAAACCCCGATATCACCGCCACCGATTCCCACCCGAGATCATCAGCTACGCCGTGTGGCTCTACTACCGGTTTTCTATGAGCTTCCGGGATGTCGAGGACCTGCTCGCAGAACGAGGCGTCATCGTCTCCTATGAGTCGATCCGGCGCTGGTGTTTGAAGTTCGGGCCCCAGTACCGTCGAAGTCTAAAGCGTCGGGAGGGCCGGCTTGGTCTTGTGCGTTATCGTCATGATCATGATCTTCATCGGCAACATGGAGTCCGCATCCCCTTCATCGCCCTGATCAACGGCATGATCGTCATCATGATGTCAGGCATGATCGCCATTGCCGCTGCAGGCCGCGATCTGAATATTCGGCCATTTCGTATCGAATTGTTCTTCCGTTCGATGGCTTCGTAACCCATTAAATGCGTGTGTTACCGGTCGAAGACGAGTAATCATTCGGGAGACAGTCTTCGATACATTCAGACGAACGCCCTAGTTGCGTCAACAGATCCCGTTCGGGTATCGCAGCCGCTATTCAAAGACCACGTGTGCCGAATTTGTGCCGCTGTGACATTTGCTGAAACAGGAAATCAGCGAGTTACATCGGGTTTGCGGATGCGGCAAGCGTCGCAAGTGACTGTTCTAGCCGAAAAGTTGAACTAGTCCGTGTGACTTCGAACCAGGTGGTCGGGGGTTCGAGTCCCTCCGGGCGCGCCAAGGAATCAAAACTTACATCGCGACAGCTCGTATTCGGCGCAATTGAGTCACCAATAAGTCGCCAAGCGACCACCCGAGCTTACTCACCCAGGCGTTTTCCGAATCAGCAAGAACCGGCGAAACTCAGCCTTACAGCAGGCCGTCATACTGTGGGATAGACCGAGGCTATATCTTCGAGCTGACCTTTGTGCCTGCAAGTGTCCACTTCCGACGGAGCATTCAAACCGTCGTCGCCCTGGGTGACGTCGCCATCGCCACCTAGGGCGACTATCGAAACTTTCTCGTCGAAGGCGGCAAGCGCTACTCCCATACTATCGATTCACGAACCGGAGAGCCTGTCACCCACGCTCTCGCGCCGGTGAGCGTGCGCGACCCCCGAGTTCCGGCGTTTCGTGATACGCTGACGCGCGGTGCGGACGGAGGAACCATGTTCAAGAATCCCTTAATGCTGGCGGCACTGGCTCTCACGGGTGCCGTGGCTCTTTGGGGAATCGCGGACACCCAGGGTCTGGCGACATTTGCATCCGCCGTGGTAGGCAGGATGTTCATCAGCCGCGGCTGGTTCATCATGCTCAGCGTCAGCGCCATGCTGATTATCGCCGTGTACCTGGCTTTCTCTCGCTACGGTCGAATCAAGCTCGGCAGGGACGACGACCAGCCGGAGTTCTCCACCGTGAGCTGGCTGACCATGCTGTTCGCAGCAGGCATGGGCGTTGGGCTTCTTTATTGGGGCGCGGCGGAGCCCATCTCGCACTATCTGGTGATTCGCGATTATCAGATACAGCAGAAGGCGGCTACCTCGGCCTTGTTCGTGACCAATTTTCACTGGGGTCTGCACGCTTGGGCCATCTACGCGGTGACGGCGCTGGTGATCGCGTACTTCGGCTTCCGCAAGGATTGTCCCACGCTGCTGAGCGCGCCGCTTCTGCACGTCTTCGGACGAAACCGGTGGACCCGCGGCGTTGGTTGGCTGAGCGATCTGTTGGCCATCTACGCCATCGCCATCGGGCTCGGCGGATCCGTGGCCATGGGGGTGTTTCAGGTGCAAAGCGGCGTGGAATCGCTGTTTGGTCTGGAGAGGACCGGGCTCGGTATGGCCATGGTCATCTTCGTGCTCCTCGTCATCAGCTATATCCTGCCCTTGACGGTCGACTTGAGCCAGGGGATGGCCCGGCTGTCCAACACTGCCATGGCAATCGCCGGGGGGCTGGTGGTGTTCGTGCTGCTCACCGGCCCGACCGGATTTCTGATGAGCGGCATAACTGAAGCCGTCGGTGGCTATTTCTCCGGCGTGCTGCCCCACGGGTTCCGGACCTTCACCTTCTTCGACGAGCGCGTCTCGAGCTGGTTTGGGAGCTGGACGCTCACCTACATGGTGTGGTGGCTTGCATGGGCGCCGTTCGTGGGCGTGTTCATCGCACGAATTTCCAAGGGCCGCACGATTCGCGAATTCATAGTGGGCGTGGTGCTCGTGCCCACTGCCTTTTCCATCCTGTGGTTCGGCGTGTTTGGCGGCATGGGGTTTTACGAAGCCCTTCGTACCGATTCAGCCATCGTGGAAGTGGTCAAAACCGATTTGGACAACACGACGTTCTTTCTGCTGGATTCGTTGCCGCTCTCGGTTCTCACCACCGCCGCCACGATAGTGGCCGCATTCCTCTTCATCATTACCAGCGTGGTAAGCGCAGCGTGGGTGCTGGCCATGTTCTCCACCGGCGGCGATCTCAACCCGAGCACCAAGGTGAAGCTCATCTGGGGCGTCATCCTCGGTGCGCTCGGGCTGGTGATGATACTGTCGGGCAGCATCGACGCGGTGAAATCCATCATCGCTCTCGGCGCCTTGCCCTTCGTGTTCATCGTGCTGCTGCTGGTGGTGTGCCTGCTGAAGGCCCTGAAGAAGGAAGTCGCTCGGTGAGCTGGGACAATCTCATCGATACGGTTCTCAACGTCCTGGTGTTC
>Ga0255047_10003015_pt1 | contig 10782 bp, 13 predicted proteins | sample JV7_2_1_MG_FD_183640 | JGI IMG/M metagenome (GOLD analysis project Ga0255047, IMG submission 183640) | Seawater microbial communities from Jervis Inlet, British Columbia, Canada - JV7_2_1 | ecosystem: Environmental > Aquatic > Marine > Inlet | place: Canada: British Columbia | collected 2016-10-06 | reverse complement strand
CTTGCAGGCGAATAACGCAGGCGAATCGGTAGCCATACCGCTGAAATGGCACAATCGGAATGCTCACCGGAACGAGCAAAGGAGCAAGCGAAATGAATATCAAAGATGTAATTACAAAAGCAGCAAGAGGCGAAACGCTCACGGACGAGGAGCGTGCTTTACTTGCAGCATTTGACGCAGACGGCAAGAGCGATAAGACAGGGGATGATGACCGGGTGCGAAACTTTGAGCTAAAGAACTCACGCTTGCAGAACGAAAAGAAAGAACTAGCCGACAAACTGGCCGAAATGGAAAGCAAGTTAGAAGAACTCTCAACACAAGGCATGAGCGATCAGGAAAAGTTGGCGCAGACCGTAGAGAAGCTACAGGCGAATCTACAAGCGAAAGACGTTGAACTGTCTACGATCCAGGCATCAGCCAAGAAAGCAGACAGGCAGCACCAACTCGACCGGATACACGGCGGCGTGAAGTGGAACAGAGAAACGATCAGCGACACAGACAGCCGGACGCTGACGCAATCTGTCCTGACTGACGTTGATGATCTATCTGATCAGTCTGCCGTTGATGCAGTGTTGCAGCCTTGGTTGGCAGAGCGCAAGACGTTCGTAACAGCCGAGATTGCAAGCGGCACAGGGTCGCATAAAAGCGGCGCCATGACGGGCGCAACAGGCAGTGGCGTGCCATCGGGCGGCAAGCTCGACATGGCGAAAGTCAGTGCAATGTCTGATAAAGAGTTCCTAGACCCAGAAACTAACAAGGCCATATGGGTGGCGGCAAATCAGGAAGCAGTAGCTTCATCAACTGGAACAAGCACAATAGAGGTATTATAAAATGCGAAAACTTGGCATCAGCCTAATCATCGCGGCCATCATCTTTGCTTCTGGCCTTTGGGTCATTGGCGCAGGATATACGCCGTCTTCGTCGGAGTCAGGCGCACCAACCGCGTCTGCTGTAACTAATGGCGCAACCATGACCGTGACTAAGCAGTTCCATGCTATCACCGGATCAGGCTTGCCGTCTGGCGGCACGAACATTTTGACCTTGGCTGCACCTCCTGGGGCCGGGTTCATTGCCGTTCTTACGCTCGCCGAAGCAAGCTCGAACGTCGTCAGTTTTGCTGATCAGGCGTCTGCAAATCTTGGCGGCACCCGTGTCCTTGGAACAAACGACACACTTACGCTGATCGGCCTTTCAACGACAAAGTGGCTTGAACTCAGTTTCAGCAATAACTAGCCATAAGGCTTAACGAAAAGGAACTACCATCATGGGCATGGCATTCATAAAAGAAGAACTATGGGCGCGGCAGATTGTTGCGCTTCTGAGAACCAAATTGACTGCAAGTCGGTTTGCTAACACGAACATCCTGCAAGGTCAGGGCGACAAGTGGCACGTTATCGCAGCTGCGGAAGTATCTACTTTCGACGTCGATGATGACGCTGACATCACCTACACCGACAGCACGGATACTGACACCGAACTGACGCCGAATCTCGATAAGGGCTTTGGTATTCTCGTCAAGGATTCTGACATTGTGCAGACGTCAATTCCGTGGCAACAGGTCTATGTTGACCGGGGCGCATTCCAGTTGCGGAAAGACCTGGACACTGACATTCTGCTTGATGCTCACGTAAATGCGGGTGCTGACAGTTTCGAGGATGGCGTGTCAACCGCATGGCAGTTTACTGTTAACACAGCCTCCGACATCCCCAAGTTCTTTGCCGCGCTGACTAAGCAGGCAGATGACCTTGACTGGGCAGAAGAGAACCGCGTGCTGACTGGTCCTAGCGGACTGCGTGAGGCACTCAATACGTTCCTGGGCGGTCGCGCCACAGCAGGCGGCGACATGATCATGGCCAACGGCGTAGCCGCTGACATGACAGTCATGGGATGGGGCGTCAACTTCAGCAACAACCTGACCACAGCCGCAGGCGTGACGCACGGCGTTGCTACTGTCGCAGGTGACGGCGTTGCACTGAAGGTCTTGATTGATCCTAACAGCATCGAGTCAATGAGGGCCGAGGGTCGGTTTGGGACATTGGTGCGCGGGCGCGTCAAAGGCGTTCACGGCGTTTACAGGTCAACCACGGTTATTGATGTTAACTTCAATTCGACCGTAGTAGCTACCTCCTAACTACTAGCCGGGCATGGGCGGGGGCATCTGCCCTCGCCCTACGGCGAAAGGAACTGACAATGCCGGACGGATATTACACACCCAAGACGAAGATACAACGCAAGACAGGCCCAGAGATCAAGGCCGCAAAAGCAGCGCAGAAAGCCGAGAAGGCCACATCAGCGTCGTCAAAGAAACAAAAGAGCAAGGCCGCGCCTAAGAGCAGCGCACCAGAGACATCAGCAAAGGATTAACACATGCCCGCAGCATTCAGCATAGAAGCGGCAGACGATTACTTCCGACCTGATAAGCACATAGCAGGGCGGCTCTGGGATCGGTTCGATGACGAAGAGAAGCGGGCGGCTCTGTCACATGCGAGGCGAGTGATAGAGCGCATTATGGGCGATGACCTGACAGCACCTGCGGCAACGGCAGACAATTCAGATGTACGCGAAGATTATGCGCTGTATGAGCAGGCGTTATGGATTTTGCAGCATAGTCCGTTTCGGGCGAATGCAGAAGATACGGGCGTAGCATACGACATGACAGGGCCGGACGGAGAGAACACACCGACAGGTCACGAGCGGATGGCACCGGAAACTGTGCGGTGGTTGCACTGGCACAGAGTCAGGATGTTGAGGGGCTAGCATGTGCCGAACGATCCTGCAAAACGGTTTCAGCGTAAAGGGCTTATCAGGGAGCGGATCAAGACCAATGACAAGCGAGTTCAAAAGATCCTACTGGATAGCAAGGCGCGGGTTGATTCCGCGATCAAGCGAGCGGCTAACGATCCCAAGTTTGCCACCAGCGCAGGAAGGCGTGAAAAGCTGTACAAGGAAATCAATGCCCTTTACGGCGACATGTCGGGCGACGTCAAAGGATGGGCCAACAAAGCCGCAGAAACAACAGGGCGCGAGGCGTTCAGGTTCGCACAGGCCGATGTGGGCAAAGCGAATATCAAGGTTAATTTCAACCAGTTCAGCAGGAAACACATTGAGGATTGGGTTAGCGTAGTGAATCCGAGTAGCGCACCACAGCTTGCAGCGGTTAGTAGTCTGGCGACCCAAGACGTCAGGTGGCTGCGTGAGCAGTTCGTTGACGTATTCCGCGAGTCTAATGTTACGGGCGCGACCATGCGGGAGTTGCAAAAGGATCTGAAAAGCCGGGTACTTTCGACGCGACCTGATTGGGCTTTCGTTGACAGCGCGGGCAGGAAGTGGAAGCCGGACAACTATTTCAACATGCTTTCGCGCACGACGGTTGCGACCGTTGAGCGCAATGCTTACCAAGACGCGATAGGTGAGGCGGGCGTTGATTTGGTGCAAGTCGCAGGAGGCCCGCCAACAGCACCGCCACCCGATCCGTGCTGGGATTGGTTCGACAAGATATTGAGCGTCACAGGCGCAACCAGGGGCTTCTCTACGGTCGCAGAGGCCGAGTCTGATGGGTTATTTCACCCGAACTGCTGCGTGCCGGAAATGCTTGTACATGCACCGGACCTTAAAGGCGCAACAAGGTTCCGGTACTCAGGTGATCTCGTCCATATAAAACTTGCCAGCGGTAATACGCTTGCCGTTACCCCACAGCACATGTTTCTCACGCCAAGGGGATTTGTTGCCGCACACGATCTGTTGAGCCATATTGACCACATAATTAGCAGCGACGAAGCTAAGGGGGCGGGCCTTGGTGGACCAGATGTAAACGGGCAACCATCCAGCATCGCGGATGTGTTCATGGCGTCTCAGAAGTCGCTCTCTGTGGCGACCCGTCAGATGCCAATGGCCTCCGAATACTTCCACGGCGACGGACACAATGGGTATGGCTACGTCGATGTTGTATCGGCCTATGGCTTTTTGAGGGATCACGCTGAAACCATGCGTGACTATCCACTCAGCAAGCATCATCTCATCGCGGGAGACATTAAGGCGCATTCCTTCTCTCGTAACCGCTCTCTTGCGACACTCCTCCTCCGTGCGGGTCTTGCCTCTGACCGCATCGTGTGCAGCCGCAGTGATCTGCTTGCGAAACGCAGGGCCACGTTTAGCCAGAGTGATCTTGATTTGTTCTCCCTGCGTTCTGGGCTTAACCCCAGCAGCGACGAGTCGCTTTCGCACGGTCATGGCGGCACAGGAGAAAGCATCGGCCAATTCATACAAGCCTTCTCCGGCAGCGTATCTCTTGACCAAGTCGTCAGCGTCGATGTCAGTTCTTATACGGGACATGTCTATGACCTCCATTCGGTTAGCACACTCTATTATATCAACGGGACGCTATCAAGTAACTGCATCCATTATCTTGCCGCTGTACTACCTGATGAGGTGCCCGACGCAGAAGCGCGTGAGCAGCGGGCTGACGTTAGCAGAGCAACAGCGGCACAAGACGATTTGAAGAAAGAGGCCGAAAGTAAAGCACGACAGAAAGAGCGTGATGCGACCTTGAAAGAAGAACGATTAGAAAACCTACGGCGCGGACAAGCGCAAGCAAGGAGAGCTTAATCATGATAGGCAGATTAACAGCGGCAATAGCGGTCTTGATGATAACTACTGGCGCAATGGCCCAGGGATGGGTAGATGTAAACAGTGGCAGCATTGGAATCACCAATAACGTCGCCGTGAACGTCACGAATGCAGTGACATCAGACATAAACGGCGGCACCATCTCTGTCACCAACACAGCCAACGTGAACGTGACAAACGCGGTATCAGCCAACGTCAGCGGCAACACCGTATCAGTTACCAACACCGTGAACACAGCGAGCGGCAACACCATAGCCGTGACAAACAGCCCTGCGGTCACAGTGACGAGCGGTAACATAACGATAGGCAACGGAGCGACACTGGCTGTTACCAACACCGCAGCAGTGACCGTCACATCCGGCAGCATCACGACTGACGCGGGCGCGATCCGCAACGTGACCAACCGCGTTACCGTGATTGACAGCTTCTATGCTATTCCGGCAGGGCTGATCCCAGGGCAGTCGGCGGTCAACAAGTTCGGGCAGTCTGACAACGTGGACACTGACACGCCAACAGACATCTGGGATGGCGCGAATCTGATCACTGACCAAGCGGTCTGGATAGCACCTTCACAGGCCCGCGCTCACAACATCAGCAGTTCCAGTGTCACCGATAGCAATAGCGCGTCAGGTGCAAGGACGATGCGCGTGTTTGGCCTGACCAATTGGGCTAACAACGAAGTCAGCGAAGATGTGACGATGCTAGGGACCAACGTCGTAGCTACGGCTAACTCCTACGTGATCATCCACAGAATGCGCGTGCTCACCAAGGGGACGAATAGCTCCAATCTCGGACAGATCGAGGCGGTGGCGCAGGTAGACAACAGCATAACAGCGATGGTGCGAACGAATGCAGGTCAGACCTTGATGGCGATCTACGGCGTGCCAAGCACCAAAACCGCATACATGCCGAGTTTCTATGCCGCGTTCAACGTGTCAGGTGGCGCGACGACAAAGACAGACATAGACCTGCTGGTCAATCCCGAGCCTGATGTGAGCAGAGAAACCTTCCTGACCAAGAACGTGCAGGGCTTGATGAACACTGGATCATCGCACTTACAGCATTGGTTCAAGCCCTATTTCAAGATAGCGGGTCCGGCAATAATCAAAGTGCGGGCCACTGGCGGGGCCGCTGATCAGGACGTATCAGCCGGCTTTGATCTGATCTTGGTAGACAACTAGCAACAAGGGATTACACACGATGAAACGAGCAAGCATTTTTGTTATAGCAGCGTTAATCATGGCCGCGTCAATGTCGATAGCGGGCGACAATTACCACAACTACACGCCTGACAAGAAACTGGCTATATCAGCAGGGCTTGTCACGGGCCAGATAGACGCGCACAGATTCGGGAGATCGGCGAACGTAGACCAGACAGCAACGGATCTATGGGACGGCGCGAACGATGTTGACGATCAGAAGATATGGACCGCGCCGACACAAGCGCGAACCCATGACCTCACCTCGAGCAGCGCGGCAAATCAGGACATCGCGGTGATATTTGATCTGGTGATAGTGGATAATTAAGAAGAACAAACGACAAAGGGCAATACAATGAACGAAACATCAACACAGTTTGGCGCGCTGGCGGAATCAGATGGTTGTGAATACGGCGAAGACGGACAGGTATTAGCGTGTCCAGTAAATGCCGATCCGAACAAGCGCACGGTGCCCGCGAAGGCGTTGTCATGCTCCGGTGAATTTGAGCTTAATGAGAAGATGGGCCACGAAGAGAAGAACAACAAGCACGCGCCTTTCAAGATGGTTGCACGTAGCGGCGGGGCCATAGATCACTGGTTCTTTGGACACGCAATTCACGATATGGACGGAATGAAGCTAGGGGACCGCAACAGAATCGCCGTCGATTGGATGCACGATCCCGAACACATGATCGGCTTTGCGAATAAGTTTGAAACCGACACAGACGGAAATCTCGTTCTGAGCGGTGCAGTCATCTCCACGCTTGAAGGTGATAAAGCGTCCGAGATCATAGCGCAGTCGCGTGCGGGCATTCCTTTCGAGGCGTCGATACAGTTCACGGCGCGGATGCCAGGCGACATTAAGATTCAGGAGCTTGGCGCGGATGAGATTGCAGAAGTGAACGGCAGGAGCGTCGAAGGCCCGGCCACGATCTTTAGAGAATGGCCGCTTGTCAGGGTTGCGATATGCCCGAGCGGCGCGGATGCCAACACGGCAACCGCACTGAAAGAAAACGAAAACGCCGACGTGGAATTGGAAGTTCTGCGCACGGGGGGGGACGACATGAACGATAAAAGCAGGCTGGATGCGGAGCAGTCAGAAGGGGTATCGAATGACACTCAGATGGATGCGGATGCGGAGGCCAATGGTGATACTGACGGAGCCGACAACGCTGCAGCGGGCGTTGGCGAGGAGTCTGGAGAGAGCAGCGAGCCACAACTTGATGCCTCAGAATCCGTTGATGACGGCAAAATTGACAGGCCAGAATTCTGTCAGTTTGTCGAGCGTTTCGGCAATGATGCCGCAGCGCGATTCTACGCCGAAGGACTCGGCCTTGACGACGCAACCGTGAAGCACAACGCCGAACTGCGATCAAGAGTTGACGAGCTTGAAGCCGGACAGCCTAGCAAAGATGGCGAACCGGGCGATGGTCTTGATTTCGACCCTACAGCAGACGCGGCAGAAGTGACGCTAACCGCCGATGAAGAGCAGGGCGCAAGGGCAAATGCCAAAGCGTTCGGCAAAACAGAAGCGCAGGCAGTCGCGGCGAAATTGGCAAGGAAGAAAGCCAAGGCGCAGGAATAACAGAAACAATGAACAACAAAGGAACAACAAACATGAAGAAGATTATTCTTCCTATCGCTGTTTGCCTGATTGCTTTGGTGACTGCTAGCGCACTGTATGGTGCTGCTCTCACAGCCGAACGCAACACACCGCAGAAAGCCGGACGGTCTTTGGTGCTGAATGTAGCCGCATCGACCAAGATTTTCGCGGGTGCAATGGTATCAGTGGACGCAACGGGCAATGCTACCAACGCCAATGGCACGGTCAGGATTCAAGTTGTAGGACGCGCAGAAGAAACGGTTGACAACCTGACAGGAACCAACGGAGCCAAGACTATCAAAGTGGCGACGGGCATTTTCGGTTGGGGATATGACACCCTTGACGATGGCGACATTGGCACGGTGGCATACGTTGTTGACAATCAGAGCGTCAGCAAGACCAACATAGGCCAGACCAATATCGCAGGCGTCATCTTTGACGTTGACGAGCGGAAGAGCCTTGTTTTTGTCGATACTGGCAAAGTCAACCCGTAACAGGAGCAAGATAAATGAGTGACATTAACAAAGCCAACTTGACTGATTTTTTCGAGAATCTGAAAGTCGAGTTTGATAATGGTTTGAATGCTGAGATAGGCAATGCTCTGCGCTCTGCCGCTATGGACATTCCTAGCACAAGTTCGCAGAACAAGCACGCTTGGCTGAACCAGATCCCACAAGTTCGTGAGTGGCTCGGTGACCGCGTCGTTAACAACATCCAGAGCAATAGCCTGACCGTTGTAAACCGCAAGTTCGAGTCCACAATCGAGATGACCAGAGAAGAGATCGAAGACGATGAGCATGGCGTTTATGCCAACCTCGCAGGAATCATGGGCAACAACGCCCGCGATTTCCCTGATGAGTTGCTCGTTGAAGCTCTCTTGAACGGCCAGACCGACACATGGGCAGACGGCACCGCTGTATTCAGCGACAGCCGCACGTATGGCAGCAACACCATCGACAACCTCACGACCACAGTGTTTGATGAGGATGGCGACGGTTTCAATGCCGCTTATGCACTGATGATGAATTATCTCGGCCACAACAACAAGCCGCTGCGCAGTATGCCTGCCACGTTGGTTTATGGCGCAGACAAGCGCGTTGAAGTGTTCAAGGTTCTTCAGCCACAGGCACAGATGCTCACAGACGGATCGGCAATCGTTTCCCTTCCCGGCGGCAACGCCAATCAGGGACTCGTCCGCGCCGTACAGAGTCCATTGCTTGTTGACGGTTACGTTGACAGCAAAGGCAACACCCACTCCAACGCAGGAACCCATTGGTTCTTGATCGGTGCAATGGGTGGTGTGAGTGGCCTCGCCTATCAGGAACGCAAAGCACCTGAATTCCAGACCTCACGGTTGGAAGATGACAGTGACTTCGTGTTTGCGAATGACAAGTTCCAGTTCGGAACACGTCAGCGCGGCGAAGCGTTTGTGACTCTTCCTAACCTCGTAGTCGGCAACTTCGCCACTACCTAACATGCTACCTTCTGGGGCGTCCTGCGATCGGGCAGGGCGTCCCGCGGCGTTACATTATGGCTATTGACTTGACAGTTTTTGCAACGGACCTGACGAACGTGATAGCGGATATGCCCGCTGATCTGACGTGGGGTCAGCAGACCATAAGCGGGATGCACAGCGAACTAAGGCAGAGCGATCAAGTGGAAGCGCCGGGCTTTCTTCGTGACGCTAGCCTGACCTTTCAAGCAAAGGTTACATCATTTTCCGGCAGCACACTTCCGAATCCGGGCGACAAGGTCACGCTCGGAGGTGTGGAATATCGAATTGTAAGCGCAATGAAAAGCCCTGACGCGGTTATGGCAGAGCTAGTACTAGAAGATCCGGCATCATGAGCAAAGGCGCAAAACTAGAGATCAATTCAAAGCAGTTCCGCAGGCAGGTGCAAGCCTTTGGAAAGAAGCATAACGTCATGTTCAAGACCGTAATGACTGACCAGATGCGACTCTACTGCACTGATCTTGCGCGAAGGTTCCCGCCGTCAAAGAAGCTGTTTGGCAAGAGTGCGCTCGCAGCGTTTCAGTCGAGCGTGGGCAAGCTGACCGATCGCAGGATAGGAGAACGAGCCGTAGAGCTTGGGGTTAAGAGTGCCATATTCGTAGCAAAGCCGAGAGATTTGGCATTCTCGCAGGAGCATGGCGAGGAAGCTGTGCGAAAGTTTGCGCCGGGTAAGCGGCTATTCAAGCGACATTCTGACGGCGCAGTATGGCTTGTTGACGAGACGCTATTCATGCCCACTGCAGACACGGCCACAATGGAGACATTTCACGACGGACGCAGGAGCAAGCGCACAGGTCACACCACCCGCGCAGGCGTAGGCGGCGATAGGACCATCGGCAGGTGGAAGTCTAGCAAGCTGATGCACGTCACAGAGAGCGGCTTAAAGAAGTACCTGAAGCTGAAAAAGAAAAGCGTGGGCAAGCTCAAAGGCGGATGGATTGCAGGCATTCGGCGATTCGGCGGCAAAGATCCCGCAGGTTGGATCAGGCGTCATGCAGGCGGTTCCGCAGGTGGACAGATAAACGACAAAGGAAACGGGCGTTTATGGGCCGTCAACAACGTGCCATACGCATCCCGATACAGGAAGGTGCAGAAGTTTGCACTTAGAGTACGCAGGAAGGATCTAGCGAAACAGGCAAAGAAGCGACTGCGAAAGCTCGTCCAAGACGAGAACAGAAGGAAGACGGCATAATGGGCGCACCATTCAACAGGATATGCGGCAAGCTAGAGGAAGCACTTGAAGATGTGCTACTGGCAGAGAAGGATGTGAATCTCAGCGGCGTGCAGATCGTGACAGGCTTTACTGGTGACGTGAAGCTGACCATTCCGCGTGTTCATATCCTGTGCCCGCGAGCCGAGCCGGAACTGATTGAAGAGGTGATCTTTACAGGTAACTGGTGGGTGGACTTTGAGATCACGGTATTTACGAGCTACAAAGACGACAGCAGGGCCACACAGGGAAAGCGTGCCGCAGAGTTGTTTGACGTGATCCTGCAACCTGACCTGCCAGTGAAGATGAACAATTTAGGCGAGGTTGAAGACTTCCACGCCTACGGGACAGGCCAGAACCAGACAGAGCCAGGGCTTATCCCGTTAGAGATTATCCGCGACACCATTGACAGCGCGTATTTTGAACAACTATCCGGCAAGCAATATTGCCGACCGAGGACATGATGAGAGAAACACTACTGAAGAAATGCCGCTCAATTGTATTCTGGATCTTTGCTGTGTCAATCGCGTGGGCGGCTGATGAGATCACCGTCACAACCTTACTGCGAGTGTCCAATGGCGACTACGATCAGACAAAGAACGTGAGCCAGTTCAAGGCCGATCAAAGCGGG
>Ga0255047_10003014_pt1 | contig 10782 bp, 10 predicted proteins | sample JV7_2_1_MG_FD_183640 | JGI IMG/M metagenome (GOLD analysis project Ga0255047, IMG submission 183640) | Seawater microbial communities from Jervis Inlet, British Columbia, Canada - JV7_2_1 | ecosystem: Environmental > Aquatic > Marine > Inlet | place: Canada: British Columbia | collected 2016-10-06 | reverse complement strand
CTTATACATCAGCAGGAGTAGCAACTTATATGAACGGTTGGGCTGAGTGTGAGTTCCCAGCAGAAAAAATGATTGAAATGAAAGAAGGTTGGAGAGAACACTTAAAAACAATCGTACCAACAGAAAAAGAATTAACAAACTAAACTAAAAACTATGAAATACACATTAAAAGAACGATACATTCCAAAGGACTATAAGGAATACAGAACATTACACATGTTAAAAGAAAACCCAGTAGCTGTAGTTTACTCACAAGAAGTTGATGGCAAAATATTCGCCATAGCCTATGTAGGTAAAGCAAAGAACCATCAATGGCACTTAATCTTCAGAAGTCGTGAAGAACTAGATGAAAAAATTGATACGCTATTCGGTAACTTACAACACCGAGAAGAAGAAAAAAAAGAACGAAGGGCTAAAAGAAAAAACGCTCTACTAGGAATCAAAGTTGGCGACTTACTATATGACTCATGGGGCTACGATCAAACTAACGTAGACTTCTACCAAGTAATAGAAAAGAAAGGTCAGACTATGAAGATTTCAAAGATTAACGGTAAACAAGTTGCTCCTGGGGGATGCTCAATGTCTGCCTATGTTGGTCCAGTAAAAGATTCATTCTTAAACGACGAATATTATCCAGATCTAGTAAAGAGAAGTTTCTCAATGCCTTGTGGATACTTAAGTCTAACAACTGAAGATGAGCAGCATTACTCATCATGGTACGCATAAATAACTAAACAAAAATAATATGAAAACATATACAAAAGAACAATTACTAAAAAAATACGATGGTAAATTCATACATACATGTATCAACCATTACTTAAATCAAGACGTTGAAGGTAACTGGATTACTACCTATACAGTCTACGGAGTATCAAGTAAAATAAAAGAAAACTACAACCTACCAAAAGACTGTATAATTAACTAAACAAAAATAATATGACTATGACTGAGAAACATACATTAAATGGCTCTGAGAGGGCTAAAATGGACGCTGAACGAACGATAAATGACTTGATGACTCTGTGTTCAACTCTCCGAAATAAAGACGCTGACGGAGAGATATACAACACTTTAGATGAGTTCTATAAATTCTATAATAATGGTAAGACATATTACTAGAGTTATCAACAGCATGCTATTGACAATGCTTGCTGGATATGATATACTTACTATGTAAGGTGGTAAGCCCTAGAACATTAATTAACTAACAGAACGATATGCAAAAACGAATAGCACTAATGGTTAATGCTGAACTGGCTCAGGAATTAAAAGTCTACGCAGCAACAAACCAACTAACTATGAAACAAATCATAGAAGAGTGTATAATCAAATTACTAAAAACTAATTAACTAACCAAAGAACTATGACTGAAGAGAAAAAGAAAAAACCACTGGAAACATATACCGAAGAAGATATAGCTGAAATTGATGCCTTTGCTGATGCCTTTGTTGAAGGTTTGAACAATATGCCTGAAAAAGATAGACCAAAAGAAAAAGAATAGGCAACAAAAAAACTAGCGAGTATTACCTTGCTAGTCTTTTTTTAACTAGAATGTAGATTTTATATAACCTTGGTATTGTTCTGGGGTAATAGTTCCATCATCTAATAATTCTTTAGCCTTTGCATTGAACTTAGCGGTTAGTTCCTTTATACTAGGATAGTTTATCTTCTTTTCTATATCAGCTCTACTAACCAATTTAGCTTTTTTAAACCCTAGTGAGTTGTCAACAAATCTGACCTCAATACCCTCATCAGAAAGCCTCTTTGCAACTTCCCATGAATCAATATGATTACCAGCAGTAACATCGGATGGTACAAGTCTACCACCTTCTTCTACATTATTAACCATTCGCTTGACTACACCGTTCTCAAATGAATCAAGTGGTTCACGATATGTATAATATACAACAAACTTCTTACCTGCATCCTGTGCCTCTTTAATTTTCTTTAATGCTGAGCTATACGATGATAAGTTACTATCAAGTACAGTTGATGAGTTTTTAGTAGCCTCTCCAAATTCTGGTATACCCTTTAGAGCTGAAGATTTACCTGTTCCACTACCTCCACTTGATGCTGTCATAAACTTTCCATCATTTTCTAAGCTCCGAGTATAAGCTCTCTTAGCTAGATATGATGCTGGTTCTTGAACAGAAGCAGCGTTATGACCTGCATATCCATCACCCTTAAAGAATGGTCTAAATTCATCAGTATTTATTACCTTACCATGCTTTTTAAAATACTCATCCAGTATCTTATCCTCATCTTTTAGTATTCTTTCAAAGGCTTTCTTTTCAATAGCGGCATCTGCTTTACTTAGACCTGTTGCTCTTTCAAAGTCAGCTACCTTAGTAATCTTTGATTGACCTGTTGTTTTACCAAAACGAGCTACAGGTGCATTACCTTGTTTTAATGACCTATTGAATGCTCTGAATATCTTACCATCAGTAGAATCCATTACCTTAAGTCGCCTAACAACTCCTATCTGACCTAATTTAGCAGCTGCACCAGGTACATTACCAGTTGCTAACTTACCTACTCCACCTGTAACAGCTTGTCCTATAGATAACTGTTCAGCTAGGCTAGTGATATTCTGCCTTGATGCTACTATTAATCGTTTCTCTAACTCTCCTTGAACATTTATTAATGCACTCCATCTTCTCTTTAAGCCCTTATCACCAATAGCATTGTCAAGTTGTTCCCTTAACTTCTCAGCCAATCTAATGTGCATAGCTAACATAGGGTCTGACTTAAAGACCTTGTTTCGTGACGTATTAGCAGACCTGTAAAAGCTCTGTAACTTAGCATTTGTTGCTGATAGTATTTCTTGAGCCTCTTTTGCTGGTATAGCACCTCTGTACTTATCAGCGAACTCCATTATCTTTTGTAACTTCTCTGGGCTTTCACGTCTTAGCTTTACATTATCAAGCCCTTTAAGAATCTCCTCAGCTATTTCATCTGCTTGGTTTATCATAGCACCACGACCAGTAGCTTCTAAAAGCTTTGCATCAATTTCATCCCATACACTGCTCATTCGTTGTTTAATAGCACTAAGCATACGATACCCAGCACCTTCTTCAGCACCAGCTACAATCTTAGGAATATCATCAGCTAACTCTCTCATTACAACAGGTAAATCATCTTTGAATCTAAAGTTAGAGTTCTTAGGTTTAATTGCCGAAGTTAATAACCCTTCTGGAGATGCAGCTTTAAATGGAGCTTCTGCAAAATCATCAAGTGACCCTTTCTTTGAGAATAATGGTGAGACAAACTCTTTAGTAGTTTGTGTAGCACCACCAACTGCATCTTTAACTTTACCAAATCTACTTGTAGAAGCTATTGGTGAAGGAGTTGGAATTGCCTTTGCAACTGAACCTACGCCTCCTGCTACATCAACTACTTCTTTAGCTGTCTTAACACTTGTTTTAAACGCTAGGCTTCCTAAATACTTTGCAGGTATAACGTCTGCTATATCAACTAAAGCCTCTAGGTTCTCTGATGCCCTAGGGTGTTCTGCTTTCCAATCCATATAAGAACCAACACCTCCAGCTACCGCTTCCATTCCTTTTTGCCCTAAGTCAGACTGTAGAAATGCTGAACCTGCTTCCTCTGTTCCTGGGATTAATTTAATAGTACCAACAAGCCCTTTACCTAGAACTCCCATAACAGTACCTATAAGGTCTCCTACGGTTCTAAGTCCAGCTTCAGGTCCACTAATATCACCAGCTCTAAACTCATTAAAGGTATCTCCAATCTCTGCACCTCTCTCTCTAAGAGTATCGCCAATAGCCTCTGGGATACTACCTATTCTTTGTTGAAATTCTTCCACAAAACCTGGTCTTTCTTGTTGTTGTACTGGTTGTTGTGATGCTAAGGTTTCAGCCTGTGATTCACCAACACGTCTTAATACTCTAGGTTCTTCCTTAACTGGTACACTTGCAACACTAGGCAATCTACCACTATACCCACTAGATAAGAAATTAACTAGATCTCTGTCATTATTTATATCCTCACCTCCATAAAACTGATTATCTCCATATTTACCTTGAGCTATTTGTATTTTTTGTGCAAATTTCTGACTATTCTTTGATAACACACCTAAAATATCCGTATCAGTTAATCCTTCTTTACGTCTTCTATCTACTTCTTTATAAAAGTCACTATAATCAACTGCTCCAGGTTGTATTACAGCGGTTGATCTAATATCTATTGCCATAGTTTTTAATTATTATTAAGGAACCCAATACCCTTCAATTTTTAGAGCTTCAGGTGTACCAGTTCGTTGGGTTATCATATTGTCACGATAATTAGCTTCTTGAATAGTTATTGTACCATTTTCATTAACAGTAACTACATTAGCTGTATGGCCATAAAAACCAACATCAGGCATAATAGCTACTGCATTTGTTACAGCTTCTTGCCCTGGCACAATTACTCTACGTTTCATTTGTGCGTTTTGTGATTTCCTTAGTTTATCTGCATCACTTAAAGGTGCATTGTTAGGACCAACTTTTAGTTTATAACCCATAGTTGGCAGTCCTGGTGCTAACATTCTTGAATAAATCACACACTCTATATCATCACCTGTTCTTTTACTTACTGGGCTTTTCCTTATAGAAACCTCAGCAACTGAACCTTTTTGTGACGTATTCAGGTCATTAGAAAAAAGTCCTTGTGCATCAACAGGTTCATCAAAAGGTTGTCCTGGTGAGCCAGATCCAGCACTACTCGCTTCTGCTTTATCAATAGCTCTTTGAGTATATGCTTTAATAGTATCTAACTCCTTTAAGAATGATTTTTGGTCTACATCAAACCCAGTAACATTTCCAGCCTTATCTTTATTAGTCCAACTACCTATTTTAGTAGCGGCACTAGCTAAGATTCTCATTTCAGTATCAGATAACTGCCCAAATGCCGCTCCTCTAGCTTTAGCAGCTATAAGGCTTTCTAAAGATAAATCACTAACCAATTGTTCAACTCCACCAATAAATGAGTCTTTTGCACCTCCAATATCACCAAAGGCAATTCTTTGTAGAAATGTAGGTCCAACTGAACTATTAAGACCATCATGACTAATTAAATCGTCAATCTTAACTATTTGGTCTTTAGCTTCTTGTAGCTCTTCTGGACTTACTTTACCAGCAATCGTAGAATCTTTAATTCCTTTATATTCAGCAAACGTACCTCCATAACCTTGAGATACTGCGAATTGATATTCCTGCATTGAAGCAGTACCACCACCTGCTGCGTCTGCCTTACCTGCATACATAACCTCACCAGTATAAGGATTAACTAGTTGTCCGTTAATGTTAATTCCTTTCTCTCTTTCTGCTGCTATTGCTTCCGCTCTTGCTTTAACAGCGGCTTCATTAGCCTTCTCTTGTCCTAAGAACTGTAATCCAGTCCGTACACCAGCTAATTGAGCTTCAATACCTTTCCTATCAATCTGTCTTAGTTGTGATTGCTGTGCTGGACTTAATCGTCTTAACTCTTCTGGTGTAATATCAGCTATAGCATCTGAACCTTTGATTATCAATTCACTTGTTTGTCTCTGTAGGTCTTCTACGTTAGTTAATCCAGCTTGAATCTCTTGCTCTGCTAATGTATTAAATCTCTGGTTAATCAAAGAATTACGTCTTTGAATTAATTTATTTACTTCACTCTGTTCAGCCTCTGGTGTTATGACCTGCCCATCTCCTGTTGGTGTCGTTGTAACTCCAGCTCCAGACGATGACGCATTCGCATCAGCTCCACTTGCCAATAAATCCTCTGCTTCAAACCCTTCTTGGTCAGCAAATATTTGAAAGTTAGGATCTTTTCGGTCAATAGTTTGACCATTAGCTAGCCTTATGTTTCCGTTAGGGTCTACTGACGCACCACTACTTGAAGTCTGCCCTAAAACTAAGTTTGTCTGAATAGGTGCTGCAGTTTGTTGAACTTCTGGTTGAGCAGTTGGTGTAGATTCACCACTCTGAGGTCCTGGCTTTGACTGAGATGCCTGTGCATCTGTTAAGATTTTTTTAGTATCAGTATTAAATTGATCTACTGGGTTAACCTGAATTAATGTCTGTCCAGTTGATAATTGTTGCTGACCTGCTATTTGCGTACTCCTAGTAGGCTCGCTTGTTTCACTTGTATCTTGTGAAAAAGTGTCTTTAAGAAAGTCGAGTGATCGCCTTCCTGAGGACAAAGTTATTGGTAAAACCATATATTTTATTAGTTATTTATACTCTTGTGTTAAATCGTTCACTTCCTATAAAGCTATCACCTGTACCAAACTCTTCAGGGTTAGGTGCAAACTCACCTCTTAATGAACGCTCATTAGCTTCAAGTTCACCAGCCCTAGCCTGTTCTCCAAATAACCTGTCTTGCTGTAGTGTACCAAATGTATCAGGTGTACCTGTAAACAACTCCTCTTCTCTACGAGGTGCTCCAAGCCCGAATTGACCAGCTTGTGCAACTATAGCTCTTTCACCTACTTGAATCTCAGGGGTATCTGGTAAGAACTCTGAACCTACAACCCTCTCACCTCTAATACCTAGGTCTTGTGCGTCTCGTGTCGCCTGTAGCTTATTAGCGTCTAGTTTTTCTTTAGCTGCGTCTGCTAATTCCTTTTCTTGACGTTGTCTTGAAGATGAGAACGCTAACCCTCTACGAGCAAATCCTTCTCGTGATTGTTCTTGTTGTGCTGCAAACTGTTTATCAATAGCTCTCTTTTGTATATCAAAATCTTCCACTATACGTTGCATAGCGATATTAATATCTTGCTGTGACTGTTGGAACTTCTGGTCAAAGAATGGTCCTAGCTCTGCCTTAGCTTGTGTTAAAAAGCCTTCAATCATCTCAGGACTAATATCAACACCAGGGTTAATAATCTTACCCTTAGCAGCTTGATCTTCAACAAACGTCTTTAACTCATCTAATACTTGCTGTGTGCTTGATGTTGCTGTGTTAGAAGCCTCTGCTACGGTAGCTGTGCTTTGAACCGCCTCATTAGAACTAGGTGTTGGTCTAAATATCATACCAGTACCAACTGACCCTATATTGTTAAGTGTCTCAGGGCTTACCTGTCCTGCTTGAGCTAATTGCTGTAATTCAAATTGATTACGGATATGTGTCTGCCCATTAGCGGTCATCTGTGCTCGTATCTTATCAGCATCTGCCTCTCCAAATATCTCAGTTCTTGCTAGAGTATCTTCTAAGTCACCAACACGCTTACCTGACCAAAAGGAAATCTCTTCTGCATTGGCAGAGCGATTATGATACGCCTTGAATAACTCATTAATAGCAGATGAATTAGCGTTAGACTCTGCATCATCTGGGAATATACCCTTATAGTTAGGTATAAGCCCCTCTAACTCCTCTCCTGTTCCTAGTGTGAATCTAGTTTTAGTACCTTGTCTCTTGTTAAACTCTTCAACAGGTTCTCCTACTCCAACTGGTGTTGGTTGTCCTGTAGCAGGGTCTACAAATCCAGTATCTGACTGTGCTTGTCCTCCTGCTAACTGAAAGCGTGTGTCTGGTTGCTGTCCTAATACAGGTTCAGGATCTCCCCTTAACGATCTTGAAGTAGCTAAGTTTAGGTCTCCAACTTGCTGTGCAAAGAAGTCAGCTAATTGTCTAGCTCCAAGACCTTGCTGACCTATCTGTGGTGGTAGCCCTTGAGCTTCTGTAAATGCACCCAATAACTTATTACGTGTTGAACTACTATTAGTGTTATTTACTGTACTGAGAAGATTTCCTTGAGGATCTAATAGATCAATTTTATTAAACGCTTGACCTGATTGATTAAAGTCTGTTTGACCTGCGTTACGTAGGGTATAGCCTTGACCAACATCAACTGTACCACCTTGACCAGCCTTTTGAAGCTCTGTTATAAATTTACCCTTGTCTCTTAGGTTTTTCAATACGTCTCCAAACTGGGTGGTTAGATCATTACGAAATTGAAAAATACCCTGACGAAACTTATCCTCGTCTCCAAGCTGAGCTAGCTCTTGTAGTTTTTGTTCAAATTGTGTTGCCATATATTTTTAGTTATTTATTTAAAAGGCTTTCCATTGATAGACGAAGTCAAGAGTAATAGCTCCTGTCTCTGTATATGTAACTGTAATCGTTGTTGTATCGAATGTGGTGACCGTAAATGCTAAGAAATTTGCACTACCCGAATCTTGCAAAGCACCCATATCACTTCTTACTGTCGCATTACCACTACTGTTACTCCAGTTAATTGAAGATGCAGTAGTACCATCATAATAACCCATTACCCTAGCCAAATCGCCGTTATTAGCACCTGTTGCTGTGAATATGTGTAGCTCGAAGAATGTAGGAGTCCCCCCTAGCCCATGAGTAATATTAAAGCTCCCTGTCCCAGTCGCACCAGTAACACTTGCCGTTCCAAACTTAGGTAAATGTGAATGAAGTCCGAAGGCATCACTTCCGTCAGTCAACGTATTCAAATTAGCAGTACTCCCTGTAAACCCATCTAATATATTAAGTTCTGCTGCACTGGCAGAAACAGTTACAGTAGCTATCTGTAAAATAGTAGCATCTAATGTATTACCATTAATATTCAAATTTGTACCATCCCAATGTATATTATCACCCGCTGGATCTCCTGCTCTAAATTCATAATCAGCCCCGTCCTTACCAATAAACACACCTACTCCAGTTGTTGGTTCTGTTGCCGCCCCTAACAAAATACGCTCTGCTGTTGACTGTAACTTAACGCTACCATTACTCAGTTCTGTTGATGAAATAGTCCATCCACCAATTACACCAGCAGTTGCGGTTATAGTACCTGTAATACTTATGTTTGTACCATCCCAGTGAAAGAAATCATTATCTGGATCACCAAACCTAGCCTCGTATTTCCCGTCTGTGTCATCAAGTCCTAGGAATATACCTACACCAGTTAAAGGTGCAGTAGCGTCTCCCATTAAAATTTCACCCGATATATTACCACTTACTACATCCTGTGGGTTAACCATATCATTAGTCATATCAGATAAACCACCACCATATCCGCCATCTAACCCACCACCTATACCACCACCCCCTCCAGTCGCAGAACCCGAAAGAGACGTACTTGGTATTACGTTTTCTTGAACTCCTCTTTGCAAGTTCTTATCAAACCCTAGATCAAAAATGTTATATTCTGGCATGTTTATTGTTGGTACCCCTCGTCTGTTACATCATTATATTCTAACCCTTCAAATATAAATGGAGCCTGTGAATTAAATGCGGTTATCTTAGGCGTAAAAGCATGTCCTCGTAACTTCTTTATTCCTCTGAATAGTTTCTCTGTTTTGTCTATTGATCCTATGTTTTCAAACTCACCGTCATCAACTTTCATAAATAACTGTAATCCTTGAAAGTCTTTAGCGTAAGCTACAAGCTCATTAACTACCTTAACTCTACCTCTAGTAGTAAAGTATTGTGGAGCTAATTCTGCCTCTGATTCAATAGCAGTTCCGTTATCTGTAGTCCCTGAGTCAATAGTTTGAACCATACCGTCAGTATCACCTCCTAGAGTAGTTACATTACTACTACCGTCAATATACATAGCAAACACCATATACCTATCAGCATAACTACATATCTCCCATGTTTGATCTGCAATACTATACACATACCATGCGTTAGTGTATGTAACAGAATCTACTGTAACTGAACCAACAGACCAGTAACATTTAGTACCGTCTGTATATCCATTAATATCAGTATAGAAACTAGCCGAAATAGCCTCAACCCATTTAGTTAAAGGTCGTGAAATCTTTTGAGGATACCCTCCTGTTGTCATATAAAATCCAACTGTATTAGAACCTTGCCCAAAGAAGTAAGTAATCCCATTATCATCAGTAAACACAGATTCATGTGAGGTTGTACCAATATTAACAATATGCTGGAGTTCGTTGTCATCATATCGGTACATTCCTCGTTCTTTGAAGAAGATAATAACACGCCCATTACTAGTAGCTGATGTTAGACTCCCATTACCGTCATTTGGATTAACCTCAAAATCTTTAGTTCCACTAGTCCATGAAATAGCTCCACTAGCTTCAAGTGAAGACGCACTAACCTTATCTGGGTTAGTAGAGTCGCCAAAGCAGAATATTCTTGTATTAAGCACAACAGCAACTATACTGTCTGGGAAATTCCCTATATCTAACGATCCACCTGTACTCAGCCAAGATGTTTCATTCCAGCCTCTAGCAGAAGACCCTCTCATAGCCGCAGTATTATCAAGGTATGTAAGGAATCGTGTCTTACCAGTACCTGAAAGAGTAGCTGAGGTGTCCCAAGTTGCCCCGTTTAGAATATAAATCTGATTACCTACTACTGAGAATAAATCATGTGCAGATGCGTTTGAACTCCTATGGTTATGTAATCCTGTGATTGTACTGCCTGCGTCAACGTCACCCCCTAGCTTAGTAGTACCACTACGTTGAGTGATTGCACCTCTCGGTCTGTCAAACATTACATTTACACCCTTTCTTACAGCATTCTTAGGAAGTAAAGAATCACCAACCGAAAGGTCGTCAAACATTCCTGAAGTGAACTCATCTTGTAATATTGGTTCTTGTAATTTTTGTATAGCCATTATCGTACGTTTCTACTGTTCTTATTTAAGTATACATCTGTAGTTATAGGTACAAACCTTAATCCATTAGGTATTTTGTCCTGTAATACAGTTATTTGTTTCTGTCGGTTAAATTCTATAATTGAGTTATCATCTGGACTGATAACACCATTACCCTTTTCCTTTTTAATAGCCATTTCTAG
>Ga0255047_10003012_pt1 | contig 10784 bp, 10 predicted proteins | sample JV7_2_1_MG_FD_183640 | JGI IMG/M metagenome (GOLD analysis project Ga0255047, IMG submission 183640) | Seawater microbial communities from Jervis Inlet, British Columbia, Canada - JV7_2_1 | ecosystem: Environmental > Aquatic > Marine > Inlet | place: Canada: British Columbia | collected 2016-10-06 | reverse complement strand
ACAGGATCTTCGAAGCGTTCTACACGACCAAGGAACCTGGCAAGGGCACCGGCCTTGGGCTCGACACCGCGTACAGCATCGTCGTGACCCAGCACCGGGGTTCGCTGACCGTTTCATCAGACGAGGTGGCGACGGTGTTCACCGTGACGCTGCCGATCACCCAGGATCCCAACTGACCACGAAGGAGTCGCTATGTCAGCCCCATGTCCACATCTCGAAGATATCCCGCTCGCTCCCCTGCCGGATGGCGGCTGCGAGGACTGTTTGAAGATCGGGGACACGTGGGTCCATCTCAGATACTGCGTGGCGTGCGGATACGTGGGGTGCTGTGACAATTCCAAGAACCGTCACGCACGTGCGCACTGGAACGACACGGGCCACGGAGTCATCCGATCCAAGGAACCGAACGAGTACTGGGCCTACTGCTACCCGGACGACGAGATAGTCTCGACGAGTTCCTAGGTCTGAAAGAGGCTGGAAGAGGCGAGAAACGCTTCGCGTTTCTTGGGACTTGGATCGAACGCCAAGGCTACGATCGGGACATGCCAGGGCTTCATCCGATCGAATCCGCTTCGCTCGAGGAGCTCCGATCACTCCAGCTGATGCGGCTCAGATGGTCACTGCAGCACGCGTACGACAACATTTCCCACTACCGCCAGGCGTTCGACGCCGCGGGTGTCAGACCGGATAGCTGCACGAGCCTCGACGATTTGGCGAGATTCCCCTTCCTTGTGAAGGAAGATCTGAGAATCAACTATCCGTACGGAATGTTCGCCGTTCCCCGTGAGAACGTTGCCCGCATACACGCGTCGTCGGGCACCACCGGGCAACCAACCGTCGTCGGCTACACGCAGGCAGACCTCGACATGTGGTCGGACGTCATGGCAAGATCGATCCACGCAGCCGGCGGGCGCCGCGGCGACATCGCACATATCGCCTACGGGTACGGGCTCTTCACCGGCGGACTCGGCGCACACTACGGAGCAGAGCGGCTCGGGTGCACCGTCATTCCAATGTCAGGGGGCCAGACCCAGAAACAGGTCAGTCTCATCAACGATCTCAAACCGCGGATCATCCTGGTGACACCTTCGTACTGTTTGAGCCTGATCGACGAGATGGAGGCCCAAGGCCTTGACCCTCGCCAGAGCTCTCTCGAGCTTGGGATCTTCGGTGCCGAACCGTGGTCAGACAAGATGCGACTACAGATCGAAGAGCGACTCGGAATCGATGCTGTCGACATCTACGGCTTGTCAGAGGTGATCGGACCCGGGGTTGCACAGGAGTGTGTCGAGACGAAGGACGGACTCACTGTGTGGGAGGACCACTTCTACCCGGAGATCATCGACCCCGATTCGGGTGAAGTTCTACCCGACGGCGAAGAGGGCGAATTGGTCTTCACGTCGCTCACAAAGGAAGCCCTTCCGGTGATCCGCTACCGGACGAGGGACATCACGAGGCTCCTGCCCGGAACGGCGCGGACGATGCGGCGCATGGCTCGCATCAAGGGAAGAACCGATGACATGTTGATCATCCGCGGCGTCAATGTGTATCCGAGCCAAATCGAGGCCGAACTGCTCAAAGTGCCCGCATTCGCCCCTCACTATCAACTCGAAGTCGTCCAGACTGCAAGTGTCAAGGGACTCATCGTCCACGTCGAGACGCAGGAGATTGTCTCGGAGGACACCGCAGCTGAGCTTTCCGCCCGAGCGGCCGACATCATCAAGGACTTTGTCGGCATCACGGTTGAGGTCAGCGTGGAGCCACCAGGCGAAGTCGCCAGATCACTCGGCAAGGCGCAGCGCGTGATCGATCACTCTGGCTGAGCGTCATGCCTCTTCGGGAGCGGCCTGCAAGCGACCGACGACATCTACGAGAATCTCAGCGACTTGCGCCGTCTGCGAGAGCGAGACATGTTCGTCGTCTGCATGTGCCCATTTGACGTCTCCCGGGCCATAGACGAGGGTCGCTGCTCGCCCGACTCGCGTCCACAAGGCCATGTCGCACCCGTAGGGAGCTCCGATCCTCGATGGCGTAGTTCCCGTTGCAGCCTCCGCGGCGTCGCTCACTGTTGTCACAAGCCGATGGTTCACATCGATTGATGAGGAACCGAAACGTGCGCCGGTGAGCGTGATCGTTGGGGGATGCTCATCAAGCCACGGATCCCCTGCGATCGCGTCGCGCAGTGTCGACTCGAAGCGTTCTGCTGCCTCAGACACTGTTTCGTGAATCGTGACGCCGACGCGGATTTCGGCGGAGACTTCACCCAACACGTTGGATGCCCACTCGCCACCTCGGACAATGCCGATGGTCGTTGGATACGGGAGGCCGAGGGCAACCATTCGTTCGTCCGTCTCAGCATCATTGAGTTCGGCCTCGATCTTCCGAAGCGCCTCGTACACGGTGTAGAAGCCGTCGAGAGCAGACACTCCCTCCCTTCGAACGGCTGCGTGCGCAGTCCGACCCTCGACATCGATAGTGAAGGTGAGCGCGCCACCGTGTGACACCACGATCTCGGGGTCACCCTCAGCTGCCGTCGGTTCGACGACGACTACATAGTCACCCACCCAGCCACGTCGGATGGCGGCGAGGGTTCCGGTGCCACCATCCTCCTCGCCCGGGACAGCAACGAGAACCAGCTCACCGGGGAATGAACGACCGGACTCAGCTACCTGTGTGAATGCCTCGATCGCTGCGACCATCCCAGCCTTCATGTCAGCGGTGCCACGTCCGAAGAGCAAGTCGCCTTCGACCTCTCCGCCCGGATCCTTCGTCCACCGGCTTGCGTCGCCCACGGGAACGGTGTCGACGTGGCCGGTAAGCACAATTGTCGGGCCGGGCGCGTCGCCCTTGATGCGTGCGGCGACGACAGGAACATCTCTCCGTTCGACCTCCCTCCCCGGATAGTCGGCGTCTGCTTGGAGTTCGTCCATCGGTGTCACCCACAAATCGACGGTGTCAGCTACCGGCCGCAACCACGAAGCAACGAGATCCACCGCTTCCTGTTCGTTGCCGGTCACAGACGACACACCGACAAGGTCTATCACTCGACTTCTGAGACGCTGCTGATCCATTCACACTCCGTTCAGTTCCGCCAGAGTACCGACCACCGCCCACCAGAACGCCAGCGCCGTACCCTCCCCGCATGCATCTGCTGAGTCTTGAGAACGTCACAAAGAGCTTCCCAGAAACTGATGTCCTCGATGATGTATCGCTTGGCATTTCTGCCGGTGAGCACATAGGGGTCATCGGTCGCAATGGGTCAGGGAAGTCGACGCTGCTCGCACTCATCGCGGGTACTGAGGACCCTGACGAAGGAGGAATCGTGCGTTCCCGGGGTCTGCGGGTCGCTGTTCTCGATCAGGACCCTCAGTTCCCACCGCTCGTCAGCGTTGGCGAAGTGCTCGGGAACGAGCGGACTTCCATCGCCCTCGCCGACCGACTCGGCCTTTCGGACGTGGGCGCCACAAGTAAGACCCTCTCGGGAGGCCAACGAAAGCGCCTCGCCTTGGCTGTCGCACTGGCTGCCGAGTGCGACCTCCTGATCCTCGACGAGCCGACCAACCATCTCGACATCGACGCAATCGACTGGCTCGAGGAGCACTTGCGATCCCGCAAGGAGGCTCTGCTCCTCGTCACCCACGACCGATACTTGCTCGACCGCGTTGCCAACCGTGTCGTCGAGATCCATGACCACAAACTCCACAGCCACCAGGGCACGTATGAGCAGTATCTCGAGACGGCAGCATCAAGGGACGCGATCGAGGCTGCCACGGAACACAGAACACAGCAACGAATCAAGACCGAGCTGGCCTGGCTGCGTCGCTCGCCGAAGGCCCGCACGTCGAAGGCAACGTACAGGGTGAAACAGGCTGAGGAGCTGATGACGCAGCAGCGCAGGCGCGTCCGCCAGGAGTTGACGATTGATCTTCCTTCCCGCAGGATCGGGTCAAAGGTTGTGAATCTCCACAACGTCGGAAAGCAGTACGACGACCGATGGGTGCTGCGCCACGTCGACTACAAGCTGCACCCGGATGCACGGATCGGCATCGTTGGACCGAACGGCGCAGGGAAGACCACACTGCTCAGGCTCATTTCGTCACGGATAGAGCCAGACGAAGGGAAGATCGTCACAGGGACGACGATCCACCACGGCTGGTACGGGCAGGACCCGAGGCCAATTCCCGCCACCACGCGCGTTCATGCTGCGGTCCGTGAGCACCTCGACGAGGTGCGACTGGAGAGTGGCATCAAGGTGTCGGGTGCTCAGATCCTCGAGCGGTTCCTATTCACCCGCAGGCAACAACAGTCAGAGGTCGGAGACCTGTCTGGTGGAGAGCGTCGGAGACTCGAGCTGCTCCTCAGCCTGATGGAGGCACCCAATCTCCTGCTCATGGATGAGCCGACGAACGATCTCGACCTTGACACGCTGACGGTGCTCGAGGAATACCTCGATGCGTGGGAGGGCGCGCTCGTTGTCGCGAGCCATGACCGATTCTTCCTCGACCGTGTCTGCTCGGACATCTTCTCGATCGAGCTCGACGGTTCTGTCCTTCACCACCCGGGCGGGTGGTCGGCGTACCGCGAGGCCACGCTCGCCGCGGCGGTTCAAACGCCCCCAGCCGCTGCGGGCGGCACACCCCGGCCGCAGCAGAAGCGGACGAAACTGACGTACAACGACAAGCGCGAACTTGACACGCTCACCAAGCAGATTCCCAAACTTGAACGCGAAAGAACCGCTCTAGCCGCGGCGCTAGATGAGTCAGCCGGCGACTACGAGCGGACCGTTGAAGTCGCCGCGGCACTCGCCACGGCCATCAAGACGCTCGACGCCTCAGAGACCCGCTGGCTCGAACTCACAGAGAAGTCCGAACAGCTCAAGAGCTAGCCATCTCACCCGTGCGTATGGTCATGGCATGGATCTGAACGCAATCGTCACGGAACCGTCAGGGAGGGCGCAACCGACCGAGCTCGTGTTCGTTCACGGCGCTTGGCATGGTGCGTGGTGTTGGACCGAGTACTTCACCGAGTTCTTCGCTGACCTCGGATACCGCTCATACGCCGTGGATCTGCGCGGGCACGGTTCGTCCGAGGGCTCCGTGCGATCGGCGCGCATCGGCGACTACGTTCAGGATGTGCGGAGGGTCGTTCTCGAATTGTCCGACGAGCCGGTGCTCATCGGACACTCCATGGGAGGCCTCGTCGTACAACAGTATCTCGCTAGGTACCGAGCGCGGGGTGGAGTTCTGATGGCATCTGTGCCCACGATTGGCGCCATTGGTGCGACGCTGCGGGTAATCCGTGACCACCCGGTGGCCTTCCTCAGGGCGAACGCGACGCTGTCCCTTGGGCCAATCGTTGACGATCCTGACCGTGCCGCGGCCCTGCTCTTCGGACCAGAGATTGATCGTGAGATTGCGGACGGGTATACCGGTCGACTGCAGACAGAGTCGTACCCCGCTTACCTCGAAATGATCGCTGACCTTCCTCGGCCAGCAAGAGTTGTCGACCCGGTGTTGGTCCTGGGTGCCCAGCACGACGCCATCTTCAGCTCGTCGGAAGTCAGCGCCACCGCGCGGGCGTATGGAACTGAGGCAGTCATCTTCGACGGCATGGGCCACGATATGATGCTCGAGCCAAGCTGGGCGAAGCCAGCTGAAGTTATCGCTGGCTGGCTCGCGGGGCAATCGACACTGGCGTGACGCGGGAACGAGACCGCGAGGTCCTAGTCTGCCAAGTCATGCCAGCCGGTCAACAATCGGATTCCACGTTGTCTATCGCTCCGTTTCGACTGAGCGATCTGATTGCCGCTGCGTCCTCATCCGATCCTGTGAGCAACGAAGACGGATCAACGACGATCTACGTGAGGTTGATCCCATCGGAGCGATTCTCGATGCTGCCGAGACCGGTCCGGAAGAGTCGAAACTCAGGTGATGGACTCACGGCACGGGCCAACGTTCGCAAGGTCCCGCGGCGCACCTCACGACACTGGTGAACGACTCAACAGTCAAGTTGTTGTCGCAGGTTCACACATTGCTTTACCGCGCTACGAATGGCATTGTCGGGCGAAGGCTTGTCGGGAACGACATGCTCCTCCTCACCACGACCGGGCGGAAGAGCGGCGATCCCCATACGGTTCCGCTGCTGTATCTCCAAGACCAAGAACGGCTGATCGTGATTGCGTCCTACGGTGGTCGACCGAACCACCCATCGTGGTACGGGAACCTCATCGCCCATCCGGAAGCTTGGGTTCAGATCCTCGGCGATCGTCGAGCGGTGACCTCCAGAACCATGGACGATGAGGAACGCGCCACATGGTGGCCAAAGGTCATCGCCGCGTATGGCGATTACGCCGTGTACCAGTCGAGGACCGATCGCGAAATCCCACTCATCTCGTTGGAGTAGCGTCTCAGCTTTCAGCGCGATCGTGCTGCGTCTCCGCTTCATGAGCGTGTGACATCTCGGCATCTTCGGCGAAGTAACGCATGTACTGGTCCGGCACGACGTGGTCGCTGTGGTGCAGCTGATCGTCCGTAAGATACGAATCGAGCCATTCTTCTTCGACGTGTCCCCAGTGATCCTCCACGGGGACACCCGGCATGGTCCACATGTGGAGCATGTCCCCGGTGAGGGGAATGTTGATCGAGCCGATCGGACATCCGCCAAAGGGTGATTCGAGACCGGCGAGTCCGAAGGGAGCAAACCCGAAGCACACGTTGTCATGACCGTGCCACACGATGATCGGACCAGCATCACGCGGTCCCGCATCGCCGATGCCGTCCATCTCGAACATCACACCCACGAGTCTCGGTCCGTGTCCGGTGACGCCGTAGATGAGGGACTCTGGGTACTCAGGATCGAGGATGCGTCCATCGCCTATGAGGTCGGGATTCTGCGCATGGTGATCACTCCCAACGATCGTTCCCACGTGGTATCCGGCAGCCTCTGCAACCGCAGGGTCCTGGTACTTCTGGACCGCAGCGACGGTCCTCCAGTAGAGGTCCTCTGAGTAGGCGAACTCGGCATCTGTCGCTTCGAGCGTTTCGATATACGGAACGACGGTTCCCGGGTCAGGGAACTCGCCACCGTGGTGCCCGCCGTCGGCACCGACCGTTGCGAACGCTCCAATCCACGCAGCTACACCGGTGAGCACCACCATCGACACGACGCCAGCAGGCGCGAGCCGTCTTCTGAGGGAGGTGTCGCCCGTCGGCAGGGCCAAGAGGGCAAGTCCGAAGAGTTCGAGCAGCTTCGTGACCAGGCCGAGCTGATCGGCTGGCGCTCCAAGAAACCAGAACGCGACGATCGATCCGACGACTGTGAGCACCGCGAGCGTCGACCGGGTGCCGCGCAAGATCCATTTCGCGGCGAGGCCGAGCAATACTGCCCCTGAGAGGTACAGCGCCGTGTACCAATCAAGATCATGCCCGAACACAAGTGCAAGATGAAGCACAGAGGACAGCGCAACGGCCAGCGCGGCGACCCGACGGCGCAGGGGGGCACCATCGTGTGCTTCGACGAGAGAGCGTGCCCATCCATCACGCCGAGCTGCCATGCGACGAATCCACTTCGCGCCCAGCCACATGAACACGGGAGCCAGCACCAGGAGCACTGCAGCGATCACATGTTCATCGATGACCGTGTACAGCGGGTTGCCAACCGAGTCCCCTGAAGTGAATCCCTCCAGAACCGACGTTGGACCTGACGGCGCATCGGGAACGACGATCGGAGTATCAGTGTGTAGAAGAGTTGCCATCAGACCGCTGCCTCCAGTTCAGGTGAGTGCTCCACGGTCTCTGTTCGGTCGTCTCGAGACACGAAGAGTCCTTTCGCCCGACTCATCAGTACAAGGACCGTGATTGGCATCACCGCGCCTGTGATCAGGGGGACAAGGTCGATTCCTGCTGGATCGATGAGCTGGGTTGCGACAAGTTCGATCACTCCGAGGACGAGGACGAACCACTCGCCGGTCATGGTCAGCCTTCTCGCCCAACGCTTGCGCTGCCTGAGTCCTCGTGCCGCAAGCAAGGTCGCGGCTGCCGCAAGAGCAGTGAGGACGAATACCGCTATGAGCAGGAATCCCTGGGTCAGATTCGCAACGAAGGACTCGGTCGCCGAGAGGACAAGGATCCCTCCCTGGAGCAGGACGATTGCCCAGATGATGTTGAGCAGTTCCCTCTGTTGGATGCTGGTGAGTTGCTTGGCCATGAGCACATCTTTGGCCCCGACCATGAGCGGCCAATGGGTGCCAGATGAGCGCTCGATGAGAACTGCGGGCGTTCGGACCACTGGTAGGTCCGAGCTGGCACTCGGCTAGATCAATCGAGCGTCGGTGGGCCAGGGAGTGTGACCGTGAAGACTGCGCCCCCGCTGGATCGATTGGTTGCGTCGATCGTACCGCCGTGACGAACGACGATCGCCTTGGCCATCGCCAGTCCGAGGCCGTGTCCGGGTCCCGTGCGCGCGTGGTCGGCGCGGTGGAACCTCTCGAACACCCGGTCGAGATCATCGGCTGGAATACCGGAGCCATCATCTGAAACAACGACCACAACCGGGTCGCCATCGGACTGGACGTCGATGGTGGCGGCACTCCCGCCGTGTTTGTCAGCGTTGTCGATGAGAATCCACATCATCTCTGCGATCTCATCCTCGTGACCCCGCACTTCTGCGCGCTCCGGGAGCTCCATTTCAAGGCCGATGGAGAGGTGACGGGCCCGTGCGGCCACCGATCGTACGATCTCGACAAGGTCGACGAGACGGATGTCTGCAGCTTGATCGGCCAACGCGTCAACTCTTGCGAGCCTCAGCAGCTCATCAATGAGACCGCTCATTCTTTCGGCCTCACTTCGAATGTCGTTGATCGCTGCGGTTCGATCGTCAGGCGATGCGTCGCCGTGTTCAGCCAGGAAGCCCGCGTTTGCGCGAATGGACGTCAAGGGGCTTCTGAGCTCGTGGGAAGCATCTGCGACGAATCTCTTTTGTGCGTCGATCGTCTCGTCGCGGTCGGCTCGGGCAGTCTCCAGCCCTCCGATCATGTCGTTGAACGACGAGGTCAACGCCCCAACCTCATCATCCTGATCAACATCCGGGAGCCGGGCGGACAAGTCCCCGGTGCCACCAATGCGATCAGTCGTGTCGGCGAGGGCTCTGAGTGGACGGAGTGCACGGCCAGCCATGAACCAGGCGCCGACGCCGGCCGCGAGCAGAGCGATCACTCCAAACACCACCATGAACCACCGTGCTCCGAGGAGTTGGGTCGCTACGACCCGCTCGCTCTGGGAAGCTGCGACGACGCCAGAGGCGCCCGAAGTGTCTCGCCAGGCGCGCACCTCGCTGCGCACACCGGAGAACGATGCGGAAGCGAACCCTGACTCGGTCGCTCCAGCAACAACCGATCGAGGGAGCTCGAGCGGCTGCCCTCCGACGGTGCCGGTGGCGAACAGAACCGAACCGGAGTCGTCATACACGGTGAGGAACGGTTGGTCTGACGAGTCAGCGTCGGGAACCCCAGGCGGTGCGACCGGCTCTGCAGCGGCCACTTCCGTAGCCGACAACTCCACCGCCGAGGCATCTGCCATGTCCGACAGAAGCACATCCTGATCGTTCGCTGCGGAGCCGGATATGAGAACACTGAGCAGGACGATGATTCCGACAAGCACGAGGGCAGTGAATCCGACTCCGTACCACGTGAGGCGCCAACGGATCTTCACTGGGTGCACCGCAGGATGTAGCCCGCTCCGCGAACCGTGTGGATCAACCGCTCCTCGCCGTCAGCTTCAAGCTTGTTTCGCAGGTACCGGATGTACACGTCAACGATGTTGCTGGTCGTGTCCACGTCAAGTCCCCAGACCGCCTCGAGTATCTGGGACCGCGAGAGCACCACACGTTGGTTACGCATGAGGTACTCGAAGAGTCGGAACTCGAGCGCGGTCATCTCGACGTCTCGACCGCCACGATTGACTTCGAAGCCAGCGACATCGACCGATACGTCCGCGCATGTGAGGGTCTCCCGCTCACCTGGCTGCCAACGCCTGAGCAACGCACGAACCCTTGCGAGGAGTTCATCGTATGCGAAGGGCTTGACGAGATAGTCATCAGCGCCAGAGTCGAGACCGAGGACGCGATCGGCAATCGTGTCCTTGGCTGTGAGCATCAGGATCGGCGTGTCCCCTGCAGCCCTCATGCGCTCGCACACTTCGATCCCATCCAGCTTGGGCATCATGACATCAAGCACGACAAGGTCCGGATCGTGATCCCGAGCAGATACAAGCGCCGCGGCACCGTCGTGGACAACGTCTACTACGTAGCCCTCATAGATGAGAGCGCGGCGAAGACTCGCCGCGATCATTTCATCGTCGTCAGCTACGAGGATCCGTGATTTCATACCGCAACGCTGTCACACCGAGATGAGACAACGATGAGAACTCAGCCAGCGAGCGGGTCGGGACCGTATTGGTTGTCACCAGACGTTCCTTCGAGGAATCCGGTCTCGATCAATGCCCAGAGCCAGCCGATGAGCGGCACGAACGCGATAAGCACCCACCATCCGGACTTGTCCCTGTCATGCCATCGCTTCACGCTGATGGCAAGAGCTGGCCAGATGATCAGCAGGTACACAAGCCCGAGCAGCGTATAGACAACCGCCGAATTGACGGCCAGCGCAATCATCCAGAAGATCCATGGCACGACGTAAATCGCCACCATGCCGAGCCAGAATTTGCCGCGGTTGATGCGTCCGTTGAAATCAAATAGTAGGTGTTGCCAATCGATGTTGTCCATGATTCTCC
>Ga0255047_10003011_pt1 | contig 10787 bp, 7 predicted proteins | sample JV7_2_1_MG_FD_183640 | JGI IMG/M metagenome (GOLD analysis project Ga0255047, IMG submission 183640) | Seawater microbial communities from Jervis Inlet, British Columbia, Canada - JV7_2_1 | ecosystem: Environmental > Aquatic > Marine > Inlet | place: Canada: British Columbia | collected 2016-10-06 | reverse complement strand
TGGAGACAATTTTAAGAAACTATATAACGCGTCAGATGTCACCAAGAGAAATAGAAATGGCCAAACGAAGTCTGGTTTATATTCTCTGTTTGTCCCAATGGAATGGAACTACGAAGGATTTATTGACGAGTATGGATTTCCAGTTTTTGATACACCAGACCACGATGTGCTCGGCCCAGACAATGAATTAATAGATGTAGGTATTATAGAACATTGGCAAAATGAAGCCGATGGTTTAAAAGGAGATCATGATGCTTTAAATGAATTCTATAGACAATTCCCAAAAACTACTGAACACGCGTTTAGAGACGAGGCTAAAGGTAGCATATTTAATCTCGTTAAGATATATGAGCAAATAGATTACAACGAAGAAATGTCCAGAACTCTAGGGGTTACAAAAGGTAATTTCCAATGGGTTAACGGAGTAAAAGATTCACAAGTCATATTTTATCCAGATCAAAAGGGTAGATTTAAAATTAGTTGGACACCTAAAGTAGAATTACAAAATAGAGTGGTACTTAAAAATGGGATTAAATATCCTGGTAATGAACACATGGGAGCGTTTGGTTGCGATTCTTATGATATATCAGGGACCGTAGATGGACAAGGTTCTAAAGGAGCATTACACGGCTTAACCAAGTTTAGTATGGAGGACGCTCCTGCGAATAGCTTTTTTTTAGAATACTTATCAAGACCACCTACGGCTGAAATGTTTTTTGAAGATATGTTAATGGCTATAGTATTTTATGGAATGCCAATACTTTGTGAGAATAACAAACCTAGATTATTATACTATTTAAGAAGAAGAGGTTATAGAGGATTTAGTATGAACAGACCGGATAAAGTATGGAACAAGTTATCTGTAGCGGAAAAAGAAGTTGGAGGAATTCCTAACTCCAGCGAAGATATAAAACAAGCGCATGCTGCGGCAATTGAGATGTATATCCAAAACCACGTTGGCATGAAGCAAGATGGAACATTTGGTGACATGTATTTTAATAGAACCTTAAATGATTGGACAAGATTCGATATAACAAAAAGAACTAAATATGATGCTACAATAAGTTCTGGTTTAGCAGTTATGGCGAACAATAGGCATTTATATGCGCCAAATGCAAAAATAGAAAAACCAAAAATAAATATAAATATTGCTAAATATTCTAATAAAGGTAATATGTCTAAAATAATTAACAAATAAATATGGCTAAATCAGGTATAAAGGGTTATTTTCCAAGTCAAGCTGTTAGTGACTTAGAGAAAATAAGTCACGATTATGGGTTAAAAGTTGCTAAGGCTATTGAAACTGAGTGGTTTAATAATGATAGAAGTCTTAATAGATATAGAAACAATAATAATAACTTTCATAATTTAAGATTGTATGCTAGAGGTGAACAATCTATTCAAAAATATAAGGATGAGTTATCAATAAATGGTGATTTGTCCTATCTTAATTTAGATTGGAAACCAGTTCCTATTATACCTAAATTTGTAGATATAGTTGTAAATGGTATAGCAGATAGAGCGTATGATATAAAAGCCTACTCTCAAGATCCATATGGTGTTAGTAAACGTACAGCTTACATGGAGTCGATGTTAAGTGATATGCGTAATCAGGATTGGAATTCGTTTATAAATAACACTTTTGGTGTTGAGATGCAGCAAAATCCATCAGAAACTATACCTAGTACAGAAGAAGAGTTAGAACTGCATATGCAACTTAGTTACAAGCAAGAGGTTGAATTAGCAGAAGAGCAAGCTTTAAACACTTTATTTGATGGAAATAATTATGATCTTATAAAGAAAAGATTTTATTATGATTTAGCAACAATAGGTATTGGAGCGGTTAAAACAGGGTTTAATACGTCAGAAGGTGTTGTTATAGATTATGTAGATCCTGCTAATCTAGTATACTCTTATACAGACTCCCCTTATTTTGATGATATATATTATGTTGGTGAAGTAAAGAATATTCCTATAAACGAACTAGCAAAACAATTTCCTTTTTTAGAACAAAATGATATAGAAGAGATACTTAATAATAAACAAGCTACATCATATCACGCTGTTAATAATCAAGAAGAAGATAATAACAAAGTACAAGTTTTATATTTTAATTATAAAACTTATATGAACGAAGTATATAAGGTTAAAGAAATGGGTACTGGGGCTGAAAAACTAATACCTAAAGATGATTCTTTCAATCCACCAAAAGATAAAGAAGGTGGTTATAGTAAATTACTAAGGTCAATAGAATGTCTTTATGAAGGCGCTATGATACTAGGTTCAAATAAACTTTTGAAGTGGGAAATGTCTAAAAATATGATGCGTCCTAAAAGTGATTATACTAAAGTTAAAATGAATTATAGTATAGTTGCTCCTAGAATGTATAAAGGTAAAATTGAATCGTTGGTTAGTAGAGTTACTGGTTTTGCAGATATGATTCAGTTAACTCATTTGAAATTACAACAAGTATTAGCTAAAATGGTACCAGATGGTATATATTTAGATGTAGATGGATTAGCTGAAGTTGATTTAGGTAATGGAACAAACTACAATCCACAAGAAGCGTTAAACATGTTCTTCCAAACTGGTAGTGTTATTGGTAGATCATTTACTGCTGATGGAGAAGGAAATCCAGGTAAAATACCTATTCAAGAAATACAAAGTGGTGCGGGTAGTAATAAAATCCAAACTTTAATTGGGAATTATAACTACTATATGCAAATGATTAGAGATTGTACTGGGCTTAATGAAGCGAGAGACGGTAGTATGCCAGACCCTAAATCACTAGTAGGTATACAAAAAATGGCAGCAGCTAATTCTAATACAGCAACTAGACACATATTACAAGCTGGACTATTTTTAACAGCTGAAGTAGCAGAATGTTTATCACTTAGAATATCTGATATTATAGAATATTCTCCAACAGCAGACGCGTTTGTACACGCTATAGGTGCTCATAATGTTAGTTTATTAGCTGAAATGGGGGATTTGCATTTATATGATTTTGGCATATTTATAGAACTTCAACCAGATGATGAAGAAAAAGCGTTGTTAGAAAATAATATACAAATAGCATTATCCCAACAAAACATAGAGTTAGAAGACGCAATTGATTTAAGAGAGATTAGAAATATTAAACTTGCTAACCAACTACTTAAAATACGTAGAAAGAAGAAATTAGAAAAAGATCAAGAAATGCAGCAGGAGAATATACGAGTACAAGCTGAAGCTAACACTAAATCTCAACAAGCCGCAGCGGAGATGGAAATGCAAAAATCACAAATGATGGCACAAACCACAATGCAATTAGAAGAAGGAAAAACAAAAAACGAAATGGCAATATTAGATTACGAAGCTAAAATCAAGAAAGATCTAATGAATCACGAGTTTCAAATAAACGTTGCGTTAGAGAAAATGAAAACAAGTGATATTGAAAAAGAGAAATTTAAAGAAGATCGTAAAGATAAAAGAACAAAAATACAAGCCACTCAACAAAGTGAGCTTATAGATCAAAGAAATACCGGAAAACCACCTAAAAACTTTGAGTCCGCAGGTAATGATATACTAAGTGGCGGGTTTGATTTAGGTGCGTTTGATCCTAAGTAAATTTTTATTAACTATTATTATATTATATTATGGCAAAAAAGAAAAAAGAAGAGGTAGTAGAACAGACTACCGAACAACCAAAGGTAGACAATACAGTTGAAAAACTTAAAGTAAAGAAAAAATCAACTATGAAAAAACTTAATCAAGATGATGGCCCTATCAAAGTTGATTTAAGTAAACCACCAAAAAAGGAAGAAGATGTACAACCAGTTGATGATACAAAAACCGAGGAAGTTCAAAAAGAGGTTGTTAAAGAAACGACTGATAAAAAAGAGGTTGTTGAACAGTCTACAGAAGAAAATGTTGAAACACCTATTGTAGAAGAAATTACAGATGAAGAAGTAGAAGAAAAAGCTGAAGAGTTAGAAGAACAGGTTGAAGAAGCTGTTGCTGAAGCTGAAGCGACCGGAAAACCGCTACCAGAAAATATCCAAAAACTGATGGATTTTATGGAAGATACTGGTGGGGATTTAGAAGATTATGTTGCTTTAAAACGTGACTATAACGAGTATGACGATGCATCATTATTAATGGAGCATTATATGCGTACAAAACCTCATTTAACCGAAGATGAAATAAGATTTACACTAGAAGATCAATTCTCTTGGGATGAAGATGTAGATGATGAGGTAGAAATAAAAAGAAAACAATTAGCGTTAAAAGAGCAAGTTGCCAACGCTAAAGCTCACTTGGAAGAGAACAAATCCAAATACTATGAGGAAATTAAAGCTGGAAGTAAGTTAACTTCTGAACAACAAAAAGCAGTTGATTTCTTTAATAGATACAACAAGGAGTCGGAAGTAGATAAAGTAGCTAGAGAAAAAAATCAAAAGATTTTTATCGATAAAACTAATAAAGTTTTTAATGACAAATTCAAAGGTTTTGAATATAACGTCGGTGATAAGAAATTTAGATACAATGTAAAAGATGTAAACAAAGTAAAAGATACCCAAGCTGATTTGAATAATTTTCTCGAGAAGTTTCTCGGTGATGAATTCCAATTAAAAGATGCCGATGGTTATCATAAAGGTTTGTTTACAGCTATGAATTCTGATGCTATAGCTAATCATTTCTATGAACAAGGTAGAGCAGACGCTGTGAAAAGCAGTGTTGAAACCGCTAAGAATATAGATATGGCTCCTCGTCAGTCCCACGGTGAGATTGAAACTGGGGGAATGAAATTTAAAGTTTTAGGCGATACAACTGATGACTTTAAATTTAAAATTAAACGAAAATAATAATTTAAAATTACAAAATTATGGCAATTACTGCAGGTGGTAATTTGAATAGTGTACCTGCTCCTAGAGCACAAACACTATCTACAAATTACTTAGATCTCAACAGCACGTCTGGATGGGGTCAACAATACGTACCAGATCTAATGGAAAAAGAAGCAGAGGTATTTGGTCCTAGGACTATATCTGGATTTCTTTCACAAGTTGGAGCTGAAGAATCTATGACTGCTGATCAAGTTATTTGGTCAGAACAAGGTAGATTACACTTATCTTATTTATGTGATATAGATGGAGGAGGTTCTTCTTCACCCGTAGTTACAATACAATCTGATATAGATAAACTTAATTATGGGGAAGCTGGTATTTCAGTAGCACATGGTGTTAGATTAAATGATACTGTTATTCTATCAAACGCTAATGGAGTTTACAAAGGTCTAGTAACAGGTCTTGCTGGTACTAACGACTGTGATGTTACTGTCGCTATATATGACGGTAGTACGGTCGCTACACTCGCTACTAACTATGGAACAACTATGTTAGTTTACGGTTCTGAATACGCAAAAGGTATGGCTTATTATACTGCCGCTGCTACAGCTGCTGCTGATTCAAGAGGTGCTAATGAACCAAGATTCAAAACATTCTCTAACAAACCAATTATAATCAGAGATTACTACGAAGTATCAGGTTCTGATGCATCTAAAATTGGTTGGGTTGAAACTACTAGTGAAGTAGGTGAAACAGGTTATCTATGGTACTTGAAGGCCGAAGCTGATACTAGATCTCGTTTTACTGATTACTTAGAAATGGCGATGCTTGAAGGTGAGCTTGGTGATGACAATTCTCACAATTTCGGTGCTGGTGGTTCTGGAGCTCCTCAAGGTGTTGACGCATTCCTTGGAAACGCAACTGGTTCTACGGTTGGAACTGAGGGTTTATTTGCCGCTATCACTGATAGAGGTAATCTTACTTCAGGTGTAACCGGTGTTAATGCTGCTACTGATTTAGCTGAATTTGACGCTATCTTAGCTGAGTTTGATAACCAAGGTGCGATTGAAGAAAACATGATGTTTGTTAATAGAGCTACGTCTCTAGCAATGGATGATATGTTAGCTTCAATGAATTCTTATGGCGCTGGTGGTACTTCTTACGGGGTATTCAACAACTCAGAAGATATGGCACTTAATTTAGGTTTCTCTGGATTCCGTAGAGGTTCTTATGATTTCTACAAATCAGATATGAGATACTTAAATGACAAAGCTACTAGAGGTGGTGTTAATGACAATGCTGGTGCTAACGCTATTAGAGGTGTCATGGTCCCAGCTGGAACAAGTTCAGTTTATGATCAAATGTTAGGGAAAAACTTAAAACGTCCATTCTTACATGTTCGTTACAGGGCTTCTCAATCAGACGACAGACGAATGAAAACATGGGTTACTGGTTCGGTTGGTGCTGCTACGTCAGCATTAGATGCGATGCAGATACACATGCTATCTGAAAGATGTTTAGTTACACAAGGTGCTAATAACTTCATGTTATTAAAATAAGCATTTATTTAAAAGAACCGAGGTTTCGGCCTCGGTCCTTTTATTTTTATTAATTTTATTATATATTATATTATGACAAAGAAAACAAAAAAAGTTGAGGTGGAAGAACCTCAAGTTCAAGAAGAAGTGGTGGTAGTAGAAGCACCACAGGTTATAAAACAACCAAAAGCAAGAGAAAGAATTAAACCATCTAGTGAGTGGGAAATTAAAGATAGAATTTATCATTTAACAGGTAATAAAAAACCACTATCAAGATCAATCAAGTCTGCAAATGTTTATTATTTTGATGAAGAAAAAGGTTACGAAAGAGAACTTAAATATTGTCAAAATCAAAAAACTCCCTTTGTTGATGAAATGAAAGGAGATCAAAGATTAGAACATATTATCTTTAGAGGTGGAAGTTTATATGTAGAAAAAGAAAAAACAACTTTACAAAAATTACTAAGCCTATACCATCCTCATAAAGATCAAATATATTATGAGTTTAAACCTTCTGCTATAGCAGCTGATGAAATAGATGTTTTAGAACAACAAGTTGAAGCGTTAGTTGCGGCTAGAAACGTAGATATTGACATGGCAGAGGCTATTATGCGTGTAGAGAAAGGTTCTGAGGTGTCTAAGTTGAGTTCTAAGGAACTTAGGCGTGATTTACTAGTATTTGCTAGAAACAATCCTAAACTCTTCTTAGAGTTAGCAGATGATGAGAACGTGATGTTAAGAAACTTTGGTATTAGAGCTGTAGAAGCTGGAATATTAAGACTATCTTCTGATCAAAGAAACTTCTTATGGGGTAGTAATGGAAGAAAGTTAATGGTTATACCATTTGACGAACACCCATATACTGCTTTAGCACATTGGTTTAAAACTGATGAAGGAATGGAGATCTATTCTAATATAGAGAAGAGATTAAAATAACAACCCTAAAGAATAGCCACTCTTTTTTAGGGGTGGCTATTTTTTTAAAACAACAGTATGAAATCAAAAGGATTAGGGGATACAATAGAAAAAATAACAAAAGCAACAGGAATAAAAAAAGTAGTTAATAAAGTTAATAAAATTACAGGAAAAGATTGTGGTTGCAATAAAAGAAAAGATACTTTAAATAGATTTTTTCCATATAACACTAAATAATTATGGTAAGTATAGACACAGTATATCAAAGAGTTTTAGCACTTGCTAATAAAGAGCAAAGAGGATATATAACTCCGTTAGAGTTTAATCTTCTAGCTAATCAAGCGCAATTAGACATATTTGAACAATATTTTTATGACTTAAATCAATTCAAAAGACAACCAAGTGATGAGACAACGTTTTCTGATATGGAAGAATTAATACAGAATAAAATATCACCATTTATTATTATAAACTCTGTAACTGGCGGAACTACTTTTCCTACAAATTATAGAATAGGTAGAATATTTCATGGTGGATATGAAGTAAAACGAGTTAGTTACAATGAAGTAAACAATATAATAGATTCTACATTTCACGCGATTAGCTTATCAAAAAATCCTATTTATAGAGATAGTATTATTACTGGAGAAGATATAGAAGTTTTTGACGCTGGAGGACAAACCTTTGGTGGAGTAACTTGTGAAGTAATAAATGAACCTACAAAAGTAGAATGGGCATATAATGTTATTGGTGAAAAAGCACTGTATAACGCAGGTCCATCTAGCGATTTTGAATTACACGATTCGGAAGAAACTAATTTAGTAATGAAAATATTAGAACTAGCAGGTGTTATTATTAAACAACCAGATGTAGTAGGAGTAGCAAATCAAGAAGAAATGCAAAAATTACAACAACAAAAATCATAAATAAATGGGACTATTAGATAATACTACACAACGACAATATTATGATGGTAGAAAAACGTCTTTCACTGGAGATGGTACAACGAAAACATTTACCGTAGCTAATAGTGTAGATACTTTTCCAACTACTTACGATTTCACAAACGTAAAAATATATTTCGATGGCGTTGCACAGTTAGCACAAACTCACGATGGCACGTCTCGATCTCTTGTTAATAACTGGACATTTAGTTATGATAGTAATGGTCCCCAAATTGATGGTTGGAGAGTTTACTTTAAAGTAGCTCCTACTAATGGAACGGCTATCGATATATATGTAGATAATGATTTTGGTAATTATCAATTCATAAGTTTAGCAAGTATTATTAATAATTTTATGGCTACTTATATAGGAGAAGGTAAAATACTAACAGATACAAAAAGAAATGATGTAAGTTTTCACGCTCATAGAGCTTTAGCTGAATTAAGTTTTGATACTTTTAAATCTACAAAATCTCAAGAAATAACTCTTCCTCCATCACTTACAATGATATTACCACAGGACTATGTTAATTACGCTAAGCTTAGTTGGGTGGATTCTTCTGGTATTAAACACGTGTTATACCCAGCCTCTAAAACTTCAAACCCATCAAATCCGCTTCAAGATGCAAATGGTGATTTGGATTTTGTACCGTGGAGTATTACAAATAGTAGTCGTGGAGACGATAGTGATGAGTTAATACCAGGTGAACAATCTGACGCTTGGAGCAATTATAAGTCTGCTACATCATCTGAAAACAACAACGATGATTATATAGACGATACGTATTGGCCTGCTAGAGGAGAAAGCTATGGATTAGATCCTCAACACGCACAAACAAATGGATCGTTTTTTATAGATGAATTGAAAGGAAGAATACATTTTAGTTCTAATCTTTCTGGAAAAACTGTAATATTAGATTATATAAGCGATAGCCTTGGAGATGATACCGAAATGCAAGTACATAAATTAGCTGAAGAAGCTATATATAAACATATAATGTATGGATGTGTAAGCGCTAAACTTAATGTTCCAGAATATATTATAAATAGATTTAGAAGAGAACGGTTTGCTGAAACTAGGAAAGCTAAATTAAGATTATCAAATATTAAAATAGAAGAGATTACCCAGATATTAAGAGGAAAATCTAAACAAATAAAACACTAATAAATGCCAGAACTTAAACGTAGTTTTCAATCTGGGCGAATGAACAAAAGCTTAGATGAAAGACTAGTTCCAAACGGTGAATATAGAGATGCTCTAAATATAGAGATAGCTACATCAGAAGAAGATGATTTAGGAGCGGCTCAGACTACTATGGGTAATAAACTAATAGGGTCTGATTTACCTAATCCAAGTTCTACTGATTATAATAGTGGTAGTTGGCCACATTTAGGAGGTAATTGGAATGAAACATATAGAAATAAAACTGTAGGTAGTATAGTAGATGAGAAAAATGATTGGGGATATCGTCTTATCGCCGGACCATCTCCTCAAGAAATTAAAGGTGGCGTAGATCCCACAGAGATTCCTCCAGCATTTGAATTTCAAACTAATCTTATATCTGCAGATTATATTGTTAGAAATAATAGCACTACAGAAGAACCTGTTTTAGTAGATATATATTCTGTTGCTGTTGGTAGATTTGAAAGTTGGCCAGTACCAACATCACCTGATGATGTAGTAATTGTACCAGACGTAAGAGGTTTAAGAGAGGGGATGGAGTTGAATATATATACCGTTGATAATAATGGCACTATAACAAACGAAGCGGATTGGGCTAACTCTCCTAATAAAAACGCACCTAAGATAACAAGTATAGATCAAATAACAGCTAGTTCGTGGGCTATTACATTAAATGGAAAAATAGATTTTAATCCAACCTATCCTAACAATTTAGTTTTCTCTGCTCCAAGAGTGCTTAACTTTGAACATGATAATTTAATCACTGGTATTAATATTATTGATGATTTTCTTTTCTGGACAGATAATCATTCTGAACCTAAAAAAATACATATCCCAAAAAGTGTATTAGGTTGTAGATATCCATTCCTTTCTGTAGGAACTAATCCCTTTAGTTTCTATCACCACACAAATTTCGTAACAAAACTTCCTTCCGCAATTAACTCTACATTTGATTTTTGGTTAGGAGACGAACATGATGCGGGTATACCTGGTGGTAGACCGGTAGAAGAAAAACATATAACCGTTATTAAAGAATCTCCTCATTTAACGCCAGTGTTAGAAATGGTAAGAAATGAAGGAAATATAAATACTTACGGAACGGTACTAGATAATATCGGTACACAAGTGTTTAATCCGTTTATGGATGACATTACTCAAGATAATATAAGTGATGAGATTTGGATTAGTTACGGTGGACCATCATCGACTACTCCAGTGCCATGTGTTGGCTGTTCTAGTTGTCCACCAACAGGGACTAATCCACCTACTTGGTCTTCAGGATGTACTATAGATTTTAGTGTAGTACCATTTTATGAAGCAGGTGATATTATTATTTTCACTATACCAGGATCGTCTCCGGCAAAACAAATTAGAGCTG
>Ga0255047_10003008_pt1 | contig 10790 bp, 29 predicted proteins | sample JV7_2_1_MG_FD_183640 | JGI IMG/M metagenome (GOLD analysis project Ga0255047, IMG submission 183640) | Seawater microbial communities from Jervis Inlet, British Columbia, Canada - JV7_2_1 | ecosystem: Environmental > Aquatic > Marine > Inlet | place: Canada: British Columbia | collected 2016-10-06 | reverse complement strand
TTACGACTTGGGCATCGTAGGGACAGACATTGCCAGTTCGACGAACGCCAGTCCCATTGTCATCACGTCGAGTGCTGCGCATAACTTGCAGACAGGTTGCAAGGTCATCATTGCGGGTCACACGACGAATACGGCGGCGAACGGGAACTGGTACGTGACTCGTGCAAGCTCGACAACATTCTCCCTTGACGGCAGCACGGGCAACGGGATTGGTGGGAACGACGGGACGATTCGTCCTACGGGTGCGGGCGGGACGACGTACATCGCTGAGATGCACCTGAACGTGAACAGCAAGAGTGCGATTGTCCTGCGTGGTCGCTGTCAGTGTCGCAGCCTGCTGAGCGTATAAGAGAAAGGCCCCCCACCGAAATGAGGGGCCTGCTGTTACTTGCGTTTCAGGTAGAGCCTGTCCTCTTCTTCTGTGCGCCAAGTGTCGCCACGGAGCACATCCCATCCCCAAGCATGGATGATTGCCTTGGCCTCCTCGACTGTTCCCTGGAAGTCGGGTTCGTTGAAGCACGAGGACATCATCTCAAAACGTTCTTCTGGACGGCTGTCGAGCACCTGCCAGAAGAACCGCTTGCCGAAGCCCATCGGAAAGGTCTTGTCACTCTTCATGGCTAGGTCCCTTCGTCGAAGCCACCGTCACGGAGCCTCGTGAGGACGTTGGCGGCCCGCAACCGAGCGAAGCTTTCACCCCACTTCTTTGTGAGCATGACGAACGTGTCGCACCTGTGGTCGTTGATGTCAAGGCCGGTGAGGCTGGCAAACTCCTTGTGCCAGTTCTGCCAGTCTTGCCACTCAGTCTGAGTCTCATACGTCATTGTCAAAGAGTCTCTCTCGTTGTTGCGCCCGGAACCATTTCCTGGCGCGTGATTAACATTGTAACAAACTTGAGAGATTCACTCAAATCGAGCAGTGCTCAGAGCGCGTACTTTTCCCAGTCCTAGATACCTGAGACAAAAGTTTTAAAAAGTTCCAAGACGATTAGAGCCCGAACTCAAGCTCTATTTTCTAGCTTGAGTTCGATTAGCTCGTCACTCAGTGCGATGCTGGCAATGCGCCAGTCTCCAGGGCAGTCCGTTACGGGCATGCCCTCCCAGCCACTGCTACTTGCTCCGCTCCCGTCTGAGTACCAGATACAGGCAAGCAGCTGGTCCTCGGACATGAGCACTGTTATTTCTGTGAGGCTCATTTCGTAAACACCTTTTGCTTGCGTTTGCCTTTTTTGACGATGGTGCCGTTTTTTAGTCCGCGCAGGATGTAGCGCAGCGTCAGGTTCTTGTTCGGCTTGCCGCTCTGGCTCACCAGCCCCCAGCGCTTGCCTAGTTTGGCGAGCTGTTCCCATTCGTCGCGTCGCAGTACCATTGTGATGGGCACTTTGTCATCAGGGCTCTGGTCGGCCAGAATATACTGCATCAAGTCGATGAGGGGCATCAGCCGATATACCGTGCGCGCACGCATTCATCCGAGCAAAAATAGGCCGGGGTGATGGGCCGTTGAGGTTTGCCAGAGGACTCGGCAATCTTCTGCTGCAATTCTTTGGCGATGCGTTCGGCCATTGCCTGTTCTTCTTGGCCTTTTACAGGAGCACCGCAGAAGCGACAGCGAGGGCCTTTCCAAGTAGGGTCGTCGATGTACATTACTCGTCCTGTTTGAGACGGTCGTTCAGCAGTTTGCGCAGTTCGGCTAGTTCGGTGCGGGCAGCGGATGCGCTTCCGATGCAACGTCGCCCGCACCCCTCTTCGAGGACCCAGTCTAGCCACGAGTCGTAGCCCTTCGGGGGCCGGTCGGGCTTGCACTGACACGGGCTTTTGGTGCGCACCACCTTGTTCGGGTCCGGGCAGCGACACTGACTCAGCGTGCGCCCGCATTCGCATTTCTCGATGAAGTGTCCGCCGCTCATTCACTCGTCCCTTTCTATGCAGACACGTTCGACACGAGCCTCAACGATGCCAGGCGAGTAGTGTGAGAGGTGTCGTGCAGATATGACGACATCGCCTATGTGCTGTCCGTCGTCGATATCGTCCAGTGTGAGCTTGAAGCCCCTATCAGCGGGCCTGACATCAAAGCCCCTTAGCAGGTTATCGAGTGCCTCGCGTTCAGGAATCCCGCTCACCTTGCAGTAGCCCTGCATGCCCAAGTCGTCCTCGTAGGCCGTGCCTATATCGCAGGTGACATAGAAACACTCAAGCCTGTCATTCGGGGCAGACATATCGAGCACGTCAATGCTGAAATTGAAGGTTGTTTTAGTCTCTTGCATCTCTACTCTCCCTCCAGTTCGTTGACCCTATCTCGGAGGTCGCTGCACCCCTCCAGGGCGAAGCGGCGTCTGTAGTGGTAAGCCCTTCCGCCAGAGAGCCTAGCAAGGGCCAAGGCGCTCTAGTGGAGGGGGTTCTAGGCCCACACGAACCCAAGCTCGTCCGCCCATAGTGAGCACTCATCGCACCCGCAGGGAGCGCCCGTGTAGACCACTAGGCAGGAATGCGAGCAATCTCGCTCGTTCGGGGCCTGCGGTCGGAACATGGTGCCGCACTCCCTGCACTCCCGCAGCTCGTCCAGCCATGCGTCAGAGCAACCCTGCTCATGCGTAGCAATCCCGTTCACGGCCAGCATCTCGCAGCTATCGCATCTCATCTCTCTATTTCCTTTCAGAGGCACAGTAGCAGTGCCACGGTGAACATGAGTGCCAGGGAGCCAAGGAGCACGAGCACGCACGTAATCACGATATCGGGGAGCTTCATCGGTTCGGTTCCTCGTCGGATTCTGCTACGCGCCAGTCTCTAACGGCGGTCCAGCGTAGCGCTAGGTCCAGCGCGTACACTTGTGCGTCCGATTCTGTCTTGAACCGTAGCGCATTGCTCGCCCAACTATCGGGGGGGTCTCCGGCCGTGTTTACTTCTACTTTGTAACTATCCATCGGGTTCTCTCTCTCTAGGTTTAGTGCGCTGCGTAGGACACTACGCGAGTACTCTTGCTCCAGCATGCGCGACAATCCAGACACGCGCCCCCTTGTGCGGGGGCCTTGCACTCGAATTCGCCCTTGCGAACTCCGGCATGCTTGCGTACGACCGATACAGGGAGCCCCTTCAAGGGTCCACGTACTGCGGGGGTAAGCGCGCTATCGCGCTTGTTAGCGCTCAAGCGTACGCACAGATTCTTAGGAAACTTGTCCCCCGCTTGTACGTATTCAGCGACATAGGGCCGTTCTCTAGTCGGGAGCCAATGCTGCACGTTCGGAGTACGCCGTGCGACGCTCACGATGTCGCGCAGCATCGCGACGCATTGAATATCGCCCGAATCGAACCAGCGAAATTCGCTCGCGCCAGTCTTGAGAATGCTATCGACCATTCCATCGACCCAAGTAACAGGGGCCGACGTATAGGCGGCTAGTCTGCGCTCTAGGGCCTTGCGCACGTTAGGAAACACGTAGCGCCCCTTTAGGGCATAGCACGCGCTACAGACGCTATCGGGGCCTTGAGAGCGAAGGACAGAGCCTAGCTGACAGTTTTTGGCTGGAATGCTCCAACCCGAGCACGGCATCTTGCCAGGGGCACTAAGCCCCCCGGTGATAGCCTTTAGTTTGGGCCAAGTCTTAGCGTCCAAGGGCCGCTCTCCATTGCCCAACGGCTCCCGTGTTCATGCTGTCGCCATTCGACGCTACGTAGCGCGATACTTGCACTACGCTATCTATCCCGTCCTCCAACGGGCCACGGGTACGCATCATCGGGCCCCACAAACTGCCGCCAGTAGCGCCAGAATGCCACCGAGACCAGAATGCTAGCGCGTCCCCTTCAGGGCCCCGGGCCTTGCGAATCGGCTTCCAATCGCCCGATTTGTTGGCTCGGACACCGTTCCAATCGATACAGGCCTTTTCGACCGTGCGATTGGGGACGGAAGGGAGCCCGATAGCGCGTGCAAGAAGTGCAGATGCGCGATAGTGACGAATGATGCGCGTTAGGCGCGATTCGGGGCCCTTCATGATGGCCCGTTTGGCTGTAGCGCCTAGTGAGGCGATACGCTCGGGATGTTTCATGACGTTCTCTCTCTCGGACGCAGCTCGTCCGTCTCGAAGTGCTCGAATCTACGCACTACGCACCCCCTTTTGCTTTGAGAAGGGCCGCACGGGCCATGCGCACGGCAGCGACTTGCGCCGGGAGCACCCGGTCAAGGTCCTCGTCGTCCGGGTAGAGGCCCCATTCCAGCATCATGTCCAGCGCCTCTAGTAGCTCGGGAGCTGCGGCCATGAGGGTGGCGTCAGCCTTGCTCGCGGCCATCAGGATAGAGCCGTCGGGCGTGTCTACGTACCAGATAGGGTCCGGGCATGAGTCGTTAGGTTCTGCCCGCCACGGTCCCTTTGTGTGTGTCATAGCTGTTCTCTCTCTCGGACAAGCCTATCCCGTCCGCCAGGAAACCCGCCACAAGCGCGGGCGTCCTAGCTGAAGGGCTAGCGTCCCGAGGTCTGGTGGCGGATGGCGTGGTCCGGGTCCAGCGCGTTAATAGCTGCTAGCGCTAGACTGCGCGACTTGTCCCCGTACATCCGGTCGCGCTGGTCACACAAGGCCCGTAAGGCCTCCTCCAGAAGACGCTGGTCCCGAGCAACCCGCTCGCCCCAAATCTCGTAGCCCCGTCCTTTGCAGTTCATCAGCTTGCTCTTTCTCTCTCAAGGGCCTAGGCTCATTCCCGACCCACTGAGGAGACTATACGACCTGGGGGCAGCGTTGTACACCCCGAATCTCTCAAATGCTAGTGAGCACCATAGACCCGTGGCACTAAACCCCTACAAGGCAAAAGCTTAGAGCATGGCCGAAGCTTCGAACTTCTCGGTGACTGTGCATCGCGGGGAAAATGGGAAGTTCCACAGCCCTACAGGACGCAAGCAGAAGGTCAGGCAGCCTAGCAGCTCAAGACCACTCCTAGTCGATGTCGCAAGGGCCCTAGACATCTCACCGCACTGGCGCAAGAAGGCTATCAAGGGCTACCTCTTAGGTCTCAGTCAAGGCGACAGTGCGCTCTGGAAGCTGCTTACTGACCGACAGCTAGGTCCCTTGCCCAGGCCCGTGGCTGACGTGCTCGATGACGTTCGTCAAGAGCGTATCACCCTTGAGGACTCCCGCACCATCACGGTCGCACAAGCCCTTGAGCCTGAAGCGGTGGACGAGGACGTGCCCTTGCTCGGCGGGCTGTAAGCCCTTTGCTGTCAGGCGCTTAGCGCCGACCCCCCCCTGCCCCCCATGGGGCCCCATACTGGAGTCCCGCTTCGAAAGGGGTCTTATCTGCCTGTTGAAGGTCTTGGGTCCTGTCTGGGTACTGATGTTTTTCCTGAGGCGAAAAGTCAAATGGGTTCAAGCCTGTCACTAAAAGCAACTTCCTATCTTCTCAATGCAAGGGAAGGTGCTCCAAACTTCCATCTCCGTGCCGGCCGTCCCTAGGGTCTGGGTTTTCGTTTTAGATTGCAACTCTCACGTGCGTGTAGAGTTCCGTAAGTGGTTGCCGTGTAGGGAGAAGAAAAAGTTGGATTCATCTGGGGCGGGGGAGTTTGCGCATCTTTCTGCGCATTCGTTTTGGTCGTGCTTTCTTGTTTGGGGACCTGTCTGGGTTGAGGGCACGGCCGATGGCATCTTTGGGTCCGATGAAGCCTTTGAGGGGTTCGGGGGCAGAGCCTTGAGGCATGGGAGGTTTGTGGATGTTGCTCTTCCAGGTCATGAGTCTCCTCGTTTGAGTGCTGGGAGGCTTTTGAGGACGACACGTATCTCGTCGAGTCTAGGGGACTGGAAGACGACTCGTCTTTCTCCGAAGCGTTCTCTGAGGGAGAAGAGGTCGTTGCTGTACAGGAGCGAGTACCCGAGAGCTTTAGCTCTCCCATGGTCGTCTAGGCGCTTACTCTTCTTTCGTCGTCTCCTCACGAGAGCAGCACAATCTCTTCCTCTGTCCAAGTCATGTGGTTCATCATGAACTTCCAGGCGACCTCAGGGCTTTGAGGCGAGTCATCGACAAAGCGAGTGAACTCATCGTAAGCGCTCTCCTCTTCAAGCTTGAGCTTGGGAGAAAGACCTAGTTTTAGACCTGAGAGGGCAAGCCCAAGGAAGGCACTCTTGAACAGAGAACGTCTAGTCAGCATCGAACAGCACGATGTCGGGGGCGTGAAAAACGTAGTACTCCATCTGACGCATCATGTCGGCCCACAGCTCTTGCTCTTTCTCTCGTTTAAGCCTCAGGTACAGCGCCAGACGTGAGTCCGGTAGAACAGGCAGTGAGGGCAGACCTACAACAGGAACAAGAGGAGCTGCAAGTAGGGCCTTGAAAAAACTACGTCTAGAAAGGTTCACTTCAGAAGCCTTTCAAGCACGTAGGTGTTCTTCACGGCCTCGTTGATGATGATGTCAGGGGTGGCGAAATACGCAGGCCTGGTCTCGTTCACAAAGTCACTGAAGGCAGAGAGGACGCTTTGTGCTTTGGGTGCTTCAGGCAGAGGGGAGAGACCTAGACGTAGGCCTGAAAGGGCTATGCCTAAAAAGGCTGACTTGAAGAAAGAACGTCTTGTGAGACTCATTCCCTGGCTTCGACAAGTGCTACACGAAGGGCAATGGAGCTGTCGCTGAATTCGAGTGGCTCACGCCATCTGATTCCGTACTGAGCGATTCCGTACTTCACCCACGGCAAGGCTTCAACAGCACGTACAAGCCTATCGAGCTTCTTCTCAGCCTGGCCTAGCTCTCGCCATAGGCGATTGTTTTCGTCCTGTGTTGCCTTCAAGCCTCCTTGCACCTGCTTCTTAGAACGCTCAGCTTCATCTAGCTTGTCTCGAAGCTCTTTGCGTTCGATGTCAGCCTGACAGTAAAGCTCCCAATCCCTCTCCGAGCTACGCCGCTCCCTTTCTCCCCTCAAAGCCTTCTTCGCGTTAGCGAGGTCCCGCTTCGTGTTGGCAAGCTCAGCTTCTGTCTTGCACTCACGCACAGACAGGAAAGACGTGTGCTTCTCCTTGGCCTCAGCAACAGCCTCGTCAATTGCACGAGCGACGGCCACCTTCAGTTCGGGGAAGTTGTTGGGAGGCGCAGCGCACGAACGGTCGTTCTCGGGTTCGTTGCGCTTGAACCAGTAGTCCACTGCCTCTCGTGCTCGCTCAGTAGCGTCTGCACTGGGCTCGGTTGTGACAGGGCCAGGGTCCCAGTCATACGGGTCCCCGACCCTCGACATGTACCAGTACGGCTTGTAACGCTTCGAACGCAGATAGCGCTCCACACGCTCTTCCAACGCAGCAACCCTCTTCGACAAGCTCATTGCTCTTCCTCCTTCTACGGGTTACGTCGAGATGGGGTCGTCAGGCTCTTTGGACCTCTCGACCTTCTCCTTCGCAAAGTCGGTGTAGGAGGCCATCAATTTTTCGCGCCACTCAGCGTTGCAGCTCTCGCACAGGCGAAAGCTTGACCCTGCGACCATGATGTCGGTGAACTCCTCAGGGTAGAGGTACTCTTTGCAGTACCCGCACTTCTCTGTCCCCGGAGGGGGTAGCTTCAAAAGCCCTGCGACCTGAGTCAAAAACTCCTCTACGTCGGACTTCCACCGTATCAGCGTCTCCTCTTCCTTCTTGTTCATGACCGCGACTATACGACCTTTCCTGAGAAAGGACAAGCACTTTGAGGGAAGAGGGGGTATAAAGAGTAAGGCCCGCTGACGAACATCTCGCCCCGGGCCTCTGACCTACGCTGAGAAAGGAGCGTTGGCATGAGCATGGTAGCACGGAGGTCGGCTCACTTCTCCCTCTATACGAGGTTTGAGGAGGTGATTCTGTGACCTCAAAGCCCAAAAGGGGCAACCCCCCCGCCTTTCAGCTCTATGCGGACGACTTTGTCGCCGGGACCATGAACATGGACCCCGAAGAGGTTGGGGCCTACATCCTCCTCCTTTGCTACCAGTGGACGCATGACGACATGCCCACGGATATGCAGAGGCTGGCGCGTATATCCCGCGTATCCGAGCACGATTTTGCCCACATCTGGGAGAGCACCCTCAAGGAGAAGTTTTTGGGGCCCGGGGGCACCAATCCTCGCCTCCAAAGCCTGAAGGAAGAACGCCTCGCCTACATCGAAAAACAGGCCTCAAATGGACGCCTCGGAGGTAGGCCTAAAAACCCACCGCTTTCTTCTGGGTTAACCCAAACGAAAGCCAAAGCTAACCCAAACGAAAGCTCTCCTGTCTCCTCTCTCCTGTCTCCAGTCTCCAGTAGCCAATCTCCAGAGAAGAAGATTGCGCCTAAACGGCGCGCTCGCTCTCGCGCCAAGCCGCCGAGCGAGCAAGACACCTCGGATAGGAAAGCTGTCTACGCTCATTTCGAGGCCTCTTACTTTGAGGCCTACGGCAAAGACTACTCCCACGCAGGAGCCAAGGACGGAGCACTGCTCAAGCGCATTGTCTCAAAACTGGGAAAGGGCGACCTCGGCGAAATCAGGGAGCGCATCGACAGAGCTTTTGCCGACGACTGGCTCAGGGAAAGAGGCATCGACCTCGGCACCATCTCCTCTGCCTGGGCAAAGCTCGTCGTTCCCAAGAATGAAACAAGCCCCAAAGGGGCCAAGCACAAGTCCAGTATTGACCTCTTCAGAGAAAAGTACGGAGCACAACAATGAACGACGTTCCTGAAAACCTTCCCGGCCCCGAGATGAACATCACCGAGGCACTCACCTACCTCGAAGCCGCTTACCCGGCCTGGAAGGCGATGGCCGACAAGCCCGTCGTCTGGACGGACATCTTGCAAGACGTGTCACCTCTGGCACTCGGGCACGCCGTCAGAGAATACGTTCGTCAAGGACACGAGTTTGCCCCGTCGCCAGGGCAAATCCTAAAACTGGCACAGCCCGCTCCGCCTGCCCCTGACCCTCTCGAAGCCTGGGGTGAGGTCTGTCGCGCCGTCAGAATCGCCAGCAGCGAACCCAAGTGGTCTCACCCTCACATCGCACGTGCCGTGCGCGGCATAGGAGGTTTTTCAATGCTCGAAAGAGAACTGGGCGAGGCAACACGCACAAGCATGCGCGCAAGGTTCGTGGATTGCATGACGCACCTACCCGCGCTCGACAAGGGCGTGGACGAATACCAAAAGGCCATTGAGGCAGCTAACACGCCCGAACTAGGCCTTGCCCTCAAAGACCTCGTCTCAAAGAAGAAACTCGATATCAAAAACGGCAGCGCCCCCTTTTGACGGGTCGTATAGAGTGGTAGGGTCTTGAGTATGAAGAACCTGAAGACGACAGACAGCAAGCGATGTCCTGTGTGCGGGGATGTGTTCTACCGCGACTATTATCGCATCCGCACCGTCCTCGCCGGCATCGCGCTCGGCCAAGCCCTTGCCGGTCTGGGGGTGGGGCTGTGAGCCGCTACCTCTGGCTGTGGCCCGTCGCCATCGCGCTCGCGGCGGTGCCTGCGGTGCCGATTGTGTTCGCGCTGAGTACGGGGCGCAACCTGCCGTGGTGGCTCTGCTTCTTCATCGGCATCCCCGCGGGGGTGTGGTCGATGAGCTACGCGATGCGCAAGAGGTGGCCGCTGTGAAGTGCCCCACCTGCCAGGAACACCCGGCCATGCGGTTCTCGTACATCGAACAGTGGCTTGGGGAGGCAAAGGGGAGTGCGGGCCACTACCACGTACCCGTCCCATGCAATCACCCCAGCCACGCGCTGGCGGCGGCTGTGGTCGATGCGGCGGTGGCGTTCTTCAAGGCGGGCGAGGCGCTCGACCCGCACGGCATGGATGATGCGGAGAACGCTGAGATGCAGGCCATCCGCGCCCTTCTCGCCAGCCTGGACACGGAGAAGGAGGCGCGACGTGTTGAGTGAGAAGCGATTGCGCGCCATGTGGCGGGAAGAGGCCACGTACGGCGACTTCTCGGACGAGCGGTATCGGGCGTGGATCGGCACGGCCATCCGCTTTGCGCGCCTCGTCGCTGCGGCAGAACTGGAACTGGCGGCGCGGGACTCTGCTTCGTGGAACCGCTGGTTCCGACGCGAGGACCTCCGGGCCCGCGCCCGCAAGCTGAAGGAGGCCGCCGAATGACCGACCTGAATGAGCGGGCGCGGGATGCGGCGCGGGCCGCATTACTGCGGACACAGGACTTTCGCCCCTCAGGCGCGGAGATGGTGAGCCACAGGCAGTTCGCTGAGAACGATGTCACTTACGCCCTCGCTGCCTTCGCCCGCGCTGAAGTCGTGCGGGCGCTGGAACGGGCGGCGGAGATAACGTGCCAACACTGTGGTGGACGTTCGGGGTTCTCGGTGAAACCGAAGATGCTTGACCACTTTCCAAACCTGATGCACTTGACCACCGGCTACCCGCCGCGTGTATGTACGGCGCACGACATCCGCCGTCTCGCCGCCGAGTACGCCGAGCCGAAGGAGAAGAGCGATGCCGACTGAACACGAGAGATTGCGCGCCTTCGCCGAAGAGATGCTGGGCATCGCGTGGGAGGGCTGCGATGCCGACGGCGGCACGATTCAGGACACCGCCAAGGAACACGGGCTTCTGCGCGTAGTCGAGGGCGGGTACGACCCAGAGAAGCACGGCGAGAATACCCTCCACGATGCTGCACCTGGAGACCCGTGGTACGAGGTGACATGGAACGACGAGGCTTCCCCCAACCCGCCCACCCCCGACTACGCAGCCGCGCTGGAGGCGGTGAAGGAGGCGCGCGATGCCGAGTGACAAGGCGATGGAGCGAGCGCGGGAGCTTGCCTCCGAGTGCTACTGGTACGGCGAGTACGTAGGCGACTACGACTTCACGCTGCCCGACTCGCCAGACGCCT
>Ga0255047_10003006_pt1 | contig 10793 bp, 6 predicted proteins | sample JV7_2_1_MG_FD_183640 | JGI IMG/M metagenome (GOLD analysis project Ga0255047, IMG submission 183640) | Seawater microbial communities from Jervis Inlet, British Columbia, Canada - JV7_2_1 | ecosystem: Environmental > Aquatic > Marine > Inlet | place: Canada: British Columbia | collected 2016-10-06 | reverse complement strand
CTCAAGCTCCAGCAGGTCATCTCTCGCACCGTTCCTGACGGCGTGTATATCGATGCGGATGGATTGAGTGAGGTCGACCTCGGTACGGGCAACGCTTACAGCCCTGAGGATGCTTTGCGCCTGTACTTCCAAACGGGTAGTGTTGTAGGCCGCTCCTACACTCAGGACGGGGAGTACAACCAAGGCAAGGTTCCTATCCAAGAGCTCAATAGCAACAGCGGTGCGGCTAAGACGCAGATGCTGATTGGGAATATGAATCACTACTTACAGATGATTCGTGACGTAACGGGGCTCAACGAGGCTCGCGACGGAAGTACTCCCGACCCTCATGCCTTGGTGGGGTTGCAGAAGCTGGCTGCCGCCAACAGCAATACAGCTACCCGCCACATCTTGGACGGGAGCCTGTATATGTTCCGTTCTCTGGCGGAGGCTTTGACATACCGCATCAGTGACATCCTTGAGTACGCTGACTTCAAGGACGAGTTTGTGAATCAGATTGGTAAGTACAACGTGAGTATCCTTCGGGAGATTAGCGACCTGTATATCTACGACTTCGGGGTCTTCATCGAGGTCAGTCCTGACGAGGAGCAGCGGGCACAGCTTGAGGCCAATATCCAAATGGCTTTGAGTAAGGGTGGTATCGACCTCGAGGACGCTATTGATATCCGCGAGATTAAAAACATCAAGCTTGCCAACCAGCTCTTGAAGATTAAGCGTGTAGCTAAGCAGGAGGAGGAGCGTCAGTTCCAGCTCCAGCAGCAGCAGATGCAGGCGCAGAACAATATGCAGTCACAGCAGATGGCTGCGCAGACGGCCATGCAGAAGATTCAGGCGGAGACGCAGAGCAAGATGCAGGTCAAGCAGGCGGAGGTTGCTTTCGAGATTGAGAAGATGCAAGCTGAGGCTCAGGCCAAGGCGCAGCTCATGGACCTTGAGTTCCGTTACAACCAGCAGCTCCATGGTATGCAGGAGCAGCAGTTGCAGGTACGTGAGGACAAGCGCGAGGATGCTAAGTCCAAGCGTATCAGTCAACAAAATACTGAGCAGAGTAAGCTTATTGACCAGCGGAAGAATAACTTGCCGCCGATGAGTTTCGAGTCGAATGAGGACAGCCTCGATGGTTTCGACTTGGCAGAATTTAGTCCACGATAAACTATATATAAATGGAAATTAAAGTACGTGACCTCGGTGAGGTCGAAGCAAAATCTACGCAGCAGATTGAACAGGAGCTGCTCGATAAGCATGAGGCGCAGGTAAGCGGTGAGACCGCACCTGAGCCTGAGCCTGAGGCGCCAACGATTTCTGAAGATGACGTCCGGTCGTTTTTGAGCAACCGCTATGGCAGAGAGATTGAGTCCTTGGACGATTTGGCTGAGGTGCGTGAGACGACACCTGACTTACCTGAGGACGTAGCTGCGTATTACAAGTACAAGCAGGAGACCGGTCGCGGTCTACAGGATTTTATGAAAGTCAACCAGAACCTCGACGAAGTTGACGGTGATGGATTGCTAAAAGAATACCTCCTACAAACTGAAGACGGCCTCGATGCAGAGGACGTAGAGATGATGATGGAGGACTATAAATTTGATGAAGACCTCGACGATGAGGCCGACATTAAAAAGGCTAAATTAGCCAAGAAGAAAGCTGTTGCTAAAGCACGGAAGTACTTCGAAGAAGAGAAGGAGAAATACCAAGCACCTCTTGAGTCAAGGGGCGTAGGTTCTCTGGAGAATTCCGAGGAGTACCAAGAGTACAAGCAATATGTTGAGCAGGCGAAGACGTACCAAGAGGAGCAGAAGCGCAGGAAGGAGTGGTTTGACGAAAAGACTGGTGAGGTGTTCAGTGAACAGTTCAAGGGCTTTGAGTTCAACCTCAACGACAAATCCTATGTGTATTCTCCCGGTGACCGTGGTGAATTGAAGAAGTTGCAGCAAACCCCTGAGGCTTGGTTAAACAAGTATCTGGATGAGCAAGGCTTAGTCAAGGACGCTAAGGGATACCACAAGTCTTTGGCTGTCGCGATGAACCCCGAGAAGTTTGCTGAGTTCTTTTACGAGCAAGGCAAGGCGGCTGCGGTGGATGACGTGATGCGCAAGACAAAAAACATCAACATGTCCGAGCGTCCCGTTCCCCAAGCTGTTTCTAAGGGGGAATTCAAAGTTCGTGCCGTCGCACCCAGTTCGGGTCGGGGGCTCAAAATTCGTAGTTCAAGAAACAAATCATAAGAAAACATGGCAGGTTCAGTAAATGCAACCCCCGGATTCAATTTGCAACCCAGCGCAGAGCGGGTTCCAGTTGCAACCAACTATATCACCAACTTCGACTTCCTCAACCAGTATCTCCCTGATACTTACGAGAAGGAGTTCGAGCGTTATGGCAACCGCACCGTTGCGGGATTCATGCGTATGGTTGGAGCAGAGATGCCCACCAACTCAGACCTCATCAAGTGGGCTGAGCAAGGTCGTCTCCACACCAAGTACACCAAATGCGTCCCTACGGCTGCTGGTACTACTAATTCAGATTTTGTGGTCGGTGACGCCCTCGTCCCCGCTGGTACAGTAACCACTGGTGGCACAGGAGGCATCGCCATCCGCGTTGGTCAGACTGTATTCATTACGGCTAATACCGGTACTGGTTCTAACAAGGCTGTTGTAACGGCTGTTAACTATGGAACCTCTACTTTCACTGTAGCTTATTATGAAGCTGCTGGTCAAGCTATGGCTGACGGTGTTGAATGCACCGTTATGGTTTACGGCTCTGAGTTCAAGAAGGGTACCAACGGAATGCTTGAGTCTCTCGAGGCTGACGACTTCATCTTCGAGAACAAGCCAATCATCCTCAAGGACAAGTATGCAGTCAACGGTTCTGACATGGCTCAGATTGGATGGGTTGAGGTGACCACCGAGAACGGAGCTTCCGGATACTTGTGGTACATGAAGTCCGAGCACGAGACACGTCTTCGCTTTGACGACTACCTCGAGACAGCTATGATTGAGGCTGTTCCTGCTGAGCAGGGCTCAGGTGCCGATGGTGTATTGGGCAATGGAGCCGCTACAGGCGCTACAGGCGCTGGTTCCGAAGGCGTTTTCTACGCTGTTCAGAATCGTGGCAACCTCTGGTCTGGCGGTATCCCAACTGCTTTGGCTGACTTCGATGCAATCATCTCTCGCTTGGATAAGCAGGGTTCGATTGAGGAGAACGTCATCTTCGTTGACCGGGACTTCAGCTTCGCTATCGACGACATGTTGGCTGCTCAAAACAGCTACGGTGCCGGCGGTACTAGCTACGGTCTCTTCGACAACGACGAGCAGATGGCTCTCAACCTTGGCTTCACGGGCTTCCGCCGTGGTTACGACTTCTACAAGTCTGACTGGAAGTACCTGAACGACCCAACTATGCGTGGTGACCTCACCAACGGTGGCATCAACGGCTTGTTGGTTCCTGCTGGAAGCACTACGGTCTACGACCAAGTGTTGGGTAAGAACGCCAAGCGTCCGTTCCTCCACGTCCGCTACCGCGCCTCTGAGACTGAGGACCGCCGGTATAAGACTTGGATTACAGGTTCCGCAGGAGGCGCCGCTACCAGCGACCTCGACGCGATGGAAGTCAACTACCTCTCTGAGCGTGCTGTGTGCGTCTTGGGAGCGAACAACTTCTTCCTGTTCACCGACTGATTCTAACCGGGTATTGGGGGCGCAATGGGCGCCCCCACTATCCACCCTCTTCAAATAAAATAGAAATGAATACCGATAAAACCTTCCGTCTCACACGAAACGCCGCTCCCCTTTGTTTTATGATTCCCGGTCGTGGAAGCCAGCGAAAGCCGCTTCTGTATTGGGACGATGAGCGAAACGAGAACCGTGTTCTTCGCTACGCACGCAACCAAAAGAGCCCCTTCGAGGACGAGCAAGACGGCAACGCTATTGTCGAGCCCGTCATTTTTGAAGACGGATTCCTCCACGTCCCTAAGACCAACCCTGTCTTGCAGGAGTTCCTCCATTACCACCCCATGAACGGGAGTAAGTACGAGGAGGTCAATGAGGAGCGCGATGCTGGCGCTGAGGTGGAGAAGATTAACCTCGAGGTAGACGCTTTGGTCGAGTGCAAGAACATGAGTATCGAAGCCCTTGAGCACGTCTCTCGCATCTTGTTGGGTGTCGACCCCTCTCGCCTTACCACCTCGGAGTTGCGCCGCGATATGCTCATCTATGTGCGCCGCGACCCAGAGACATTCCTTCGTGTGGTCAACGACCCAGACTTGAAGTTGCAGTCTAAGATTCAAAGGTTCTTTGACGACAGCTTGCTTTCTTTCCGCCGCAACAAGACGGAGATTTGGTTCAACGGTCCCGCCAACAAGCGCAAGCTCCTGACTATTCCTTTCGGTGAGGACCCTGTGGCTTTGGCTACATCCTATCTCCTTAGCGACGAGGGCCTTGACACCCTCCGCGCCCTCGATACGTTGCTTGAGGAATGACTACCTTCGGGGTAGATTTTTAAACCATGCAGAAATATCTCTCTATCCCCGTCACCGCTACTGGTGAAACCAGTCAGCTAGTCGCCGTTAAGGGCATCATGATTATTACTCAGGCCGATGCTACTACGGTGAGTATTACTTATGACGCTGCTGGCGATAGTGTAATTAACCTTACTCATACGGCTATGCCTGCTAACGACGTTAGCGTTAGGGACCGTATTCAGGATTCAGTAGTTAGCGTGTTGGCCACTGCTTGGCAGCACCCTAGTTTAGACGTAACCCTTTCGGGATTGGTCTCTGATGCCGGTGGACTGGTTTCCATCACGGGTATTGCCCTCGCATAAGCGCATCACTTATTGCCAGAGAAAGCCACCTTCGGGTGGCTTTTTCGTTTGGCGCTATCTTAGGGCAATGATTGATTCAGTCCGTCAAACCGTACTCTCGGTACTCAACAAGAACAACTACGGTTACGTTTCTCCATCCGACTTCAATCTCTTTGCCAAGCAGGCACAGCTAGAGATTTTCGAGAACTATTTCACTGGTCTCAACCAAGCCATCAACGCCGAGAACGCGCGTATGTCTGGCACGGACTACGCCAATATGACCAAGGGCATCAACGAGGACATCGACATCTTCTCGGTGTCTAAGCCTTTGGACTTCAACTCTGCCAACCAGTTCTTTACCCCGAGCACCACCACCACCGGTGACGACTACTACCTGCTCAACAAGGTGTTGGTCTTAAATGCTGAGGCCGAGCCTGTTACGCACAGCCGCATCACTATGCTGGCCAACTCTAACCTGACGGCTCCGTCGGCGCAGTACCCTGCCTATACCATCGACAACCCCGCTGCCGGTCAGGTCGTGACGCTATATCCCGCTGGTACTGCGTACGCTCAAGGCGATGTTGTAGCTCAATACGTGCGGTATCCCTTCGACCCGAAGTGGACATACATTGAGCTCGCTAACGGAGAGCCTGTATTCAACCAGTCTTCTGACTACCAAGACTTCGAGCTTCCTATTGACGATGAGCCCCGCTTGGTTTACCGCATCTTACAGATGGCTGGCATGAGCATCCGGGAGGGCGACGTCTATCAGTACGCTAACGCAGAAGAGAAAGAGCAGTAATGGCATATATCACAGACTACCAGTACTACGAGAACGGTCATTTTGAGAATCCTTCTCAAGGACCTGAAGACGCAAACTGGGGCAGCTACCAATACGTTTCGTTGCAGGACATCGTCAACAACTTCCTGTTGATGTACAACGGCAACCACTCCCTTGTCAATAACGAGGAGCGGTACAAGATTCTGTTCCATGCCAAGCGTGCCATTCAAGAGTTGAACTACGACTCTTTGAAAGAGATTAAGGTCCTTGAGCTTAGCGTCTGTGACAGCCTACGCTTTGTCCTCCCTCCCGACTATGTCAACTGGGTTCGCATTTCTCTATATAAGGACGGAATGCTTCGACCGTTAACGGAGAATATCCAGACGAATTGGAGTACGGCGTATTTGCAAGACAACAACTGCCGCATCCTTTTCGATGAGTCCGGAGCTATCCTTCGTCCCCAAGATTCTACCATCGATTACGAGAGGATTACGGGCACCAAACAGAGCATATATCTCAACAGGAACAACCAGTTCGATGGGCAGCTTGGGTACTGCTGTGAAGGGGCTTGGTATTTCGACTACAATATCGGAGCCCGATACGGCCTGAATACGGAGACGGCTAACGCCAACCCTACGTTCAGTATCAATAAGAAGGCTGGTGTCATCAACTTCAGCAGTCAGATGGCTGACGAGCTATGTATCATCGAATACGTTAGCGACGGTATGGAGGGTGGTAACAACGCTGAGATTAGCGTGAACAAGCTCTTCGAGGAGTATGTGTATGCATATATCCAGTACGCTATCCTCGATGCCAAGCTGGGTGTGCAGGAGTATATCGTGAGTCGGGCGAGAAAGAAAAAGAACGCGCTCCTGCGCAACGCGAAGATTCGCATTAGCAACATCCATCCGGGTCGGTTGCTGATGAATATGCGTGGTCGCGATAAGTGGATTAAGTAATGGCAAACCTCGTACGGAACTTCATCAAGGGGCGTATGAACAAGAGCGTCGACGAGCGCCTTGTCCCCCAAGGAGAGTATATCGACGCGCAGAATATCCGCATGGGGTCCACTGAGGACTCTGAGATAGGAGCGGTAGAAAACACTAAGGGAAATACGCAGCTTACGACGTTGGTATACCCACCTACTGGAGACCCTTTAAGTGCTCAAGCCGTTTGTATCGGTGCGTATGCCGATGGGGCTAACGAGACCATGTACTGGTTTGTCCATGACCCCAGCTTCGCTCTCGTGGGTTTGACCGGAAAGCTCGACCTCATCGTTTCGTACAATACAGTTACTCAGGTCATTACGTACCATGTGGTTAGTATCGATGACGGAACTGGATTCAATACCACTCTGAACTTTGACCAGTTTAACCTGATTACAGGCGTTGATTTGGTTGAGGACTTGCTCTTCTTCACCGACGACAGGAATCCTCCTCGACGTATCAACGTTACCACCAACTACCCCAACCCGATTGCGTCTGTCGACCCCCCGTTACTGGGCGAGGACATCTTGGTTATCAAGGCTCCACCGGAAAACTCTCCGGGCATCACAGCCTTCGATTCTGGTGACGAGCAGAACACCTACATGGAGGACCGCATCCTAAGCTTCGCTTATAGGTATCGGTATGCCAACGGTGAGTACTCCGCTACCTCTCAGTTTTCTGCACCTTCTTTCGTCGCTAAGCCATTCCTCTTTACGCCCGAGTCGTTTACCAATGAGGGTATGGAGAATGCCACTAATGCTTGTACAATCACGTACAACAGTGGCAACGAGCTAGTAGTGGGTATTGACCTACTATTCAAGGAGATGGATGACAACATCATCCGCGTTATTGAAAAGCTAAGCAAAGATGACGACGGTCTTGCTGACAATACAGATTACGAGTACGTCTTCGACAACAATAAAATCTACACCATCCTTCCTGAGAGTGAGATTCTGAGGTTGTATGACAACGTTCCTTTGCTGTCCAAGGCCCAGACTATGATGGGCAACAGGCTCGTCTACGGCAACTACACCGAGGGGTACGACCTGCTTGACCAGTACGGCGTTCCTATCCGTCTTGACTACTTCATTAGTCAGATTAAGGAGCAAGCAGGAACAGCTAGTATCACTTCGGAAGTTTTCGGACACTTCTATAACATTGGCCCTACTGGATTCAATTCTTCTAGTCAGGTTCTGTTTACATTCGACAACGTCGACTTTACTGTTGGTGATAGCATCCAGATTGTAGTAAGCGCAAGTCACGGAGCTTGGACGGTGTCAGGGGGAGGTACTGCACCCACTTCTACTACTCCGCAAAGCACGATAACTTTTATATATACACTCACTGATAATTTCTCTACGGTAACAGAGATGGTCAGTAGTGCTAGTTTTTTGGACGCTATTGGTACAGCAGCTAATATCGAGACAACACCTGCAAACTTTGGTGTTGCCAACCAAAGCATCTTTACCAATGCGTGGAACTCCATATTCCCGCTTACTCAGACAGGAGGGATACCAGACCCGCAGAACTTAACAGGGACGGGTATTAACAATGTTGCCGAACCAATTACTGTGTCGGCGTCTACCGATAATTCGTTTACACTTAGGTTCCCCCTACCACTTTATAACGGGGGTGCAGTAGATAGCGCGGAAGCTATGACCGTCACTTCTGCGGTGGGTCAATACTTCAGTTTGGTCTCACAGCGCAGCCTGCATAGCAACCGCACCTATCAGGTTGGTATCGTCTATATGGATGAGTACAACCGTGCTACTACTGTTCTCACTAGCGAGAGCAATACGGTACATATCCCGTGCAGCGACTCTATATTCCGAAATAATATTCGTGTAGAAATCCCCGTGTGGGAGCGCCCTCCGTTCTGGGCGGACCGATACAAGTTTGTTATCAAACCCGACCGGGAAAACTACGAGACTATATACACCAACCTGTACGAAAACTTTGGCGGGTACACCTACTTTCTTCTTGAGGGTGAGCAGGCAGCCAAGGTGGAGAAGGGAGATAGGTATGTTGTCAAAGCCGATTGCGGTGGAGCCGCGTCAACCTGTCTCTATGCTACGGTATTGGAGAAGGAGTCCTATGCCGTGGGCAGCCTCGATGAGCCCAATATACCTGCCGTTCCCGGCACGTATATGAAAATCAAGGCCGACGGTATCGACTTATCGTGCGGGGAAAACAACACTGATACTGGGTGGCGAACCGCTACTACGGAGACTCCCTTCCCGTCTCCTAGCCTTCCCTATCCTACGGTTGTAATGGGTGGCACTACAGACTCGTCTACAAACAACGAGTTCTTGGAGGCTATCCCTGCTGGCAGTAGGGTTACCATCGACCTTGAGTATGAGCGCAAGGGTACGGGCGACGGAGACAACTCTTGCGAGTCTCGGTACTTGAGCTTTGCCCAAACTTTTGTTGTAGACGAGGACTACGGAAATGTGGTTGAGTGGTTCTACGGTCAAGACGGAGTAGAGGAGGCGCTAAACAATACCGAAGGCACGGCGGGAGACCCTTTAGCTTGCGTTCCTACATTGCGCGTATACCCCGAGACCACTTCTCAAAACGACAACTACGGTATGGGAGATGATGTGCTTTGTGAGAACAAGGTGTGTTTTTTCCTCGTCAATAACGATTGCCGATTTGTCACCACAGGCACGAGCCCGTGTAGCGGTTTTACTGGACTCGACGTCAGTAACAACAGAAGGTCTCTTGCCAAGGCTCGCATCCGCATACTCCGTTCTAACGACGTCATTGTTTTTGAGACGCAGCCACAGGAGGCGCTGCCCGATTTATGGTATGAGTCGAGCGTATCGTATGATATCGTGGGTGACTTCCACCAAGGCAACCTCAGAAACCAAACGGCGTCACAGTCGGCGCTCATCGACACGGCGTTCTTCAACTGCATCACGTATGGCAATGGCGTAGAGAGCTATAAGATTCGTGACTCTATCGTAGGTAAGCCCATTACCATGGGCAACCGTGTTACGACGGTCAGTGCTCAGGACTACAGGCGGGTGCGACGCTTCGCTGACCTGACTTACAGCGGCGTATACAACGATGAGACCAACATCAACAAGCTCAATGAGTTCAACCTTGGCTTGCTCAACTTCAAGCCGCTAGAGGATAGCTATGGCCCTGTAGAGAAGCTGTTCGGAAGGCGTACCGATATCCTCACGTTGCAGGAGGATAAGATTAGCTACGTCTTGGCAGAAAAGAATCTGCTTACCGACGCTACTGGCGCCAGCGTGGTTACGTCTGTGCCTCAGGTACTGGGCACACAGGTGGCTCGCGTAGAAGACTTCGGTATCAGCAACAACCCCGAGAGCTTTGCTGAGTGGGGACCGCATAAGTTCTTTACCGATGCCAAGCGTGGCTCTGTCATCCACCTCTATGGCGATGGGCAGAACGAGCAGCTCACTGTCATCAGCGAGAACGGTATGCGGAGCTGGTTCCGCGATGAGTTCATTGCCAACTTCAATACTCAGAAGCTTGGAGGTTACGACCCCTACATGAACGAGTACGTGTTAGCAAGTAACGAGACTCCACTACCCGGAGAGGACGTGCGTCTAGAGTGTGGCATTACACAGACGTTCCAGCTCACGGCTTTGGGAGAGTCTTACTCTGTCAATGTGGGCGATTTGGTGGGTAGCGTTTCAGTGACGTATACCGTTGTTGAGGCGGAGCCAGTAGACCAAGCGCAAATCAACGCGCTGTATAACGGGGTTACTACCAACTCTGGCCTTATTGGAGCGGGAGACTCGGGCTCGTTCCTTGTCGACAAAAACAACATCGTAGAAGACACCGTTGTCATCAACATCAACTACTCTGGGGTGGGACGATTCGTGCTTCAGGTCACCGTTGAGTGCCCCGATGCGGACATTATTACCATCAGGCTGATTACGGTAACCAATCAAGTCGATGCCGGCAAGACCGTCCATAACAACTACCGCTGGCAGGTAGCCAATTACGCTTCTCCACTTCATACTCAGCAGGTCAAGTTCCTCAGCGGAACCTATATCCCATTGGTGTCTCAGTACCAAGAGATTACCGGGTATCAAGGTGGCGGCGTAATACCTACTGACAACGCTGATGTGACGATGATTTCGCATCGCACCCAGATTGACAATTACATCCTAAAGCCTACCGATAGGTTCTACTATCTGCGCTCAGCTACCGACTATGCCAATACGCCGGGAGATATCGCTACGCTTTTGAAT
>Ga0255047_10003001_pt1 | contig 10802 bp, 14 predicted proteins | sample JV7_2_1_MG_FD_183640 | JGI IMG/M metagenome (GOLD analysis project Ga0255047, IMG submission 183640) | Seawater microbial communities from Jervis Inlet, British Columbia, Canada - JV7_2_1 | ecosystem: Environmental > Aquatic > Marine > Inlet | place: Canada: British Columbia | collected 2016-10-06 | reverse complement strand
ACACTAAAATAAATTGTTGATGCTTTTGGAGTCAATGAAGGAGTTGCCCATTTATATTTCTTAGCAGATTTTAACCAATTAACACCCTTTGAACCATCTAAATCATCAATTAAAGTCCAATCTTTCTCTTGAGCAGTAACCTCTCTTTCTAAATATACATGAGTCTTAAGGTTTGATCCTCTTAATAATTGTAATATCTCCTCAGTTCTTGCTGGGGTTGATGCATCTCTCATTTTAGCATTCTATATAATCCAAACTTGTAACAGTAAAAGAAATATAATAAATGTTCCTATTATCAAAAGTTCTTTTAAGGTTTGAAAACTCAACTGGAATGGGAGTAATGACATTTGGAAACATTGAATGAGTATCAGTAGGAGTGTAAAAATAAAACTCAGCTCCATTAGTAAGTAAGGTGTAAATTGATTCACTTATTGCCCCCGTGACTCTTGCATCAACTTGAAATGATAATCTTGATCCCGCAATTTGTTGCTTGATTGATCCACTTGCTGAAAGTTTAGAACTTTTTTCAATTGTTCTATTTGGTATCTCATTTGCATAACCAATATTTACATCTGTTGTTCCATCTGAAATTAATGCATCAATAGCCATTTATTATCCTTGAGAAAATGCCTCAGCACCTTCAGTTCTCATTAATTCATTTCTTGCACTTTCTAAATCTTGAACCCCATGAAAATGAAACTCATTTCCACCACCAGCACCAGCACCAGCATCATCAAGAGGAGTTATATCAATTTTCTCTCGACCACTTGCATTATCACCAGCAAGGAATAATTGAGGGCCTGATGTTTCTAATGTTCCACCTTGAGCAAATGCTGGAATAGGAGTTGCAGCAACAGCGGCAAGATTCAATCCAGCAATACCAGCGGCAACACCAGCGGCAGCCGATTTAACAACTGGACCAGCTGGAGTAAAAGCAAATGCTGATGATATTGCTTTCCCTAAATCAAGGGTTGCGCTAAATACACTAAAAACCTTATCAGCCATTGCTTGTTTCTTTTTAATAGCTTTCTCTTTTGCAGCGGCCGCCTCTTTTATTTTTGTTTCCTCTTCACTTGCTCTCTTTGCTAAAACAACTTTGTCGAGTTCTCTTTGAGCATTATGAAGCTCTCTCTCATCACCACTTGCAAGAGCCTCATCTCTCACCAACTCAAGAGCCGCTATTTCTTCAGCTTGCTCCTCAGCTGCTATTGCTCTCAATGCTTTATTAGATTCTAAGTTCTCAATTGATGCATCCATCTCCCTTTTTAAATCAGCAATTGCATTGTCAGATGATGCTCTTGATAAATTATTAATAGTTGCGAACATTGCTTGAGTTGCATCAACAATTGCAAGAGCAGTTTCTCTTTTACTTTCTAATAACAACATATCCCCATCAATGGCAATTTGTTTCATTTCCTCAGCATGAGCTTTTGCATCAGTCTCCTCTTTCTCAATCCTTGCTTTCTCAATGCTCGCAGTTTCTTTTGTGAACTCAATAGCAGCACTCACCTTATCACTCTCGGCAACTTGAGCAAGAGTTGCAGTTTCTTTGTTGAATGCTCTTAAATCTTCAATTCTTTTTTTCTCAACATCACTTATTTTTGTGACAGTCTCTTTTTTAACCTCAACTTTTTTGGTTTCAGTTTTCTTTATTTCCTCAACAGCTTTTTTCTCCTCACCCTTAAGTAGTTTAATTGCTTTTTTTCCACTCTCAACCAATCCTTTTGTTTGATCTAGTATTGATTTACCAGTATCGAGAGTTGCAAGTTTTGTTGAGACAGCTGCTTTCCCAACCTCTTTTAATGCTTTCTTAAACTCACCATCTTTTAAAAGTTTTCCAGCTTTTGCAAGGCTTGAGAAAGTAATAACCAAAGCTCTTGCCATTACCTCAAGAGGAGCAACGCCAGCTCTCATTGTTAACATCATTGATTTAAAAGGAATAATTAAACCTAATATAATAGCAGCTTTTACTATGTCAATTCTTTTAACTAATACATTAAGAGCATCAACAACAACTCCAACAGCTGGAGCAAGTTCATCACCCAATGCAGCCATTAACAATCCAACATTACCTTCAAGAGTTGACATTCTCCCAGCTAATGTTTTAGATTGCTTATCCATCATATTAAAGAATAGACCACCCTCAGAAGTTGCATCCTTAAATGATTCTTTGACCATATCAAAAGATATTAGGCCTTTTGCCATATCTTTTCTCAACTCAACCATTGATTTGCCAGTTTTCTTTGCAATGCTCGCTAATGGGTCAAATCCACCATCAATTAATTGCCCAAGTTCAGCCCCCATTAAACGGCCATTTCCCTTAATTTTGCCGAAAATTATTGACATCTCTTTTAAATCTTTGCCAGTTCCAGCACTCACATCACCCAACAATTTAAGAGTTGGAGCTATATCATCAGCCTCAACACCAAATGCGAGTAAACTTTTTGCAGCTCCATTTATTTGAGAAATTGTGAAGGGAGTCACTACACTGAAATCTTGCAGCTCCTTCATTATTTTTCCACCAGCCTCAACCGATCCCAAAAATGTATTGAAACTAATTCTAGTGGTTTCCATCTCAGCACTAGCCATGACCATTGCTTTCCCTAGATTGACTATACCACCAACAACAACACCGCCTATAATAGCACCAGCGGCAGCCCATCCAGCTTTTATTTTTCCAAATGAGGATGTTGATTGTTTTTGACTTGTGAGAGTTGCCTTATCGAACTTTTTTAAGTTCTTAATAGCTTGAGCAACTTTTGCCTCAATTAAATACTCTATTCCGTCTTTAGCTGTTGCCATTATTGTTTTTGTTTCCTTTGGATTTCATTTTCTCTGAGTATCCTGTCGTTTCTCTCGGCACTGAGTTCCAAAACTTCCCGAAGCGAGATTTTATTGAAATCCTCTCCCCTGTATCAAAGTTTACTGAGTTCCAAGAACAATGCTCTCCAACCGTCTGACGCAGTGTCGCTTGACCCGCCAGTAAAAGTGCTTTTTTTTTAACAAGTTTCCAATAATCAGAAACTTGCTCACATACATCAAGAGTCCATAAGACATCAGATTCAGCTTTCTTATATAATGCTTTTTTAAATCGTTTTTTCTTTTTTACTAATTGATAAGATAATTCATAAATCAATTCAATGATTCTCTCATAAGTTTGTTTGTATAATAGATTAGCTCTCATCTCATCAATTTTATTTTGAGGCTCATACTCAACATACTTAATTAATAAGTTATGATACTCAGCTATTTTTTTTAAATATCTAAGATTTTTATGAATAGGTATTTGAGCAATACTAATTGTAAACTTATCTAATTTAAAATTAATTGTTTTATTAGTCCAACTCTCAATAAAATGTCGAGGAGGATTTTGATCTATTCCATCCCTATCAATATAAATCAATTGAGGATCTTTAATACTTTTTTTTAATTCTCGTATTCTTGAGAAATGAAAAATAACAGCTAGAGCCATTACAGCCCCAGCAATTATTTCTAACATTAATCAGCCCTTATTACTTGAATCATATCATCAGTATCAGGATAAAATCCATCAGATAATACATCAAACTTAAAACCAGCCATTTTATGACCTGACTCGGCACTTCCTAATAAAGAACCTTGCACAGATATTTGGCATTTTCTAAGTATGATTTGATATTGTCTTGATGTTCTATCCTCACCTAGTAAAGTGATTCTATAAAATCTATCAAGATCAGGATCAGATCCAACACCTTTACTCCATTGACTAGTTTGAGAACCATAATTACTTGATCCCATAATAGTATCAAATACGTCCTCATTCATAATATCAACAGATCCACCAACCAACTCTCCAACTCTTGCTTTAAGATCTTGAAATAATCGTTTCTGTGGTATTGAATAATTGTATTGCATGAGCTCATCAGTAACATTCAATTCTAATCCCTCAGTCAGTCCAAAAAATGGGCCAACAGTGAATTGATTAGATGGTGTTAAAAAATAAACATCATAAACGGTTGATATTGTTAGTGATGCAGTTGTTGATCCATCAGAGTCCAACAATAAAGTTGCCTCATCAAATGTGACAGTTGTTGCATCATTGTCATCAATTTTACATTGAGCAACAACATCATTGTCATCAACTAAAACCAAGTTTTTTGCACTTGTTGAAATTAAATCATCTACTGTGAAAGTAGTTGATCCAACGACAGTGAGCACATGAGCATTTACAGTTGTTGCAGTTAAAGTTGCAGTTCCTATAAACTCATAAAATTGTATATGCATATCAGGTGATTTTGCAATAACGTCTTTGTTGACATTTACATCTCCAATCCCTGTATAATATGTTTTTGCAGCCATATATTTCTCCTTTTAATTTTGTATTATTGTTTTTAATAAATATGGGAATGATAGTTTAATATTATTCTCATCAGTTTCAGGCTCAATCTCAGCTTTTGTAATTTGAGAATCTCCCTCACCTTCAGAGCCCATCATTGAACCACTTGCCTTATCAAAATCATTTATTGTTTTTAATGTATTAAATAAAATAGTCAAAGCCTGTTGAGTATTCTTAAGGTCAACAATCAAAGTAACTTTTATAATTATATCAGCATTCATAAAAGTAGACTTAAACATATCTAATTTCATAGCCTCCTCAAGTGTTATATCCCATAATGGAACGGCATTTGCGCCATTATCATTATATTGAATATAAGCTGGAATCCCTGATATTTTTTCTAGGTATTCCCTGAAGTTGAAAATTACGTTTTGATTATCTGTTGCCATTATCGGTTAATTCTTATTGTTGATCCATTCGGTTTTTCAGTATTCTCTTGATCAGATAAATTACCATCACCACTTGAATCATAAGGCTCATTTAATTTCTCAAACTCTCTTTTATAAAGATCAGAGAAATCAGTTTTCCACACACTCCATTTATCATCAACAACCTCAACATTTCCTCTGCAAATAGTCATCAAAGCATAATAGATTGTCATATTTTTAATGACATTAGAATCTATATATCCAGCAGTACATCCTATTTTATTACGAATATCTTGTCTTGCATTGTTGTAAGCATCATCAATTGTCTCATCAAAAGATTGTCTTAATATATAAAACTCACCTGATACGGTTGATGTTATAGATGGAGAAATTGTGATTGTAGAAGTAGACCTAACATAAGAACTTACTCTGAACTCAATAGTATTTGCACTCTGAGTGATCCGTCCTCTTGCTCCAGTCCAATCTCTTGAATCAGCTGAGAGGCTAGTATCAACAATTGTAGTAGTTGATCCAGTTGCAGTTGTCTCACCTTGTTTCTCAAAGAGTCTATCTCTTATAACAGGTATATGAATAAAAAGATCCTTATCAGTTACGATATTAATTAAAGGAGTTTCAACAACATCAAATAAAATATTCTCTCTTGTTGTCACTCCTCCAATAACATAAGTAAGTATGATTTTAAAATTACTTCCAAGAGCATCATTATCAGCCGTTGCAAAAGTAAAAGTCATTGTTCCAACAGCATCAATCGTTAAAGTGCTATTTGTAACAGCCGTTCCAGCATTATCCTTAATAGCATAAGTTCCTGAAGTGGGAATTACTTGACCTGTTGAATCGTATCTTTCAAAAGTAAAAGGAACGTCAATCCCTTTCTGAACTTCTTGATGAATCATATTTTTTTACCTTAGCTTTTTTTATAATTGGTTTAATTTCTTTTTTCGGTTGTTTTGATTTATTTGAGTCTTGTTTCCAAGTCATAAAATCCTCACCTATATATTTTATTCCAGTTATATTTGAATATTCAACCTTTCTCATTTCATTTTGTCCATTTGTTTATTATAGTTATTATTCCTATAATTATCACGGGCACTGTCGAGGATCTTTTTTGCTTGATCCCCTGACAGTTTTCCGCTCTTGTAAGCATCATCAATTTTTTTCTCAGCTTGTTTCCAAGATTGATAAGAATCTATCTGCTCACTCATAATTATATTTGAATGAACTCAACTATTACTTTACATGCTCCAGCGGATGCATCAGCAACAGATTGATTGTATTCACAATAAATTGCAGTTCCATTTGTTGCACTTTCAACAACACCAGTGTTTAATTGAGTGATTGATGCTGGGCCAGTTGATGAGACATCAATTGCCGTTGCATAACGGTTATCATCACCACTTGTGCCAATAATAACCAAATCAGTTCCACTTGAATTAAATGCAACAGAAGTTAAAACCTTAAGAGCACTTATCACACCATTTGCAGGTAGAGTCCCCATTAAAGTTGCAGTTCCATCATCACCAAAAACAAGATCCTGTTCTATAAATTGTATATTTCCAATTGCCATTTTATACTCCTTAAGTAGTTTGCAATCTGTAAATTGCTACATCATTTGCATTAGCATAAGTTCCAAGCGTCCAACTAGATGCAGTTAATAGCTCAGTATCAGTAACATTTTCTTTGCCGCTTACTGTCCATTTCATAGCATCAACACCCAAGCCATAGCTCACATCAAAAAGAGTGATTGTAGCTTTTGCATTTTGTTTTCTTTGAACTTCAATATTAGGAGCTTCAGTTCCTTTAAGCATAAGAGCACCTTGCCCAACTAAAAAAGTTCTGTAATCAGATCCATCAAGAGCAAGTTTATCAGTTACGATTGGAGTAAAACCTAAAATTGTTTCAGGAAGTTCTCCTCTTCGCACCATCTCATCTTGAGCTTTATTCCCAAAAGTGTTTGAAGTTGCAGCAACTAATCCAAGAGCAAGAGCATCAAAATAAACTTTTGAATGCATAACCATTCCACCACCCTTGAGTTGATCTTTCTTATCAAGAGCAAGAGCCATTGTAGTGTTGATTGCCACTAGAGCAATAGTTCCAGTTGCAGAATAATCATATTGATTAGCAGCACCGATCCCAGCATTAACACCTTCACACATTGAAATCACACTATCATCAACATAAGATGATGCAGCTTTTTGGATTTCAGCGGCAAGAGAAGCATTTTCAGCTAGAATATCTTTTGGGGATATTTCCTCAGTCACATCAGGCTCAGTTAGAGAATTATATCTCCAAATTACTGGGCTGTTTGCTCCCTCTTCTTGTCTGTTGTTTGAGCTGATGGTATCACCAGCGGCAACAGCTTGACCTGAAGAATCTTGAAAAGTTTTTCTTCTTATGTCAGTTGTTAAAGTTCCTTGAAGTGGTTTTGCACTTCTTGAAACAATCCCTGATCTTACAACCATTGGATCGTTTAACCATTGTTCTCCAACGATTTTTTGTAACATTTCCGGATTATATATATCCGAGTATCTTGTAATATTATTACTAGCCATTATTTTTCTCCTTATAATTTAGTAATTAAATGAGGCATTTTTTCCTTTATTTCCATATAAAGATTAGCTCTTTTTAATGGATCTCGTTCCTCATTGTATTCTTTTGTAATAGCATCCTCACCATTAGAATCGCTTAAACCACCGCCAGCCTTTTGACTTGCTGGAGAATTAGAGTTTAATCCACTCTCTTTCCTGATTGCTCTTGCCATTTCTAGTTGATCTGCCACAGGTTTTCCACTTTCTAAAATCATTTTTACAGTGGACTCCCCTAGACCTTTGATTTCATCATCAAGATCTTTCTTAAATACTATCTCGTATTTATCCAAAAGTTCTTTGTCAACTTTCATCTCAGATAGTTCCTTATCTTTTGCCTCAAGGATTTCTTTATACTTTCCCTCATCAGCAAGTTTTGTTTCTTCAATTTTTTTCAGAGTCTCAATAGCATCATTGCCAGCCCGTGAGCTTTCTTTTAACTCTGCATTCTTAATTCTGTTTTTTGCATTCTCATCTTTTAATTTTGCTATATAATCACTTTGTTCCTCAAATGAGTACGTTTTAACATCCTCAATTATTGGCTCAATCTTTTTTTCTTCATTTTCTGTTATTGTTTCAGGCATCATTGCCCTCCTTTATTTTTAATACTAAGCTCACCCTCAATAAATGATACTCTTTTTTCAAGAGGCACAAGTTTTGAATCAGTATACTCTTTCAACATATTTACTTTATTAAAAAAATCAAGTTTAATATCCCCTTGCCCTTTTATTAAATCAACTTTCATTTTTCCCATCATCTTTGCAATAGTCCAAGTGATAGTAACAACGGCAACCAATAAAGAAAATATAAAAGCTACTAAGTTTAAATCCATTATCTAAACCCACCATTCGACCATTTTGCATAAACAGCATCCAATTGAATCAATGCAACCAATCCTCCATTAGTGTCTAATACATTAGTTCCATCTCTTGCAAGTGAAATGAATATTAGATCACCATCATCAGCAAGAGAAACATCTAAATCAAAAGATGCCTCTTTTATTTCATAGGCAGTTCCAACAGCGGTTGCAGCACTTTGAGCATCATATCCTTTTATGTTTGAACTCGTTGACTCTGCTGCTCCAGCTGTAAATGCAACAGTTTCATTAAGTGCTCTTAATCCAATATTAGCAAACCAAAAAACATCACCAGTTGCATCAGCTGTAAATAATAATTTAACAGTAATGGGAGTTGATGTATCCATGTCAGGAGGTATTCTAAAAACATTCCCAATCACATCAGTTGCAGAATTAACAAAACCATTCTCTAGGCCGCCCATCCCTATATCAAGCTCACCAGCGACATTATTATATAAAAATATATCTTGATTAGTAGGTGATAATCCGAATGCTTGATTATCAGTCATTTTCCAATTGAGTTGCCCAGTAGGACGAGAATTACCAAAATATTCATTAAAACCATCTTCATTGGCCTCAAATCTATTTGTATGTAATTTAAATTGTTCAAATATAGGAGCGGTTGTAATTGCAGTTTGAATAACAAGCCTTATCCAAAAATAAGATGTACCCAATGTCATAGGATCATTTGCAGTCCAGTCAGTAAGCATGTCAGGGCAATATCTAATTTGCTCGGTTGCAACTCTTTCAAATATTGATTTTGCATGTCTTGTATAATCAGGACTTGATTTTGTTGACATAGTATTAAACTCAACCCATGCCGATCCATTATAATACTCGGCTCTAATCTCACCAGCACCCAATACCGTCGCTGTTGTTGTAATTGCTTTTATCCCATAATGAAATAATTTAGCAGTTCCATTATCTAATGAAGATCCAACATAAATCCTATTATCCGCTGCAATTCCTGTAAATGTAAAAGTTGATCCCGTCTCACTTTGAGCCTCACTTGAAACATCAACAAAAGTGTTAGATGTATTCTCAGTATAAACCAACATGCCTCTTGCAGTTGAATCTCCCTCTCCAAATGCCGCCTCATGTCCTTTCTCGGGAGTTCCCACATTCAACTCACCAAATACAGTAAGTCCCTTATCACTCGGAGCATCACTTGAAGGATCGACAAACGCACCAATTTTATTAGTAAATCCAGCAATAAAAGTCATCTTTGTACTATCAATATTTGATCCGGCAATTCTCATCTCAGCACCAGTGTTAGTAACATTTATATCAGTGGTATTATCTTTGCAATCTATTCCCAACATTGATAATATTGCATCATCTAATAAAATGCCAGTAGTGCAATCTTGAATAAACCCACTCTCAATCTCTAAATTAGCACTCCCATCAATACTCAATCCAGTTGTTGCATCTATCACAGTAATTGATTGAATATTACTCTCACAAGAAGTATCAATATCAAATCCAGTTGTAATTTTAGCAGCAACATTCCCAATCGCTTGAATCCCTAAACAGTTGACCAGTGCATTAGTATTAAAATTATATGCAGTTGTCATTGTTTGAGTTGGAACTCTTAAACATATACAATTATTCAATGTCACTTGAGTTGATGCTCCAGTGAATAAAAAACCAGTTTCACAATCCATAACAGTTATATTTTTGCAAATAATTCCAGTATTCCCAACAGTATTAGTCACAGCAATACCACCAACCCCATCAGCACCAGTGATTGATATGTCTTTTATTTCAGTATTAGAAGCCATTGTGATCAATGCACTTGTTGTTGTTGATGCACTTATAATGGTTGATCCCTCAAGTCCTTGCACATTTACGTAAGATTTCATTGTAAATGGAGCTGTTGAAAATACACCAGCACCAATTTTTATTTCATAAGGCTTGATTGCACTTGCATCAGTTATACTTGCAAGAGCTCCAGCAATAGTTGTAAAATCTCCTCCACTAATTGCAACAGTAACTGTCTGAGCCTCTTTTAATGAGAGAGTTCCACTTGAATCAGGGACAATAAGAGTCCTATCTGTTGAAGTAGTGACACCACTCAAATCCAGTTTTACTCTTTTTGTAATATCACTATCATTAAAAACATTAAAGTTTGCATCATTAAAGTTCTCAGCTTGTTTTCCAAGCCTCCTCCAATCAGTTGCATCACCACCATCAGAAATATAAATACCAGCTTTCTTTTTAGTTGGCCAAAATAATCCCTGAGAAGCTAAAACAACATACAACTCACTCACATGTAAAGTTGCATCAGGGAGAGCTGCAAAATTAGCAACTTCAGGATAAACACTCCCATCAAGAGAAACAACTAAATTGCCATTAGTAGTGACTTTAAAAGGAGTAGGAACTCCAGCACTAGTAACACCATAACCAATTTTTGCCTCAGCCAACTTGAATCACCCCACTTGAATCAACAATAATAGTTTTAGGATCTCCATTGGTATCAATCCCCATTATAACAATTGCCTCACCACTCATACTGGGCTTAACCTTTTTTTCATAAACTTAACCAGTCTTTTATTAAGTGTTTCATTCATTCCCCATAATCCAACAGCCTTATCTCGATC
>Ga0255047_10002998_pt1 | contig 10806 bp, 9 predicted proteins | sample JV7_2_1_MG_FD_183640 | JGI IMG/M metagenome (GOLD analysis project Ga0255047, IMG submission 183640) | Seawater microbial communities from Jervis Inlet, British Columbia, Canada - JV7_2_1 | ecosystem: Environmental > Aquatic > Marine > Inlet | place: Canada: British Columbia | collected 2016-10-06 | reverse complement strand
GCGTTCGATAAACGCCTTCGCGACCGGGAGGGCGACGTCGGCCTCGAGCAGTGCCAGGCGGATCTGCCGCACGGTATCGCGAATATTGTCCTCGGTGATCCGGCCGCGGCCGGTCACCCGGGCGACGGCTTGGCTAAGTCGTTCGGAAAGGGAGCGAAGCATCGAGGTGGGTAGCGGCCTGCATGATGGAGATCGCGCAGCCTAACATGGTCAAGAAACCCGTGGAAAATCGCTTAGTTATCAGATCGTCGTACTAAATCCTTGACACTCCCTCTAGCCTTCGTCCACTCTAAGGACCATCACGGGTAACAGGAGGGTCACCGTACTTGAGTGACGATGTTCCTTTAGGGCTATTATTTGCCCTACTCACCGTTCTGCTCTTTCTCTCGGCGTTTTTCTCTAGCACAGAAACCGCTCTCATGCGTCTCAACCGCTACCGGTTGCGGCATCGGGCGAGGTCTGGCCTGCGCTCTGCTAGATTGACCGAAAGCCTCCTTCAGCAACCCGATCGATTGATCGGGCTCATACTCCTTGGCAACAACGCGGCAAATCTCGCCGCCGCCGCACTGGTCACCGTGATCTCCATCAGAATCGGTGGGGAAGCCGCGATCTTCGTCGGCACGCTGATCCTGACGTTTGTCGTACTGATTTTTGCGGAAGTCGCCCCAAAGACCGTCGCGGCCAGGAATCCATCCAAACTCGCGCTACCGGCCGCGCTGATCTACTACCCGTTGATGAAGATCGCCTACCCTCTGGTATGGCTCATCAATCTGATGGCGAACGGGTTACTGCGTCTATTCGGTGTTCGTAGCGAACACGAACACGGCCATGCATTGAGTACCGCCGAGCTGAGAACGATCGTCGCGGAAGCCAGCACCTTGATCCCTGCTCGGCATCAGCGAATGCTGTTAGGCATCCTCGATCTCGAGGATGTCTCAGTCGACGACGTCATGATCCCGCGTCAGGAGATTATCGGTATCGATCTCGATGAGCCCTGGGAGAAAAATCTCGCGCTGATTCGAGACAGCCGCTTCAGCCGCCTGCCGGTCTACCGCGACGATATCGATACGATTGTCGGTATCCTCAGGGTCAGAACAATCCACGACAGCCTCGCGCAGGGCACGCTGAACGAGACTTTACTCATGGAGAAAACAGTCGAACCGTACTTCGTCCCCGAAGGCACGCCCCTGAACAAGCAACTCGCGAACTTTCAGCGGCTCAAGCATCGCGTGGCGTTGGTCGTCGACGAATACGGCGACGTACAAGGCTTAGTCACCACTGAAGATATCGTGCGTGAAATTGTCGGTGAGTTCGGCGCTGACCCGCCCCCGCTGGAGCCGGAGATTCTTCGTGAGAGCGACAATAGCTTCGTCGTCGATGCCAGCTCGAATATTCGTCAGTTGAATCGGCTCATGAATTGGAACTTGCCGACGGATGGGCCGAAGACGTTGAACGGCCTTATCGTCGAGCAGCTCGAAACGATCCCCGAGTCGGGGACCGGCCTGACGATCGCCCGCTATCCAATCGAGATCCTCGATACGAGCAAACACGCAATCAAGAAAGTCCGCGTGTCGGTGCCCGACAGCAGTCCCGAACCACCGTAAGACGGCCGCCTGGTCGTGATTTGCGTCAAGGCTACCGCAGATGGCGGTCGCAATAGTCCATGGCTCGCTGCGCCTTACCCACCACGCCCTTATCCAACATTATTGCCAGCGGCTGCGTTCGCCACGAACTATCACACCCGCCGGTTATGAGCACTGAGGCGTTAAGCACGGCGGTGATACAGGCGTTCTAGTCGCGTTGCGTGAAGACCGCGTCGAGCGCCTGGCTGAGCCGCTCGACTGCAACGAATTCCATTCCATCGATCGTCGTCTGCGGCCGGTTCGCGCTCGGGATAAGCGCCCGCTTGAACCCGTGTTTGCGTGCCTCTGCCAGCCGCTCCTCGCCGAATGGGATGGGTCTGACCTCGCCGGTCAGGCCGATTTCGCCGAATGCGACGAGATCTCCCGGCAACGATCGTTCGCGGAAGCTCGACAGTAACGCCAGCGTCAGCGGCAAGTCCGCCGCAGCTTCGGTTACCTTCAGGCCGCCGACGACATTCGCGTAAACGTCGCTGTCACCGATCGCGATGCCGCAATGGCGATGCAGAACGGCTAACAGCAGGTCCAATCGCTGCGTATCCAAACCATGAGCGAGGCGCCGTGGGTGGCTGCCCGAGTTCTGATCGACGAGCGCCTGAACTTCTACCAGCAACGGCCGCGTACTCTCACGTGTAACCAACGTGATACTGCCCGGCACAGGCTCCGTACGACGCGAGAGAAAGATCGCCGAGGGATTCTTCACCTCCTTGAAGCCCTGCTCGCTCATCACGAAGAATCCCAGCTCGTTAGCCGCACCGAATCGATTTTTAACGGCCCTGATGATGCGAAAACGGCTGCCGAGATCACTCTGAAAATACAGCACGGTATCCACCATGTGCTCAAGCACTCGTGGTCCCGCCAGCGTACCCTCTTTCGTCACATGGCCCACGAGCAACGTAGCGACGCCGCGACTCTTCGCAAAGCGGACTAACTGAGCCGTGCACTCCCGCAACTGGCTGACCGAGCCCGGCGCCGACTCGAGTTGTTCGCTGTAAAGCGTCTGGATGGAATCGATCACCAATACGCTCGGCGGTTTGGCCTCTAGCTGGCTGATAATGGACTCGACGCTCGTGTCGGCCAGCAGATCCACTGACGCCTCGCTGACTGCCAGACGTACGGCTCGCAGCGCGATCTGATCCAGAGATTCCTCGCCGGTCACGTAGCAGGTCCGCCGCGTCACACTGATCTTCGCGACCGCGCTCAGGAGCAGCGTTGACTTGCCAATCCCCGGATCACCACCGATCAACACCACCGACCCGGGCACGAGGCCGCCGCCAAGAACCCGATCGAGTTCAGCTAAACCGCTGCCAATACGCTCAACATCAGTCGCATCCAGTCGATCGAGGCGTGCCATCGGCGAGTCGCCGGTCTTTGCGGCTCGCATGCGATCCCCCCGGCCGATAGCTCGACTCTCCGACAGGGCGTTCCAGGCACCACAATCCGGGCATTGTCCCTGCCACTTCAGATGTTGGGCACCACAGCCGTCACAGGTGTAGATCCGCTTTGTCTTCGCCATCGTTGCAGGATAGCACCTGCGGGGGTCACAGCCCGCCCAGAAACCTGGACGAGTGACGGATTTGTCACCTCGAAAACGGGTATAGGTCACACGGGGAGTTGCAGCGAACTGGCATACTTTCGGCCTCGAACGGATAGATGATGGCCAGCAACGCGAAAACTCACAGTTCTCTAGCCCTGACGCTGCTCGTGGGCCTCCTGGCGATGGGCTCATTAAGTCTGCCGCCGCTGGCACTTGTGCAGCGCGCCGACCGCATGGTCTACGATCTGTGGTCCAGGGTGGCGCCCCCGCACGCGCCCGATGAAATTGTCATCGTCACTCTAGACGAATCGACTCGCTATCAAACACTGGCCCGTCTCGCCGACGAACAGAATGCGCGGCTGCTGATCAGTACGCTCGTGCAGCCGCCAAGCGAGGAAGTGGGCAGAGATACCCTGGGACCTACAGCAACAGCGCCCGTCGGCTCCCCGCTCCTGCGCGAGACCGGCTGGGCTCGGGGCGGCTATCTATGGCGGGAGCCGGACTTCGACGGCGTCATACGTCATGAACGCCCTCTCATTAGCGACCGAGCCCCCGTCCCGTCGCTGGCGCTAGCCAGCAGTATCGCGCTGCAGCGCGCGGCGCAGTCTGAGATGGCGGGGCACGAGGTGATTGCCTATACCAAGCCGCTTACGGTCGACGACGGCGGACGCCGCTGGATACGCTACTTCGATCGATCTTCCTTTCACAGACTCAGCCCCTCTCAGCTTCTTGAGACGCCAGTCGATCTTGCGGGAAAAGTCGTGATTGCCGGCCAGAATGACAGCGAGTCTTTTTCGACCCCGATCGGAACGCTAAGCACTCAGGAGCTTCTCGCCCACGAAGTTGCCGGTTATTGGTTGGACAGCGCGATAACGACGCAGAGTGAGAATTATGCAGTCACCTGGAGTCTCGCCGGCCTCCTGCTACTGGCCGTGGCGGCCTTGCCGATTGGTCTGGCCTGGATAACGGCCCTGCCGATTGTGGGCGCCGGTGCACTAGTGGCCGGCAGCGCGAGTGCATTTATCACCAACGGCATATGGTACCCGATCACAGGACCCATACTGCTTGCGCTACTGGGCGGAAGCTACGGCGCCTGGACCCGACGTCAACGGCCACAGTTCGAGTCCGAGTCCGACTCTCCGTCGACTCCACGGCTCGACAAGGTCGAACAAGCGAGCGCGAATATTCTCGAGCCTGCGGCGAAGAGTGTCGCTAAACCCGCTGTCCAGACCGGCCCGCCAACGGCGCTCGGCCGCTATCACTTAGTCAAGAAAATCGGCCGAGGTGCGATGGGCCTCGTCTACCTCGGCCGTGATCCCAAAATCAACCGCATGGTCGCGATAAAAACGATTGACCTCGCCAAAGAATTTGACGTAGAGGATATCGGCGAAGTGCGTGATCGCTTCCTGCGTGAGGCGGAGGCTGCCGGCGGTCTCAGCCACCCGAACATCGTCACCATCTTCGACGCCGGTGAGGAAAACAATATCGCCTATATCGCCATGGAGCTGCTCCGTGGAACGCATATGAATGGCTACACCAAGCTTGAACGCTTGTTGCCACCCGCCACGACACTCGAATTGATGGCTCAAGCGGCCAAGGCCCTGGACTATGCTCATCGGCATAAGGTCGTGCACAGGGATATCAAGCCGGCCAATATTATGTATGATTCGACCTCGGACACGATGAAGCTGACGGATTTCGGCATCGCAAGGCTGAGTGACGTCAGTCGCACTCGGACTGGAATTGTACTTGGGACGCCTTCATTCATGTCTCCCGAGCAACTCGAAGGGGAAAATGTGAACGGGCATACTGACTTATTCGCATTAGGCGTTAGCCTGTACCAGCTTCTGACCGGCCACCTGCCCTTCCGCGGGTCCTCCATGACCGAACTCATGTTCGTCATTGCGAACGAGCCCCATCGACCCGTCACCGCTATCCGATCGGATCTCCCCAACAGCATCAACGCCATCTTCGACAAAGCGTTGGCAAAGAAGCCCGCGAATCGCTTCTCTACCGGTGCCGAGATGGCTTATGCGCTCCGCGAAATCGCCGTTCAAGCCGGTTAGCGTCGACAGAGCCGATAACTCAGGATGCGCATGAAAGGGAAATTCGCTCACGTTGAGATGACCGATACCGGTAGAGTCAGAGACCATAACGAAGACGCTATCGGTTCGATTCACGAAATCGGACTATGGGTACTTGCCGACGGAATGGGCGGCTATAACGCAGGCGAAGTTGCCAGCGGCATAGCCGTTAAAACCATTCTCGATCTCGTTCGTGAGTCGTGCCAGCGAGAAGATCGTGCGGAAATTGAGCCCGGTACGGGTTACATGCGTCAGACGATCGCGCTCCGTGACGCCGTTGTTCGCGCCAACAAAATTATCAATCAAACCGCTCAGTCTCAGCCGCAGTGCGAGGGCATGGGCACGACACTGGTCGCTTGTTTGTTCTTCGACAATAAAGTCTCGATCGCCCATGTCGGCGACTCCCGTTTGTACCGGATGCGCGACAACCGTTTCGAACAGATCACGATGGATCATTCGCTACTGCAGGAATTGGTCGACCGTGGGTTCTATTCGCAGGAGGAAGCACAGCGCTCGACCAACCGTAATTACGTTACACGCGCACTCGGCGTGGAGCCCAGCGTCGAAGTCGAGATCCAGGAGGTCGTCGCGGAAAAAGGCGACTACTACATGCTTTGCTCCGACGGATTACCGGATATGGTTGAGGATGAAGACATTCATCTAACGATCAGTACGTTCAACGAGAATATTGCTACAATCGGTGAGCAATTAATCAGACTCAGCAACGATAATGGCGGTCGAGACAACATTTCAGTGATTCTCGTTCGCGTTATGGACGCCTTCCCTGCCGGCGGGGGCCTGTTTCACAAAATTCGTCACCTCTTTGGATAATCGGGGCACTTAACGATGGCACGCATGATTCTCAGTTTAGATGGCCAGACTCTGGCTGAGTACAACATGACCAAGGAACGCTACACGATCGGCCGCCTTCCCGATAACGATATTCGTGTCGATAACGCAGCGGTCAGTGGCCATCATTCGCTCATCATTAATATACTGAATGACTCCTTTCTCGAAGATCTTAACAGCACCAACGGTACCTACGTAAACGGTAAGTTGATTAAGAAACATGCGCTTCAGCATGGCGATGTGATCACGGCAGGACACCATCAGCTGCGCTACGTCGACGATCAAGGCGATGTCGTCGCATCTGAAGACGAGTTCGAAAAGACCATGGTCATCGAGCCGAGCAAGCAGATGGAGGAACAGATCGCGAAGGCAGCTCAAGCCATCGAAGCGGTTGCCACGGCCGAGGCTGCGCCTGCCGCACCGGCAAGCCCTGCGCCCGCGGTAACCGCAAGCCCTGCGCTCGCCCCCAAAATGACACCAGCGGCGGCGTCTGCGCCCCAACGAGCAGCCGCCGGCTTCTCGCCGACTTCGACGCAGTCGGTCGAACCACAGGGCGCTCCAGTCCTACCGCTCGCCAAACTTCAGGTCTTGTCGGGAACCTTCGCCGGACGCGAGCTAGAACTGAACAAAGCGCTGACAACTCTGGGTAGCCCGAGCATTCAAGTCGCGGCTATCACGCGTCGCGCTGAAGGCTTCTACATTGTTCACGTAGAAGGCGGCAAGCAGAATAAATTCCCGCTGGTCAACGGGCAGGACATCGGCGCTCAGGCAAGTAAATTATCGGATAATGATGTAATTGAACTCGCCGGTGTGAAGATGGGATTCTTTCTGTCCTAGCAGCGGTCGCGCTAGCTGAAGACACCTTCGCCGTAATCGTCCGGCACATAATTGTCGAATCTCGTGTGCTCACCCTTAAACGTGAGCAGAAAATCGCCGATCGGGCCATTACGCTGCTTGCCGATAATGATGTCGGCGATACCCTTCTTCGCTGTTTCCTTATCGTACACTTCGTCGCGGTAGATAAAGATAATCACATCGGCGTCCTGCTCGATTGCTCCCGATTCTCGCAAGTCGGACATAACCGGACGTCTGTCGGTGCGTTGTTCCACGCTGCGATTGAGCTGCGACAACGCGATGACAGCTACATCAAGTTCCCTGGCGAGCGCCTTTAGAGAGCGCGATATCTCCGATATTTCGGTCGCACGATTCTCACTCGTACCCGCTACCTGCATGAGCTGCAAGTAATCGACGACGATAACTCCGAGATTGTGTTTGCGTTTCAGCCGCCGTGCTCGAGCGCGCACTTCAGTTGGCGTTAGCGCAGGCGCGTCGTCAATAAAAATCGGCGCATCGGTCATCATAGCGACTGCGGAATTTATTCTCGGCCAGTCGTCATCGGTCAGATTGCCAGTTCGCAGATGAGATTGATTGACGCTACCGAGAGAACCGATCATTCGAAAAGTGAGCTGCTCTGCGGACATCTCCATACTGAAGATAGCCGCCGGAATTTTCTGTCCGATCGCAGCGTTTTCCGCGATATTGATCGCTAAAGCAGTTTTCCCCATCGACGGACGACCGGCGACTACGATTAGATCGCCACGCTGCAGTCCGGCGGTCATCTCATCCAATTTCTTAAACCCGGTCGAGATTCCGGTAATGTCGCCCTTGGAATGAAATAGCTTATCGAGGCGGTCTATTGAGTGCGGGACGACGTGTTTGAGCTCCCTAAAACCCTGGCCGGTGCGTTGTCCACGCTCCGCGATGTCGAAGACTTTTTTCTCGGCGAGATCGACGAGTTCCTCGACCGGTCGTCCCTCACTCTCATGAGCACTGGCCGCGATGTCTCCGCCGGCTTGAATCAGTTCTCTGAGCATAGCGCGTTGACGCACAATCTCGGCATAGGCGCGAATATTGGCGGCGCTCGGCGTCTCCTGGACGAGCTGAGCCAGGTAGTCCAGCCCGCCGGCCGCGGCGAGTTCACCTTCCCGCTCCAATTGCTCACCGACGGTGACGGCGTCCGCCGGCTGATCGCGCGAGGTTAGCGTGCTTACCGCCTCGAATATTAACTTATGGTCGTGCCGATAGAAGTCGTTAGATCCAACTGCGTCCGCAACCTGATCCCAGGCGCGTTGATCGAGCATGAGGCCGCCGAGCAACGACTGCTCTGCCTCCGTAGAATGGGGGGGTAGTCGCAGCGCCGCCGCCGAGCCAGGAATCGTGTTTTTTGTTGCGAACGCTTCGACCATTTGATGCTAACTCTGTTTTCTACGAGCTTAGCATATTCGGTTCGCGGCCCCAGTGTCGTTTACGTGTTGTCTTTTTCTTCCGCGCCTTCGGCTTCAGTCGACTCCGCAGATTCAGAGGACTCGGTCGTATCCGACTGATCCTCATCGTCAACCCACACCTCGCCGTCCTGGCCTGCTACGACGACGGTCACGGGCACGTTTACATCCGTATGAAAGTGAAGCTCGATCTGGTGCTCGCCCACGAGACGTAGCGGCCCATCGGCCAAGCGGATTTCGCTGCGCTCGACGTCAAACCCGAGCGCTTTGCATGCCTCGGCAATATCGGGCGTACCAACCGAGCCGAACAGTTTGCCTCCCGGGCCTGCGTTTGCTGTGACATGGAGGACCTGGCCTTCGATTCGCCCGGCGCGCGCTTGAGCTGCTTCCAGTTCCGTATGAGCCTTCGCCTCTATTTCCGAACGGCGGGCCTCGAATCTCGCAATATTCTCTGGCGTCGCAAGCGTCGCCTTACCCTGGGGAATCAGATAGTTTCTGGCGTATCCGGGCTTGACGGCCACTTTGTCGCCGATGCCCCCCACGTTATCGATCTTCTCCAATAATATAATGTCCATGTCCTACCTACTCCTGTCAGGTCATCGGTCGCAATGGCGCCCGCAAATCGAACCAGTTGTCTACCAAACCCACCGAGCCGACAGCCAGGATAACCAGGCCCGTCAGCGGGGTAATCAATAACACATACATGACACCCAGTACCGCAGAATGCCAGCGCTTCGCTCGCGCCCAAGCATGACCCACCGCGAGCCCCTGAAACCAGAACCCGAATAGCGCCAAAGGAAACAGATTCTGAACCAGTGGCGCACTTAACACCAGGCTGCTCGCCATCAGCAGCGTAGCGGGAATGCCCAGTACTCGGCCGAGTTTTAAGTTCCGAAACTCCCGTCCGAATCGACCATCTGGCTCGCCAAAGGAGTCCCACCAGTACGCCAGCATCAGCGCGGCCGCAAGCTGCGAAAATACGGCTGCGGCCAACAGGCCGAAGAACAGCCTATCCCAGCTACGCAAGATCGCCAGTTGCGCTTCATCTGCGCCGCTGGCCCGAAACACCTCGACGAACTGCTCGATCGCGCCGCCAATCAACACACTTGGATCCGGCCACACGAGAGTCGCGCCGATGACACCGACTAAGCACAGCAGCAGGCTCCCCTGAAATGCCAGCGCCAGGGAGTTCGTCGAACGGACGAGTCCGCCCATGGCGACACCGGCGAACAAAGCCAGTGAACCGACAAGACCCAGAGTATCTGTGTCGGTTCCCGCGAACGCGGCGAGAACCACAATGCCGGCTGTGCCGGCCAGTGCGCTGTAACTACCCTGAACGGCCCCCCGGCGAATGGTTTCCAGCGTCAGTAGCGCGGCCGTGATGACCGGAAGTAGCGGTGCGACGGCGATGGCGACCAGAACCAATCGATAGCGCCGCTCCAGAATCCATTGTACGAAGAGCTTCATCAGGATGGGGCCGCTCGCGCGGAGGGTCCTGGTTAATGCTGGTCGGTATAGGGCAACAATGCGAGGAAGCGGGCGCGTTTAATAGCCGTCGCCAGTTGGCGCTGGTAATGGGCGCGCGTACCGGTAATGCGACTCGGTACGATCTTTCCCGTCTCGGTAACATACGCCTTCAGCGTCGTCAGATCCTTGTAATCGATCTCCTCGACCCCTTCGGCGGTGAAGCGGCAAAATTTCTTGCGTCGAAAATATCTGGCCATGCTCAGCTCTCCTCTTTCTTGTCGCCAGCGTCGTCCGAAGTCTCTTCCGAATCCGCTGCCGAACTCTCGTCGGCGGTGTCCACCGTCACCTCAGCCGCAATCTCTGCGGTTGCTTCAGGCTCTGCGGTTGCTTCGGTCTCTGCGGTTGCTTCGGTCTCTGCGGTCGCCTCGGGCTCTGCGTCGCCGGCGTCAGCCGCCCCTTCAGCGGGAACAGCACTCTCGTCTGCGTCGGCATCGTCAGCGGGCGCTTCTGCAGCCGCAACGGCCGCTGCGGCCGCTTCCTCTTCGGCTTTCTGTGCCGCTACTGCCCGCGCCGCCTCTGCGGCCTTGGCGCGAACTTCCTCCGCGGCAGCAGCCTGCGCTTCTTTGGCCTTCTCCTCTTCTCGAGCTTGGGCCATAAAAGAGGCTTCCGTGATGGCCTTATCGCGCTTGATGACGAGATAACGCAACACCGCATCATTGAACCGGAAGGCGCCGACGAGTTCATCGAGCGCAGGTTTGCTGCACTCGATGTTGAACATCAGGTAATGGGCCTTATGGACTTTATTGATTGCATGGGCAAGCTGGCGACGCCCCCAGTCTTCTTCGCGATGGATCTGGCCTTCGGCGCTTTCAATCATGCGCCGGTAGCGTTCCATCATGGCGGGGACTTGTTCGCTCTGGTCAGGGTGGACCAGAAACACGATTTCG
>Ga0255047_10002995_pt1 | contig 10819 bp, 17 predicted proteins | sample JV7_2_1_MG_FD_183640 | JGI IMG/M metagenome (GOLD analysis project Ga0255047, IMG submission 183640) | Seawater microbial communities from Jervis Inlet, British Columbia, Canada - JV7_2_1 | ecosystem: Environmental > Aquatic > Marine > Inlet | place: Canada: British Columbia | collected 2016-10-06 | reverse complement strand
GGATCGGGTACACGGCAGACGCAGATCCACGCGATGCAGACCGAGGCGCAGCAGAGGGTCGCCGCGCCGCTGGTAGTAGGTGGTCCGAGTGGGGCGCCGTGGCCGGGATCGATGATCTGGAAGACCAACTGATCGATCAAGGCTGGAGCCCCGACCCCGGCCCCGCTTGGGTGACCGTGCGCGGGTGACCCTTCCCCGCACCCATGCCAAGCGCCTCACCGATCGGGAGGAGTCCAAGCAGACCCTTCTAGGCCGAGTGAAACGGATCGGGCACTGTCTCGCCGGGATCCCGACCGGAAAGGACGCTTGGACCGTGGACGATCACCGGGCTTCCATCGTCGCCCCGCCCGCGATCATCCCGGCGATCCACATCGAGCGACTACGCCGGGAAACTCACGGCGTGGAAGGCCCGCCGACGCTCGCAGAGCATCAGGCCGAAGTGGTCGCGGATCAATCGGTCGCGCTGGCGGTCAAGATCGACCGCCGACTGGGGCCAGGACCAAAGACCACGCCGCAGCGGAGACAGGAGATCGGCGCGCGGCTCGCAGCGCCGAAGGGGATCCGCGCGCTTCCGAAGCTACCCGACGCCGCAGCCTTGGCTAGGTGGAACGACTGGCGATCCACTGCCGCCCCGGTCCCGAGAACGTCGATCATGGACGACGTTCTCCCGCCGTCCTTCGGTGTCGATCCCGGCGACCGGATAACTCACCAGCGGATCGCGGACCAGGCCGCGAAGGCGATCGCCGCCCTGGAGTCGTGCGGACACTGGCGCGGCGTCTATCGGTGCCCGTCTCACGGTGCTTGGGCTTCGACTTCGTCGTGCGGACACCGCCTCTGCACGCCGTGTCAGGTTCGCCGCCGCGCCGAGCTACTAGACCGCTACGGACCACACCTCACGACGATCACCGACAAGGCGACCGGATCGCCCCGCGTCCCGATGCTCACCGCGACCCAGGAAGGGATCCCCGGTGAGTGGCTGGGCCAATCGTTCGACCGTTTGCTTGAACGTCACCGGGCGTTCGCGCGATCCGTTCAGAAGGAACTCACCGGCACTGATTGTCGGGGGAAGCTCGCACGCAAGCAGGCCAAGAAGGACCGCCGCAACATCGGCGGACTCACGAGCCTAGAGGCCACCCCGAGGCCGGATCGATCGTGGAACGCCCACGCGCACATCCTCCTGAGAGAACCGGCGCACGTGCCCGACGCTTGGACCGTCCCCGGCTGGCGAAAGCGACCGCTAGACCCTTGGCGGTTTCGCTTGCTCTGGGCTACCGCCTTGATCGACGGGCGTTCATCAGACGGAGCCGCAGAGATCGCCCAGCTCACCGCCGCCTATACGGCAGGCCGTCAGGCGTGGATCCGGAAGATGCGAGCGAACAAGCCTCTCACGACCGCGCGCGCGCGCGAGGCCGAGAGGGCACAGTTAAAGGCTTGGGCGCTCGCATGTAAGCAAGCTGGCGTGCCCTCAGTGGTCGATCTTCGGTGGGTCCACCCCGCCGAGGGTCTCAAATACGTAACCAAAGGGTACGACCTAGACCCCAAGCGAGGCGAGCCGCTCACCGACTGGCACTTGTGGCAGCTCCTGATCGGCACCTACTACCTCAGAAGGTCGATCCCTTGGGGATCCCTGTATCGGCTTCCAAAGGCCGACGAGGCCGAAAAAGACGACGAGACCGACGATCGACCGTGCCCGCATTGTGGCGCGGCGTCGATCCCGATCCCGCGCGATCAGTGGAAGGGATCCGGAGCCGTCACCGATGCCCTACTGATCGCGTTCAGGCTGGATCGGCGTGAGTTTCAGCCTCGCGGCTCCCCTGATCGGAAGCTGGCGCCCGAATCGCGTCCAGCTCCGCTTCCAGCTCTTGGATTCTCTCGCGCAGAGCTTGATCTGATGATTGCTCTTGGTGAGGTTCGGGCGCCGCGTCCACAGGCGCCCCAAGGTGTCGAGCTGCTAGAAGCTGGATCGCTGGCGTAGCCATCGAGGTGAATCCGTTGATCGCGCTCACGATCAGCTCGCTCCCCCCGCTGGCCTCCGCGATCCGGAGTTCCATTCGCGCTTCGACCGCCTCCATCCGAGCGATCGCAAGCTGATCCATTAGGTCGATCACGTTCGCCTGCTCTAGGTCCAAAGCCTCAGAGCGTTCTGCGTACATCGACCGCATCACATCGACCAGGCGCGTCTCACTCCGCGCAATCTGGCTTACCAAGCTGGTATTGGCGTCCATCGTCCGCGTGGCGTTGTTCGCCAGAGCTTGAGCAGTGTCGCGGACCGCGGCCCCGCGGTCATCGCTTCGATCCGCCTTGGGTACCGTGTCGCGCTTGACCTCGAATCGCTTAGACCGACTCCAAGGCTTAACGCTGGCGCCAGGTGGTCGCCATTCGACCCGGAGCTGGTAGACGCCAGCAACCTCGATCGCGTTTTCAAGAATCGTGGCGAGCAGCGCGCGCGGCCCATCGTGCGCGCCGAGCTCGTCCGGATCCCATCCCGATCCGAGCTGCTTACGCTTCCCGCCCCGCTGGATCTTGTCTACCCAAAGCCCGGCGAGTTGATGATCGTCCGGACAGTTTTCAGGCGCTTCATCGTTGAAAACTAACGCCTCGAGGAAGTCGGTGAGCGTGGAGGTTTGATCGTTGCGGATCTTGAACATCATCTAAAGGGCTCCTGTAGGTCAAAAAGAACGCTATGTGCGAAAGGCGAACAAAGTGTAACCGGGCACCTTGGAGGAAACCCGCAGCCGCGCCAAACTCTCGCCCGTGCAGATCGACGCCAAAGCCGCCGCAGTTCTAGGAAGCGCCACCGCCGCGCTTTACTTCGCAGAGGGCGAACGCGGGATCACGAAGAACGCAAGCTGCACCTACCTCGCACCGTGGACAACGGACGCCGCCGCTTGGGTTATCGGCGCCGCCCTTCTAATGCGTGGCCTGCAAACCGCCGACCCGCTCGTGACGTTTGCAGGCGCAGCGGTCGCGACTTTGCACGTTGCCCAGTTCGCCGCTCACAAGGTGATCACCCGTCCGGAGTCCGCATGAGTATTTGGGACGACGCCAGCGGAGCCTTGACCGAGTTTGATCAGTGGGCTCCCGAATCCGGATCGCCCAGCGAATCAAGCGTTGAAGACAAGCTGGCGCAAGGCGCCGCCGTTTTCAGCACCGTCTGGGGCGTGGTTGTTTCCGTCGCTGGCGGAATCGCCACGCTGGCAAGCGGACAAGAGGTCCCGGTTTCTAGCCTTGGTCCTGTCACCGCCAACAACGACCCGATCCCGCCCGAGTCGGAAGAGTGGATCGAAGGCGTACCCAACGTGGCCGTCCTCGGCCTTGGCGCTTTGCTCGCCGTGATCTTGGTCAAGTACCTGTGAGTCTCGCCCGAATCCACGATTGCGAAGACTTCACCGGCGTTGATTGCGACGACGAGGAAGCGCCCGCGCTTCCGGAAGCTTGGGCGCTGGTAGGTGCCGCCGTCGGTGTGGTCTACCGGGACGACCAAGGACAAAACTGGATGCACAAGCTCGAAGGCGAGCTGCTAGCCGCTCCCGGCTTTCTACTCATTGAGGAACCGGGCTTGAAGCTCGACCCGATCGGGCTCGTCGGAAGCGACGAGCTGTAATGCAGAACACAAGGATCGAACATGGCAAAGCGTAAGCGCAGCTCGAAGCGGCGAACCTACAAGGCACCCAAGCGCCGCACCACAGCCAAGCGCCGCGCCCCGTCGCGTAAGCGCCAGGCCGTGAAGCGCCGAGCGAAGCGAAACCCCAAGAGCCCGCTTGATACGCCTGCGGTCAAGTACGGCGCTAGCGCCCTAGTGGGCGCCGGTCTCGGCACCGCCCTGAACACGCGCCCGGACCTATTCGGAAAGATGGGTACCGACTGGGCCAGTGGAGCTGGCGGATACAGCCCGGCGATCATGGCCGCGATCGCGACCCTGATCGGCGGCCACTTTCTACTTAAGGGGAAGAACCGCCAGCTGGCGTACGCCGCCGGGATCGGTATGGCGATCCCCGCTGGCGCGGCCAAGATTGGCGAGTCGGTGAGCGGTCTGATTGCAGCAAAGAGCAGCAACGGCGCACCCCCGCTCACGACGACCACCAAGAAGGCGGGCTACACCGCCCTTCCCAAGTACTACGCCGCCCCTACCACTAAGCGCGCAAGCGTTGTATCCAGCACTTCCAAGATGAAGGCCGTTTGAACATGCCGTCCCATAACAACCAGATGCTTTCCTTGATGCTCGGCAGCCCGATCAACGCCGCCGCCAACACTGGCGGAGCGTTCAACGCCACGATCACCGCCAACGAGGACGGCGTAGGCAAGCTCGCGAAGTTGATGTGCAGTTTGCGCGGCAACGCCGCCGTAGCGAACACCTCGCTCGCACTCTGGAAGATCGCTCAGGTTCGAGCGATCACGCTCAACGGCGCGGATCTCTACATCCGGGGCGCCAACGTCCCTGGAGCGCCAATGAGCCAGTTCGCGCCGGATCGACGCGGGATCATCCCTGGCCTTCCGGACGTTGACCTCCGCAGCCAGGACACGTTGCTCATCACGGGCTTCTACACGTACGCGGGCGGCGTGGCCGATTTCAGCGTAGGGATCCCGTTCACACCGGGATCCAAGCGTGGCGTAGCCGCTGGCGCTCCCCTCATGGGTCCCGAGGTTGTTAGCGCGTCCCCCGATACGGCGATCGCGAACGGCGCGGCCACCGCAGTGACGCTTACGTTCGACACCAACGGCGTGTTTGACTTGAGCCGCTTGGTGATCTCCGCATCCATCCCGCCCACGGCGAACATCAACGCCACGAGCGGCGTGGACTACGTGAACAACATCGTGATCCGGCAGTTGATCCTTCGAAGCGACTACAACAACGTCGTCGGCGCTGGCGTGCCCGAGTTTGGTGCCGGTGTCTTCAACGGCAACCGTGACGCAAACTGGTTGCAGCTCGGACGCCACCGCGTGACGAGCGGCGATGCCCTAGTTGCAACGCTGTTCCAAACTTCCGGCGTGATCGCTCGGGCGTCGATGTCCGTTCCCATGACCGTGACCGGTGGCGGCGTGCCCTCCGCTGGCGACGGCTCGAAGTGCGGCTGCTGATATGAACGACGGATCCGACCGGGCGTGCCCTCCCGGCGTGGCCGGTTGGAACCGGCGCCAGGGGTACACCCCCGTTCGCGGAATCGCGAACGGGGTGACCCAGACGTTCGAGTTCTACGATCAGGGCGATTGCTTAAGCGGCTGGCTCTTAGACCTCGCCGCGATCCGAGACGCAGCCGGAAACCTCTGGGAGTGCGTGATCACGATCCGGGTTCGAGACGGAATCCGGGGAGACCTCTGGGGCCGAACTTGGGGAGATCCCACGCTTGGAGCTCCATCGGTTAACGGGTCTCTCCGGATCTGGGTTCCGTTTCCTCGGGTAACGGTCGCCATGACCGGGATCGCCGCTGGCGCGCAGACCGGCACCGTCCAGGCCCAAGGGATCGCGATGCCCCGCGCCGAAGGTCGGAGCGTCGGTGGTACCAAGCTCACAGGATTCCGGACGCAGACGCTACCCGGCGGAGGCGGCGCGGTTTCGTATCCCCTCCCACCAGGCGCAACCGACTACCGCGTTGGTGCAGTCGCTGGCGCGACGACCGCGATCCGGGTCTCGGAGATTTCGAGCGGCGACGACGACCTTGGGAGCTTCACAATCACCCCGGCGAACTTAATCGCGCCGATGCCTTGGGCGCCGGTCCCGCCCGCGTCCGACCCCGCGTCCACTGCGAACCAGTCCGCGATCGTCCTTGCAACTGCTGGCGGTGCGGACAACTGGACCGTCTCGTGGTTGTTTGATCTTGAAACATGAGCCAAACCGACCGATACGGGCTGGCGTGGACCCAGGGCGACTTGGTGCAGCTCGCCGCAGACACCGAAAAGATCCACGGCATCCCCTCCGGAGGTTTGCAGGCGCTTTTACAGCGTGAGTCCAACTGGGATGTGAACGCCAGCTCCCCCGCAGGCGCCCAAGGGATCGCTCAGTTTATGCCCGCGACCGCCGCAGAGTGGGAGGTCGACCCGTGGGACCCCATCGACGCGATCACGGGGTCCGCTCGCTATCTGCGGTGGCTACGGTCCCAGCTCCCGACGTGGCAAGCCAGCCTTGCCGCCTATAACTGGGGAATCGGGCGAGTCCGGAAGGTTTTAGGGGAGGATGGGTACGTCCCGCTAACTGCTCTACCTCTAGAGACCAAGAACTACGTTCTAGCCCTCGCGCCCGCCTTCGGAGACCAGACCGAAGGGGAGACCGCGCGATCAGCCCTTTTGCCGGTCCTGATCGCTGGCGTGGCCTTCATGCTCTGGCGCGCAGCGTGACGACTTGGCACGACCAGATCACCGAGCTGCTAGCCACGGTTCGCCAGACAATCACCGACACGCCAGGCTATCGCCTCGAGGTAGCGATAGCGGCGAACGAGCTCGAGGCCGCATGGGCAGAGGAGCCCACATCATGGGGCTGGCGTATCCCATGCCAGGACTACGGCAAAGCGAACGCCAGCACCCATGATCGCCTGGCGTATGACGCGAGCTGCACCGAATGGGAAATCCGAGTAAGCGCCGCCTTAAACGCGCTCATTGACGAGCTGCTATTGGCAGAGTCCCCCGGCTTGGCCGAGTACGCCGCCGCCATGAATGACCGAGTGTTGACCAGCGGCGAGCAGGCCAGCTTGATCCCACCTTCTAAAGAGAACTTCGAGCTTCCGCCTTGGGCTAAGTGGGTGATCGGCGTGATCGTCGCGCGCGAGGTTCTTAACGTCTGGGGAGCGATCCGCAAATGAGCCAGCAAAGCCAAAACGAAGCCGCCAGCGCCGCCGACGTGTCCCTCGTGATCGACACGGTCAACGACGCCGCGATGGGGTGGGCAGAGTTCGCCGCCGAGCAGCTCCACCAGAACGCCGACGACCCTTGCTATCGGAAGGTGGTTCTTCTTGACCGCCGAGCAGCAAACGACGGAGCCCGGACCTTTGCAACGGCGCTGGCGATCTCAGCCGCTTCCGATCTCCAAGGGGCGATCCGAAAAAGCCTGATCAACTTTCGGGATGACTCAGTGCCCGGCGTTTTGGGGTTCGAGTGGTTTGGCGGCTGGCTTATAGAACGCAACGTCCTTGGCACTGATCCGATCGCGATCGGCGCCCTACTCGGTGGACCCATCGGCGCGGCAATAGGCACCGAAATCCTACGCGCGCGCCTTCCGTCAAGAGCGCTGTTTCACGGAGGCGGCCCGCTCAACGCGCCGCCCGTGATCAACAACGTCCGGCAAGGGGTGAAGCTAGCCGGCGGCGTTTGGCTGTACGCCCCGAACATGAGCAACGACCCGGCAACGCAGCGCCACTTCGGGACGTTGTGCGGCTGGCGAATCCGACAGGAATACTGGGCCTGGAAGCAGTGGATCGATCAAACCGTGTCCGGCCTAGCGCGCCCGCTGGCGCGTTGGGAGCTTCGACAGCTCGTCGGCGGCGGGATCGGTGTCATGGGCGAAATGACCGGGCGCCGAGAGGATCCCGCGTGGGTCTGGCAAGTCGGAGACCCGATCGATTCTGAATCCCTCGTGGGAATGATGCTCGAACAGGAACGCCAGCTCGACGCCCTGATCATCGGTGCAGACCTTGAGTGCAAAGCCTACCGAGCGGACGAAGCCGATCTGCTCGAATGGACGCAGGGCCAGGTTGAGCGGGACCGCGAGGAAGCCGAGCGGGAAAACGAACGATCCGCCGAGGCCCTTGGGGTCTGGCAACGGGTCGCAATGCTTGGGATCGGGGCAGTGGTTCTGATCAGAGCATCCAGGCGATGAGGAGCAGTGAGCTTGGAGTCCTTAGAGCGATGGGTGGTCCTTCTGAATACGGGCGGGATCGGCGTGTTTGCTTGGGTAGTACATCGGACGCTAGTTCGAGCCTTGGACGGATTCACAGTCGCGGCCGTGGAAAACGGCAAGATGCTTGCGGTCTTAATCGATCGAGTAAAGAGGCCCGATGAGTGAAGACCGAGAGAAGGGGATCTTGCGGCTCGTGGTCGCGGCGACCGTGAACGTCCTAGCCGCCCGATGGGTGGGCGGCATGATGGGCGTCAGCACCGAGATCAGCACAGCCACTGCCGCGATCGCCATGATGATCACGACCAGGCGCGCGAGTCTGCCCGCACCCCCGCCGCCGTCAGTTCTAGACCGCGCCGCCGAGCTCCTCACCCTTCCCGGGTCGATCGCGGTAGGCACGCTCGCGTCCACCGTCGGAGAACTCGAGGAGATCACCGGCTGGACTACATCGGACCCAAAGGCACCCAATGGCATTTGAGCAGCACACCGACAGCACATCGAGCGGATCCGCCGGGCGAGTGATCGAGCTTATGGAGAACCCCGGAGGCACCGTGATCGCGGGAGCCATTCTGGCGATCCTCAGTAATCACGAAGCCGCATACGTCCCCGCTTGGGGCCTGATCACCGCGATCGAAAAGGCCGGGAACACATGGTCCGGGCCTTGGGTCGCATACAGCACCGACGGAGCGATCATCGTGGAACCGTTCGACCGAAAGGCAACGAACAGCCTCACAGGCGATCCGCTCGACTGGCCCACGATGAGCGCGATCGAGCCTTGGGACGACGAGGCAGGAAACGACGAGTTCGATCCGCCCGACGACGGCAACGGCAACGGGAACGGCAACGGGAACGGCAACGGCGACGAAGCACCCGCGATCCCGTTTGGCGTCAAGGTCGCCGCTGGCGTAGCCCTTGGCCTGTTTTTGCTGCGCCGATGACCGGACTACTTGCACCGCTCACCCGAGAGCAGCGACAGGCGATCCGCAGGTTTGCCGAAGCTCACGTCGAGGCGGAAGCCAGCACGCCACTACCAGCCGACGAGGACGCCCGGATCCGTGAGGGACAGAAGCGGCTCACACGCGCCGCGCGCGAAGTTGTGAAAGACGCGCGCAAGAACGCAGGCCCGACGCTCTGCGCGTGTACGCCCCGAGACGTTCAACAGGGAATCGAGACGGCCAAGCTAATCACCCAGGCGGTCTACGACTTCCTCCGGATGCTCAACATCATCAAGCCGGACGGAAGCGCCGCCGGCTGAATCTCTGGCATGATCTCCCCAAGCAGCGAAGCGCCCCCGCCAGGGACGCTCCACTCCGGGGACTGACCCCCGGGCACTGCGACAGGAGAACCGCGTGCCCGATTACCTTACAGAAGCCGCCCTTGCCCCGCTTGACCAGCTCGCAGAGCTTGAACGCGTAAGCCCTCCGCTGTATCGGCGCTTTTTGAAGCGCGTGATCTTGCCGGAGCTTGCCAGCGCCGATCCTCTACATCGGGCGCTGTGCGCGCTCTGGGATCGGGCCAGAGCGTTGAAGCGCAACACTACGCATCTGTTGGACGAGACGGATCCGGACGGCTGGCGTCGCGCAGCTCGCGCGGCGTGGATCGAGAACGCAGCGGCCCTCGCCAACCAGGCGGACGATCTGGCGCAGATTCCGATCCCCGTCTCTGCCACATCCAAGCAACTGGTAGACATTCGGGCCGTCTTTCTACGAAAGCAGATCGATCGCGTGGCGCGACTCTGGACCGAGCGCGGAGGCCAGCCGGAATCGGCAGACTGTGAGCGAGCCCTCGCCGCCCTTGGTGAGGTTCTAGCGAGGATCCGCGCATGAGCCGCAGACGCCAGAAACACTTTTCATTCGGAACCCGTCGCGGCGATCCCGAAGTCAACGAATCCATGCCCCTCCCGACCAACGAAGGCGCCCCTTGGGTAGACGAGTATCGGTGCGTGTGCATGGCACACCCGGAGACGTACAAGGAGTTCAACTCGCACGTCACGTTCGCAGAGGCGAGCGATTACGTCCGGCAGTGGAATCAGGACAACGACAACACGGAAGGCGGTTGGCGTTCGCGCGGCCCCGTTCTTCACGCCATGAAGGTGATCAAGCTCCAGCGCTGGTACGAGGCCCACGACGGATGCAACGTCGAGATCCCCAAGAACCCCGACGACTGGCCTCAGATGGTGTGGACGATGTACTACGCCGCAGAGGACACCGGATACGAAGGCACGCCCCAGGACTACGCGGATCTTAACGACGACGACGACGACGACGACGACGACGACGAGTTGCTACCCGAGGCCGCCACGATCTGGCTCGAAGATGAAGACGATTTGGAGTACTGGTAATGGACAAGCTCACACGCTCACAGCGGCGGGGACTGGCAAACCGCACCCACCCGCACTACGACACCAAGCGCGATCTTCCGATCTACCAGTGCCCTCAGTGCGCTGTGTCGGTCTCGCTGGCGCGATCCGCCGTTGGGCGCTTCCCGGTCTGGTATCCGAGCAACCCGGAGCGGACGTTCTTGTTCTGTGAACCGTTCACAGGCCCGGATCTCGTGAGGGGCTGCAACCTGATTTGGGATGTGCGGGAGCGCAGCTCGTGATCGGGCCTCAGCTGGAGACCTGTGATCGGTGCGGTCAGGCTTGCAGCCTTGGCGGGGACGGCAAGATCGCGCCCCACTACATCCACCAGGCCGGGCGATGCTCCAAGGCTCGCATCGAGCCCGTCGTCTTGACACCACAAAGGAAAGTCGAAAAAGCACTACGTACAGCGAACACAGCCCGAAAGGCGACAAAATGAGCACCTATCCAATCTTGTTTCCCTCCGACGATCTGGAACTAGGGGACGAAGTCCCGATCGTGTTCCGCGTGCGCGGACGGATCGGGTACACGGCAGACGCAGATCCACGCGATGCAGACCGAGGCGCAGCAGAGGGTCGCCGCGCCGCTGGTAGTAGGTGGTCCGAGTGGGGCGCCGTGGCCGGGATCGATGATCT
>Ga0255047_10002993_pt1 | contig 10823 bp, 8 predicted proteins | sample JV7_2_1_MG_FD_183640 | JGI IMG/M metagenome (GOLD analysis project Ga0255047, IMG submission 183640) | Seawater microbial communities from Jervis Inlet, British Columbia, Canada - JV7_2_1 | ecosystem: Environmental > Aquatic > Marine > Inlet | place: Canada: British Columbia | collected 2016-10-06 | reverse complement strand
TCCAGCGCAACGCACACCCTCCCAGCTGCTGGGCCAGCGGTCGATTGGCACCAAGCCTACCATCACAAAGCCACCGATTGATTCTACTATTGGTGGACGTGTTCCTACCATCCCTAAAATTCCTGGTGGGCTAGGCGCCAATGCCGGAGTTCCTACGAATGTTGCAGATACTCTTGCAAAAGCACAAGGACAGATAGCAGGCTTTGGGGTAGCTGATCCTCCTCCTCTTGCAGACGCTGGTGGGTTTGCTGCTGAGGTAGACCCTGGTGCTACTGAAGGATTACTTGGTAGTCCTGGTCGTGCTACTGAAGAAATGTTTGCCGAAGATACACCACTTACTGATGAAGCAGCCACAGAAGAACTTTTAGCTGATGTAGATGCTGAAGCGGAAGCGCAGGCAAATGGTACGCCATATAACATGTGGCTTTCGGAAGAAGAGTTAGCAGCAGCTAACGCTTGGTTAGATACTCCTGAAGCACAAACGGCACCTACTCTCGGTACAATTGGAGCTGATACCTCCGATACTCCTCTTTCTTGGATTAACAGCAGTTCGGTTATAGGCGACACTCAGCTACAAGATGTAGCGCAATGGCTAGCTAATTTGGTGCTTGCTCCTGGTGCATCAAGTGTAGAAGGTATCGAGAGTCAGTTTTCAGGAATACAAGATGTTAATGGTGATAGCTTATGGATTCCGCCATCAGTTGTAGCTGAAATTATGTCCCTGATAGAATCAGGGTCATTTGCAGGTGCTGTTGATCCTAATCAAGCAGTGGCAGTTATCGGGCGACTGCTCAATAACTACGCGAATGAGAATAGTGCTTTTGCAATCATGATTGATATGCTTAATAACAATGTTGATCCTAATGGACTCGACGGCATAATGAGCCAGTTATTCGATAACGCTGGTTCTGCTACTTTAGGTGGGGAAACAAATTCTATAACAGCTGCTACTGAAGCTAGCGATAGTGCAGCAGCACGAGCATTAGGTATTCCTAAATCGTTCCTTGAAATTATGAATAGTGGAACAGGAACTGCCGGGTTTGGTGCTGCTGGATTAGCTTCTGGACAATTTGGTGTTACTCGTGGGACAGACTTTTTTAATGGTTCAGATGGGTTGGTGGATGCTAATACTTCATTCGGTGAAGTAGATCCCAGTGTTACCGGGTCAGATATAGGTCCGTCAGATCCTAATAGAGGAGTAGCTAATCCTGCGTTTACCGATTTCACGCGAGATATGTTTGGTCGTGGAGGGGAACTTACATCACGTGGTACCGGACCTGATGGACGTGCACCGGATGGATCAGTAATAGAAACTGATCTGGGTGATAGAATCAATCCTAATACTCTTCTACCTGACAAGGGAACTGGTGGCGGTCTTAGAGATTTCCAACGTAACTTTGAGCGTAGAGTAGCACCACCTAAAGATTTGTTTCCTGATACTCCCGGCGATGCTACCGGTGGGTTAGGCGGTCCCAGTATCTCTGACCAACTAAGTGACCAGTCTAACCAAAATTACCAGGATAGTTTGCAGGCTCTTAAAGATACAGCGACACAACAAGCTAGAGATGCTCAGTTGTTCGCTTTCGGGCAGCTTGGACGGTTCGGTAAAACAGGTACAGGTCTCGCTGGAACACAAGCTGCTAACATTGCGGCTCAGGTACAGTCTCAATTTAACGAGGGACTAAGAGCGCTACAACAAGAGGAACGGACCTTTCAGATTCAAAATGCTGAGCTGAAACTAGCAGAAGATAAACTCGATGAGACTATCCGTCAGTTTGATAGAGGCTTCACGTTAGACAAAGAGCGTATGGAATTAGCTTGGTCTGAACTTAGGCAACGACCAGAATTGCAAGAAATGGCTAACGAGTTTGACCTTGCATTGGCTCAGGCTACGTTTACAGCTAATTCCGCTGCCGCAGTAGAGTTGGAGAAGCTTAGAGCTAAGATTACTCTTGCGCTTATGCAAGCTACCGATGCCTCTGACTTCGATCAGATTATGGCCCTTATTGCTGGTCTTGCTCCTGGCCTTATCGGTGGCGTGTTCAACGTTGGTATCGGTATCGCTGATGCTGTTAGTGGTAGTGGCGGTGGGTCTAGTTTTGATGGCAGTAATAGTGTGGTTGATGCTGCTAGCGACGCTGCCGATTCTACCGGGTTCCTCAACGAGCCACAGTCAGGAGTATAAGCTATGGCAACGTTTCCTATAGGTCCCGGCACACGCCGCATGAATCTGTTTAGTCAGTTAGGGCAGGGTATCGGCGGTGGAATCCAGCAAGGTACTCAGAGTATCGTAGACCGGATGAAAGAAGAGCGCGCCCGTAAAGAGCGAGAGGAACAGCTGCGTAAACAGCAAGAGTTTCAAGCTGCCCAAGCAGAACAGGCACAAGCGAATCAACGTGGCATCTCAGACGCTAATAGGCTTTCTAGTGAGACACTAGAAGGAAATCGGCTTAAAGCTAGTAGAGGTAAAGAAGACCGTGCACGTACAGAACGTAGTATGCTCTTTCAAGCTGAACGGCAAAGAGAAGCGGATAAGAAAAGAGAAGTAGAAGAACAAGAAGCTAATCTATTGCTGCAAGGATTTGATATCAGCTCTGTTCAAGTTTCTGGTAACACTCTTCAGAAGATGTTGAGAAAAGACCCCAAGATGTCCTTAACACAAGCTATCGGGCAACTTAAAACTACAGTTACTGGATTACGTGCCGGATCTCCTGGTGAAACTGGTATCCGCGCTACTGGTAGTGTCCAGCAAGATGCAGCAGGTAAGACTACTACATCTGTAAATCTTCCAGAAACACCTGTGTTTAAAAGTGGTAGTGGTGGATCATCTAAAAGTGCTATAGATTCAGTGCCGCGTGCCGTACGTGAGATCCTTTTGAATGTTACTAATCAAGCTAAGTCATTATTAAAACATGAACGTGACAGCGCACAAGAAGAAGGTGCACTTCACTTCTTGAATACTTTTGGTGATAAAGGTACTCCAGCTGACTTGGTTAAATTCAGTAATGACTTTGCGCGTAAAACTGATAGAAGTAATCTTATGAAATTGCGCACAGCTATGACAAGATTTGTTGGCCCTATGGATTTCTCTAAACTAACTGCTATGGAGTTTTTTGATCTGGTCCAAGAAACTGGTGATGCAAAAATGATAGCTGAAGCAAACACTATTAATTTTGCTCCTCAGTCTGCTGTTGCAGCTGATGATGCAGAAGGTATTGCTAATCGATTAGATTGGGCTGAAAAAAGTGTAATGCTAAGCTTTGATACAATATCAATACGGACTAGGCAAAAACCTGGTGTAGAAGACCTGTTTAATGTGATTGGTGATCCGCCAACACTTAAAGCATTAACAGATCGCCTACGTAAAATAGCAGCAGGGAAAGCAGGTGAAGGTGCGTTTAGTGATTTTGATGAACTTAGAATGACACGTTTGCGTGTCAATTTACGAGCAGCTAAAGAGTTTATTCTCCAAGGGCTTACTGTCTACGACCATGCACTTAATCGGTTCAGTTTCGATCCTAATGCAGTTGTAAGGGAAATAGGTAATTAGTAATGGCTGATCCATTCAAAACACAAACAGACGAGTTGGAAGATATCCGCAAGATTGTTGTTCCCGGCGGAAGAGAAGCAGCTCAACGTGACCGGGAGGCCGAACGTGAGCGTGATGGATTAGATCGCGAGCTACGTAATGCGCGTAGAAAAGCTGCTGCTGCCGGTCGGCGAGTTGATCTTAGTTCAAGTCAAACTATCGCTATCACTGAGCGTACTCTAGCCGAACGGGCTGAAGACGTTATTCCTGATTTCAGTAAGATGATTCCGAGTCCTATTGACCCGTTGTCACCGGCTAAAGAATTAGGAAGAGTAGGTCTCGGTCTAGCTGCTGAAGCCGGGTCAGAAAGTGCTCAAGCGTTTGTTAATGCTCCTCCTGGTCAGGGATTCAAGGCAGGATTTGCTGAGTTATTCGGTGATGAAGAAAGGACAGCAGAATTAGATGAGGCATTCGATGCCAGGAGAACAGAGTTAGCAGCAGGGCGTAAAGAGAATAACGTTTTCTCTAACATAGGTCTTACCTCTGTAAATTCTGCCCACGATATTGATGCTAACGTCAGTGCGCTGGTAGATGCTCCGGCTAACCTACTGAAGGAAGTAGGCGGTACTCTTATCAATGCCACAGAAGCTGTAGCTACTGGTGTTGTTCAAACCGGGCTAGACGCTATCGGAGATGTGCACGGTATTGACCCAGAGATTGCCGGCAGGTTCAGGCGTAACGATTACACTCCTGCTATCGCTCCGGTAGGTAAGCGTGGGCGTTACCCTAAGATTGCAACTGATCTAGCTGAAGCAACTCTTGGAAACATAGGTAACCAGTTTGTAACTAACAGTTCGTCGTTGTTAGACCAGTCAGTTAGAGCGCGACAACTGTTTATGGAAGTTGCTAAGGCAGAAGGTAAGAGCCCAGAAGAAATCGACGCTTCTTTTTACGGGGTACTTACTGCACCGCTTGGTGGGCGTATAGAGAATCATCCTTATCTACGTGGTTTTGAGATTCCCGGAGCAGATAAGTTTGGTGCTGGTGGTAAACACTTTGATGTTAAAGACGGTATCACTAGCGATTATCAGCTGGCCAGGTTTGTTATGGAAGCTGCGCTCGGTGGTCCACCTACTAACGAAGCGTCTTTATTCGGGCGTAATATGCTTGCTACAGGATTCTCTTTCCTGAATAACATGCGTGACCCAGGCCGACTTACTTCTGCTCCTAGCGATATCGGTAACGTGTTACTCGGCAATGAGGATAAGTTAGAGCAGTATGAGAAATTCCGTAACACTCAAGCTGATATGGGTGCTGCGGCTATTGGTATCTTAGGCTCATTGGCTCTTCCTATCACACCTAAAGTTATCTCTCAATCTAAGTTAGGTAAAGTAGTAGGTGATGAGGTAATCGGCCGAATAGCTAGTACGCTTTCGCGTGAAGCTAGTATGTTGTCCGAACACTTCTTTGGTACTGTATCCAGCGGGCTAGTTAAAGCTGGAATGAAAATGATTGAGGAAGGGGATACTAAAGGACTTGACCAATTAGAGCATCTGTATACCGGAATGGTAAGACGTGAGGATGCTTTCCAAGTAGTCCGAGACTATGCTGAAGGGATGAATCGCGTTGACGATAGAGGATTTACTGATGCAGTAGAGAAAGTAGCACAAGAAATGAAGCGGACCCCTGAGTATGTCAAGAATGCTATTAAAGGTCAAACATTCTTTGACAGGGTATTTGCTAGGAATGCTAATGCAACTCTCAAACGTACTAACCCTGAAAAACATGCTCGAATGACAGCTGCGCAGGATGTAGCTAACGAGCTTATGCATATGCGTGAGCGGGAACTTATTACGTCTGCTATTGACGGTGGCATCCTGGTCAAGATGGATAACACCTCCCCGGTAATTAATGCTGAAGTACGGGATATGCCACTGATTCCTGGCAATGCTGGCAAAGCTTTCTTACGCGAGATGCAAGCATTCGCACCTGAGATAGAGACTATCGACCAGGCTAGAAAGTTAGTAGACCGCAATGAGCCTGTAGTTTCCGGCTTTGTCGACAAGGTTAAACCTAACACTGCTATCGAACGTGACGCAGAAGAAACATGGGGTGCTCTTAGAGATTACTTTAACATCCCTGATCACATTGTTATGTTCGGTGAGGACATAGGTAAGGCATTTACTAACATGTCACTTGGCCGAACTTTACAGCCTAAAGAAGGTCAGGCTCTTATGGACCTGGCTAATGACCTGGCATCTAGTCCGTTAGGTCTTGGTGAGAAATACAGGCGTCTTGGTGTACCTACCTTCGCTAGTAACGATGCTGTTATCCCTAAGAAATTTACAAGAGCAAAGAAGAAAAACATTTACGGTAAAGCTGCATACATGTTTGAGTTTCCGGCCCGCCAAAAAGGTGGTGTTAGACCGCAAAAAATCCTTACGCCTAAAGATGCACTTAATTACCTTACCGGGAAAACTGGAAGCCGTACACATAAAGTTATCAAGCGTAAGTTTGGTGCTGGTAAACCTGCTGGTGTTGCCCGTAGATTACCTAAAGAACATATCGATCAACTTGGTGATTACGACCTGTTTTTTAAACCTAAGCAATCTGAAGTTAACCAGCTGATGAAAGAGCACAATGTTTCACCTGTGCCTAAATGGTTCAAGCAACACTTCAAGGATGACAAGCTAGTTGATGATATGCTTTTCATGCGTAACGAATTCCAAGCACCTATGCGTCGCTGGAAGGAAGTGTTTGACAATGTTAATGACCAACCTGTACTTAAAGTTATCAAGGCTGTTACTGATAAGTGGAAGCGTCTAGTAACTAACTTGAACCTTGGTCCGTTTCAAATTCGTAACCTGATCGATGATTCCATGCGTGGTTATATTATGCATGGAATAGAGGCTATCTCTAATAGGAAGTCTAACGTTAGAGCTTGGGATGCTCTTAGAGACGTTGATCGTACCAATGAACTAGCCGTGCTTGCTAGGAAGTTTGGTATCATGAATCCGGCTACGGTTAACAGGACCGGGCTAGCTATGGCATCGAGTAATCTGGGTAACAATCTGGCTGATGGTGCTGTGCGTATGGGACAGTCGTTCGATGCTATTCAGGCTATTCCACGATTACAAATTTTCGACTACCTGATGCGTGTTGAAGGTATGAAACCTGTAGAAGCTGCTATGCACGTACACACTACGTTTGGTACTTACTCACAGGCTAACAAGTTCTCTCGTGGTCTTGAGAGTTTCGTTCCGTTTGCGCGATTTCTTAGTTACGATATGCCTTTTTCGTTTGCTGCATTCGCGCGGTCACCTGAACGTTCACTAAAGATTGCACGGTTATTCGGTATTGATGGTAAGAATAATGACTCACTACCTATGTGGGGTAAAGGTAGGGGTAGCATTACCTTTCCTACTGCGTTCACAAACGAGCGTGAAGGATCAGAGCATCTTGAAAGTATGGTAACTACGTTCATGGTTACTAACCCAATGGAAGGTGTAGCCAGGAATATGAAACTGCTAGCTGGTGGACCTATGACTAAGACTGCCGAGGTACTTAAAAATATCGGTGGACCTGTTCCGGCTTTCCTGGGTGCTGCACTTGAGATTTCCCGTGAGGGTGCTTTCGAAGATTTAAGCAAGGGTGAGGTCGGGCGTATCTCAGAATTACTGATGACTGCACTTACCAGCACTCCACAGGTGCGACAACTCGATAGCATGTTTACTGGTATTGCTGCTTTGGGACCTGAAGTAATTTTGACAATGCCTAAAGGTGTTCAGAGCGCTGTGCGAGCCTTCATGATTTCACAAGGTATTGTCGGAGAGATTCCTACAGAAGACAAACGGATTGGTAGGCTTAATAAAATCTTTAACGTACTGACTCCCGGCGTTAACATGATGCAATTAAACCAAGCTGTCCATGCATCTCAACCACAAAGAAATCTGATTAGCACTATTCAACGCAACACTAAAACTCTTGAGAAACAACGAAAAGAGCAACGGCAACAAGACCGTGCTAGGAGACGATAAAAATGACAGTTCTTGGCCATCCGTTTTCAGTTGCTATTGCCGCTGACACTCCGGTAACGGCAGCATATACACCGGCAAATAGTAACATCCTTAGACATCAGGGATATGATGGATTGTTTCTCTTCGTGGCTTACACGAAAGGAACCGCTGATGCATTGGCGACTATTCAGATTGATAGTTATCCATCAACTGCGTCGTCTGCTGACCCGACAGTTACTGATCCTGCTTGGGGACCGATTGGATTTTTCCCTGAAGACCCGACTGCTACGTTGTCCGTGTTTGAAGCTAAGACTTACACGTTCATTCCTGCCGGTATAGCTGGTACGCTTAACAATATCTATGTGCCAGTTAAAGAAATCTACGGCGAGTATATTCGTGTGAAGATTATAGCTGATAATGTTGCTGTTACGATTCCTCTTTGCGGTATTACGCTATTCCACACAAAGAAATGACAGTAGAACCACAACAACTTACTGATCTCAAGGTAGAGATTCAGAAACTATCTGAGAAGTTAGACATAGCTCTTGCTATGTTTAACGAGACAGATAAGTCTGTTGCTGTACTTACTGACCGTGACGCTTCCCGCGCACAGAGTATCCATGCGTTCGGCCGGCGTCTTGGTGAGATGGAAACTAAAATAAATAAAGTGTATATATGGCTAGCCCTGGGTAGCGGTACTGCCGCTGCTGCCGGTGGTGGGCTAAGTCAGTTATTCTTAGGAGGATGAAGTGGAAGCTAAATCCGAAAAGACTCGTACCTATTTTACATTTGCTCTGGCGGCTGTTGCCGTTGTCGGCGGTTTTGTTCTTGCTGCTCTGGGTAAGCTCGACGCCCTGGAACAACTATTACCCCTGGTTATTGCTGCCATTGGTGGAGACGCTGCTACTAGCATTGGCTATGCAGCGAGCCGAGCAGTAAAAAAGTCGGCGGAATCCAAAGCCAAAGCTGTTGTTGCCGAGGCTGCCAAGAATGCCATCGCCGCCTCTGTCTCGGGGGCTATCTTCTCGGACCCCAAGTAGGCCCCGACTCGTTAGTTTTTTATGCGGAAGCCTCTAAAGAGGGCGGGGCCGCTCTACAACTACAGTATGAACACAAGTTCGACGGAGTGTGGGCTGCGTACAGCGAAGCCTTCACTAAAATAGACTGGTCTGGTAATGTTGATGCCGGTGCCCAGGTGGGCGTGAAGGCGGTATGGTGAAGTTCCCTCCTATAGACACGTCAGACATTCCTGAGCTTCCCGATAATCTTGCTGATAGATATACTGTAGAAGAGTTGCAAGACGTTATCTTTCGCGCTATTGATAAGGGGACCACTGAATCCGACCGTTCGGCTAAGTGGGCTGCCAAACTATTAGAGCAGAAAGGGAAACTGGCTGATGGTGTTAAAGAGCATTTCACAGAGGAAACGCCCATTGAAACCATCATCGAAGAAACCCACACATTATTGTCAAAAACTGCTTTACAAAACGTACTGAGAAAGGCTAATGTGCAAATCACGATCATGAGCGGCAATAAAGCCGCCAAAAAAAGGAGATAATACCATGGCTACAAAGACTGCAAAAACTGAGACTGCCCCCGTCAAGAAGACCCGTAAGGCCCGCACGCCCCGCGACCCGGTTATCGTGATGCAGGGTTACCTCTCGCGAAAGGTTGAAGAGTTTGGTGGTGGAAGCAACGGTGATTTCGACCGTACCACGGCACAGGAGAAGCTTGCGCTTGTGTTCGGTGGGCTCGACGCTATCACTCTTAAGTTGTTCCTCGATTCCGCTAAGAGTTCTATGTCGGCAGTGGCCGCTGCCCGCAAGGCCCAGATCGCTGAAGAGGCGAGCCAACTGGGGTTTGACCTCGTGCCGAGGGACTAGACCTTACCGGAACCGTAGGACCAGAGGGGTCGGTTCCGATATGGAGCCGGCCCCTTTTTCGTGTCTGGGTGTAGCGCAGTTCGGTAGCGCACGTGATTTGGAATCACGGGGTCGTTGGTTCGAATCCAACCACTCAGACTTTTGGGGAGTAGTTCAAATGGTAGAGCACAAGACTTTGATTCTTGAAGTTGAAGGTTCGAATCCTTCCTCCCCAATAAGCCTTGGTCGTCCAACTGGTAGAGACGCCGGCCTTAGAAGCCGGATGGTGGGGGTTCGAATCCCTCCCAAGGCATTGCTCCTCTAGTCCAATGGCAGAGACATCCGGTTTAAGCCCGGTACAGTCTCAGTTCGAATCTGAGGGGGAGCATGTGGAAGGTACCGCTAAATGGTTGGCAACAAGGTTTGAACCCTTGGGCATGGTAAAACATGGGCGTTCGATTCGTCTACCTTCCTTCGGAGAGTAACCCGTCCAGGCGGACGGCACTGTTTGCTAAACAGCTGGCGGGTAACACCGTGGGGTTCGAGACCTCTGCTCTCCTTTACTTGACAACATCTAACAGACCTGCATAATACAAAGACCCTGCGAGTATCCCTACCTTGGTTGTCCGTCCGTCTGTCGCTGTTTAACCCTTGCCCCTTACAGCGGGCGGGCAACCTTTCCTCCCTACAATTCAGAGAGTCTATTACCTACAGTCGGGTCGGTAGGAAAGACTTTGGTGCCACGCCAGAAGGGGCTGATAAGCTCTACAGGATGTTCCATTGCCTGGACTAGCTTTGCCATGTCCGCGTCAACGTCATCCTCTTTTGAGCCTATGACAAGCTCGTCATGCATCTGAAACGTCAGCTGGTCAGGCAGGGTAAGGTCAACGCGCTCGACAGCGTCATTGCACATATCAGCGGCGGTTCCCTGTATGGGCAGGTTCTTAACTTCCGTAGGTTTAAAGCCGTTCAGGAAATACCGGCGACGGTCATGGATGAACGTCCAAGCATACCCCTTAGCCTTAGCCTCTTCGTAATACCAATCCTTAAACGTATCCAGCTCAGGAAACATCTTCTTAACTTTGATGAGCATTATACGGATTTGATTACGAGTCATGTCAGCAAATAAGAATCGTTGCTCATCTTTATCGTAGTAGCCGGTCAGCGTGCGGTAGATAACCTCTAGTCCGCCTTCGTACTGCTGGCCATACCAGAAGTTCTTAGCAAGTGTACGGTAACGCTTCCTAACTTTGGGGTCTTCTGGTTGAGCACCAAACAATACTTCAGAATTCTGAGCATGAGGATCGCCTGTCTCACAATTTTCTATCAACAACTCGCAACCTGCCAGGTAAGCAATGATACGCATTTCGAGTTGTGACCAGTCAGCCGCTATGAATACCTCGCCGACCTCCGGTAT
>Ga0255047_10002992_pt1 | contig 10823 bp, 24 predicted proteins | sample JV7_2_1_MG_FD_183640 | JGI IMG/M metagenome (GOLD analysis project Ga0255047, IMG submission 183640) | Seawater microbial communities from Jervis Inlet, British Columbia, Canada - JV7_2_1 | ecosystem: Environmental > Aquatic > Marine > Inlet | place: Canada: British Columbia | collected 2016-10-06 | reverse complement strand
TATCGTTAAGATATTTTTCTATCTCATCTCTTTTGTATGTGAGATCGTCATAATATGCCATTATTTTTCCTCTTTTTTGTTGTATTTAACGAAGTCGTTTAATGCTTTTCTGGTTAATTGTGTTTTAGTAAGATCTAAGTCTTTTAGTAATTGTTCCAGGACTTTAACTAATTCTAAATCTTCTTTTGATTTTGTCTTTGGCGACCACTTGAAAGTATGAAGTTCTGGTCTAATCATTTTTCAAAGTCCTCACTAAATCTATCTCTTATTTTGTTTTCTTCATATGCAATAAAAGCTCTATCAACTTTCATTAAGATCATTTCTTTAACATTATCTAGTGGTATTCCATTATTATTTAGAAATAGAATAACAGATAATAATTCTTCAAATAATTCCTGTTCACATTTTTCTAAGTCTTTTTCTTGTTCATTCATTTGTCAAAGTCCTCTTTTTCGTCTTCCAGCTATTTTATGAAACTTCGCTGAGATTTTATTTGAAAAATATTCTTTCCATTGTTCAACAGTTAGATTTTTTCCATCTCTTTCATTAAGATAATTTGATAAATTATCCCAATCGATTTCTATTGGATTAGTCATTTTTCAAAGTCCTCCATTGTTTCTTTACCTGGATAAAATGACGGATAGATTCATCTGAATATTCGTTAAATTCAGTAATAGAACGATCTTTGTATGATCTTGTAGGCCTGGTCATTTTATATCCTCTCTATGTTCTTCAAAACAATGTAATCTTATAGCGTGTAAACTGCAACATGAATATGTAAAACCACAAATAGCACAGAAATACTGTATTCTTTTAGTTTTGCCATTAGTGAATAATATTTTACTGTGTTTTGGATCAGTATTATGATCAAGAAAGAAGTCGTGAACTTGTGAATTATACTGCTTATTAGTTTCTATTACTATTCCAGGTATTGTTTTATCTGTATAATATCCATACCATTTAAAAAGAGAGGTAGGGGTCATAACTGACCACTCCTATTTCTTAGTTTTTCGTATATACCAGTTGGTTCATCTGCAAATATAGCTTTACAGTTGCATTGGCATATTTCATAGACTTCACTATCTTTTAATCCCATATCACGATTCATTCCCATAATTTGGTCTTTTGTCATTCTTGGATAATCGGTGTAGTAATATCCCTTAACATTATCTTCTATTATGATAACATCTTTTCTATCTCTATCATCAATAGGATTCCAGTAATGACAGAATCTATTACTTAATATCTTTTCCTTTGCTTTTGCTGACATTTTTACTCGGTTACTTCCATCAGCATGAACCGATTTATTTGACAGAAATTCACGTCTGTCTGTATTCTGTGTCATGTGATTATAATAATACCGTACAGTATTTAAATCATATCTTAATCTTAAAACGCTGTTAGGCATACGACTTAGAAAAAAAAATAGAAAAGCTATTTTTCTGAAATTTCTTTCAAAATTATAGCTAGTTTACCACAATCAGATTTAGTAAGAGTAATCCCTTTTTTGGATCTGTTTTTTTCTTCTATAAAAAAAACTCCTCTTGCTTTGGTCTCATCTGACCAGGCCTCATTAGTTATCTGTTTAACAACTAATGTTTTGTCTTTTTCGAGTTCTACTGTATGTAGATCCTCAAATGCACTTTTTACTTCGGTTTCCATTTTTGCCAATAATTGCCCATCTAAAAGATCAAAATATGAGTTTGTAACTGGATCAAATTGCATTTTTCCAATTTCATATCTTCTCAAATAAATGCTCAACTTAGTATTAAACTGAAAATAATACTACTTAAATATTTATGTGAATTTTCTTAAGCTAGTAGTTCAAGTTTAATCATTAGCTCAACGTGGTTAAACTTGGAATACTCTTTTTAATTAGTCATTCTTTATAATTCTGTTGAGTTTTCAATTATCATTAAAAACGTATCCTGCCTTAGAGCGAAGTAAAAAATCTCTAATACATGAGGGTAGAAATCAAGCAGAGATTGAATATGACGATTGGCATTTACCAGGCCAAAAAGATAAAAAATCGGATTGTGGTCAATGGTCTTACATGGGTTGTTTAAACAAACATGCACACCCAAATGGCGAAATTTTTTTAAAGCCTTTTCAAAAATCTTGTTTTCGTGCTGATTGTGAAAAATGCTGTTTTAAATGGCTTGGAAGATCTGCAAGTAAATCAACAAAAAGAATGAAATTGTATGAAAAACAATCAAAAAAAATTGCTAAACATATTATAATTTCAGTTCCTACATGGGATTATTATAAACCAAAAAAAGAGATAGCAAAAAAAGCTTACCAGGTTTTAAAGGAAGTTAAAGCCGATTCTGGTTTAATAATTTTCCACCCTTTTAGGTATCATAAAGATAGTGATATGTGGTATTATGCTCCTCATTTTCATGTGATTGGGTTTGGTTGGGTTGAAAATGTTGTGGAAACTTATCAGAAATACGGATATATAATAAAAAATTTAGGAAAAAGAGAAACTCTTTTTGGTACTATTTATTATCAGTTAAGCCATTGTGGAATAAAAAAACATAATCATTCTTTGGTCTATTTTGGGGATTGTTCATATAGCAAATTGGAAGTACCAGAAGAAGAACAAGAGTCTAAAAAATGTCCATTTTGTAAAGAATATTTACAAGAATTAGAGTGTAATACTAATTATAACTTAAAACCAGATCCAAATATAATGGAGGCCTGGTATATGGCTAAAAGTTATGAATGGTTTGCAAAAAATCTTTATCAGTAGATATGAATTTTTTATAAAAATTTTCTTTTAGTAAATCCGATTCTGTTATTCCATAATTTTTTTTTAAATATCTCATACAAAAATAACAAATTCCAGTATTTTTCATAAAATCGTACGATCCTTTCATACATTTATCAGATTTGAATATAAAAATATGTGATTTACATCTCATTTAGATCATTTTATTGAAATTCTTACAACTTTTTAATATTTAAATTGTTTTCCTGATGGAAAATTGCCAAATTCCACCAGGAAAAACAGATTGCTCCCATGATTTTAAGTAATAATCACTACTTAAATCTAATGTCAAGTTAATGTCAAGTTAATGTCAATAATGTTAAAATTAATGTCAAGGATAAAGAGGTAATGAAGTATGTTTTTGGCGTTATTAAGAGGTATAATTATACCAAAAGCGAAAACCATACCAGGAAAGGTAGAAAACACTATTTTTGTTATGAATTTGATATGGAAAGTGGCAAATTCCAAAGAATTCGGATCTCGTTATTTAAGGCAATTTACTACAAAATTACGTTTGTATTCGGATTAAAATATAAAATGGTTGGTCAGCTTAGAAAAGATAGGCCAGGTGGTATTCTTTATTGTAAGGATTGTAAAGAAAATTATTTTTCATTGGTAAATTTTTGGGATAAGGATCTATCATGTCCATATTGTTAAACCTAAATAGTGTTAGTGGATTTGTTGTTTAATGGGTAGATTAATCGGTTCTGTTGGTTTAGCTCCTGGTACAGATGAGGGTTTTGATCTCACAACTAAGGGGGATATGCATGGGTATTCTAGTGCAAATGCTCGTATTCCGATTTCAACAGATTCTTTTACGCTTTTTTGTGATAGTGGGGAGGCTTTAGGGTTAAAGTGGGGAGCTAATACAACTTCTTTTGTAGTTGCTTGTTCTGATGAAACAACTGCATTAACAACTGGAACAAAAGTTACAATGCGCATGCCTTATGCATTTACTCTAACTGCTGTGAGAGCTTCACTAACTACTGCTGGAACAGGAGCTAATTTAGTAACTGTTGATATTGAACAGGGGGGAAGTTCAATTTTATCTACAAACATTACAATAGATGCTACTGAAACAACTTCAACTACTGCTACTACTCCTCCTGTGATTTCAACGAGTGCCTTAACTGATGATGCTTCAATAGATTTTGATGTTGATCAGATTGATAGTGGGGGAGTGAGTGCAGGGTTGAAAGTTTATCTTATTGGTTATAGGGTTGCACATTGAGTGAAGTTGTAGTTAATCCTTATCGTTTTGTAGTATTACCGAGTGAAACATGCCCAGTTACTACCACAGATAATGATGCAAGGCTTTCCGATACTGTTGATTGTTTAGGTGTTTCAGTAAAAGCAGGATCATCTATGATAGGGGAAAAGGTAACCGACTTTTCTTTTTGGTTGTATAGAACCGGCACGGTCTCCGGTACACTTTCGGCTTTTGCTTATGATGCTGGTTCAGACGTACCAGATACGCCTATATCTGGAAAAAATTTTGGCACGTTAGATGCGTCTACAATCGGTCTTAATTCTGTTTCAAAACATACATTTACAATTAATACGGGTTCGGTTACTGTTGCTGAGGATACTCAATTTGGATTAGATTTTGGCGATGGTGGTCATTCCGGCGACGTTTGGTTTAATACTCTATTGGCTGGTAATGAATCCGCTAAAATGTACACCGCTGACTATTCGGCTTATTATGAAACTCATACTCAAGTGCCAAAGTTTTGTTATACTTCATGATACTCCATAAATACTAGAATTTTATTACAAAAACATGGATAAGAAAAATGGTGGTATAACCGTAGGAATATCAGGAGCTGTTGCAGTTATTATTTCTGTAATATGCCAGGTCTTTCATAATGGTGGAATACCTTGAGTGAGAACAAGAAAACTAAAAAAGATGAAAGTGAAAATTTTATTGATACTTTAAAAGATCTTCTTGCCGATCCTCATCAAGATGATGTGTGGAATGAAAAATTTAAGGCAACAGTTAGAAAATATTTTGATATATAATGCCTTTAGGTTATGACGTAAAAGAAGAAGCTACCGAAGTTAAAAAAAATCTTTTTGAAAATAGAGATACTTTTGTAATGTTAGTTGTTGCTAGTGTTGTTGGTGGAGCTATTACAAGATTTGTTATTCCAAAATCTGTAACGGAGGGTTCTGTTTTTAGTCGTTTTAAATCTTGGTTCGGTTATGACCAGGAAGAATATGAAGAAGAAGAATAATATAGTAGCTTAGTTTTGTAGTTTTTTCATGGAGAACGAATTGTTAGGAATTATAGCAATAGTGGTAACTGCTCTAACTGTCTTCGGTATGAAGATAAGATCGGCTTAGAAAATCCACCTTTCTTTTTTTTTAATATCTACCTAAATACCCCTCTCTTTTACTATAATTGTTAAAATGGTATCTAAAACTAAGAGAAAAACAAAAAAGCAAAAAGCACAGGCAAGAGCGAGAAAAAGAAAAGGATCAGTAAAGAATATGCTTAGACAAGTTGTAAGTAAAGGTTCAGCTCCATTAGCATTTTGGCAACAGTTGAGTGAAAAAGATTATCAGGTTTTAAATGCAGACGGAAATTATAGAGCATTAGATTATTTAGGAAAACTAAAAGTTGCTTCTAATATTCTAACTGGTTCGTTAACTGGTAGAGTGTTATTTGGCGATCAGTACAATCCTAGTCCTAGTGGACAACCAAGAATAAACCCAGCTGGGATTGCGAATAAATGGGTTGGAATTGGTATAATCGGAAAACTTTATGGTAAAATAGGTAAAGGTATGAAACTTCCAGAAGCAAGTATGATTGATAGAGTAGGATCTAAACTCATATTTGGAGGAGCAGTAGGAGGATTTTTCGATCCACCAGGTAATCCAGGAGGCTATGTTTCAACTGCTAATGTAACACCAAATGTTATGGTTCAAAATAGATCTCAGACCAATAGAGCATTTGCAACAGCTCAAAGAAATAGAAGTTTTGTACCAGTAGACAGTTTTGATTCTTCAACGGGGAGTGCGTTTAGATGAGTGGAGCATGGGATATTGCAACAGCAACTAGTTTAGGAACTGGTGTAGCAAAAACTCAGATTAACGGAGGAGCTAATTTAACAAAACCAACTCAAGCAGTTAATCTAGTTGAAGTTGTTCCATATACTGTAAGCTCAGGAGCTTATACGGCAGGGGAATCCATCGCATTAACAGCTTATTTAGATTCATTTTCAGTTGATCTTTTACCAAAGAGAATTATAGTACCACCTGTTCAAGCAGGACTTGGAACTTTTATTAACATTGTAGCACCAATTTTGGAAGCATACGAATGTAATACAGGTTTACAGGAAGGTGCAACTTCACAATTTATTGTATCAGGTCAGGCACAAGTAGCTAATACAGTAGCACCTTTAATGGCTATGGCTTTACATTATTCAACTACTCCACCAAATAGACCAGAACACTTCTACCATAAACCTGATAACGAATCTACTTTCACAACTGCTACAACCAATGCAGGTAACGATTTCACAATAAATGATGGAATGTGGTTAGAAGATATGTATGTGTCCGTATTTGCAGGAACACCAACAGTATCACAATCAATAAGTGGATATGGGGAATTTTCATCTAATGACTTTGGAAACTCTTTACCATTGAAAGTGCCAATGCAACCTGGAGCTTGTGGTCTAGCAGGAACAATGACACCAGGTAACTTACAGTTAGCAAGTTATCATAATACACATATGCCAATGAAAACATCATGTAAAATATCGACTAGTTTCACAAATGATGTAACACAAACTGCAACTACCAGATTTGTAATGGGTGTTGGATATACAAAACAGGGCTAGGAGTTGATCCTAGTTGTCACAAATTCCAAGAGATTCTTTTAGACCAGCTTTAATAAAACCAACTTATAATGTTGGGGATTATGGTCATGATGTTATAATTCCTTTAAATTGTATAACTGGTTCTAATACAACTACATTAACTCCATCTACTGCAACTTTTGTTCAGGTGTTAGATGATGGTAGAGTGCCAGTTGATGAAGTAAATCAATTTATTACAGATAGTGATAAAATGGAACTCGTACACGCTGGAAATGATACAGATTTCGATACTACATTTGAGTGGCTTCCTGACATGAGTTTTCAAGCGTACAAAGCTAGCTTTTCAGTTGCAGTAGCCATGAAAGTAAGTGCTTATACAAGTGGAAACTTTGCGATTTCTTCAGTACAATTAACAATGAAAGTTATTGGTGGTGGCGAGGGCGATCAGGTTATTGTTGATAAAATAGTTAATCCTGGTATGTCTAATATGACAAGTGCAACAGAACAAATAGCAATTCTTAATGTGGATACTAAAACAAGTGCAAAAATAGCTGATAAGCCAGTTTCAATACAAGTTAAAGTTAATACCACTTCTGGTACTGGTACATATCAATGTGGTCTAGTTCCTTTATTTTGTTATTTTGGTAGTGCAGTTCCTAAAACATGGACTACTTCATCTGTGGTCGTTCATGCTCACGCTGATCTAGCTCACGCCTTCCCAATATTTAGAGATGAAGATAACATGAATATGTTAGATAGGAGTGGTATAGGATTATGATCATAGAAGAAATACCATATTTTGTAGAATTTATTGTACTGGGAATTGTTTTAGGCTTTGGATATGGTTTTACTAAATTATTTTTAAACCATGCGAAGGATAAATCAAGAGTTAAAAGATCTGAAAGAAAAGCCAAAGAAGCTAACAGCGTAGAAGATGAATTAGACAAGTATTTGAATAATATCCCTGCGATTACTCAGCATTTAGAGATAGAGTTGATGAATTTAAAGGAAAAAGGAGCTACACCAGAACAATGTAAAAGTTTAGAATCAAAATTAGATTTGGCTAAAAAAGCTCAACAGTATGAAATGCCAATACGAATGTTAGGTAAACCAATACTAAAAAAAGTTCTAAATATTGTAGATAAGTTTGGGGTTTAACAATGGTTAGTGTAGCTGTTCCTGGAATGATAGCTGGTAAAACTGTTAAAAAAAGTGGCCAGGTTTTACAAGAACAATTTGGATATAATTTTATAGATCTTGTTACAAAACTTGCATTGTTCTATGTGATTAGTTTTCTAATTGCTAAATACATGGAAGCTGTAATTTATTTTCAAGGTGGTTTATCAACTATTGCAGGGTTTTTTGGTATAAAGTTAGTTCAAGCTGATCAACTTCCGAATCAATGGGTTTCTTTATTTGTAGATACTGATCAGAAAACGTATTCTTCTACTCCAACAGCTCCAGGCCAATTTAACCCTCCTGGTTGGGATAGACCCTATGACTATGGAACACCAGAACATCAACAAGCTGAACCACATTTATTCCCACAAAAAGAACAGCAGTTCAAATTTTGGGATTTGATAAACGCTATCGCAATTTTTTATATTTCATGGGAAGCCTACAAATATTGGAAAAATGGTGGTACTGATTTCTTAACGTTGGGAATATTCGGTTTATTGATAGCTGTTTTATCTGTATTATCTTTTTCAAGATTTCTTAACAGATTTTCTTTAAACAGATTTCAAGAGGCTAATAAATAATGGTCAGTATAGATGAATTATTTTATGGTACTGGTGTATCAGGTTTAACGGAAATAGAAAGACTACAAAAAAAATATAATGATTTTGCAGATAATGTTAGCGTATTCAAAGCTGGAATGAGTCCACTTTTTATGCCAGTTCCGTCATGGTGGCAGGGGAATTTCACTCAAAAAGGTTGGACTCCTGCTTGGCAAATCCCACATATGCATAGTGGTAATCCATATACAAATGATGAAGCATTACAATATTTGGATATAGCCGAAAAAGCTTATCAGTTAAAATTAGATTGGAGATCAGCTCAATGTGAAAATGAAAATCAAAGGGGAGTTTATTGTTCATATGTAAATGATATTCAAGGAACATTAGGACAGATTCGTCAATTGAAAAATGGTGTAAGAATAGCAAAAGAACAAAATCTTCAGCATGGGGTAACAGGGTTTGATCCTAATTTTAAGACTTTTGAGATATTACCACAAGTTTTTGCCGAAGAAGATCCATCTATTAATAGTGGTTTAAATGGTAATGAACAGGAATCACAAGTTATTAATTATCCACAATCTGCTAATGTAAGAATATCATTCACTTCTAATATTGGTATGTTTTCTACTTCAATTCCGATAAATGATATTAGTCAGTTACAAATTTTATCTAATGCTTCTAATGAATGGAATTATACATTAATTGGAAGTTCGACTAATCAACCATTAATGAGTTTAAGTGGTTTAATTGCTAAAATTAATAGTGTGATTGCTAGTGTAATTGTTGTTCCAGAAACAATGCCACCACCAATTGTTGATCCAGATTACATTTTCGAAGAACCATCTATTACAACTGATCATGTAGAACCACCAGAAATGCCAGTAGAAGAACCACCAATGGTAACTGTAACTCCAACAGAACCAGGTCAGGTAAACTGGATACCAGAACCTTTTTTTAGTTTTATTAATAGTGTGTTTAGGAAATGAAATATTATAATGTTGTAATATCAAAAGAAGCAGGAGTTTATGTAGCAGAAGAAACAATAGAAGCTAAAAGTTCAAAAGAAGCAGAAGATATAGCTATGGATATGGCAGAAAATGATCAGGTAAAATGGGAGTATAGTGAGGTTAGCTATGAAGATCCATTAATTCAGGTTGAGGAAGTATCACAAGTTCCAATTTTAAAAGATTAATACTCCCTAAATACTAGAATTTTCTAGATAAAATAATGGTATTGATATATCTTAATCATTCAAAGGCAGAATTAAAAAAGAAATCTAAACCAGCTTTGGTTGCGATAGGTCATGCAATTTTAAAACGACTTCCAAAGACTACATTAGTAAATACTGTCTATAAGTTAGAACAACTAGCAAAATCAAAAGGAATTAAATCAATAGGAAAGATAGCTAGAAAAGCAGGAAGAAAAGCTAGAAAAGCAGGAAGTAAAGTTAGAAGAAAATACAAAAGAGCAAAAACAGCTAGAACAAGAGCAGGAAAAAGGTATAGATCTGTAAGACCTAGAGTAAGAGTTGGAAGAAAATATAAAAAATACACTGAAACAAGAAAATCCAAAAAGCCAAGAAGATTGGTAAAAGGAACACCAGAAGCGAAAAGATACATGGCTAAAATAAGGGCTATGAGATAATTGAAAAACGATTCCTTAAACGCTGATAATACTACAACAAAAATAAATTCTTTATGGGCTAATCAACAAAAGATAGTTCCGATCCCCCCCCTATCTTCATTAAAACTGCATGGGAATAATTGCTCAGGTCTAAGAATATGCCATACTTGTAGAGGGGAAAGGTTTGTAGTAATTAGATCAAAGTGGGATAATCGATTAACTTATAAAAAATGTATGGCTTGTTCTGGTAATGGAAGTATCGACATTCGAGCCATTGAGTGAGCTACAAAAACAACAATACCTAACAGAATTAGGCCTGGAACCAGTATTATCTTATTATAACAATGAGATTAAAAAACATAGTAGAGTTTGTTTTAAAAGCCTGGAATTAAGAGAAAAAAGAGATAGATGTTTTAAGTTAATGCGTGAAGAATATCAGGAGTTATGTTAATCACGTTCAAAACGTGGATCTTCATTTATTAGATCTTCGCCTACGATATAGACATACATATTTACAACTTTGGTAGAATCGGATAAATCGGTTGTAACTTCGCCAAAATTATCTTCTTCGTATTCTTTTACAATACCAATAATTTCAAAGGCGTGATCTCCTAGCCATTCGTTAGCTTCGCTATAATATACGACGTAGTAATCAGTATTGAATATTTCATTATGAAGTTCGCCATCTTTAACTAATGTATTATATTCATCTTTTGAATATTCTTTTAATTCTTTAACTCTATCGTTAAGATATTTTTCTATCTCATCTCTTTTGTATGTGAGATCGTCATAATATGCCATTATTTTTCCTCTTTTTTGTTGTATTTAACGAAGTCGTTTAATGCTTTTCTGGTTAATTGTGTTTTA
>Ga0255047_10002991_pt1 | contig 10837 bp, 10 predicted proteins | sample JV7_2_1_MG_FD_183640 | JGI IMG/M metagenome (GOLD analysis project Ga0255047, IMG submission 183640) | Seawater microbial communities from Jervis Inlet, British Columbia, Canada - JV7_2_1 | ecosystem: Environmental > Aquatic > Marine > Inlet | place: Canada: British Columbia | collected 2016-10-06 | reverse complement strand
CAGGTCACTGATCGAGTCGCTGTAGAAGTAGCTCTTGGCCAGGTCGATGCCCTCGCGCTCGATCAGCTGCTGAATCCAGTAGATCTTGCCCTCGCCGAAGCAGATGGGCTGCAAAACGCGTCCCGTCAAGCGGCCATCCTGCACCTCAAGCTGTGTGTGCATGACGTGCTTGACGCCCAGGTGAGTCGCCAGCGGCTTGAGCACGAACTTGCTGGCTCCCGAGACCAGCGCGACGACATGCCCCTGCTCCGCGTGCTCGCGTGCGAGCCGTTCAGCTTCCGGGTAGATAGTGGGCACCACGTAATCGCGAAACCAGCGGTTGGATTCCCGCAGCAGCGTGCGCTCGCTGCGTCCCTTGAGCTGCTGCATCGTCTTGGTGACCCAGCGGTCGATGTCGAGCAGGTTGAGCTTGTACTGCAGGTAGGTACCGAGGTTACGGAGCAAAGTCCAGCTGTCGATCTCGCCGCGATCGTAGAGCGCCTTCAGGTAGAGCGTCCCCGAGTTCTCAGAGATGATCGTCCTATCGACGTCGAAGAAGACGCCGACCGCGGAACGCTTCGCATGTCGCACAGCTCTATTCTAACGGAACTTTAGAACACATAGCGGCGCATGGAGATGTTCATCAGCAGGCCGGCACCGACCAGACAGGTGAGGAGCGAGGAGCCCCCGTACGAGAAGAACGGCAGGGGTACACCAACGACGGGCAGGACGCCGAGCACCATGCCCACGTTGATGGCGATGGCCCAGAAGAAGAGCGCCGACACCCCGACGGCCAGATAGGCTCCGAAAAGATCCTTGGAGGCCCGGGCGATCAGGAGACCGCGCAGGATCAGGCCCAGGTAGAGCAGCAGAACGGACGCGGCACCCACGAAGCCCCATTCTTCCGCCAGCACGGAGAACACGAAATCCGTCTGCTGCTCGGGCAGGAAGTCGAGCTGGCTCTGAGGACCGCGCAGAAAACCCTGGCCGAGAAAGCCGCCGGAGCCGACGGCAATCTGGCTTTGAATCGCGTGGTAGGCAGCGCCCAGCGGGTCCTGCTCGGGATTCAGGAACGTGAGCAGGCGCAGCTTCTGGTAGTCGTGCAGGTAGAAGAACCAGGCCCCGCTGGCTCCGGCGATCCCGGCCGCACCCAGCCAGGCCAGGGTGGACAGCCGCACGCGGGCCATCAGCAGGAAGGTGCCCGCGAGCAGGGCAATCGACATGGTCGTGCCCAGATCGGGCTGACGCACGACCAGTGCCGCAGGGAGCGCGAACCAGGCTGCCGGAGCCAGCAGCTGGGTCAGTCCGAGCTCGCTGTTCGACGCCTGGCGCGAGAGCAGGCGCGCGAAGAGAATCAGGACGGCCAGCTTGACCGGCTCGGAGGGTTGGAGCCGCAGCGGACCCAAGACGATCCAGCGCTGAGAGCCGTTGATCACGGGCCCGACCATGAGCACCGCGACGAGCAGCCCCACGCACAGCAGGTAGAGCGGAATCGCGACCCGCTCGAGCGTTCGGTAGTCCGGAAGCAGCGAGATCAGCATGCAGAGCAACCCGACGAGCAGCAAGTAGAACTGGCGTTTCGCCGTCGCCGGCATCCAGTCGCCCGATTCCGGCGCCGCCGAGATCAGATTCATGACGCCGATCAAGGAGAGCGCAAGCACCAGCCCCAGAATCGGCCACTCGAAATTCTGAATTAGACGACGATCAACGGCTGGCATAGACCTCGCTCTCGTGCTCGAGGAACTCTTTCACGATCGCGAGCGCGATGGGCGCCGCGCCGCTCGAGCCGTGACCCCCATGCTCGACCAGGACCGCGACCACGATACGTGGATTGTCGGCAGGCACATAGGTGACGAACCATGCGTGATCCCGGTGCTCCTCCGGAATGTCCTCCTCGTCGGGCAGCGGGCCCTTGGCCATGGCGATCACCTGCGCCGTTCCGGTCTTGCCGGCCGCCTCGACGCTGGCCCCCAGTCGGCGCATGATCCAGCCCGTGCCGTGCGGCTCGTGGACGACGCCGCGCAAGGCACGGCGCACGCGCGTGATCGAGGACCCCGAAAAGGGCAAGGTCCCGACCACTTCGGGCTGCGTTTCGCGTATGACGTTTCCGTAGGGATCCTCGATGCGATTCACGATGAAGGGCCGGTAGCGAACCCCGCCGTTTCCGAGGGCGGCGTACACGCTCGCCAGCTGGATGGGCGTCCACAGGTTGAACCCCTGCCCGATCGCAACCGAAACCGTCTCGCCCTTGATCCAGGGCTCATCGAAGCGACGCTGTTTCCACTCGCTGTCCGGGACCAGGCCCGGCTGCTCGGCGCCGAGATCGATCCCGGTCGTGGCTCCGAGCCCCATGGCGCGAGCGTAGTGCGCGAGCTTGTCCACCCCGACCTCGACGCCCGTCTGATAGAAGAAGACGTCGCACGACTCGACGATGGCGCGGTGCAAGTCGACCTGACCGTGCCCGCTCTTCTTCCAGCAGCGATAGCGCCGCCGTCCGAGTCGGAATGAGCCGCCGCAGTGGACCTCGTAGCCCTCGTCGATCACGCCCTCCTCCAGTCCCGCGATCGCGGTCACGACCTTGTAGGTAGAGCCGGGCGGATACTGCCCCTTGAGGGCCCGGTTATGTAGCGGTGTGTGCGGATCCTGACGCATGGTCTCCCAATCGCTGCGACCAATACCGACGGCAAAGCGATTGGGGTCGAAGGCGGGCCGACTTACGAGAACCCGCACCGCTCCGCTGCGCGGATCGAGGGCGACCACCGCTCCGGCCTTGCCCATCTCGTCGAGGGCCGCTCCGGCCACGCTCTGCAGGCGTTGATCGAGGGTCAACACGATGTTGTGACCCGGCTGGGGCTCGACCGCAACCAGGCGCTCGAGCTCGCGACCGTGCGCATCGACGAGCACGTTCAGGCCACCATCCCGTCCCCTTATCTCCGCGTCGAGCAGCCGCTCCACGCCCTCGGTCCCGATCACGTCGCCGGGCCGGTAACCCGCGTAGCGCTTGCTCTGTAGCTGCGTGGAGCTGATCTCTCCGAGCCGACCCAGCACGTGCGCAGCGCTGTCGCCGTAGCGATAGTCACGCACCGGGGCAACCTCCGTGACGACACCCGGCAGGGCCCAGAGCCGCGCCATGACACGGGCCTGGGCGTCGCGACCCACGTCTCGCGCAACCTGGAGCGTCTGAAAGCGCGCTCGACCCCGCGGATGACCCAGGCGCTCGCGCAGCTCTTCGTCATCGCGGCCCGTCAGGCGCGCGATACGCTCGACGGTCAGTGCCAGATCCTCGGTCTCGTTCGGCACCAGCGAGACGTCGAACGAAGGCCGCGAGTCAACCAGAATCTTGCCCCTGTGGTCGAGAATCATGCCACGCGTCGCCTTCACGTGATACGTGCGCACGCTGTTGCGCTGGGCCGAGATCCGGTACGCCTCGCCTTGCACGACCTGCAGGTAGAAGAGCCGACTCAAGAGCATCAGCCACACGGCGGCCACCAACAGCGCACCCGTGGCCAGGCGTCGCTCAACGTGCCCCTCGACAGGCGGGCGGCTGCCGTAGACGCGGCTCACACGCGAGCCCGCGAGCTCAACGAGGTCCAGGCCCCCTCGCCCTGGACCTCGGCTTCCAGGCGCTGCGTCACCGACAGTAAGGGCACCGCGAGGATGGCGGTAATGAAGCCCGCTAGAGGCACGTGCAGCAGGACCGTGCCCCAGGGGATCATTCCCTCCGGCACGAGCACACGTAGCGTGAGGCTCATGAGCACCGCATCCACGAACGCATAGGCCATCACGTAGATCGCCCAGGGCAGAGACGCGCGCAGATAGAGCGCGCGGTCCACGAGACGCGTCAGCACGCATGCAGTACCACGCAGCAGGGCGTAGAGGCCAAGCGGCGAGCCCGAAAGAACGTCCACACAGAAGCCCATCAGAAATGCGAGCGCGAGTGCTCCCGTCCCGCCACCGATGCGCAGGCCGAGGGTCAACACGAAGATCAGCACGAAATCCGGACGCGCGAGCGCGGGCAGGATGGACGTTCCCAGTGCGTGCAAGAGCAGCAGCAAGACGCCCAATCCCAGGAGCTTGAGGTGGGCGGTCACTCTCGCGCCTCCGGCCAGAGCTCGGCGGACTCCGAGAAGAACGCATCGTCCGCGGGCAGCTCCCGCCGCTCCAGGATCACGAACACCTCCTCGAGCTTGCTGAAGTCGACCGCGGGCTCGACCTCTGCACGCTGGAACAGTCCGTAGGGCTTGCGCTCAACCCGCGAGACGCGGCCCACCACGAGGCCCTTCGGATACATCGCGGCCAGCCCCGAGGTGAGCACGAGGTCTCCTTCTCGAACATCGTCCTCGCGCAGCACGTTCAAAAACTCGCAGTCCAGATCGGTACGGCCGCGCAGGGTGCCTCGAGCCCGCGTCCTCTGCACATACACGTCGACCCGGCTCTGCGGATCGATCACGAGCAGCACCTTGGACGCCCCCGGGGTGGTCCCCGCAACGACGCCGACCACGCCCGAGTCAGTGATTACCGGCATACCCGGACCGATCCCGGCGCTCGAGCCCTGGTCGATGATCACCGCCTGAAACCAGGGCGAGAGATCCTGGGCCACGACATTCGCGGGAACCATGGGGATCTCGCGCTTGGCGCGAAAACTGGCCAGACGCTGGAAACGTTCGCTCGAGACGATCGCCTCCTTGTACTGAAGGTTCTCGAGCTCGAGATCGGTGACGCGCTGGCGCAGCACTTCGTTGTGCTCTCGCACATCGACCAGCCCCGTGTAATCTCTCCACAGCCTACGCGCCTCGCGTACGGGAAAGGTCACGATGCGTTCCAGCGGTAGCGTGATCGAGAGCAAAATCCGATGCGCCAGGCCCAGCTCCACGGGACCCCGATGCGTGGTCATCCCGATCACGCAGAGCCCGACGAGCGTGAGATAGGTGAGGGGGTAGCTAAGGCGACGAAGTAGATCGCTCAAAGCTTCCGACTTCCCCTAGCGCGCTCAAGCCTTGACGGTTATGTCCTTGAGCAGGTCCAACTCATCCAGACAGCGCCCGCAGCCCATGACCACCGCGCTCAACGGATCTTCAGCCAGCATGACCGGAAGCCCGGTCTCCTCCCGCAACAACACGTCGAAGTTTTCCAGCAGCGCGCCGCCGCCGGTCAGCACGATGCCCTTGTCCGCGATATCCGCCGACAGCTCGGGAGGCGTGCGCTCGAGCGCGATCTTCGCCGCCTCAATGATCGAGTTGACGGGCTCCATCAGCGCTTCGCGGATGTCCTCGGCGTTGACCTCGATGGTCTTGGGTATACCGGCCACGAGGTCACGGCCCTTGATCACGAGGGTCTTGTGCTCTTCGCTGGGGTAGGCGCTGCCGATCTCGATCTTGATGAACTCGGCCGTACGCTCACCGATCAGCAGGTTGTACTTGCGCTTGACGTAGCTGAGGATGCCCTCATCCATCTTGTCTCCGCCGACGCGGGTGCTGTTCGAGTACACGACGCCGGCGAGCGAGATGACGGCGACTTCCGTGGTACCCCCGCCGATATCGAGGATCATGTTGCCCGACGGCTCGGTAATGGGGAGACCGGCGCCGATCGCTGCAGCCATCGGCTCTTCGAGCAGATACACCTCGCGTGCGCTGGCCGAGAGCGCCGACTCGCGCACGGCGCGTTTCTCGACCTCGGTGATCCCCGACGGTACCGAGATCACGATGCGCGGACGCAGCAGTGTGGAGCGATTGTGCGCTCGCTGAATAAAGTAGCGCAGCATCGCCTCGGCAATCTCGAAGTCGGCAATCACCCCGTCCCTGAGTGGGCGTACTGCCCGGATCGAGCCCGGTGTGCGGCCCAGCATGCTCTTGGCCTCTTTGCCCACCGCACGCACGCGGTCGACACCACGTTCGTCCGCCTGCACCGCGACTACGGAAGGCTCGTTCGAAACGATGCCGCGTCCCTTGGCGAAAACGAGAGTGTTGGCGGTACCTAGATCGATGGCGAGATCGTTCGAGAAGAGTCCGAGAAGGCGGTCGAGCATACCGCTATCCCCCGCTGTCCATCGCCCCCGGCAAGAAGGGCTGCAAGTGTGTGTCGTTGCGGGATCTCAGGCTTCCCCCCCAGACCCGCGAGTTTACGAACGACGCGCCCTTAGCGCAAGCGGCTGGCAGCGAAAAACCGCTTTACTCGCTTGCGCTTCCAAGCACCTCCCCCTAGCCTGCCTCGGCTGGAGTTCAGCAACGCTGGTCGCGTGAGGTAGCCCCCGAGATGCGCTCGAACCGAGTTTGGATCTGGATCCGGAATACCGCTCTCATTCTGGTCATCCTCGCCTTCGTGGCCGTTTTCGGCCTGCCACAAGGCGGCGCACCGACCGGTGCGGTGGCGGAAGTGAACGGTGAGCAGATCCGGCGCGATGTCTTCGAGTTTTTCCGGGATCAGACCGCGAACCGCAATCGGGACCTGCTGCCCGCCGACATGGATCCAGCGCAGGCCCGGAACCTGATCGACAATCAGACCATGAGCAGCCTGATCCACCGCACCATCCTGGTTCAGGAGGCCGAGGCTCTGGGCCTGCGGGTCAGCGACGAGGAGCTGGCGCAGGATCTCGCGACGAATCCGAGCTTCGTCGCGAACGGTCGCTTCGACCCGAACCTGTTCGAGCGCTCCTGGAGACGGGCCGGCCTCGAAAGCGAACGGGTGTATATGGAGGAGCTCCGGCGCGACCTCCTGATCCGCAAGTTCCAGCGCATCATCAGCTCGCCCGTGCACGTCTCGGACGCTCAGGCACGCGAGACCCTGGAGCGGGAGCGCGTGCGGGTCCGTTTGCGCTATGCGATCGCGCGTGGCTCGGACTTCCGCGAGGGAACCGAGATCAGCGAGGTTGATGTCCAAGCCTTCGTCGAGACGCAGCAAGAGCGTCTCCAGGCCGCCTACCAGGCGCGTCTCGGCGAGTTCCGCGCCCCAGAGACCGTGCACGTCAGACACATCCTGTTCAGCGGCGAGGAGGCGGTCTCGCAGGCGAGCGCGGCGCGCGAGCGTCTGCTGGCGGGCGAGGACTTTGCCGAGCTGGCACGCGAGCTGTCTCGGGACGACGCCACCCGCCTGGAGGGCGGGGATCTGGGCTCCTTCCCGCGGGGCCGCATGCTTGCGTCGTTCGAGGAGGCGGCCTTCGCGCTCGAGCCGGGCGCGATCTCGGAGCCGGTCAAGACCGAGAGCGGTGTGCACTTGATTCTACTGGAGGAGCGAAGCGAGGCGCTCGAGCGCACGCTGGAGCAGGCGTCTGAGGAGCTTGCTCGAGAGCTGCTACGCGAGGATCTGGGTCGCGAGCGTGCCCGGCAGGCGGCCGAGGAGATGCTGAAGCAGCTGCAAAACGGGACGGAATTCACTCAAAGCGCCTCCGCGCTGGGCCTCTCCAGCGAAGAAACAACCCCTTTCGGGGCGCGTGACTTCTCGATCCCAGGCATCGGCCGGGTCGCCGGTCTGAAGCAGGCCGCGCTACGCCTGACTCCCGAGCAGCCGCTGCCTGGGCGTGTGTTCCGTGACGGGGAGAGCTTCTACGTGGTCTCCCTGCTCGAGCGGGATGAGCCCGATGCCGAGACACTGGCTGCAGAGCTGCTCCTCATGCGCGAGCGGCTGGAGACCCAGGCGCGCGGCCAGGTGCTGGCCGAGTGGTCAGACGCACGGCGTGGGCGGCTGCAGCAGGGCGGCAAGCTGGCCGTGTACCCGCTCTATCCCGCGAACTGAGTGTCCTGCTTCGGTCGCATCCCGTCTCTGCTGCTCCTGACACTTGTCCTCGGCAGCTCGCCAGGCTGTGCGAGGCTGCTCTACAACTTCGGGACGGTCGAGGAGGGCCGCGTGTATCGCACCTCCCAGCCCTCGCCGCTGTTTCTGCGCTGGCTGGTCGCACGGCGCGAAATCCGCACGCTGGTGAACCTGCGTGGCCGCACGCCGGGCTACGAGAGCGCCTTTGCCAGGCGGCACGGCCTCAAGCTCTTCAGCTTCGACCTCTCCGCGAGCCGACCTCCGACGCAGGAGGACGTAGAGCGCTTCCTGCGCATCCTGCAGGACCCGGACAACTACCCGCTGGCCGTTCACTGCCGCAACGGCGTCGACCGCACCGGCTACATGATCGCGAGCTACCGGGTGGGGGTGCAGGGCTGGGACGTGAACCGAGCCGCTCGCGAGATGAACCGCTACATGCAGTTCGAGTGGCTCAACCCGATCCCACAGAGCGTGGTCAAGGACGGTCTACGCGGGCCCTGAGTCAGGCGGAGCGCTTGCGCAGAAAAGCAACGCCCAGCAGGCCCGCACCCAGGAGCACGAGCGTGCCCGGCTCGGGAACCGGGTCCACGACGGCGATCGTGAACGGCTGAAGCGAACCTTCGATGGAGCCCCCGCTCAGGTAGTTCCCGCCCAGGAGCTCGAAGGTTCCATCGTTGCCGGTGATGTTGATCGAGAAGAAGTCCTGAATGCCCGTCAGATCGGAGTTCCCGGCGCTGCTGCCCAAGCTGATCGAGGTGCCGCCCTGGATACCTTGGGTCGTGCAGCCTCCCGTGATGTCACACACGAAGCCGCTGAGCGTGATGTTTCCCGTCGACATGAAGCTGGCGGACAAGCCTTGGATGCTCCCGCCTTCGGAGTTGCTGGCATCGAAGTCGATGTTCAGAACGAAGTCCGTCTGAGAGCCGAAGAGCTGAAGCGTATTGCCCTGGCCCACCGAGGCGTCATACAGCTGGAGCGGCCCTGTGCCGGCCTCGCTCAGCGTGGGCACGAGCAGCGCCAGCAGCGCCAGCGCCATCACCCAGGGCCTCGAAATCCTCTGCATTTCCGTTCTACATCGAGCGCTGCGCATCCACTATGTCCCTGATCTACCTGGTAATTGTCTCAGATTTCGTGCTTGGGTGTAACTAAAAAAACACGGTCCTTCGCAGTGCTTTCCCTACTGCTGCATGCTCCCGGTGAAGTTCGGGCAGTTGTTCCCGAACAGCGGCGCCGAGAGACCGAGTGCCTTGCGCGTCACCATGGTGGCGTCGAAGGAGTTGCAGTTCCCGTCCCCCGTCACGTCGCAGTTATCCGGCACGCTGAAGAGCGGCGCGGAGAGACCGAGCGCCTGGCGTTTGATCATGGTCGCGTCGAAGCTGTTCGCCGCACCGTCGCCGGTCACGTCGCCGCACTGGCAGGCATCGCCGATGCCGTCGGGGTTCGAGGTAGACGAGCTACCCGGACTGCAGCAATCTTCCTGCAGCTCGTTGGCCACAAATTCGCAGTTATCGACGTTGCCGCAGATGTTGTCGTTGTCCACGTCCCCGCCCGCACTCGCACAGGCGTCCCCGAGGGCGAGCACGTTGTTGGGAACGGGGCCGGTCTCGAGCGCCGCGGTGACGAAAAGATTCCCCAGCACCTCGACTGTGCCTGAGCCGGTCGCACTCACGGTGAGCGTGCCGTAACGGTGTGCGCCCACCTGCCCCAGCAGGGGGTTCCCGCCGTTTCCGCGCAGCTCAGCCGAGGTGAGGCTGAACACGACATCGGTACCCGGCTCGGGCACGAAGGCAACCAGCGTGACGTCCCCGGCTACTACGGAGTCTACTACGACCCGCACGTCCCAGCCGCAGAACTCGTCGCCCGGGCCCGTACCCGAGCAGGCCACGTTCGGCTCCGAGAGCAGCGTGCCGTGCTGGATCCACAGATTCAAGTCGACCGGGCTGCCGTCGGTCGGGAGCGACTCCGGCGTCCCCGGGTTGCTGCCCGTGTCGCCGGGGTCCTGGAAGACCACGAAGGCCCCGCTCGGGCTGGGTCCCAGCAGCAGGACGAGAACAAAGCAAACGATCAGAGCTCGAAACATGACGGCTCCCCTGGGGGATTCTCCCATCTGGGCTCGTGTCTGGTGGCTACCCCCCGACAATGGACCTCCTGAAAGCAAAGGGGGCTGTGCCAGCGCGCCGGCACCGCCCCCTCAAATCCTTTCTACAACAGAGACTTAGGCGGAGCGCCGGCGAATGAAGGCAAGTCCGGCCAGGCCCGCTCCCAGCAGCACCAAGGTACCCGGCTCAGGGGTGACGATGGCCAGCGTGCGGGGCTCCACAGTCTGCACACCGAAACCGAAGTCGAAGTAGTTCCCCGACACCAGCTCCAGCCGGCCAAACCCGCTCAGCGAAATCGTGCCGAAGTCGTGGACACCGGTCTCACCGGACGAGGTGTCTCCACCGGTCGCTTCCAGCCGGGTGTTCCCCGTCGTGGAGAAGGTGCAGCTCACGGCCTGACACGCGAAGCTATCGATCGTGAGGTCACCGCCCGTCGTCAGCACGACCAGCTCGCCAAAGCCAAAGATTCCGCCGTTCTCCGCGCTGCTGGCGTTGTAGTCGAGGTCCAGCACCAGGCCGGACACCGGGCCCGGGTAAGTATTGGTATTACCCTCGCCCGCCGCCGCATCGTAGAACTGAAGGGTCCCGGCCCAGCTCGTTACAGGAGCCGCCAGGGCGAGCACCGCCACCACCAAAATCATCCGCTTGAACATGCTGAATCTCCCTGCTTGCAGCTTTGCCGATGCCAGGTTTACCGGCCTCAGCACACATATAGTCTCAGATTCCGACCCCTGGTGTCACGAAAAAAACACATGCCTGGGGATATTTTTTGGCTCCGTCGAACTCGGATCGTAGCTTCTCCCCGCCGCAGTCCGCTCCGCCAAGTACCTCTCTCCAAAGGGAAATCCGTTCCGCTTGCGCCTTTGTGAGGACCCCAGGCCGCGGCCGGAGCCTGCGCCCGAGTAGTGGGTTTTTCCCTTCATTGGATGGCCCCCAGCGACCCACTCAGAACTCCCCCGGCTCTCCGGTGAAGTTGGGGCAGTTGTTGCCGAACAGCGGCGCCGAGAGACCGA
>Ga0255047_10002990_pt1 | contig 10843 bp, 13 predicted proteins | sample JV7_2_1_MG_FD_183640 | JGI IMG/M metagenome (GOLD analysis project Ga0255047, IMG submission 183640) | Seawater microbial communities from Jervis Inlet, British Columbia, Canada - JV7_2_1 | ecosystem: Environmental > Aquatic > Marine > Inlet | place: Canada: British Columbia | collected 2016-10-06 | reverse complement strand
GCACCTGGACGGCCACCCGAGCGATATCAGCTCGGGCCAACGAGTGTCAAAGGGCACGATTGTCGGTTTCGTGGGCAACACAGGCAATGCCAGATACACGTCACCGCACAATCACTTCGAGATTCGGCCGAATGGAAAGGCCGTCAACCCGTACCCCACGGTGCGCTCTGTTTGCTAACTTGTCACCGGCAAGGAGTTCGGAATGACACAGCAGCGCAGACGCATCGATCAGGTCATGGACGAGTCGTTCACAACGGGACTCGAGGATCTTCCCATCGATGACCTCAGATCTCGCCGCGTGATCTGTGACGACCTCGACACAGAGCTGTCCTACTACCGGCGCATGCTCCATGGGCGCATGGATCTGCTCGACTTCGAGCTTCGCCGCCGCAGCGGCGATGAGACACGGTCCCTCATCGAGGCTCTGCCGGAGATTCTCGCCGACTCGCCCTCAGGCAGGACATCGAATCCCCTCGATCGCGAACTGTCGCTTGACCTCCCCGAGCTCGCAGGTACCGGTAGACGCGAGGTTGACGCCGCATTGAGCGACGGGTTCCTCGCACATCTGCCAACCACGGAAACCGCGGAGCTGAAGAACATCCGCGAGGTCCTCTCAGAGACCGAGAAGACCGTTTCGACACAGCGTCGCTCCGTCTACAACGCACACGACATCATCACCGGAGAGATCACCAGGCGCTACAGGGAAGGCTCCACGAGCGCCGATGAACACCTCGCCGAGAACTAGCTGATGCGCTTCGCAAGAGTCCGCTCAGGACTCGTTGAGTCTGTCGAGGACGTCTCCGTCATCGCGATCGATGACCGTGGGGCGAACCTCTTCCTATCCGGCGATCCGGATGCTCCAGTGTTCTACCGATCCGCCATCAAGCCCTTCCAGGCTCTCGCCGCCGCACGAACCGGCCTCACGCTGCCGGACGAGCACCTCGCGGTCACTTGTGCAAGCCACAGCGGATTCCCTGTGCACCTCGGCATCGTCGAGACGATCCTCACGGACCACGGACTGACCGCGAGCAACCTGCAGTGTCCACCTGGCCGGCCCCTGACAGCGGCTGCAGACGGCGTGCAGGTGGGGCTCGGACACACGCGCAAGGAGCGTCGCTTCCACAACTGCTCGGGGAAACACGCTGGCTGGCTGGCCGCGTGCACGGTTGGCGGGTGGGATACCTCCACCTACCTCGATCCGGACCATCCGCTGCAGGCATCGATCATCGATGTCATCAAAGACGTGACGGGAATCGACCCGGAACCCGTCGGCGTCGACGGATGCGGGGCACCAACTCTTCGTGGTTCAATCCGGGGACTGGCAATGGCCTTTGCACGTCTCGGTTCGGACCCCGAGCTGGCACTGATGGCTCGCGCCATGACACGTTTCGGTGCACTCGTCGCCGACAACATGCGCCCAGACGGACGTTCATCATTGTGGTGGGGTGGACCGCTGAAGGTCGGCGCAGAGGGACTCATCGCAATGACCCGCAGTGGCATCACGATCGCAGCCAAGGCCCACTCTGGAGAGCGAGAGGCTGCGGTCGCCGCTGCACTCGTCACCGCCGACAAGCTCGGAGCACTCTCACCGGCGATGACACATGCCCTCGAGGATCAGATCCGCCCTCCGGTCATCGGAGGTGGGCGCACTGTTGGAACCATGGACCTGATCGAGACGTGACGATGTCAAGCAGCTGGGATGCGTTCCCCAGGAACCTCGAACCGACCGCCGAGCGCATGGGACCATTTCCCAAGAGGCCCTTCCTCGAGGCGGTGTGGCGCCACAGGAGCGATCCGAACGCGAACCTCCATGTTGAGACCTCACCGGCAGGAGCCGTTGCTGTAACCACGTCGAATGGGCTCGTTTCGTTTGCAGGACAGCCGAACCTCACGGACTACCACGCTCCGGTCGGTCCCGATGGCGCCGAAACCCTCGTCACAGTCCTACAGCGGTTCTCCAACATGCCGTTCGGCCTGGACTCGCTGCCTGCGGAAGCGGCCCAACCGATAGTCGAGGCACTCGCGCTGGCTGGCGTCGAAGCCTCGCTCAGAGAACACGAGAGTGCAGCGGTGCTGACGTTGCCGTCTACCTACGAGGATTGGCTTGGTTCCCTCGCCAAGAAAGAACGCCACGAGGTGAGACGGAAACATCGCAGGTTCGAAGCGGAGTTCGGTGCCATAGAGATCGAACGCCACGGCGGCGATGCGATCGACCGGTTCTGTGCGATGCACCGCTTGTCCCCAGGCGAGAAGGGGAGCTTCATGACCGACGCCATGAAGAGCTTCTTCGCCGAACTTGTCTCGACCGCAGGAGCGTGCATTCATCTTCTGTTGTGTGACGGGGTCGCGAGAGCCGCAGCCTTCGGCTTCGAAACTGACGACGCGTACTTCTACTACAACTCCGCCTACGACCCTGCCGCTGCGTTGGCCTCACCCGGCATCGTGCTCCTGTCAACGATGATCGAAGCGGAAATCGAGCGCGGCGCCGCTGTGTTGGACTTCCTCAAGGGCGACGAGCCCTACAAGATCCGTCTTGGCGCTGAGCCGAGATCGCTCTATGTCATCGAGGGTCGGACACCATGATCTCGAAGGTTGCGTACGTTGCCATGCACTCATCGCCGCTTCTCCAGCCGGGCATCGGTGACGCCGGAGGCATGAATGTCTATCTGGACAGGCTTTCACGGACGATGTCAGGCCGCGATGTCGAGGTGACGGTGTTCACCAGACGTTTCGACCAGGATCTCCCGATCGCTGTCGAGGTGAGCCCCGGCTACAGAGTCGTTCATATTGATGCCGGGGCCGTGGATCGCCTCAGTATCTCGGAGTTGCAGGACCATGTGTCCGAGTTCGCCGACGGTGCCCTCGATTGGATAACAGACCGCGGCAGAAGCTTCGACCTCGTCCACAGCCACTACTGGTTGTCAGGCCGCACGGGCGTGCGACTGAAGGAGGCTCTGCAGATTCCGCTGGCAAACTCCTTCCACACGCTGGGCAAGGTGAAGGACGAGACAAGGCATCACACCGAACGTGCGTCCTCGAGCGAGCGCCTCCTCACTGAGGCAGATGTGATCGCCAGCTCCGACTGTGTCGTGGCGTCGACTCCGTTCGAGTTCGATGATCTCCTCGAGCACTATGGGGCGATGCCGGAGCGGCTCTGCGTCTCCGCCCCCGGCGTCGACCACAGCGTGTTCTATCGCCGTGACAAGTCGGCGGCCCGCAAGCGGCTCGGACTCGGAGATGAACAGGTCGTCCTGTTCGTTGGACGGATCCAAGCTCACAAGGGCACGAGCGTCGCCGTGGGAGCCCTTTCTAATCTGCTGGACGCACGGCCGGCAGGAAACCGATCGGTCGTCCTCCATATCGTCGGCGGCGCGAGCGGAACCCAGGGTATCCAGGAGCTCGACGAATGCAACGAACTCATTCGACAACACCGACTCGAGCAGCACGTACGTTTCTTCGAGCCGCAACCTCACTCAGCGCTCGCCGACCACTACCGCGCGGCAGATGTGGTCGTCGTTCCTTCGCGAAGCGAGTCATTCGGGCTTGTTGCCGCCGAGGCGCAGGCATGTGGGACGCCGGTGGTTGCATCCAACATCGGTGGACTGCCCTACGTCGTCAACGCGTCCGAATCCGGGTTACTCGTCGACAATCACGATCCGAAGGCTTTCGCGACCGCGATCTCAGCGATCCTCGATCACGACTCTTTCGCACGCCGGCTCTCGGACGGAGCGGTGGTCTTCAGCCAGAGATTCTCCTGGGATGCAACTGCAACCCGTCTACTGGAACTGTACGAAGGCATCACATCCTGACAGCCCTCAGCTGTCGACGATGCGTCTTCTGACCAGAAGCTGAGGGCTCGAGACTGCCCATGCCGCGAAATGTTTCGTCGAAGAACTTGCGCACAACGCGTTGTGCACAATCACCTGTGGATAGCTGTGGATATGTGGAAAACCCTGCGGGCTGTCAACCAGGTGGCCACGGTTGGGATCGGTTGCCGAGCGCGAATCGGTGAGAGCGCGAATACCGACGCAACCGGCAGTGTTGATGTGGACTCCGGGGCGTCGTATGTTGCGGGTGAAGGCCCGATGTGCCGACATCCAAGTACCTCGTTCGGGGAAGTGCGGGGCTCCGATGGAGGTTCGTCGGGCCTTCTCTTGCGTCACCGTTTCTCGATAGGGTGCTCCCATGAGCATGCTTTCCGCACTTCAACTACCGATCGATTGGACGATGTTCGATTGGCCGCAGAATCCAGGCCTCGGTGACGTCGCCCTCACCACCGGCGACCCCAAGTGGGCGTGGGAGCCGTCAGCGCCCGCATTCCCGATTCACACCATGGAGGTGCCGGATGCAGCGGCCGTTACAGGGTTCACCGTTGACCATGTGGTGCTACTCGTGCCCGATCTCGACGTCGCGATCACCAGGTTCGACACCATCGGCCTCGTGCCTCGCCTCAAGATGCAGGTCCGCGGAAGACCAGCCGGGTTCTTCCGCGCCGGACCCGTGATCGAGGTCATCGAATCGCCGGTCAGACAGGCATCGATCTACGGCATTGCGGTCGCATCCGACGAGTCGCTGGAGTCGCTCGCCCTGGCGTGGAAGGCGAGGGGCCTATCCGTCGGCAGTGTGAAGGACGCCATCCAGCAGGGCAGACGCATCATGACTGTCCACGACCTGGACGCAGGCCTCGCAGTGATGAGCCAGGATCGGGCACAGCCATGAATGTCCGACCGTGAAATGGTGGGCGAGCACAGCTCAGACCCCGAAGATCAGCTCCCTGAGCCTCACCCGGCTCGTTGAGAACGTCTCCAGGTCGACCCTGATCGAGCCGAGCCTCAGGCCTCGCATCTCGTCGCCGTACCTGGTTGCCACCTTCACCGTTCCGTCAACGTGCTCCAGCACACCGAGGCCGAGACATCGCCCGCGTTCATCCTGGACCCCGACGAGCATGCCATCGAGACGGCTGACATCGAACCCGTCCGGCAACGTCGGAGCGAACACCGTTGTCTGCACCCTCCACCGAGGCGGATCATCCCCGAGGTCGTGGCGGAGGGCATCCGCCCTCGATTCCTGCCTACCACTCGGGGAACCGGCCACGACATCGACGGGAGGATCCACCTCCGCGACCCTCGCGGACAGGAATCTCCTCAGCATCGCGATCACCGGATCGAGTTCCTCTCCACGCCTGATGGCGATGACCAGCGATGGCTGGGCGAGTTCAACCAGGTGGTACTTGAGTGTCTGGCCAACCACACCGGTGACGACGCCGGTTGTGTCACAGATGACCAGATCAGCTCTCTCCTTGGCGATGTCGATCAGAGCGGCAACGGCAACGACGTGTGGTAGGACGACGCCATTCGGTTCTGCCGCGCCAACGAATCTGAGCTCATCGGGAACGCCGAGCAAGTCGCAGTCCTCGATCGACGACACGACCTTCAAGCCAACACAGCCGACAGGTCCAACCGTCGAGGCAGCGACATCGCCGTCCACATAAGCAACAGTTCGACCTTTGGCAGCCGCGTCGCGCAACAACATGCTCGCAAGCGTCGTCTTGCCCGTCTCGGAGTCACCGATGACCATCACGACGCCATCGAGTCCTCTGACGCGTTCCATCAGAGCTTCATATGGCGTACCGGCACCCATCAGGGACCTCCACTGTCGTTGACACCGATGATACGGGTGGCCTCGTGATGCGCAGACACCCCGAATTCGGTCAATTCCGGTAGGCAACCCTCAGAGAACGTCGCATCACCTTGTGTGACGCCGTGCGTGGGAGTTGATCGATCAGGACAACCTCGTGCACCTTGAACAGCGGGTTCAGCCTGGCCCTGATCCTCTGCTGCATCTCAATGCGCAGCGAATCGGCATCCGGCGTACCGATTGGGACGGCAAACAGGATGAGTCGATCCGGTCCGCCGCCCGCCGACGGCATGGCGACGGCTGCCACCTCGGCCACACCATCGACGCTGCCGACCGCACCCTCGAGATCAGCGGACGAGACCTTGATGCCACCGAGATTCATCGTGTCGTCCACCCGTCCAAGGGCTCGATAGAGATTGCCGCCCTCGCGGAGCAACTGATCGCCGTGGCGGCGCAGCTGACGTTCGTAGACGGGCACACCCTCGTAGTAGACGGCATCGTGATCGCGGTTCAGGAGTTCTGTGGACAGACCCATCGAAGGAGGTACGAGGAACGCCTCGCCCTCGTCCGCGCTCTCACCCTCGTCGTCCAAAAGTACAATGTCGAGTCCAAGTGCCGGCGTGGAGAAGTGCGAAGGGACAGCCGGCTGGATCACGGTGCCTGTGACGTATGCGCCACCGATCTCGGTTCCGCCGCAGTACTCGATCACAGGAATGTCGCCGGCTGTGTGCATCAACCAGGCGTAGTCGTCCGCGTTCGATGCTTCTCCTGTCGACGAGATGACTCGAACTGTCGTCCAATCCCCATGATGCAGAGTCCCCGACGCCCGCCATGCGGCGACGATCGAGGGAACCACGCCGAGCATCGTGACGCCCGCATCTTCGACGAACCGGACGAACCCATCAGTTATCGGTGCGTCGCCGTACAACGCAATCGCCGCCTCGTTCAGCAGAGCCGCGTAGATGAGCCATGGACCCATCATCCATCCGAGATTGGTTGGCCACGCGACAACACCGTTCGCGTGAATGTCCTGGTGGAACCTGCCGTCCATCGCTGCCTTGATCGGGGTTGTCTGATTCCAGGGGATCGCCTTTGGTTCTCCCGTGGTTCCCGACGAGAAGAGGATGTTCGTATGGGCGTCTGCAGGGCGGTTGACGGGATCGAAACCCGCACCAGCCTCGACGAAGTCATCCCAGGGCACGTCACCGTCGCGTCTCTCGATCCCCGCACCTGTGTCAACGACGATGCACGTCGGAGCCAGGGCCTCGACGCACTTCTCATACATCGGTAGACCGTGCCCGAGCCGGACGGCCCGATCCTGGGTGACCACCGCGACCGGATTCGTGATACCCAACCGGACAGCGATCTCATCCGAAGCGAATGAGTCTGCGATCGACACAACGACACCGCCAGCTGCGATGGTCCCGAGATAGGCGACGACGGCCTCAACGGTCATGGGCATCACGATCGCCACAGCGTCTCCCTCGCAGAAACCCGCGGCGTTGAATCCGGCAGAAAAGCCTGCGACACGTTGGGTGAGCTCGCCGACCGTGATGTCCTCACGGCCCGCACTACCACACGCAACGATCGCAAGCGCGTCTGGGTCGTGATCGAGACAGGACCGCACGATGTTGAATGATGCGTCCGGCAGCCAGTGTGGATCGGTCGCGTCGCCACTTCCGCGCATGGCGGATGGAGCGTTTTCGAACTCGATACTCAGATCGTCGATGACCATCGACCAGAATGCGTCTGGCTCATCCACGGACCACAGATGGAAGCCTTCATAGGTGTCGAATCCCCTGGCAGCCATGGCACGCGTCAGATTCGCGTTGGAGATCGTTGCCTCGTCCGGTGTCCAAACTGACGGTGGCGGTCCTCGTCCCTGGCTCATGTGGCGAGCGTAGCGGGGTCAGAATCCCCGGACACGGGTGGTGCGACGGTCTAGGCTTGAACCCGGAGGGAGGTCGTTCATGCGACTCAAACGAAGAACTGCAAGCCTTGTGCTGCTCGGAACGATCACGATGTTCTCGGCAGTTGGCCTTGTGGCGCCCGCAAATGCCGAGGTGTTCCAGGGTGGGTGCACCGGAAGCGCCGTGTTCTCAGATGGCACGACAGTGACTGAGAGCACCCCACTCAGTGAGGTCGTCGTCGTACCAGAAGAGGACTCGGTCGTGTACCAGGGGAGTATCAACCTTCCCCCTCCCGACGAGGAGGTTCCCTTCTCCGGCGCCGTTTCGGTTCGACTCCCACGTTTCAACTGGGCGGTTGTCAGCTGGGAGGACACGACAGAGGAGGTCTCTGCCGGTGGCACATACAGTTATGAGGTTCCCGGATTCGTGCCGCGCGGTGTGCAGCTCGAAGTCTCGGCGAGTCACACACAGCAGGGCCAGACATGCGACGTAGCAGTGACCATGAAGCTCGACGGTGACCCAGGTGCCGCAGCGATCATCAGTGCGACCGGAATGGTTGTGTTTGCCGTTGGGACGCTGGGTGCCGGCATCAAGAAGAAGGTGGCGTGATGAAGGGTCGACCGTTTCTTGGCATCATCTCGGGATTCCTGTTCGGACTCTTCGGCGGACTCACGCTGATCCTGTTCGGCGTCATCCCGCTGCACTCAGACCTGCTCTGGATCCTGCCCCTGATCGGACTCCTGCTCGGGCTCACCCTCGCGGCATGGGCGCCGTTCGGAAGCGGGCCCCAACAAGCAGCACAGGGTCCGACCGTCACAGATGACACGATCGTCGACGGGGATACGTCGGCTGACTAGATCGCTGCCACGATACTGGGATGACAGCCATCGTTGATCGCGCCTGGTGGGGCGGTCGCGTTCATGTGATCTACACGATCGTCGTGTTCGTGATCCTTGCCTCGCTGGACAACGCGGCGATCGCGATCATTCCCTCGATGGTCCCACAGCTTCGTGAGACGTTCGAGGTGAGCACAACCGCCATCGGTGTGCTCACAGGCGCCCAAATACTCGTCACTGCGGTCACGGCCGTTGTGTGGGGCTATCTCGCTGACTCGCGGGACCGCAAGAAGCTGCTGATGTGGGGCACCATCATTTGGTCGATCGCCGTTGCGCTGTCAGGAGTGACGACGTCGTACTGGGTGCTGTTCGGCCTACAGGTCATCGCGGGAGTCGGACTCGGATCGATCGCATCCGTCGGCTTCTCCGTCATCTCCGACTTCGTCTCGCCGAAACGACGAGGGCTGGCCATGTCGTTCTGGGGCCTGAGCCAGGGCATCGGAGCACTCATCGGGTCCCTCCTCGCTTCCCAGGCCGGCGCCCACAACCACTCGATCCCGTTCTTCATCCTTGCGGGGGCGGGATTCGTGTTCTCGTTGCTGTTCCTCACCACGTTCGACGCACCAAGGGGCTACAAGGAGCCAGAGCTACAGGAGCTCTATGCCGGCGGAGGGACGTACGACCACGAGATCGATATCGACCAGCTCAATGGCTTGCGCCAGGTCAAGACGAACAAGTGGCTCGTGTTGCAGGGTCTCACCGCACAGGTCGCCTACGGATCACTTGTATGGGTTCCGCTTCTGTATCAAGAGAAAGTGATCGCCGAGGGCTACTCCCAGGCGACAGGGCAGCAGGTGGGTGGGCTCTTTGCGGCCATGTTCACCATTGGAGCGCTCTTCTCGATCCTGTTCGGCCATATCGGCGACCGATGGCAGCGGAGGAACCTCTCCGGTCGCGCCTATGTGTCGGCCACCGGCATCGTCGGAGCCATCCCCTTCTTCCTCATCTTCTTCTGGATACCCCTGCGTGGCCTGGAAGTCACGGACGGAGCGAGCACAGGAACCTTCATCCCTGAGGTTCTCAGGGCGATCATCACGAATCCGTGGGTTGGGGCGGCATTTCTCACCGCCCTGATCGCACTCGCCCTCACTTCTGCCGACTCACCCAACTGGTTCGCATTGATCTCGGACGTGAACCTGCCGGAGCACCGCGGCACCGTGTTCGGCGTCGGTAACTTCGTCAACGGCCTCGGACGAGCGGTCGGCACAGGGTTGACGACGGTGACAGCGGACGTCATCAAGAGGACGTTGCCGCCCCCATTCAACCTCGCCCTCGGTCTCTCACTGTTCCAGGTGTTCTTCCTGCCGACCGGTTGGTGCTACTGGATGGCGTCCAAGACGTGCCCCGCGGACATCGAGTCGGTGAGGGCAACGCTTCAGAAAAGAGCACACACGAGCAACAGACAACGCACGGCAGACGACTAGCCCCACCCAAGGGCTGGCAGATCGGGCGATTGCCTGTCTGTCATATGAACAGTTGCACGTCAGCGGTCGCTGCATAGTCGAGGAACGCTGCAGCGCCTGCAATGTCACAACCCTCGATGAGATCTGCATCGGTGACGTTCATGACTCCCATGGTCGTGGAGCACGCAAAAAACGTGACGTCAAGGTCGCGCGCTATGTCGATGAACACCGGAATGCTCGGCATCTCCGAGTCCTCCATCCACCGCTTCATCGTCTTGGTGGCGAGAGCCGTCGCGCCGGGTATTGCCCCAACGATGTTCGGCACCTGGAGGGGGCCGGCTGGGTTCGCGATCGAAGCGACCTTCAACGCCTCGAAGCGGTCTTTGTGCAAGATGTCGAGTCCGTAGAAGGTGAAGTAGATTCCGACTTCCCATCCGAGGCTCGCAGCTGTGGCCGCAAGGATCAGCGGCGGATACGCCTGGTCAAGTGTGCCTTTCGACGCGACGAGAGCAAGCCGCCTCGGTGTGACTTCCTGCGTCTCGGTCGATGATGCAGGTTGCGTTTCTGTTGTCATCCTCCTGCTCCCTTCTCGATCCAGAAGACCTGGAGCTCACCTCGATCATCGACTTCCACCAGACGGTCCCCCCGCTGACGGGCGAACGCTGGAATGTCGGCGAGCGATCCGGGGTCTGTGCAGAGCAGCTCGAGAACCTGGCCGCGTTCCATACCTTCGAGGGCTAGCGCTGCCTTGTACACGGGTAGTGGGCACAAGAGCCCCGATGTATCAAGTGTCATCGCGGGCGCTACGTCGGACTGTTCTCTCGTTGTCATGATCGGATCTCCTTGGGTTCGTGTCTTCTACTGCGTCGGCAGTCCATCGGTACCGAGCAACTCGTTGAACTGGGATGTGTACTTGGCGCTTCCGTCTGGGGACACACCGACCACAACTCCGTCGGCGAAGTAGCTGTACGAGTTGATCGCATGGACGATCGCCCCC
>Ga0255047_10002988_pt1 | contig 10846 bp, 10 predicted proteins | sample JV7_2_1_MG_FD_183640 | JGI IMG/M metagenome (GOLD analysis project Ga0255047, IMG submission 183640) | Seawater microbial communities from Jervis Inlet, British Columbia, Canada - JV7_2_1 | ecosystem: Environmental > Aquatic > Marine > Inlet | place: Canada: British Columbia | collected 2016-10-06 | reverse complement strand
TGAAGGATGAATTCATCGCGACCGTCAGTCACGAATTGAGGACCCCACTGACCTCCATACACGGCTCGCTGCGATTGCTCGAGGGCGGCGTCGCGGGCGAGCTGTCGGACGATGCCGCGAAGTTGATCAAAATCGCCCAGGACAACAGCCAGCGCCTGGTCCGGCTGATCGACGACATCCTGAGCATCGCCAAGATCGAGTCGGAGAGAATGCAATTTCACCTGCAGCCGGTGGTTATCGACGACCTGGTCGCTCGTGCAATCGAAGCGAACCACGATTTCGCCACGCAGTACGGCGTGAGCCTGCAAGCGGAATCAGGCGTGCCGGAGGCGAGAGTGCTGGCGGACAGGGATCGACTGATGCAGGTCCTGACCAACCTGTTGTCCAATGCGGTCAAGCATTCGCCAAGGGACGGCGTCGTCCGGGTCGGGGTTCGTCGGCATGACGAATTCTGGCGGGTTGACGTCGTCGACAACGGGCTCGGCGTTCCCGAGTCCTTTCGCGACAACGTATTCAGTAAATTCGCCCAGGCCGATGGCTCCGACCGGCGCAAGGGCGGTGGTACCGGGCTCGGGCTGAGTATTTGCAAGGCGATTATCGACCGTTTGGGCGGCCGCATCGGCTTCGATTCCGAAGCCGGCGTGCGCACCAGTTTTCATTTCGACCTGCCGGTCATGCAGCGGCAGGCCATAGCGGATGTGGTGAGCGCATGACCGATGCGACGCTGAGCAGAATACTCTATGTTGAGGACGACGCGGATATCCGCGAGGTCGTCAGAATGTCGCTGCAGACGCTCGGCAAATTCGAGGTCGCTGCTTGTGATTCCTGCGCCGCTGCGCTGGAGTTGGTCGACGAGTTCAATCCCGAATTGCTGCTACTGGACGTGATGATGCCGGATGTCGATGGCCCGACGACGCTGCGCAAGCTGCGTGAGCGGGCCAGCGCCGTGGGCGCACCGGCCATCTTTATCACGGCGAAAGTGCAGGCCGGCGATATGGCGCGCTACAGGAACATGGGCGTGCTGGATGTCATCGTCAAGCCGTTCGATCCCATGCTGCTGTCGAGCCGGGTGGAGCAAATCTGGCGGGGCAACCGGAGCAAGTCGAATGACGACGTCGGATGATGAGTTTTCGCGGGAGCTGACGCGCTTGACCACCGCATTCGCCGCCCAACTGCCGCAACAGGTTCAGTCCCTGGAGGACGACCTGGCCGCCTGGTTATCGGCACCCCGGGAAACTGCGTTGTTTGATACGCTTGGACATAAGGTGCACCAGTTGAAGGGTGCCGGCGGTACCTTCGGCTGCAGCACCGTAAGCGAGGCGGCACAGGTGCTGGAGCAACGGCTGGCCGCGCTGGAAGCCGATGCGACCGGCGCCGCGGGCTCAGACCTGGACGAGGTTGAGGCCGCGATGCAGGTGCTGCGGCGTGAGGCGAACCGCATGTACCGAAGTGCGGCACAACGTGGTAAGGCGGGGACGCAATCATGAAAGTGTTGCTGATCGAAGATGACGAGCAGATCATGGGATTGCTCAAGGCGTATTTCGAAACCAAGGGCCATACCGTGACCGAGGCCGGCGATGGTGTGGACGGGCTGGAGCGCTTCAATGCGGACCGACCCGAGCTGGTCCTGCTCGACATCGGACTGCCCAGGCTTGACGGCTGGGGGGTGCTGGAGGCGATTCGTGCAGAAAACCCGGTGCCGGTCGTGCTCCTGACAGCACTCGACGACACCGAAAGCGTAGTCAAAGGCCTGGCCCTGGGTGCCGATGATTACCTGATCAAACCATTCGACGTCCGTGAGCTCGACGCCCGGATTCAGGCCATTATGCGTCGAATCGAAAAAGGCGCCGACCAACCCAGCCTTGCGGTCGGCCGAATCCGGATCGACGATCGCAGCAAGACCGTAACCGTCGGCAACGCGACACTGGCACTGTCGCCCAAGGAGTATGGGCTGCTACAGCTGCTGGCCAGCGAGCCGGGTCGGGTGTTCTCGAGCGAGGAAATTATCGCCCGCCTGTGGCCGGATAACAGTCGGGCCGCGGCCAGCGACGTCAAGCAGTACGTTCACCTGCTGCGCAGCAAGCTCGAGAAGAAGGCCAAGATCAGCGATCCGATCGAAAACATCAAAGGTTTCGGTTATCGCCTGATCGGCTAACGGTTTTGCCGCTTCCCCGGCTTTAACCTCGTTTTGACCCGGCGATGATGCCCCTTCTATGGGCACGCCCGCACCCGTGTCGGACACTACAGGTGACATAAGGAGCCAGGCCCTAGCGGCCCGGCCATTCCCAAAGTAACGAGGACACGGAAATGACTACCTTGAAATTGTTCACCGCACTGGCCGTATTGATGGTCGGTACCAGTACCGCGTTGGCGCAAACTGTGCCGCCCGACCCTAGCCTTGAAGTATTCCGTATCCGCTGTCAAATCGATGCGGATATCAACCCGGCAACAGGCCTTACCGAGCCCAAAGTTCAAATCCAGGTCAAGGCCCGCGCCGATTTGCTGGATGGCCGGCCCGTCAGCTTCTCGCTAGTGAACCTGACGACCCCGGCAGCCCCGCAAACACCGGTGGAAACATTTTTCGACCTGGGTTCGGCATCGGCCGATTGGGATACCTTTCCGGACCCGGGCGACCCTGCTCCCGTTACGATAATCGCAGGCGACTTTGTCGCAGATGCTGATGTAATAAGAGCCACCGCCCACGTTCCGGCTACAAATCAGGTCGTCGCTGGTGAGGCATCATGTGCCGACAAGACAGGGGCGCAATTCAAACAGGACACCAAGAACGTCTGCACGTTGAAGAAATTCAACCGCGGTAAATGCAAGCCCGGCGACACACTGCCGGACGGAACAGTAATGCCCTGACGGCAAGATGTAATGAGTAATGCGCTCGGGCAGGTGCGCTGGCTGTAGGCAAGTCTTGATCCGTGTGTTTCTCCAGCGCCAGTCGGCGGATGTCCAGGCATCCGCCGATTTTTTTTCGTGCTTTCGGGATTGGTGCCGTAGAAAACGCGGTTTCAGCTTGCGCTCAGACCACCGAGTTCAGCAACGATCCTGTCAGCCACGCGAAAAGCATTCGCATAGATGGTCCAGGTATACGGGACACTGCCGCCTGTGGGCATGAAGCTGCCATCGGTCACATAAAGATTCTCAACGTCGTGAGCACGGCAGTTGGGATCGAGAACGGACGTATCCGGATCGTCGCCAAAACGACAACCGCCAGCCAATAGGTTGACAGGTGGCTTGGTGCTAGGTCCCCAGGTGGCACTATCGGCACCCAGGTCCTTGAGCATCTGGTAGCCTTTCCTGGCGAGATATCGGCTGGTCTTCAGGTTGTGTGGATGATTGCTGATCTTGATGCGCGCGACTGGAGAATTCCATTTGTCTTTGAGGGTTTCGTCCAGCGACACATTGCAATCGTCATTGGGCAGCCAGTCACAGAAAGCCTCGAATCGAAGATAGCGTGCATCGGTAAAATAGGATTTCAGCTTTCGCTTCAAGGGCACGCCCCATAGAAGTCTGTCTGACTGCCACTTTTGTCGATTCGCCTGCCCAATAGGATTTGGGTGACGAAACAGAAACTCGATGGTGCCGCCTTTCATACGGCCCACTTCGTCATTGTCGATGTAGTACCAGTCCTGTAGCGCCCGATTGACAAACGGGCCTCGGATTTTGAGCGCAGCCGCCTTCGCGGAATCAAAGTCGTCGTACAGGAATGTACCAGTGCCCCCGCTAGTGGCCGCAAACAGCAGATTTTTGCCTACCTGGGCGTTGTTGTTGGCCAGACCATTCGGGTGTCGCGGTCCCCGCGAAAGCAGCAGCAGGCGGGACGTCTCGACCGCCTGGCAGGCAACCACGAAAATCTTGGCGCGTACGGTTTCAGCAGACCCGCTTGCAGCATAATAATTAGCACTTACAACCCGGCCGCTTGCATCGCTATGCAGGCGAAACACATGTGAATTTGGCCGGACAGTACAATTTCCGGAAGCCACTGCACGATTTAGCAGCGCCGCCCGCGAACTGCCTTTTGCACCTGACGAACAACCGTAGCTGCCGCAATACCCGGAGTATTGACAGCCGCCTCTGCCGTTGGCCGCGTGTGGCAAGATCGCCCGTGGCACAGGAATCGAATGCGAACCGTTACGCTCGCTCGCCGCATCAAACCAGCTCGCGACCGGGTGTTCTGCCGTAGGGGGGTATGGAAAGGTCTCTGTCGATCGTGGTTCCTGATTGGGATGATCGACCACTCGACCTGAAATACCTACCTCGCGCTCGGCCTTCGCATAGTAGGGCTCGAGATCGTCGTAACCGATGGGCCAGTCTGCGATATTGGCGCCATCAATACCGCCATACTCAGACAACAATCGGAAATCGTTTGGCTTGAGGCGATGGAAAAAGCCACTCATCAAATTCGACGATCCACCGACCATATTGCCATTCCAAAAGTCCCAGCTGGAATCGTATGTCGGCCGAGCCGACCAGCCTTTCTTGCTGTCGTACTCTTCAACAACGTGAAACTCTTCCCGTAAATTCAACGAATACGTATTTCGTCTGCAACAGGCGATCTCGTCTTTATAGAAGTGCTCTTCGGTGAACCAGGGCCCTTTTTCCAGGACAACGACCGAGTAGCCCGCCTCTGCCAACGTCAGTGCAACCGGTCCACCGCCCGCCCCGCTGCCGATGACGCAGACATCGCAATCGGTCATCGTAGCTTGCCGTAAATTTTGTCGGCGGGCGGCCTCGGGAAACCGGGCTGATGTTGCAGCCACTGCCAGCCAATTTCTCCAGGGTTGCTGCCGTATGCGGGATCCGACAACAGCGCCTCAAGGAGGTAATACAACAGCAACGATAACCAGGCCCGACCCCAACGCGTGTTATCGGCCAGGTATCGGAGGAGCTGCTCCTTGTACTCAAAATTCATCTCATTGAACGGAACATTAGAGCGTTCGTAGCTTGCATCCTCTAATCGGCCTATGCCGTTAACGATCGTATTTCGTGTATCTGGATCAATCCCGGTCGTTGTGATGGCCCATTCCAGGTACGCGGTGGCTTTGACCTCGGCCGCACCAGGGGAATCCGGTCCTTTTGGGAAGAGGTGCTCTTGCACTGCCGACACCGTATCGTGTTGCTGCTTGCTAAACAGGACAAACGAGGTTTCCCGGGTCAAATCCCTGCGTAGTGCGTACGGGAGTCCGGCCAGCGCAGCAGCGGTCGCCAGTGCAGCGCCACCGCGCAGCAAAAACCTGCGCCGACCAGGATGATCAACCTGTGACCGATCACCAGTAGACGAATCGTCGTCTGGAAAACGCCCGCTTGATTGGCTCACGGAGCACAAGCCAATGCGGCCGTCTTTTTCGACGGAACATAAGGCGATAGCCAATCGGGAAGATGAGCCGCCAGGTACTCAGGTACCCCGTTCCGGTAGCGAATAATTCCGTCGATATCAACGATGAATTCGGTCGGTACATTATGCACTCCGTACTTATCGGTCACTAACTCACCCGCATCGAAAGCCGTCGAATAAACGATCTCATGATTGGCCCCAAACGATCGCATCTCCTCTGGTGAGTCACTCCAGGTCGTGTTGATAGCTATGATTGCGATTTCTTCGCCAAATTTTTCCTGCAATTCCTGGTAGCGCGATATTTTGTTGATGCAATACGCGCACCAGGTGTTCCAGAAAATCACATAGACGGGTTTTCGGCCCCGGTATTCTGACAGGTGGAACTCGCGCCCATCCTGCGTGGTGATTTCGAAATCCGGAGCGATCTCCCCGACACTGGCGGCCATCGCTTTTGCGCCGGTCAACAGCAATCCCATGACGACCAGGCCGTGTAACAGACCTGTCTTCATGAGCTTTGCAGCGTGCATGTGCATAATTAACAGGACCAGCGGAATGAGCAGAATATTTCCTGCGGGGCGTTTCGGAATATACGTATACAGAACCGCCAGAGAACTCTCACACTGCGGCGGGCACGAGCAGTGAAAAGCTGGACCCCTGACCTGGTTCCGATTCTACTTCCATCTTCGTTTCCAGGAGGTCGACGCTGCGCTCGACGATCGAGAGTCCCAACCCGAGACCGCTGTTCCTGCTGACCGGATAATATTCAACCCGATAAAACTCATCGAATATCCTGGCCAGTTGGTCGGGTGCAATGCCGATCCCGGAATCCCGAACCGTGATTCTTACTCCGCCGGACTCGCGGTGACACGAAACTCTTACCCCGCCCCGCTGCGTATAACGAATTGCATTTGAGACCAGGACCCGAGTAATTCGCATCAACAACGTGCGATCGGATAATACAACTTCGGATTGCGATTCGAAATCGAGCAGCAATTCTTTTGCCTGCGCCTGATGTTCAAATTCATTCTGCAATTGCTGAAATATTTCCTGAACAGGACACTCCGCGATTTTCAGTTCAACCTCACCTGATTCGAACTCGCTGATTTCCAGGAGGGAGTTCATGAGATCGCCCAAATGACCTAGTGCATCACCTTGCATGGCGATTATTTCTTGCGCCTTCGCTTGTACGACAGTTTTGCGCAAAGTGCCATTTAGCAAGCTCAAGGTCTGCAGATGATGTCGAACGTCATTGCCCGCTGCCTCCAGAAAGCGCGATTTGGAATCTCGTGCCCGGTCCGCTTCCTGCTCTACCTTCTGCAACTCCTCCTCCGAATGCTTACGATTGGTGAGGAGAAGCCACCTGCCGCCAACTGCTGTTAGCCAGATGGCGGACAGAGCCAGCAATCTATTTGCTGTGACCATCCATGGAATACCGGCGGGCTCCGACAGGATGTAACCGAGTACCGTTAGAACGGATACTCCGCCCGCAACAATGAAAGTATGTTGCAGTTTGGGTAACCAGAGGGCGATCAGAACCACGCCAACATAAGCCACACCTGCGGCGACCCCTAGTGGCAGCGACGTAATGTCGACGATGAATATCCCGGTAGCCAACACAGCACAAATCAGGACGATTCGCACCGTCGATTGAATCTCAGAGGACTTGAACAGTCTGGCAAGTGTTGTCATCGGAACCTGGCGCTTCCCCTTCGACGGATTCTCTCAGTCACAGACGACTCGATCATCACCGTCATTCTTGTATAATCTACAATCCGATGCAGGTGAAAGGGCATACGTAATGACCGAGAGTCTCAACGGCTCGACCTGCCGATTTTCGAGCGTGGCGGCGCATGATCGTAGGTAAATACCTCTACAAAGCAGCGCCGATTGATTTGCTAAAATTGGGTCGGCAACAGTACAAGAGGGTTGTTTATGAAACTTCGAATTCTCGGTGACAGCATGCGCTTGCGCCTTAAACGTAGTGAAGTCGATCAACTTGCGGCAGGTACCAGTATTGTGGAAGAAACTCATTTTCCGGACGCGGTTCTGACCTATCGCCTGGATGTCACCGACAACAGTGGTTTCTCGGCTTCTTTTGCTGACAGCACTCTCTCGGTCAGTTTGCCAAGAACAAGAATACTGGATTGGGCTACGACCGATGAAGTGTCCTTGATTGCGGAGCAGAAGCTCTCCGGATCAGACTCTCTTTCCCTGTTGATTGAGAAAGACTTCAAGTGCCTTGAGCCCGGACATCACAGAGATTGTTCGGACGATGAAGATACGTATCCGCACCCAAGCACCCAATCCGCCGGCGCCTGAGTCGACAGCCGCGTCCGACCTAACCACCAAGAGTGACACCAAGATCCACGAATGACCGCATCTGTTAGCAATTTCCTGCGCGGCAGGATGTCGCTTTTGACATTCAAGCGGAAATTGCAACGGTCGATGACCGAGATTCTCAGATCTCGCAGTGGTCGACCCAGGACATCGCCAGGTGGAGCCGGCATCGGGAGCCGGCGCATAGACCTGCCATCAAGGGTTCTTGACATACGCGTTCGGTCGCAAGTAGAACCACCAGTTAAGCACGACACAAACAGCATAAAAAACTGCGAAGCCATACAGCGCATATTCGGGGGTAGTGAGGCTTATCTGCTCGCCAAATACCTTGGGAATAATAAATGCACCATAGGCGGCAACAGCCGAAGTCCACCCCAGTACCGGTCCGGCCTGTTCCTGGTTGAAAACGACCGCGATAGTCCTGAATGTCGACCCGTTACCAACGCCCGTTGCCGTAAATAATACAATGAACAAGATGAAGAACGGCCAGAAGAATTCTTCCGGAGTAGCCGATCGGTACGCTGCTGCCATGTAGTACGCTACGCCGAGTGCGGAAGCGATCATCACGATGGAAACAATCTGGGTAACCTTCGCTCCCCCTACCTTATCTGATATCCAGCCGCCGACAGGCCTGATCAGTGCGCCGATAAACGGACCCATCCACGCAAACATGAGTGCACTGGGGCCGTTCGGGTTAACGGCGTCATGCACCAGTACGCCGTCGGCCCCGGCAATATGGGTATAGCCGAATATCACTTTGATCGCGAGTGGAAATGCGGCGGAAAAGCCAATGAAGGAACCGAAGGTCATCGTATAGATGACGGTCATGGCCCAGGTGTGCTTGTTCTCAAATATTCGGAATTGTCGCTTCAGGTTTTGCTGCAGCTCGCCCTTCGTAAGATACCTCAATAGCAGTAGCGTACTCACGATGACCAACGGTAGGACAATCCATTTGCTGAGAATACCAATACCTGTGGGCGGGGGCAGCAAGAGATAGAGCCCTACAGACGCGGTGACCAACGCAATCGACAGCAGCATGGATATCTTCAGCATGGCCAAAACAGGATTACCTGGTTTGGGTGTCACGGCCTCGGTTGCGATATTGTTCATCCCGAACCAGCCAAAAAACGCCAGTGGCACCAGGAAGACCAGCCAGACAAATCCAGCGTTATGAATATAGGTTTCGGTGCCACTGGGAATCTTGCCCAGGAGTGTGCCGCTGCTATTGACCAGCGTCATTGACTCGCCGCCAAAAACACCGATCGTCATTACCAATGGAATCAGTATCTGCATCGTGGTAACGCCGAAGTTTCCGAGTCCGGCATTGAGTCCGAGTGACGCACCCTGCACGCGTTTGGGGTAGAAGAAACTGATGTTGGACATAGAGGAGGCGAAATTTCCGCCGCCGAACCCCGACAGCAGGGCGAGAAGCTGGAATACCCACAGCGGCGTAGCAGCACTTTTCAGTGCAAAGCCCGCGCCGATGGCGGGCAACATCAATAAGGCCGTTGTGAAAAATATCGTGTTGCGCCCACCCGCTATTCGAATGAAGAAGGTGCTCGGGATTCTGAGGGTCGCACCGCTTAGTCCGGCGATAGCCGACAGCGTAAAAAGTTCCGCCTGAGTGAAAGGGAATCCGAGGTTAAGCATCTGGACAGTGATAATTCCCCAATACAACCAGACCGCAAAACCGCACAATAAGCTTGGAATGGATATCCAAAGGTTTCTCTTGGCGACCGCACTGCCGGTACTCTCCCAAAACTCGTTATCTTCGACATCCCACTTATCAATGTTTGCCATCGAACCGTTCCTTGTTTAAATATGTTTTTGCGTCTCTGGCTGCTGCACACGTTCCGCTTTCCGAATGACGTTGTGCATCCAGAACAGGCAGATGACCGAAATTACCCACATGAACATCCAGCAGCTCGTCCATAGCCCGGTACCTTCCAACAGGTAACCGAACAAAATAGGACAGAAAAAACCACCAAGGCCACCAATGACGCCCACGATGCCACCCACTACACCGACTTCGTCGGGATAATAGTCGGGAATATGTTTGTATACCGCTGCCTTGCCGACCCCCCAGACACTACCCAGAAGAATGACGAGGCCCGCGAATATCCAGACGTTAGCCTGGAAATATATTTTTGTAACACCCTTGGCGAGCAGCTCCTTTCTGACAACCTGTTGCCCGACTTCGACGACCGGCTCCTGCCAAACTGACTTGGTGGGAAACACCAGCAGGCTCTCATCGAGGTCCTTGAGCGCGTCATCGTTGATCTTGAGCTCATAGCGCTTGCCATCGACAACGACATTAGAATCTGTCGACTCAGTTACAGTGCCGGCTCTCGCCGCCATGATGCCCTCTCCTGGCGAATAGATTTCCATCTTCGGGATGACCAACATGAAGCTGATCGCGACTGATAGTCCGAGCACCCAGTACATCACATCGCGAGCACCCCACTTGTCGGACATCCAGCCGCCCAGGGCACGAATTACTCCTGAGGGAAAACTGAACAGGGCAGCCAGGAGGCCGGCCGTGACCAGTGGCAGGTAATAGACGTTAACGAAGTACGGCACCAGCCATTGTGAAAACGCGACGAAGCAGCCAAATACGAGAAAATAGTACATGCCGAACCGCCATACCCGCATGTCTCGCAGCGGCCGTAACATGGCGGCAATGCCTTTGCCATGTGGGGGAGGTTTCTTGTTGTCTGCAAACAGGAAAAATATCAGCCCCATTACCAGCAGCATTGCCGCGTAATAAACTGGCAACGTGCGCCATCCTTCAATGTTAGCGCCGCCATCTGTCAGGCGGTTCAACAACGTCGGTGCAAACAAGGTCGTCAATGCGGCGCCAGCGTTACCTGCGCCAAAAATACCGAGTGCCGTACCCTGCCTTTCCTTTGGATACCATACGGAGGTGTAGGCAATACCGATGGAGAAACTGACACCGGCCATGCCAAATCCAGCGCTGTAAAACGCGAATTCCATGAAACTGTTCGCCTGAGACAGCATGTACATCGGGATCGCACAGAACAGCAGCAGCGATCCATACACCGGCTTGCCACCGAAGTGGTCGGTCAGCATGCCGGCCGGCAAGCGGAATATGGCTCCGGTCAGTACCGGAATACCGAGCAGCCAGCCAATCTCCACGGGTCCCCA
>Ga0255047_10002986_pt1 | contig 10850 bp, 23 predicted proteins | sample JV7_2_1_MG_FD_183640 | JGI IMG/M metagenome (GOLD analysis project Ga0255047, IMG submission 183640) | Seawater microbial communities from Jervis Inlet, British Columbia, Canada - JV7_2_1 | ecosystem: Environmental > Aquatic > Marine > Inlet | place: Canada: British Columbia | collected 2016-10-06 | reverse complement strand
ACTGGCCCCGCGACAAGCACTCGCGGTACGTGACGATGGAAATGGCTACGACCTCTTCCATTCAGGCACCATCCTCCATGTACGGGCGTGCAAAGCGACAGATTTCCCAGATCGGCAGCTTTGATGAAAGCACTCCGAGACCAGTCCAACGTATGACGTACCTCCGCCCGGTAGGTACCCGTTAGGTACGTGAACTAAGAGTATCGGAGATCATCACTTTGGCCGCCGAATCTGGCCGACCATAAGTTGAAAGTGTCGATGGGATAGTTGCGTTCAAAGCGCAGCCTGCTCCTTGGAGCAGGTCGTGTAAGAGGCGCTGGTAGTGTGACTTGTCACACTCCCTTATCGCGTGTCGGGCAAGGCTGTTGAGTCTCTCTCCCGTAGGGAGAGGTGAGACTCCAGCCGGGTCAGGCTTCCCCTTTGGGGAAGGGCTGGGTTGGTTCTGTGCCCGGTCCTCCCCAGAGGGGAGGCCGTTCCCGGCATCCCTCACGGGATGTACCTCGTAAGGTACGTCCGTCCGGTAGGTACACGCCATGTACGTGAAGTTCTCACCTCGGAGATGAGAGCTTTAGCACTGGTCTGAACCGTCCCATAGGTTGAAAGTGTCGAAGGGAGAGGTGCGTCTCGAAAACCTCGCCACGCTGCGCCACGCTGCGCTGCGTGAGACCCCGACAAAGACCCCATCCCGTAGGGATGGGGCACACGAGTTCCCGAGGAGCTTTGCTCCTCATCACCCGAGAGGCTTTGCCTCTCACACCGGCCTTCGGGCCAAAAGGAGCCTATCATGGCTGCAACCCAAACCATCGAGTCCCCCGAATCCATCAGCTTCATGCCCATGGAGACGGTCGAAACCAACGAGCAGGGCGTCGAGCGAGTCCAGACTGTCCAGCTTGCGCTGGTCGAGGGCAACATCGTCACCCGCAAGAGCGGCAAGCCCGTGTACTTCCTGAGCACGAAGACGGCGACCACCAAGGTCATCCTCCGCGTGAAGCAGGGCCGATTCATGGTCGGAGCGAAGCTCCTCACGGCTACCGGGAATCTCTCGAAGGCGGGCAAGGCAATCTTGACCGACTCCGGCATGAGGCTCGCTACCAAGGCCGAGGTCAAGGTAGCTCAGGCGGCCAAGGCGGAGCGTGCTGCCGAGCGCAAGGCGGCCAAGGCTGAGGCGAGCGATGCCACTGAGGTCGTGTCCAGCCTCCAGGCGCAAATCGAGGCTCTCAAGGCCCAGCTTGCTGGTGCCAGTGAGTCCAGTGAGACCGAGGCTCCCGAGGCCGAGGTCGAGGTGGGCGAGGAAGACGACCTCGACTGCATCTGAGCCGAGTTCACGGGCGATTCGCTGCCCGTCACCCCTTTGGGGTGACAAAGCGAGGGGTGCAAGGCCCGTCGGGAGCAATCCCGGCGGGGCGCTCAAGCCCAACCCTGGGTCAACCAATGCTCCCAAAGGGAGCGAGGAGTCCATCATGACCACCACCTCCACTACCATCAGCGTCGGCCAGAGCATCTTTCTCGGTCGCCTGCTCGCCTCAGTCGAGGGTTCCACCTCCGCCCAGCGAGCCTTCTGTCTCCAGCACATCCAGACCAAGGACGGAGCCGGGAATATCCCCTTCGCCACGGCCTCGAACTGGATTGACCGGTGCAAGACCACCAAGCGCAGCACAGCCGCGCAGGTCGCCTCGGCCACGACCTTCCGGGCTGCTCTGGCAGACCGTCTCGAAGGCCACATCGCCAATGGCGTTGGGCAAGAGGCGCACGGCGCATGGGCTGGAACTCAGGCTCCAAAGGAAGCTCCGGCTCCCGCGCCTCGCCCCGAGGCCAAGGCTGTGGCGGCTCCCGCTGCTGCCAAGGCCCGTCGCTGGAGAAACGTCAAGGCCAATGCCGAAGGCCAGTTCGTCGTGGCCGGGATTCGAGTGCAGGTGAGCAAGTCTGGGATGAATGTCCAGACCTTCGCCTGAGTTGTCGAAAGGCCCCTCCGGGGCCTCTGTCGGAGATGACCTACCGGCACTGATGAGACAGGTCGAAACCACCACCACCCAGCCAAGAGGCAAAACGATGCTACCAATCACCCTTTTCAAGAAAGCCCGTGCCCTCCAGAAAGCAGAGCCGGGACTGTCTGACTCGCAGGCAGCCCGCAAACTGATGGTCCGGCAGGCTCGGGACGAGCGACCTTTGTCGCCCTCCCAGGAGGCTCGGGAAATCCTCACCGATGCCGCTCTCGAACAGCGAGAGGAACTCCATCTGGCGTGGCTCGCAGAGGAGAGGGCTGAGGAGCAGGCCGAGGCTATCGCTGCCGCAGGCCGAGTCGAGGGCGCTCGCCCGTGGCACTGCGAGTTGCCGGAAGGCTTCGACTTCTCGCCCGAGCCTTGGCAGGCCGAAGACGAGTAGTCGAAACGCCCCTCTGGGGCGTCTACGGGAACTGACCTACCCGTACTGATGAGACAGGTCACCAACCCCTTTCCACCGGCTTTGCCGGTACGGAGTCGCCGTTATGCGTGTGATCCTCGCACCTTCATTCGAGATTGCCAAGAGCCTTCCAACCCCCGATCTCACGGTCGAGGCAGAGTACGGCTCTGAGGTATGGGAGGGAGCCATCTACACGGCTGCCCATCATCAGCCAACCGGCCCCTTCGCCGGTCGTCACATCACAGAGGGAGGCCGCCCCTCCCCCTGTAACGACCATGACATTCCTGACCTCACTCATGTCGAAGGCCGACCCACCCGAGGCGAGGAAGGCTGCACCATCGGTGTGAGCCACATCGACCTCGACACCATCGGGGGATGCCTCCGAGCAGTGGGCGCTCACTGCATGGACCCGGCGTACCAGTCCTTCTGGGACTTGGCCGAGTTCGTCGATGTGAACGGGGCTCACAAGCTCGGGGACGCGAACGCGAGCGAGGAAGATGAGGCTCGGCTCTGGGCTTTCTGGGCGTGGAAAGAGGCCAATGTGCCCCACTACTTCAGCCGCGAAGAGATCACCGACGTGAGCGAGATTGTGGCACAGGCGATTGCCGCGCTGGGTGACATCCTCGGGGTTCGGTATGAGTGCGGAGTCCATGCTACCGACTGCGATGGCTACTGTGACCACATTGATGGTCAGAATATGTGCCTGCCCGATGGCCTCAACGACGCCCATTGGTCCCTCATAGCCGCAGGCCGGAAGATGAAGGCCGATCAGGAAGCCCTGTCCACCGCGACAGCCAAGACCTTCGTGGGGAACGACGGAGTGGTTCTGCGAAGCAGCGGCCAGTTCGTGAACCACTTGTACGTCTGGGGAGCCCATGTCTATCGGGCCTGTGTGTCCTTCAACCCCGATGCTGGAAGCATCACGATTTCACTGGCAGAGCCAGTGGAGGGGGTGAACTGCTGCAAACTGGTGCAGGAGTGGTGGGGTCCAGAGGCAGGAGGCCACCCCGGTATCGCAGGGAGTCCTCGCGGCCAGGAACTGTCGTGGGAGGACGCTGAGGCCGCAGCCCAAAAGGTCTGGGCTGCGCTGCTCACCGCTGATGAGTCCACCCTCACGAGTGAAAAGGAGTAGTCCATGCCCCACAGCAACCAAGGATCGAAGTGGATCAGGCCCGAGAAGCGGCTTGCTATCTACTGCCGAGACCAGTTCACCTGTGCCTATTGCAGCAGGAACGGTCATCGGCGTCGGATTGGCAATGCCGATGGCGGAGCCATTCTGACACTCGATCACTTGGTTGCTGAAGGAGGTAACGGGGCTGTGAATCTGGTGACCTGCTGCCGGTCCTGCAATAGCAGCCGGAAAGACCAGACAACTCGCCAGTGGTTCGCTCGCCTACGCGAGAGGGGAATCGACACCCTCGCCGTGAGGCAGCGGATCAGGCGTCTGACCTCGCGAAGCCTCGACCGCTACCGAAAGATGGCGGAAACCCTTGACCCCTGTTTCGTAGCAGAGCTACGACAACGAGCCTCAAACTCATGGAAGGAGGAGCACATCTATGGATAATCTCATGAACCTAATCCCAGGCGAGATCAAGCAGATTTGCCGGGAGATACGCCAGAACTGCATGTTCGCTCGCCCCCTCCTCGTTGGAGGAGCGGTGATCGACTTGCTTGAGGGACGGGTGCCAAAAGATTGGGACATCGAAGTATTGGGCGAGGATTTCGGACAGCTTGAAACCGCCCTTACGGATCGGGCTCCAAAGCTGGTAGGCAAGTGCTTCGGTGTAATGAAGCTCTCGGCTGAGAAGTGTGAAGGACTCGACGTAGACATCAATGTGCCCCGGAGAGACAACAAGGTGTCCGAAGGTCACACGGGCTTCGCCGTGGAGTTGTGTCCTGACCTCCCAGCCAAGGAAGCTGCTCGGCGGAGAGACTTCACCATCAACACGATGGCGTTCGACGTTCTCACAGGAGAACTGATTGACGAGTGGGGCGGGCTGGCCGACCTTCGTGCCGGAGTCCTACGGGCGACCGATCCAGTCTTGTTCCCGCAAGACCCCCTTCGGGCTCTTAGAGCCATGCAGCTTTTCGCCCGGAAGATGCCCGAAGGATCTATCGACCCTGCGACAGTGAGTCTCATCCGAGCCATGGTCCCGGCACTCGATGAGCTTCCTCAGGAGAGGAAGAAAGAGGAGTTCTCGAAGTTGCTGGGCAAGGCGAAGAACCCCTCGGTGGGGCTGAGGGTCATGCGCGAGACAGGCGTCCTTGCTCACTTCCCTGAGTTGGAGGCTCTCATTGGATGTGACCAGCATCCCGAGTGGCACCCCGAAGGGGATGTCTGGATTCACAGTCTCCACACTGTCGATTCGGCAGCGTGGGTCAGGGACAACGGGAATCTGCCCGAAGACTGGGTGGAGCCATTCATGTTCGGGACTCTCCTCCATGACGTAGGCAAGCCGCTGACTACGGTATTCCCCGAGGACGTGAAGGCTGGTCGGTTTCCGAAGGAAAGGCTCTGGACAGCATGGGCTCACGACACCAAAGGTGTCGCTCCCGGCACAGCTTTCATGAAGAGGCTTACGAACGAGCGGAAGCTGATTGACCGGACCACGGCTATCATTCGGGAACATATGCAGCCGTTCAATCTCCACCAAGGTGGAGGTAAGGGTGGTGCATGGAAGAGACTGCACAACAGGCTCCGCCTCGATGTCTTGGGATGGATGTGCCGGTGCGATCACTGTGGCGGCCCCGCAAAGAACATCGGTGACCCCGATCTCGAACACGAGTTTAGCGAGCACTGTTGGAGTCGGTTCACTGACCTTGGAGCAGAGCCGGTGAAGGCTGTCCTCATGGGACGGCATCTGATCGAGGCTGGCGTAAAGCCGGGAGAACACTTCACACCGATGCTGCAAGCAGCATTTGACGCCCAACTTGACGATGAGAGCTTGACCGAGGAGGAACTCCTCGCTGCGGCTCTCTCACACGAATCCAGCCCCTTGAGAGAGGGGACAGGTGGGTGAAAGGCCCATCAACCACCACTACACTCAAGAGCCCCTTTGGGGCAAGGAGAGAGCCATGAAAGGTGCAAGACTCAACGACTTCCTGGGGACGGACGAGAATCCCCGAGAGGCACGCCGGAAGCGAAAGCAGGAGAGAAACCACCTGTTCCAGACTCTCGACCAAATCCGACAGGAGATGCGCGAGATCAAGGCCGACGGGTACCGTCGGCTTCGAGTAATCGACGACATCATGGGTGAGATCCTCATCATTAGCCCTGCGGCTTCGGATGACGGTGAGAAGCACATCCTCCACAACGGAGATCCCATGTCCTCCGAGGATCTGCGGGAGGTCGCGGCGAGCGCGGCCAATCGCCGCCGAGAGGTGGATGATGATGTCATTCCTGCCCTGCAAAACCTTCGGTCAGAGCAGAAGGGGGTTCGCCGTCGCATCAATGCGCTAAAGGCTCAGGCGAAAGCCGAGCGCCAAGCGAGGGCGTAATGGAAGACCGGTGGCGTTGCTCTGAATGTAGTTCGCTGCAATCGCGGCAGCGCCACTGGTGTGCCAACTGCTCTGAACCTCGTCCAAGGGACGAGGAAGAGGAGCAGGAAGAACGTCAGGTGTGGACCGAAGCCAGAACCGATTACCTCATCCAAAAGGAGTACCTATGAGGCGAGACCAGCGATACAGGCGAGACATTCGCCAATGGGATTGGGACCAGATCAGGGCTGAAGCCCTGTCCAACCCCAGTGAACCGAGCGAGTGGGAAGAAGAACACTACGGGTCTTGCTTCATCGGGTCTGTGATGAGCCTCACCCCGAGTGGAAAGGTGTATACACCTTGGGCCAACTCCAACCTCCATCCCTGCCCACAGTGCAAGGGAACCGGGCGGATCTGCAACCGAAAGACAGGGGATGCTGACCGGTACTACCCCGGCAAGGAAGAACTGGATGCGGCTCGCGTGGAGGCTGCAACCCAGCATGGGTTTACGACTGGGTGGCCTGAGGGGTTGCTGGACACCCTGAACGCTCGTGCTCGGGAGTTGGAGACCTTCAATCCGGTGCAGGAGTGCAACTGGTGTGGTGGAATCGGCTGCCATGAGGCAGCACAAGACGAGGACTGGAGAGAAGCATTGGAGTATGTCGCAGGAAGCAAGGGGATGTGGCTCACCAACGGTGAAGGCTGCTCCTCGGACCTGTTCATCTGTGTACCGCTGGAGGGAGAATGACTACGGCACCGCAAGACGAAGCAATCGCGAGACTTAGACGCACCTATGAGGGAATGAAAGTACAAGTCTTGAAAGACTTGGAGGGCACAGGACTGCTGGGTATGCCAGCGGGCTGGGCATTAGTGACCATCTTCCGAGAAGATGGCACGCTCAAACTGGAAGCTGGAGTCTCGCCGGAAGGCCGAACCCACACGTAAGGGGGAATGATGACCCCGTTAGAGAAAACAACTGCCCCGAAGGGGTGGGACGAGCCAAACATGGGAGCGTACCGGCACCACGATGGGGTGTTGCTGGTGGAACACTACCTTCCTTTTCGTGAGCCAACAGTGAATCCGGGGATCGGGGTGCTGCATGTGGAGGCCGACCCGAGGTTTTACAGTCCACGGTTCTTCGCGGCTTCCGAGTTGTTCGATAGCGATGGGATGGAAGGCTATCTGTCCGGCTTCACTGAGGCTGATCTGAGCGACCCTGAAAAGTGGGCTGAGATAGCGGCGGTGTTGTCCCGAAGCAGCCCGTGGGACGAGTCATTTTGCCGTCAATGCGAGGATGAGGGACTACAAAAGTGGTCAGGAATGTGCCTTGAGTGTGCAAAGGAGGAAGGATGAACCCGTGGATTGATGTAGGGCTGGGACTCACGTCCCTTGTGGGCCTGATTTGGCTGTTTGGATTCGAGTTTCCTCGCCTGTTTCGTCTCTTCGAGACGATGGAGGCAGAGGCTATTCGCGTGAAGATCGAGGAGGAGAGTGATGAGTGAAGAAAGGTACTGGATCGTAGAGAAGATGGATTCCGCAATCCTGGGATACACCAGTGGACAGCAGCGAAAGCAGTCCGTAGCTGGGCCATTCGACAGCTACGAGGAAGCAATGGAAGCGAAACGGGCATACCGTCGCTTCGGGGCTACCTACTACACCATTGAGGAGTCTCCTACGGAGCCCGAAAGCTCTTCCAAGGAGTACGAGTTCGTGGATGCCGCGAGAGAGTTTGACGACGTGGGAGGCTGGTAATGGCACTGAATGACCCGAGAACACAGGACTACAACTTCAAGGTTTTCGAGGACTGGGGCTGGGTGTGGCTGTTTGATGACAGTGAACGGACCTATCCCTGCACCACTCGGCCTCATATCTGGGCAGAGCCGGTGTACCCCCTCTGCAACACGGAAGAGGAGCAGTACGAGGCCGAGGGAAACCCGCCGGACGGCGGGTACTACCTCTCCTCTGCGGTAGGGCAGATGGAAACGATAGAGGTGCTGGTCGTAGACCACACCGAGGAATGTGACAAAACAGCTTGGGATGACGCCCGAGAGGAGGCCAATGCAAACCATCCAATCTGAGACCTATGCCCCCCATCTACAACGGGAGTCTGAGAGATGACTGAGCCACAATACCAACACGACTGCGAACGCTGTGTGTTTCTCGGTCGAGCAACTGCTCCAGAGCAAGACACGCTGCCTTTGGCAGACCTTTGGCTCTGCCCCTCTGATAGTGGGGCTCACACCCTTATCCGTCGATACAGCAGCGAGGGCAGTGAGTACGCTTCCAGCCCCATCAAGGGGTCACTGCAAGACGCACGAACGTGGCAAAGGGCCGCCTCCCGCCGCAGATCCGAGAGGGAGGGGAAGCCCATCTGGAAGGATTGGCACGCTGCCTACGAAGAGGCGATGACCCTCCTCTCCAGAGGAGAGCACAGCCATCTCTTGCCTACGGTCGTCTACCACGTCTTCACGGGGGAGGAGTGCTTCACAGAGGACACCTTCGAGAAGCTCGAAGATGCTCACAGCTACGCTGTGGCCTTCTTGGAGGGAGTGATAAAGAAAGACCGGGACTTCGGCCATACCTCTTACTATGCCGACTTGGAGTACCTCCAAGACGCCTGGAACATCATGTTCGGTGGCGCTCCGGGGACTCGGCTGAAGATCGGTGACTACTCCCGACCTTCGGTCTGGAATGAAGAGGGCTACGCGGAAGTGACAATCTCCCGCCTACTGGTGAAGACTCACCCACTTCATGACCGAGATGTGGCACTGCGGATCAGGATTGCCGAAGAAGCCCGAGAGAGCCACGCCAAGTTTACGAAGGAGATGAAAGAGATGGACGAGGAGAGAAGCGAGAAAGAGGCTGTGAGGATCGCGACTGGGGGTGAGTGATGGGGTCAATCGCACGGTTTTACACCGAACACGAAGCCATGCAGTTTTGCGATGCGAACCCGAAGAAAAACCTGTTCGTCATCAAAGAGTTGGATGCAATGTTCCATGTTTACGACATGGGATGAGGCTGAGATTTACCCGAGAGCAAAAAGGAGTTAGCATGGACGATACCACAACAACAACTCAAACGAAGTCCGAGGAAGTCCGACAGATGATGGTCAAGGGGGCGCGTCAGCGCCGTCGGTTTGTCCTGCAAGCTGAGATTCTGCGTCTACGCAGCCTTCAGCGAGAGGATGACACGACCGTGATCCAGCCGGAAATCCTCCCCCCGGAGGCAACATGGATACAGGATTCAACATCAGCGGCGATGTAATCGCCCACGTTCTTGCAGGCGTAATCGACGAGGCAGCCGAGCTTGTTCTTACAGGGGAGTGGACCCAAGCAAGGGCCGACGCTGCGATGGAACTTGTCTCGGAAGCGGCAACCGCTGAGGAAGCATTGATGCTTCGGTGGGCGGTGTTGGATTTGATTGAAATAGAAGCATAGGAGGCTTCAATGCTTGATTCTCTGAATCCCTCAGAGTCTCTCTCCTTCCGCGACCGTGATGGTTGGGGAGCAGAGGGCGAGTGGAATAGTGAACCTTTGGACAAGGTGGTGTGGATCGATAAAGCCACAGGCTTTGATTGCATGATCCACCGAAACTACTCCGGCGCATGGTGTGGGTACGTCGGAGTCACCACCGACCACGACTACTTCGGGGTGGGCTACGACCGGCTGCATTGGCATACGGAAGGGGAGCATGGGGGACTGACCTTTACGGGGCTTTGTAGTCCCCGCAGGGAAGACGGTGCCGGGATCTGCCACCTTCCTCTGGAAGGTAGGCCGGACAAGGTGTGGTGGTTGGGGTTCGACTGTAACCACTGTCAAGACCTCTCCCCGCAAGAGGCGGGTCGGGACGACCCGATGCCGTGGACAGAAGATGCGGTTTATCGGCCTCTTCCCTACGTGATCGGCTGTGTTCAGAAGCTGGCAGCTTCGCTGCTTGGCCCTGACCTTAGAGAGCCCCATGAAGAAAGATCCTACACAGACGAGGAGGAGTGATGGTCATAGCTGACCAACCCACGCAAGAAGACATGAAGCGGTACGGTGTCCGTTGGCTACACGCCAACGGCACTTGCCCCAAATGCGGGTACGACCAATGGCAAGCCGAAGACGCGATGGAAGCCGGTGACAAACCAACCGAGCATGTTTGGGATGTCACTTTTCTGGAAGTCCTCACGGACACTCGCGAACTGGCCACGGGTGAGGCTCAATCGGTGATGAAAGGTCAGCCCGAGGGCGTATCAAACTCGACGGCCATCTACTGTGAATCCCACTGCATCAACTGTCGCCACAGTCACACCAGTTCGTTCATGGGTCCGAGAACGTACTCCGACATTGCAAGAAAACAAGTCGAGTTCCTGCGAGGGGACTTCAAAAAGGAGGGATGCCAATGATTCGCGTCTACCACGCTACAAACCCCACTTGGGGTTTCACTGATCCGGCTTGGCCGGATGAGTACACCGAGGTCGCGCATGTCGATCTCGACGACAACAACTACGCCGATGCCTTTCGGCTGACCAACAGCATCGAAAGCTACTGGTGGGAGAACAAAGGGGTGACGCCTCTCTTGGATTCACCTGCTTTTCGGGAGGTAGATGGGATGAAGGGGACACGCTCTACGAGCGTGGGGGATGTCATTGTCCTCTCCTCTGGGAAGGTGATGCGGTGTGCCAGCGTAGGCTGGACGGAGGTTGGAGGTTGAATGGACAAGCCGAAGCGTTGGCACATCTTGTGGCCGGGTGCGGTGTATGCCGAAGGTCCACTTGAACTGTGGACGAACGACGATGGGTTTTCGTCCTGGCGTCGAATCTACACCGCCGACAGGCGAGTGGTGCGTGGAGTGATGAGGGAGAGATTTGGGTACAAGCGCCTGCCTGTTGGGTTTGAGTGCTGGCCTGCTGACTGAGAAAGGAGCAACGAGATGAGCAAGATTGATGAAGCAGAGCTTGTAGAGCTTGGATGGTCGCGGAGAGACAGTCA
>Ga0255047_10002984_pt1 | contig 10853 bp, 12 predicted proteins | sample JV7_2_1_MG_FD_183640 | JGI IMG/M metagenome (GOLD analysis project Ga0255047, IMG submission 183640) | Seawater microbial communities from Jervis Inlet, British Columbia, Canada - JV7_2_1 | ecosystem: Environmental > Aquatic > Marine > Inlet | place: Canada: British Columbia | collected 2016-10-06 | reverse complement strand
CGCCGATTTTAGCGTTGCGCCCGGCTAGCTCCTCGCCAGCAATGCGGCGCTTCCCTGCCGCGATGTCCATCAGCTTACGCTCGGCGCGCTCCTGGATCGTGGTGTAGGGGGTCTTTCCATCCGGGGACAGTAGGCCAGGGCGCCGGCGTCCAGCGATGCCGATCGCCACATCGCAACACATGCCCCGCAGCGCCGAGTCTACCGCGGCGAGGTCCCGAACCTGGGCCAGGGTAAAGCCGGACATCAGGATGCCCATCACGGTATCGGTGGCCTCGTTCAATACCTCTTCCACGCGCTCGGGGTCGGCCTGGCCGGTCCTGTCGTCGTCCAGCATATCGCGGAAGGTCTTGGACCCGAACCGGAGCTCAATCATCCGCTGCGTCACTATGGTTGCGCCTGCCATGACTTACCCGAGCAAGGGGGCGAGGACACCGCGCGCGTGGAGGTCCTCGGAGACGTCGGCCCCCGCATCGCTAACAGTATCGCCGGGATTGGCAAGCGTCCGCCTGCCGTTCGCGTCCACGTAAGAAACCGCGCTCAGGGCCGTCCACTGCGGCCGTCCCTGGCTGTCCTGCTGCTGGACGAGGCCGCGCCTCTTTGGCTTAGCCTTGGGCGCAGGAGCCTTGGGCGCGGGGGCCGGCGGCATGGCCTCGGCTTTGGAAAGAGATTTCCGGGCGGCTGGTTTCTTCGCAGGCATGGGGCAAGCCTACCACAAACGAAAACGGCCACCCGGTGAGGGGTGGCCGCTTGGCAGTCAGGTCCTACTGTTGGGCCTACTGTACCGCGTCCCGAATGAGGCCGCCGACATTGGAGCCGGTCATCACCGCGATGTCCGCCATGCTCACAACGATCATCGTGCCGCCCTGAGGCCCACGAAGGTCAACGCGGACCTCGCGGGTGTCAAAGCCCACGCCAGCCGTGCCGCGACGCCGGAACGTGTAGGTGGTGGCGATGTCCATACCGTCCGTGGGGGTCCCCGGGGGCTTGGTCGTGAGGACAACGTGATTTCCCAGAACGCGATCAAGCGCCGCGGTGGCCTCGTTCTTCACGCGGCCGGATACCACATGGATGGGGGGGAGGCCGGGGATGCGGAAGTCCACAGCCGAGTCCGCAGCGTTCGCTACGTTGGCCATGGTGCTCTCCGGGCTGGAGTCGCCGAGGAACTGCCGCATGTGGTCGCGAACGCTCGGATGGCGCAACATGGCATTGGCCACGATGTCGTTCATCCAAATGTCCGTGACGCCCTGCGCGCTCGCCTCGATGCGGGTCTGTAGGTCCAGAATCGGATCGGAGCTTGCGCCGCCGTTCCATTCTGCCCCGCCCGCCAGCGTTACCGTGGCTGCTGCCGCCCAGTTGGCTCCGGTCTGGAGCAGGTTCCAGGTATCGATCTCACGATCGAGCTGGATGGCCCAGCGGATGCGCTTCAGCGCCTGCTGGCGAGGACGGAGGAGCTTGGTAGCGTTCTGCTCCACGATGTCGTTAACGAACGACCCGAGGAAGCGATCTACCACCTTGTATTCCGTGGTGGAGCTGATGGGGTCCACCTCGGGGATTGCGCCCTCAATCGAGCCCTTCACATCAACGGCGCGAAAAGCGTCGTCGCTGGAGAAGTCCCGGTAGAGGTCCTTGTCCCGGTCCACGAGGATGACGGGGCTAGCCTCATCGGCGCGAAAGCCTGTCGGGCGGTAGCCTCCGAGGTAGGTGGAAAGCTCCTCGGAAACGACAACATCACTGATCCCGAGGCTGAGTTTCATGGGGGCGCCGGTACGGTTGCCAGCGGCGTCCACCATGTGAACGGATACGTGCTTTGGTGTGGCCATTTGCTTATGCCCCCATCTGTCGGAGAAGCTCCACTTCGATGACGTCGCCATCAGCGGTGGAGGATGTGAGGGCGGTGCCTACGATTGAGTTGGTGCCGGTGCGTGTGAGCACCTTGCCGGCGGCGTCTGGCATCACCAGGGCGCCAATTGTTACCGCGGCGGAGGCGGTGCACTTGGCCACGCCCTCGGTCTGGTAGGTGTAGTAGACGCCATCGGCGTCCGTGAACGTCTCGGTGGTGGTGCCGTCGATTTGCACGTTTCCGCCGCTGGTGAGAATGACCTCATTCAGCGTCGAATTGCGGGAGATGCACAGGTAAGCGCCGATGTCGGCCCCGCTGTTGTTCAGTGCGCTGCGGAGACCTTGGGTGGTCTTGATAACGCGCGGTTGTGAAAGTTCGGTCATGGTGGTTCCTTACGCGCTGGCGCGACATTGGCGAGCCAACATGACTCCCCGGCTGTGGACTTGATCGAAGGTGAGCTTGTCCCCACCGGGCTGGGCCTTGATGTGGGCCATGGCGCGCTGGACATCGTTGGCGCCCTCATACTCCGCGAGGTTTACGGAACCCGCGCCGCCCTGCGGTCCGGGGGCAGCCATAGCAACCCGGCCACTGGACGTGGTCGCCAATCGGCTCAGGATGGTGGCCGCGGGGCTCGTGGCGATATTTTGGTGGAGGTACGACGGGGTTGCGGGAGTCGTGGGCACCGGGAAGGCCTGGAGGTAGGCGGTGCGGGCAACCTTGCGGCCGGAGAGGCCCTTGGCAAAGTCGCCGGGGGTCATGTCGACGGAAAGCAGAACGCCGCCGCGACGCTCCCGGAGAAGCATGGGGCGGAGTTCGGGACCGTAGCCGCGCGAAGCCATCGTGGCTTCGATGTCTTCCATCTCCTCGTCCTCCTGGTTTTTGATGGCCGCGCCCTGGAGCTCGGCCAGCTGGGGCATGAAGTCCGCCAGGGTCTTGGAGGCTTCCATCATCTCGGCAACGCGAGCCACTCCGCCCTCAGCGTCCTCTACACCGAGCGCCTTCAGTAGGGCGGTGAGGCCGGCCTTTACGCCGGTGCCCTCTTCCTTTTCGAGGCGTAGCGCGTTCAGGATTCGATCGGCCAGTACGGCCTGTTTTGTGTCGTCGGCGTCTGCCGGGACTTCAATCCCAACGTGGCGCCCCAACTTGATGAGTAGCTTGTCCATGCGTTCCTTGTTTGGGGCCCGGTTGGGGGCCTGAAGTCCTTGGGCAACGGGGGCCGGTCCCTCAACCGGCATCGGTGGCGCCGCCGCAGTAAGCGCCCCCATCAGTTTGTCGACTTCGGCAAACACTAGGTCCGCATCGGCCAACACAGGTAGATTTAACAGACTTTGGAGCCGCTGTAGCAATCCGTAAACATCCACGCCCGGCGGGGGTGGTGCTCCGGGGACCGCTATGGCCCTGAGTTTGGCCAGCTCTGTTACCACTTCCTGCATCGTTGCGGTGGCTGGCAGGCCGAGAACCCAGGTCTTGATTTCATCGAAAAGCACCTCGCGGTTGAGCTTCACCACGCACCCTGCGCGCTCGGCTGTAATGGGTGCCATGCCCTGGATGAAGGGGTCATTTGTGAAGGCGATGGACGACATGTACCAGCCGACGTCTTCGCCGGTGTTCGGGTTGGTCGCGTTGGGCCACACGGCCACGCTGGTCCACTTGTATTTGCCCGCCTGGATGAAGCTCCGGGCAGGTTCCAGGTACCGGGTGAGCGCCCATAGCTCGAGCCCCGTCTCTCCCGGTCGGGTCTGTAGATCCATCGCCCACGCCTGAGCCGGTGCGCCCATGACGCCTACGGTGGCCGCGGGCTCCTCGCTCGCGTGGTGGAAGTCGTAGGCCACCACGTCACCCATCCCGAGGGACGTACCGGGGTCTTCCTCAAATGAGGGATGGGCCCGAAAGTTGGCGATTATCTCGCCGAAGGTTTTAGCGTCAAAGGTGAAGTCTCCGGCCGGGTGGCCCTTGAACTCACCGGCGGCGGCAATTTGAATCCACCGCGCGCCCTCGTGGGGGAAACCCTCGGGCGGGAGGTTCTCCGCGCCGTTGTCGTCGGCTTGGAGTTTGACGCTGGGCCCGTGCCGCCCCCGCCCTTGAACGATGAGGCGCGCCATTACCCGATGATGAGGTAGTCCACGGCGCCGGCGCAGTCGGAGTCAATGGTCCCGGCGGCCACGATGGCCTGAACAGTCATCGAGGCCGTTCCAGGCGCTCCGGGGGTCGTGGAGGTGACGGCCAACCCGGCATAGTCGGTGCTACCCGTGGGCGTTGCCGCGAGGGTGAGCATGATTCGGCTCGTGGCGGTGAGCTCGATCCCGGCGGCAACCGTGAAGGTCCCCGCTACGAGCGTTCCCTGGCCGGCCTGGATGGCCGCTCGGAGCTGTTGGAGGGGCAATCGCTGGCCAGAAGTTGCGAGCGCGGTGGTGCTTGGCATGAATCCCATCACCCACATGTATCACAGGCGGGGGCTCAGGGCTGCGGGGCCTATCTCCAGCGCAGCGGGGGGCACTGGCCGCAGTCGGGCACCTCGGCGCCAACTAGGCGCACCTTGGTCCGCCCACACGGGCACCAAACCCACCGCCCCCCGTCCACGTCCAAGTGGGACTTAGAGCCGGCCCTTTTGTGGAACAGGGCCCCAAGTTTGGCCTTGGCCTTGGTGATGGCCTCGTCCAGGGCCCACCCAGCCGCGTCCATCAGCCTGCCTCCGAGCCGGAGGCAGGCCAGTTGTCCGCCATCCACTCGGAAAGGGCCTCTTGGTCTACGTCCTCCGTTTGCAGCATCATTAGAACGTGCGCATGGCCCCGCAGGTCGGAGCCACGGTCACCGGCCTCTACCGCCTGGAGAAACGAGCGGCGCGCTTGGGTGATGTTGTCCCGGTCCATGGCTATAAATACTCCTCATCTAACCCGGCGTCACGCAGTCCCCGCTTAAGGAATGCCTCGCGATGAGCCGCGTTCCCTTGTGGTAGCACCCCACCAACTGGCTCCACTTTGGATAATTCTTCCGAAAAGTGATCCATTTGTTGGACCTCGTTTCTCCAAACGAGGGGGCCCGCCTCCGACGATCTAAGCTTTAACAAGGCGCTTTCTATTTGTTGGTCAGAGTACCCGGCTGCCCTTGGTGGCTTTAGGAAGCGGCTTATATAGGAGTCGTAGGCGCGATATTCCCCAAGGGCTCCGGACCCACTCGCCGCTCCCCGGAGTTCCCGATCGGCCAGGGCCTCTGCCCTGGTTTTAATCACGTTGTTGGGCAACAAAAACCGGTCTGTTTTCGTTTTCATTATCCGGCGGGACGTGCGTCTGGCCAGTATTTCGGTAGCCGCTTCCTCCATGCCTACGCCCATCCCTTGATAAGAGGTGGCCACGCCTTTCCCGGCTCCGTGGATCTCCTCGTGGATAATGGTGGCGATGGCCTGAGCCTCGGAGGGGCTGGGCTCCTTGCCCTTGGCCAGTTTCCTAAACCCGCTAGCGGCATCATCCGCCACCGAAACGCGGAGGTTGACATCTCCACGCCAGCCGTGTGAGCCAAACGCCTTTATTTCGGTGGTGCGGTATTTTTCTGCACCCTCCCTCATCAAGAGATTGTCTTGGCTCGCGATCCCGTCAGTGGCCAAGAGGTCCTGGACGGCAAGCCGGGCCTCTGCCCCGTTGGCAGGAATATTGAGGTCCTTGGAAAACGCCTTGGCTAGGGCCCGGTTTGCGGCCTTTTCGTTCTTAAACGGCTTCGGTAGGCGGTTAACCGGGGCGCGTACCACCCGCAGTCTCACGGAACCCTTACCGCCGAGGTGGTCCACGAGGGCGTCCCGCATCGCCAAGTCCGCATCAATAACGTGGACCTTATCCCCGATCCGCACGGCGCGCCCTATGGGGTCGTTGTCTCCCCATGCTGAGTTGGTCCGGATTAGCTCGGCCACTTCCCGAGCGTCCACCGTGGACTTTGGGAATACAAGTTGGTCCATTTGAACCGTCTCGAATACATTGGACCCGTCTGGCATGCTGGGAACGAACCCCTCAGAGGCCCGGCCCAGCCGGTCGATTTTCTCCTTTATGTAGGCGCGTTCCTTGAGCTTGGCCCGAACCAATTTGGCTTCCTTGGCGGTGGCCTTGGCCACGCCCAAAGACTCCACTTCCACATTGGCCTTGGGGTCCTTGTCCACCGTGTCCAGTCGCTCAATGGCGGACCGTTGCGACTCGTCCAGATAGCGGTCCTCCGATTGCACGACGGAGGGACCCTTGGGCGGCCCGGATGGCACAGTGGGCGCGTTTGGCTCGATAACCGCGGGCACTTCCTCGGGGGTGGGCTCGATGGGGGCAGGTTCGGGGATGCCCGGGGGGCTGATGGTCTGGCCCGTGAACCCGGGGTCGGGGAGGCCCACGATGCTCGAGCCGTCGGTGATGCCCTTGGCCTCGGCACGCTTGCGCGATCGGGTGATGACGCGGCACCGGCAGTTGTGACCCCATGGCGGCGTTCCAACGGTCTGCCAGAAGGGGTCATATACGGAGAGCACCTTGCCGTGCGCCTTGCCGTGCGTGGTGCGCCGGCGGCTGTCCCGGATGGTGACAATCTCCCAAAAGGGAAGCCGCTTGAGGACGTTGGGCTGAAGCATTTGCTTCTGTCGGCCCCGGGCATAACTGGCCATCGTGCCGTTGCGAAAGATGGTTTCAACGTGCCACGGCGTACCGGTCTGCGTGGGCACGGTGGCCGCTGAACCGCCGGCGCTACCGGGCTTGCCCCCGGGGCCTGGCTTGAGCCATCCGCGGACTTCCATGCGACCTTTGAGCCGCTTGCGAAAGTCGCGAAGGTCTGCGCCATCGGCCATGCTTTTCTGGAGCTCTTCCTTGATGGCGTCGCGAATGCTTTGGCTTGCCGTTCCCGCCACGGTGAAGGCTCGGGCCTTGGCCTCCGAGGCCATCTTGTCGAACACGTCCCGGCTAACCACTCCGCGCGCCGCGAAATCGTCAATAGCCTCCTGGAACGGGCGCACAGTGAAGGGCAGCCCGACCGTTGGCCGCTTGAACTTGGCCGGGGTGATGGTGATGCTCTCCTCGTCCTCGGTGTGAGCATCGAGGGCGCCGAGCATGCTAGCGCGCATGGCCGTCTCCGCGATGCCCTCTGCGAGCTTGGGGACCTCGAGGGCAACGGCGTCCACATCGTTGGCCCCGTCTCGGAGGGACGTCACGGCCTTGGACAGCTGCCGCACCCAACCCGCGATGATGCGCCCAGCAACGTCGGCGCCGGCGGTCGCGATGTCCTCGGGGTCTCCGTGAGGCTGAGCTAAGGTGGTGGCCTTACCAGCGAAAGGGGGCCGAGCCCGGCCCCCCGGCCCGGTCCGCTAGTTGTTGTGCCACGAGGCCCACGAGGTCAGCCACCGCTTTCTTGGCCGCCTCCTCGTTGCCGCCCTGCTCCGGATTGCCGCCAGGGTCCAAGGGCTCAGGCCCGGGGGGCCCGGCCGGGTCCACCGTCTTGGCCGTGGTTCCGTCTCCGGTTCCGACCACAAAGGGCTCATCGTCCTCCGGCTCACGCAAGCCCGTTAGCTCGCGGTATTGGGTCACCGCCACGGGCACGCCCACCATAATGGCCTTGTCGGCGCGCTCCTGGTCCTTGGCCTGGTCCCGAGCGGGCTCGGCCTGGATCACGAACCGGGGAGCGTTTACCAGCGAATCAGGCCCGAAGTTCCAAAACACGGTGGGGATTACCATGTGCTGGCCTATCCGCTCCGACAGGCCGCGCGCGTCCCGCTGGAGGATGATGTCTTGCTCGGACTTCTGGACGATCGAGTTCGCCCGGTTGGCATCGTTCTCGGTGGTGCCGACGTTACCAAGAACGAGCTTGGACATCTCGCCGTTGACTTGGTCGTGCGTGAGTCCAAAGAGCTCGTGGCTGTTGCCCTCGGGTTGAACGATGTTGATCTTCTGGCCCGGGTCTAGTTCGGCGGTGCTCTCCTGGCCCAACTTCTCGGCAGCATCGAATCCCTCGGAAACGCCCTCTTTGTTGATGCCCGTGGAGGCCAGGGCGGTGGGGTCTTGCTCGATGATGCGCCATGGCACCGCGAAGAGCTCCGTCAATATCATCCGCTGCCGCCAACTGAAGCGCTTGAAAAATGCCCAGTAGAGGGTTCGGGGGGCGAGGCCCTCCCGCTCCGGGTACTCGCGGAACATGCGCGGGGTCCAGTGTACGAACTTGCCGGGGAGCTCATCGATGGCCAGGCCCACGGGTTGGAAGTTGCCCACCGAGCGCTGAGGGTCGATGATGCGCAACTCTCGCCGGGGGCCGTAGGTCATGCGCCGAGGGTGAATCCAGCGGAGGTCTGCGATGCGCTCGGGAAAACGGCTCTGCGTGTGTTGCCACTCAATCTCGAGCGCCGCGCGGCCGTCATAGTTGGCCCACATCAGATCGTAAAGGCGTTCGGAGAAGTGGGGCACGCGGTCGAAATCCTGCTTCACCTTCTCCAGAATCAGCTTGGCCTCGGCCTTGTCGACGTCGGGACCGGTGGGCGGAACGAGGTCCCATTCCAGGCATTGGACCGAGCCAAACCGCTTGGCTAGGATGGCGCTCAGGTGGGGCTCTAGCCCGAGGACCTCAGAACAGAAGTCGGTGAGCTGGACGAGGTAGCCCTCCTCGGCCTGTCGGATGACCGTCTTGATGGTGTTCATATCGGCCTCGCGACCGAAGAACGAGCGGAACCGCTCCGACTGTGGCAGACGCCGCTTGATGAAAATTCGGTGGAGGTCCGCCGCCGATGTGTCCGAGATGTCTGCGCCCATCAATATCCACCCATCGCGGCCTTGCGCATGCTCCGGAGCTTGCGTCGTTGGTTCTGTATCTTGGGCTTGCCCACTTCCATCAGGAGGGTGGAGGCTCCGCTTAAGCAGTCGATTTGGTCTTTTTTGCCCATAGGGAAACGCTCCGCCTCTGCAATGAATACCCCATTCCATGGGGCGCGGACGAGGTAGATGTTCCCCACGCGCGCCTGCCCGGCCACTGGCTTGGCCCTTGTGACCTTGTCCCCGGTGGGCCGTTGGGCCTTCACCGCGTGCCCCCGCAGCGCCTTCACCAGCGCCCGGATTTCATAAACGCCAGCGCTCCCCGGGTCCTGCTCCAGCACTTGGAGCACCTCGCCGCGGCCGAACTCCGCCGCGTCCAGTTCGGCGGTAGCCACGATGAACGCCTCCACGGCTCCGGGGTTGGCGCGCAACCTCTGGACGTCCTCCACTACCATTGTGAGGTCCCGCCGCAGGCTCATCCGGAGGCCCACCGTCCAGTCCGGCCCCTTGTCCGCCACGAGCTGGGCATCAGACTGCTCCGCCTTGGTGAGCTTCTCGGTGGCCGCGCGGTCCCAGTAGCGCAAGCGCGCAATGATGTCCTTGGGGGAGTCGTCCAGGTAGCACCCCGTGAACATGTCGCGCCGGAAGAACATCCCGGGGGCAGACTTGGCCATCCAGTTGCCGTGCCGCTTCTGCTGGTAGGTGAGCAAGTCAACCTGTTTCAACCGGTCCACATAGCCCGCGTCAAGGCTCGGGTTGTCGTCGATAGTCGCGGGGAAGAAGACTCGAGTCGTGCTCCCCGGTGTGCCCGTCGGCACCATGCGCTCGTGGTCGTCGCCCTCTCCGCGGAGGAAAGCCGCGCGCTCCCGAGGCTGAGCATAGGGCCCGTCATATTCATCGGTGTACGATTGGCCTGACGGGTCCTCGTCCGGGTCCGTATACAGCCAGGGGGCGAACCGCTTTAACACCCAATCGTGCCCCGGTCCGCCGGGGTTGCTGGCCGCGCGCAACCGGATGGGGATGCGGTCGTCCGTTGTCCTCATCCGGGTAATCATGTGGGTGTATTGGATGGCTTCAAACGACGTAAGCTCATCGAACCCGCAAAACTGGTACTCCGGGGAATCGAACTTGAACCGGTCCGCCGCCCTCTCCATCGATGCCAGCTCGATGATAGCGCCCGAGGGAAACCGCCATTCCCTGCCGATGAGCTCACCGCCAAGAGGCGCGTAAAACTTGCGCGTCTTCACCAGCAAATGACGCCTCAACTCCGGGATGGTCCGGCGCAGGATCACCCCACGAAATTGAGGGAAGTGCACCCATCGGGTAGGGCAGGCCATTAGCGCCTCCGACTTGCCGCCACCGGCTGCCCCTCCATACAGGGCCTCGAATGCCCCGCAGGCTAAGAATGCCTCCTGCGGTCCCTTGTGCGGCTTCCATGTCTCCACGGCTTCAGGATACCAGACGGCAAACAACCCGCCGGCAACATGAGTGAAACCGGCGGGCGGGAGGTCCCTAGATCGGCTGACCGGGTCCTCCACCAAAAAACCCCGAGACGCATGGGGGGGGGTTAGCGCTCGAGGTTACGGATGGCCCGCGCCTCCGAGCCTAGCAAAATGGCGCCGCCGTGGCGAGGGGACGAGGAGGCCCCAGATTGCCCGACCGCTGCGGAGGCCGACCACGGAGGCGCCGAGGACAGGTTAGCACGGCCGCAAGGGCGGGAGTCGAACCCGCGGCGGAGGGGTTTTAGCCCGCCGTTGGCAATCCTCGCCACCCTGCGGCCCCGACCCTACCAGCGAACTGTCCGCGCCCATGGCCACCTGCGCGGCCCGCTCGATGAGCGTTAGGGTGTCGGTGTCGTCGTTTACGATGTCAATCGGCAGGGGGCTCACTTTTCCTCAGTCTCAAGTGCAAAGGGAGGGGCAGACGCAGCGCGAGGCGGCGCATGCTCGCGCGGAGCTCGGCCACAGTAATGCCCAGCTCCCACGCCATTGTATCCAGTTTGACCCACTGGGGTTGTATCTCGAGCTCGTGGAGTACCCGCGCGTCTTGCCGGGTCATGTGTTCTCCAGCATGGTCAGATGCATGCGCAGACTGCCGGTCGCGTGCCCGATTAGGTCTTCCCATGTCATGATGGCTCCAAATCTTCCCACTCGTCTCCAGCGTCGAGCCAGGCGTGCTCTCCGTCTGCCTGCACGTAGTGAACGAGCCCGCAGTCGTCGCACGTGGCCTCGTCGTCCTCCCAAGCTGACCAGCCATGATCC
>Ga0255047_10002983_pt1 | contig 10854 bp, 9 predicted proteins | sample JV7_2_1_MG_FD_183640 | JGI IMG/M metagenome (GOLD analysis project Ga0255047, IMG submission 183640) | Seawater microbial communities from Jervis Inlet, British Columbia, Canada - JV7_2_1 | ecosystem: Environmental > Aquatic > Marine > Inlet | place: Canada: British Columbia | collected 2016-10-06 | reverse complement strand
GGCAAATCCCGTCGGCATGATGATGAGCCGTTGAGCCCCTTTCTGGATCGCGACGCGGATCGGCGTATTGCTCGATATCGCGCCGTCGGCCAGGAAACGGTTGTTGTGCTTGACCGGTGCGAAGGCTCCCGGAATCGCCGTGCTGGCCACGATCGCCTCTGCCGCAGAGCCTTCGGAGAGCACTACGGTCTCACCGGATACGATGTCGGTCGTCACGATATGAACCGGAACAACAGCCTCTTCCAGCTTGTTGTACGGAAGATGATCCTCGATCAGCTTGCGAACACCGTCGTGCGAAATCAAAAAATCCCGCCGCCACAAAAACGATGCGAACGAATACAGCGACACCGGAAACACATCCTGCCGCGTCAGCCCCCGCCAGATGTCCGCCAGCTTCTTGACGCCGTCCAGCGTCGGCGAGCCGGCATAGTAGGCACCGTTCATCGCCCCCACGCTCGATCCGACTACAAGATCGGCGGTGACGCCATGGGCTGCGAGAGCCTGCATCATCCCGACTTGAATCGCACCAAAACTGCCGCCGCCCGCGAAAACGAAAGCCGTCTTTTTTCTGCTATGACCGTCTTTCCCGTGCATCGAGCCTACAGCAGCTTTCGATTCACTTCAGGTTGCAACCCGCCGGCGAGATCCGTGCGGATGCGCTGGTTTATACCAATGCACCTACCGGACAAGCAATCAAGATTGCTTGTTCGACCGGCAGGCAGAGCTGTGAACAGTTAGATAATTCTGGTGCGGCTGACGCCCCGTCATCGTGGCATAACGGATTGCGTAGATCTCGCTGAAATGGGCCACGGCGTTCCTCGTCGACCGTTGTTTTGCCGACACTCTGCACATCGTCCGCCATCACGACAAGCCGCAGAAGGGAATGATCTGCGTTATGCCAGCGCCGTCGAATAGATTGTCATTGCCCCGATTCCGATGGTGACAATGCCGACAGCAGCCTGAAGCCCGCGATTGGCCCATGTGAGCGACCTTGCAGAAACCGCCAGCGGCACCGCGATCACGGTCGACAGCGCCCCCATCCCGAGCATTGAGCCTATTCCGAACAGCAGAATGTAGAACAAGCCATGCAGCGGATTCGCGAACTGCGAGACGACCAGAACCAGCAGCGCGGCCGAGCCCGCCATGCCGTGCATCAGCCCGACCAGCAAAGTCCGCCACCGGAAACCGTGACGGTGGTCGTGGCAGCTGCGCTGGTGCGGAACGGAGTCCACACCATGGCTGTGAAGATGAAGATGCGCGGTGCCATCGCCGTGCCGGTGCCGATGGAAATGCACGCCATCGCGCCATAGTCGCCACAGCACATGCGCACCGAGGCCGACCAGCATGATGCCAACGACGGTTTCCAGCGGAGCCGCCAGATGTTCCGGAATCGTGTGACCAAGAAGGATCGCTGCGCCGGCGAAAATGAACAATGTGATGGTGTGACCCAGCCCCCAGGTCAGCCCGTGCTTGACGATGTCTCGGACGCTGGTTCGCCGGGCCGCAATGCTGGACACTGCTGCGACGTGATCGGCCTCAAGGGCGTGCTGCATTCCGATAAGAAAGCCGAGGCCTAGAATTCCGAACATTCGCGTGACGACCTCATGTGACGGGCGACCATAGCCGATACCGGCGCGCAGCAAAGAACTTTGTCAGAACCTTCCCGCGAGAGTAAGCCGAACCGCCAACGGCTCGACCGGATGCAACACGCGATCCATCACACCGGTCTGGCACACTGCGGGGGGTGCCACCTGCACCGGATGGCACTGGGCGAACAGCGCATCGGTCTTCAGCAGCGACCCGTAAGCATAGGTGATCTGGTCGGACTTGCTGGCAGTCAGGTTGTAGGCGTCGAGCTGGATCCGCCACCCATTGTCGAACCGATAGCCGATCTGTCCATTGAGCAATCCCGTGGCCGGCGACACGAAGGCGCCGTCTTCGGTCAGCGGGCGCGGCCCGAAATAGCGATAGCGCAGCGCGCCGAACCACCCGGTTTTCTCGCCTAGCCTGATCCCCGCCGACGCGATCATGTTTGGCGCCCCCGGAATAAAATTGCCCGGCGCGTTGCCGATCTGCGCCGCAGGATAGCCGGCGAGTTCGGAATAGGCTGCCGCCTGAGCCGAGTTATCGCCGCGAAACCGCGCATGGGTGACGGCAAGATCGCCATCGATCTGCAGCCACGACACCGGCTTGTAATGATTGGTCCACTCCACGCCGTAGCGGCGGCTTGGCCGGCTCGGCTCGGTATCGCCCGCATCGCCGACGAACAGAATCTCCGACGCCGAGTCGAACACAAACAGGCTGAGCGAGCTGTCGAGACCGGGGATGAATCGGGTCCGGACGCCAACCTCGGCGCCGCGTGTCTTCACGAGAAACGGCGATGAATCCACCGGCAAACCGTCGGACGGCGATTCCCTGATGGTCACGCCGCGCGCGTCGTTGCTGTGAAAGCCCTCACCCGCGTTGAGAAACAATTCGGTCTTCGCGAACGGTCCGAACACGATGCTCAGTTTCGGACTGCCGATCGATGCATTGGCATTGCCGGAATTCGCGGGCGTCAGCAGCGAACTGACATTGGTGGTGTAGAAGTCGCCGCGATAACCGAGCGTGGTGCGCATCCAGCCCGTCCAGTGAACGGTGTTCTGGATGAAAATCCCGACGCTGCCCTCCTTCACCTTGTCGTTGCGCGTGCCTTCGTAAAATTGGCGCTGATAGGTTTTCGACAGCGCGACCTTGATGTCGTCATAGCGGCTCTGGATGCCGATTTCGGTCTGCATCGGAAGACCGGCGAACGCGTGATTGAAGGTGTGCGAGGCATTCACACCGGCGAGAAGGCGATCGTCGCGCTGATGAAACTGATCGCCGAGATCCGGATTGTCGAGGAAGAAGGTGAAGTTGTTGTAGAGATCGAGCGAGCTTTTGATCGCATAGAAATTCATCCTCGACGCGCCGTCTTTGTCGGTCTGCGCCCAGCGTCCGGACACCGAGAAGCGATCGGAATTGCCGCCGTCGGTCGGATCGAGCGCGCCGTAACGGCCGACAAGACCCGATGTGATGGCACGAAGCGGGATCTGGTCGGTCGAATTCCAGCGATTGGAATAGGCCATCCCCGTCAGCGAAAACCCGTTGGCCGCGGAGCCTTCCGTGTAGCGCACCACGGCGTTCAGCTTGCGCAGCTTGTCGGGATTGTCCCACGGACCATTGTAGGTGCCGGCCTCTCCGGCGATCAGCAGGTTGCCGTCGCCCACCTTGCTCGATGTAACCCCGAATGCCCGCCGGTAACCGAAGCTGCCGACAGTTGCCAGCGCCATCGACTTGTGAATGGTGTCGATCAGTCCGACATGGACCGAGCCGACGGATGAGAAATCGCCCTCGTCGGCGAAATACGGCCCCTTTCGCACATGGACCGATCCGATCAATTCCGGGATCAGGAAATTCAGATCGGCATAGCCCTGTCCATGGCCGTGGGTGCGCATGTTAACCGGCATGCCATCGACCGAGATCGCCAGATCTGTTCCGTGATCCAGATTGAAGCCGCGCAGAAAGTACTGATTGGCTTTGCCGTCGCCGCTGTGCTGCGTGATCATGAGACCGGGCACGACTTCGAGAGCTTCCGCGGGCCGCGAAAACGGCCGCGCGTTGACCTCGGCGCCAGTAAAGTTCTGTTCGCTGGCAGACGCGACCGGCGCTTGTTCGGCATTGGAGGCCACATCAGAGGTTGCCGCAGCGGACGTCACGCGGGAGGCCGTCCTGCGCTCCTGTTGAATGCGGGGCGCAATCACATCGACAGTCGGCAACGGCGTCGATGCAACTGGTGTCCCGGCGCTTTGAGCAAACGCACCTTGCGGCGCAGCGATCAGCCCTGCAACCGCCACCCCGATCACTCGCGATGTCTGGTGAAGGCTCGACGCGCGCGATCGCGCGCGTCGGCAAGCCGCTGCCGCCTCGCGACGTCCTGAACCAAACCGTTGAATTGAAATGCCCCCGCACATCGATCTTGACCGGCAGAGTACGCTGACACGCAAAGTATGCTATTGTCAATAATTCCTCATACCGGTGCGCAGAATCCGCGTCGGACCCGGTCGGGCCGTCGGCCCGGGGCGATTGACGCGACGAAAAACCCGGTTGCCGGGGGCCACGCCTTCCATGATTATGATTGTGCGCGGTGCTTTGCAGCACCGCGGCATCCGCTCAATCATCGATCCGGAAACATCCGGCAAAAAAGGCGCCGCGACGATGTGGCGCAAATCAAATATCCCGGGAGGACATGTCGTGAATCTGAAATTCGGTTGGCGCGCTTTATTCGCTGTTCTTGCAGGCTCGTTTGTCATGGCCGGCAATGCCCAGGCTCAAACGTGGCCGGAAAAGCCGATCATCTTCATCGTGCCGTTCGCAGCCGGCGGCGGCACCGATGCCTTCGCTCGCCCGCTTGCTGCCCAGCTCGACACCCAACTGGGAACGCGCGTGCTGATCGAAAACCGCGCGGGCGCAGGCGGCACCGTAGGCGCATCGCAGGCGTCCAAGGCCGCACCAGACGGATATACGTTCTTCGTCGGTGCAGCACACCACGCCATCGCTCCGGCGATCTATCCCAATCTCGACTACAACCTCGAGAGGGATTTTGTGCCCGTAGCGCTGATCGCGCGGCCACCTCAGGTTATCGTCGTCAATCCCGGCAAGGTCGACGCAAAAACCCTTCCCGAATTCATCGCCTATCTCCGCGCCAATCCGGACAAACTCAACTATGGCTCCGCCGGCGCCGGCACCACGCATCATCTCGCCGGCGAACTGTTCAAGATCCTGACCAAGACGCGCATTCTTCATGTGCCTTACCGCGGAGCCGGACCGGCGATGGCGGATCTCGTCGCGGGCCACGTGCCGCTGGTGTTCGACGGGCTCGGCTCGTCCGCACCGCAAATTCGCGGCGGCCAGTTGCGCGCACTCGCGATCGCGGCTCCAAAGCGGGTTGCGGCGTTCCCCGATGTTCCCACTGCCGCGGAAGCCGGTGTGCCGGGATACGAAGTGGCGACCTGGTATGGTGTCTTCGCGCCGAAGAAAACACCGCCGGCAATCGTTGAACGCATGACCAGGGAACTCCAGAAGGCCATGCAGACGGCGACGATCAAGGATGCGTGGGAGCGGAACGGCTCCGACGTTCCCGACGTCACGGGCGCGGCGTTCGCAGCTATGGTGGCAGCGGAAACCGTGCGCTGGCAAAAGGTCGTGACAGAGGCAGGCGTGAAACTGGACTGACCTCCAGGAGGCGAACTCGCGCAAAGTCCAGTCCAGCGTGATGCTGGACTGGAAGCGTGACAATCACGAAATGAGCAACCTTCGGATTGTCTAAGGCTGTTGGCGATCCCGGGAAGACTCGAACTTCCGACCTGCGGTTTAGGAAACCGCCGCTCTATCCGGCTGAGCTACGGGACCGGATGCATCCCTCACGGAGAAACCCGCAAGAGCGCTTAAAACTTTCGCGATTCCATACCAGAGGGCGCGCGCCACCGCCACCCTGCCTTGTAACCGTCATGTCGAAACACTAGTCTTCATGCAGGGTGGGCGCTCGACAGGAGACAAACGATGGGTTTGCTCGACATTCTCAACGGCATGCAGAACGGACCTCGCGGTCCAAGCGAGCCAAGCGCACCGGGCGAAAGCAGCGGCGGGATGTCGCCGATGACCATGGCGATCCTTGCTCTTCTTGCCTACAAAGCGGTCAAACACATTGGCGGGAGCCAGTCCGGGGCGAACCCGGCGGGCAACGCGCCGGCGCCATCCACACCGACGTCGCTGCCCGGAACGACAACGGCCAGCACCGGCGGACTTGGCGGCGGGCTGGGCGACCTGATGAAGGGGCCGCTCGGCGGAGCCCTCGGCGGATTGCTGGCAGGCGGCGCGGCCGGAAGTGTTCTCAGCGGCGGACTGAACGATCTGCTCATGCAGTTTCAGGAAAAGGGCCAAACAGAAGCTGCGAATTCGTGGGTCGGCCCCGGTCCCAACAAGCAGATCTCACCCACCGACCTCGGCTCCGCGCTCGGTGCGGACCAGATCAGCACACTGACATCACAAACCGGCTTGTCGCGCGACGAACTGCTTGCGGGCCTCGCGCGGCAGCTGCCCGACGTCATCAATCAGCTGACGCCCGACGGACGGCTGCCAAAGGAGCGCGAAGCTTCGCGCTGGATTTGATCGGCGTCACGACCGGCGTGGGGTGATTTTTCGCTCCACGCCGACCGACAAGCGTCTCTTTGAATTCGAGCACGAAGGATACCAGCAATGCTTTACATTCTTTTCGTCGGCCTGGTCGCGGGTTTTATTGCACGGCTGTTATCACCCGGTCCGAACAATCCGACAGGCTTCATCCTGACGATTGTCCTCGGTATCGCCGGCGCATTCCTGGCGACCTTCATCGGTCAGGCCATCGGACACTACAGCCCGAGCCAGGGCGCCGGGTTTATCACGGCCACCATCGGAGCGCTGGTGGTGCTGTTCATCTGGAACAGACTGGTCGCGCGCGGCGTCGTCTCCGACCCCGGCAACAAGGTCTGAGCGGCAGGAAGCTCATCTCTCCGCTCAGGATTTCGGGTTAGTTCCGTTTGGGCAGAACCGCGGGCCCGAGATGCGCGCCCGCATCGATCCGCACGATCTCTCCGGTCATGCTGCGTGACGCCGGGCTGGTGAGAAAGCAGACAAGCTCGGCAACATCCTGCGCGGTGGAAGCGATCTTCAGCGGCGATTGCTCCGTCACCATGTTGCGGATTTTCCCGGCGAGTTCAGGTCCTCGGCCTTTGGTGAACCAGGGCGTATCGATGTAACCGGGACAGACCGCATTGACGCGGATCAACGGCGCCAGTGCACGCGACAATGAGAGAGTGATGCTGTTCAGCGCGCCCTTGCTCGCGACATAGGCCACCGATGATCCGATGCCGGCGATCCCCGCAATTGACGAGACATTCACGACCGACGAGCTGCGGCCGGATTTCCTTGCACCAGCTTCCAGCAGTGCCCGCGCTGCGCGGACCATCTGAAAAGGCCCGATGGTGTTGACCGCGTAGATGCGCTGGAAATCTTCCGCCGACAGACCGTCAAGATCGCCATGATCGACATGCTTGGTCGTGCCGGCATTGTTGATCAAGCCATCAAGCTGGCCCCACGGCGCCGCAGCGGCCGCGATCTTCCTGCAATCCTCGTCGCGCGACACGTCGCCCTGCACCACCACAACTTCTGCGCCGGCGCTTCGGCAGAGATCGGCGGTCTGTTCGGCCTCCTTCTGGCTCGACGAATAGTTGATGACGAGGCGCGCACCCTGCTTCGCCAGCAGTGCGGCGGAAGCCGCACCGAGGCCCGACGCTGAACCTGTTACAATTACCGTCAATCCATCCTTGGCCATCTTTTACCCTTCTTGCGAGGCTGTCGTTAGCGCGCGCAATCTAGCGGCCAATCTCCGGCCGCAACAGCGATTTTCCCGTCGATCCGGAGCACGAATGGCAGATGCGCGGACGAGATCAGCCCGAAGCTGAAGCCCCTCCGGCAATCAACGCATCAATGATGGTGGACTTACCAGCAGCCGCGGCGCGTCCGGCTTGACGTCGACGGTCGGGCTGAAAGTGGCCGCGATGCGCTGGGGCTCGTTGTAAAAGCCCTCGGCGTTCGGCCCCGAGATGCGCATACCGGTGCGATTCGCAAGCTGCGCAATCTCGGCCTGAATACCGGCGCGCTCTCCTCCCTCCTCCGCGAAACCCGAGGAGATCACGATCGCGTTCTTTGCTCCTGCTGCCGCACACTCCTGCAAGGCCGGAAGAACCGCACGCGCCGGAATGATGACGATGGCGAGATCGACCGGCGCTCCGATCGAAGCGATCGATGGATAGCAGCGGAGATCGCCGATACTGTCATACGAGGGATTGACGGGATAAACCTCCCCGGCGAATCCATTCCTGCGCAGGAAGGTCAACAACATCCCGGGGATTTTCTTGTCGTCCCGCGACGCGCCGATGATTGCGATGCTGTCCGGCGAAAAGAATGTATCCAGCGGGTGTTTGGGCACGTCGGCGCTCAGGCGGTGATGTGAAAATCGACCCCGCCAAGGCCGAACGAACTTCCAGTCACCGCGTGTCCACGCGCCTGTGCGGCGAGCAGTACGGCGGCCGGATCGCGGACACGAAAGCTGAGCCCGCTCATGATCTCGCTGTCGCCTTCAACAAACCGAATCCTGCAATTGACCAGAACAATCTCGGTGCCGGTCGCGGAAATACCGATGATGCGGCTCCAGTGATCCGCAAGCCCCTGCGGATCGGGGCCTGTCAGGATGACTTCCGTCAGCGCGATCGTCACATCGTCACGGATCGACTTATCCCATTCAGGCCCGGCCGGCGGATAGGCGCCGCGAACGTTGTCGCTGCCGGCGGTGTAATTGAATTCGATGAAGGCGGCGCGGCAATCGCGCGGATGAAGCTGAATACCGAGATAGGGCGGACGATCGATGACGTGAGAAGTCCGAACGCCGATGCGTTCGGCATTGGCCTGCCGTTCGCGCGGATCGGGACAGGACAGGATCGCCATGTAGCCGCCGCGGCCACCGGTCTTGTCGATGAAACGCCCGGCGGCAGTGCCGTCCCGGAAAGGGGCGACGACCTCGAGCAGAATGGTATCGATCGGGAGCAGCGCGTTCTCCAGACCATAGCGCGCGACATTGGGATCACGATAACAGACCGTCAGCCCCAGGATCGCCGCGATATCGCCGACCACCGGCTCAAGGTACGGCGCGACCAGACAGATTTGCCGCATCCGTGTCGTGTCAGTCATGCCGGCGCTCCAGCGTCGCTCTTGTTCTTGATAGACGATATCTTCAACAGGCACGATGCTCGAAAGCCCGCGCTCGGATCATGCCCTAGCGCCCCTTGAACACCGCGGCGCGCTTCTCCATGAAGGCCTTCGCTGCCTCACGATGGTCGGAGGTTTCCGAGCAGCGGGTATGATGGGCGGCCTCAGCGTCGAAGCAGGCCTCGAGCGACAGGGTTTCCGCGTTGTTGATGTTGCGCTTGATGTAGCCCAGCGTCACGGTCGGCCCCTGTGCCAGCGACATGGCAAGATCAGTCGCCGCATCCGCAACATCAGCGTCCGGGACAACCTTCGTGACCAGCCCGAGTGCGAGGGCTTCCTGCGCCGTGAGAACGGGCGACATCAGATAAAGCTCGCGCGCCTTGGCGCTGCCCAGCATCTGCGTCAGGAAATAGGTGCCGCCATAATCGCCGGAGAAGCCGACCTTGGCAAACGCCGTCGTGATTTTGGCGGATGCGCCGGCGACACGCAGGTCGCAGGACAACGCAATCGACAAACCCGCGCCGGCTGCAGCGCCGTCGATCTGGGCAACGACCGGCTTCGGCAATTCATGCAGCAGCCGCGAGATTTCCATGCCCCGCCGCAGATTGGCGCGCTTCACCTCATATGTGAGCTCCGACTTGTTTTCGGCCATCGACTTGACGTCGCCGCCGACACAGAACGTGCCGTTGGCTCCGCGCAGGAGCACAGCGCGGACATCCGAGTCGTCCGCGGCGCGCCGCGCCGCCTCAATGAGATCCGCAGACATTTCCGCGTTGATCGCGTTACGCCGCTCGGGACGGTTCATCGTGATCGTCAACAGACCGCGATCAAGACTTTGGAGAACTGTGCCGCTCATGGAGATTCCCTGTGCAGGACGTCAGCGAGCACTGGCCGAAGCCGGCGCTCGTGACAGGATTTACTTCTTGATGAACGGGCAGCGTGATGCATCCAGTGACTGGAAGGCCTGATCACCCGGAATCGTGGCGAGCAGCTTGTAGTTGTCCCAACGCCCCTTCGATTCCGATGGCTTCTTCACCTCGAACAAATACATGTCGTGGGTCATGCGCCCGTCCTCACGGATTTTGCCACCCTTGGCGAACATGTCGTTGATCGGCGTCGACTTCATGATCTTCATGACAGCAGCGGAGTCGGTGGTGCCTGCAGCCTTCACTGCCTTGAGGTAGTGAGTGACCGAGGAGTACACGCCTGCCTGCGCAGAGGTCGGCACGCGTTTGACCTTGTCCATGAAGCGCTTCGAGAACGCGCGCGTCTCGTCATTCAAATCCCAATACCAGGCTTCGGCCAGAACGAGACCCTGCGCGGTCTCAAGCCCGATGCTGTCGATATCGGTGACGAAGGCGAGCAGCGGCGACATCTTCTGTCCGCCCTTCATCAGACCAAACTCCGCACCCTGCTTGATCGCATTGATGGTGTCGCCGCCGGCATTGGCAAGACCGACGACTTTCGCCTTCGATCCCTGAGCCTGCAGCAGGAACGACGAGAAGTCCGATGTATTGAGTGGATGCTTGACGGTGCCGAGCACCTTGCCACCCATCTTGGTCACGACAGCGGACGTGTCCTTCTCTAGATCCTGCCCGAACGCATAATCGGCCTGAAGGAAGAACCAGGTGTCGAGTCCCGCCTTCACGGCAGCGAGGCCTGTTGAGTTCGCCTGCCCGAATGTGTCGAACACATAATGAACCGTGTAGGGACCGCACGCCTCGTTCGTCAAGCGAACAGACCCGGGGCCGTTGAACATGATGATCTTGTTGCGCGTCTTCGCGATCTCGTTGGCGGCAAGCGCGGTGGCCGACGCTGCAACGTCGACAATCGCTTCGACACCCTGATTGTCGAACATGTCTCGCGCAATGCTCGACGACAGATCAGCCTTGTTCAAGTGATCGGCAGCGATGATCTCGATCTTGCGACCCAACACTTCGCCGCCGAAATCTTCCGCCGCCATTTTCGCCGCAGTCTCGCTGCCTACGCCGGTGATATCGGCGTAAAGGCCCGACATATCGAGGATCGCAC
>Ga0255047_10002977_pt1 | contig 10862 bp, 10 predicted proteins | sample JV7_2_1_MG_FD_183640 | JGI IMG/M metagenome (GOLD analysis project Ga0255047, IMG submission 183640) | Seawater microbial communities from Jervis Inlet, British Columbia, Canada - JV7_2_1 | ecosystem: Environmental > Aquatic > Marine > Inlet | place: Canada: British Columbia | collected 2016-10-06 | reverse complement strand
CGGTGGATGAAAAGGCCTTCGTACCCGGCTTCCGTGATGATGTCCCTCGCCACTGCGTCGATCGACTCTGCAGTGACGCCGGGCCGCACGAAGTCGACGGCAGCGACCTGGGCACGATGGAGCACCTCGTAGGCATCATCGAACCCGTAGGGAGCTTCTCCAACGACAAACGTCCGGGTGGTGTCCGACGCGTATCCGTTCTGATGACCACCAAAGTCGACAACGACGGCATCGCCGTGCTCGATGATCCGGTCTCCGGGCTCATGATGGGGTGAGGCTCCGTTCGGTCCTGAGGCAACGATCCAGAAGTCCATCGACTCGTGACCATCGGCTCTGGTCCGTTCCGTCACCTCGCGAGCAACATCTCGCTCGGTGCGTCCTGAGAACCGCACGTTCGCGAGCTGGTCGACGACGCTGTCGACCGTCGCCGCAGCGGATCGGAGTTTTGCGATCTCATCCACAGACTTGCGGATTCGCAAGAGCGACATCAACTCGGCCGCTTTGTCGAAGCTGCGAGACGGGCGAACGCCGTGGAGGTCGATCAGGAAGCGGGACCAGGTCTCATCTCCGATCAGCACGCTGTCTGCATCCCCGAGATGGTCGTCGACGATGGCGATCGGATCCTCGGTCTCGCCCCAACCCTGGACAGCCCAGCCCATGCCCTCGGTCTCGACCCTCGGTGCTTCGAGACGTGGGACCACGATCGTTCCTTCACCTTCGACCGGGAGGACCAACATGGTGAGCCGCTCGAGAGGCATCGCCTTGTAGCCCGTCAGGTATGGCAGGTCGGAGCCAACTGAAAGACAGAGCGCATCGACACCCTGTTCCTGCATGTGCTGTTGAACCCGGCGAATCCGCGCGGCGTATTCGGTCATCCGGTGGCCTCGAGCGCTTCACGAGCGTGGTAGGAGCTACGCACAAGCGGGCCAGACTCGACGTGGCCGATACCAAAGGCCTCGCCTGCTGCCTTGTAGCCATCGAAGATGTCGGGATGCACGTACCGGTCGATCGTGCGGTGCCTTGCGGTCGGCCTCAGGTACTGGCCGATCGTCACGATGTCGACACCGACGGAGTTGAGATCTGCAAGCGCACCGATGATCTCGGCATCCGTCTCCCCCATGCCGACGATCAGGCCCGACTTGACGGTCCCGGATGGATTCGCCGCCTTGGCCCTGGCAAGCAGGGTGAGCGACCGCGCATAGTTCGCTGCGGTGCGGATCTCGCGCTGGAGCCTGAGCACGGTCTCCGTGTTGTGGTTCAGAACGGCGGGTTTTGCACCCATCACGATGTCAAGGGGACCTGGCTCTCCTTTGAAGTCGGGGATGAGCACCTCGACGCTGCAGTCGGGAAGCCGAGCATGGATCTCGTTGATGGTGCGCGCAAAGACCGCAGCGCCGCCGTCATCGAGATCGTCACGGTTCACGGAGGTGAGCACGGCGTGACTGAGCCCCATGCCTGCAACCGCCTCGGCCGCGCGCACAGGCTCCTCCTCATCCACTGCGCTCGGCTTGCCCGTGTTGACATCACAGAACGAGCACGCCCTGGTGCATGTGTCGCCGAGCAACATCAAGGTGGAGGTTCCCGACGTCCAGCACTCGTAGATGTTCGGGCATCCGGCCTCCTCACACACGGTGTTGAGGTCGAGGTCACGGTTGAGCTTCTTGAGTTCCATGAACTTCGGATCGCTCATGTCGACACGGACCTTCATCCACGCCGGCTTATCCGGCTCGCCTGCAAGCAGTCCGCGGATCATCACGGGAACCTCATCGTCCGGTCTCGGGCTGAACACTCCGGCATCGACCATGCGGTCAACCTCGAATGTCCGCTTCGCCGTTCCACGAGCAAACGCGCCAAGCTGAGTCTCCGAATCGGCGTGTGACGTCAACGCCATGACGTGCGGCAGCAGCGCGCCGATGACTTCCTCGATCGATACCAATCGGTCGACCAGCTGTGTCAGCGACGTCACGGGTCGGTCGGCGATGCCGCACGGAACGATGTGGGTGAAATACTCCATCTGCGGGTCGACGTTGATCGCAAAACCGTGTGTCGACACGCCTCGCGACACGCGCACGCCGATGGCTGCGACCTTGCCCATGCGCGTCCAAACTCCGGTCAGGCCAGATTCTGTCCAGGCCTCTACACCAAGATCTGCGAGTGCTGCGATGAGCACTTGTTCGATTCGGCGAACGTGTCCTACAACGTCGAAACCGTCTGTCACCCGCGGAACCGCAACGATCGGATAACCAACCAGCTGACCGGGGCCGTGGTAGGTGATATCCCCGCCACGGTCGACATCGAGCATCGCGGCCCCGATATCGGCAACCGCTTCCCTTGAGATCGACAGGTTCGAGCCGTCACCATTCCTCCCCACGGTGTACGTATGGGGGTGCTCGAGGAGGAGGAGGTAGTCGTCCTGGTTGCGGCCGGTGACGAGGCCCTCCCAGATCGCACGTTGAAGATCCCACGCCTCTTCGTAGGGAACACGCCCGAGCCAGCGGCCGCGAAGGACGCCAGGGCTCACCTGAGTTCCTGTTCCCAGTCCCACGTCTCGAGGTTCTCCTTGATGCGTTTCAGGAACAGCGCAGCAGTTGAGCCGTCGAATACCCTGTGGTCCCAGCTCAGCCCGAGGTATCCGATGTGGTGGATCGCTATGCCGTCGGACCCGTCTGGCATTTCCACAACAACAGGCCTCTTCTTGATCGTATCCGTTGACAGGATGGCTGCATTCGGTTGCGGGATGATCGGGACGGACATGAACGAGCCGAAGGGCCCAGGGTTCGTGATCGAGAAGGTGAAACCGCGGAGGTCGTCGGGGCCGAGTCTATTGGCATGCGCCGCAACGGCAGTTTCCGATATCGAGCGCGAGATGGCGCGCAGTGTCATCGAGTCCGTCCCTGGGATGTTCGCAACTATGAGACCCCTCTGGTCGAGGTCGATTGCGAGTCCGAGGTTCACCTGTCGGTGATAGGTGTGTGTCCCTCCCTCGAGATCGAACTGCGAATTGACGACTGGGAACGCTGCGAGGGCTTCCATCGTTGCCCTGGCAGTGAAGGGCAGGTAGGACAGAGCGAAACCCTCGACATCCTTGAACGCATCCTTGTTGGCAGATCGCACCTTGGCAACACGCTCATAGTCGACCTCGACCGATGTCCACACATGGGCCGCAGACTGACGGGCCGTGGTCATGTTCTTGGCGATCAACCGTCGCAGATGCCCGATCTCGCGAACGTCACCTGCAAGGGCCTGAGGAGGGGCCGCTTCCGGCTTCCGGCCTTCGGCTGACGGCTTGTCTTCCGCTGAGGGCTGAGGGCTGAGGGCTGTCGGCTGAGCGTCCGCGAACGCTTCCACGTCGCGCCTCGTGATCCGTCCCCCGTCGCCTGTTCCCGCCACCATGGCAAGGTCGATACCGTGTTCATCCGCAAGTCTGCGAACCACGGGAGAGATGACTCCCCTGCGTTCGCGGTTGTCGGCTTCCGTCTTCGCCGCACGTTGGCTCGCAGGCTCACTGGTCCCCTCTGCATCGTCGCTTCGCTCCTCTGCTGTCCGCCCTGAAGGAAGGACCGGCTCGCCCTCAGCCTCATCCGACAGGACGGCAATGGGCGTCCCCACGTCGACGGTTGTTCCGGCGGCCACGAGGATCTCGACGAGCACGCCTTGCGCGGGCGAGGGAATCTCCGTATCGACCTTGTCGGTCGATATCTCGACAAGGATTTCATCCTCTGCCACGTACTCACCGATCTCCTTCACCCAGGCGAGAATTGTACCCTCGGTGACTGTCTCGCCGAGTTGCGGCATCGAAATCGTGACCGACATTCGACTACTCCTTAGTGCAGGCCGCGCCCGGCCACAGCCATGAGCGTCTCGCCAATTGCTTCGGAAACCGTTGGATGCGCATGGATGAACGCCGCCGCCTCAGAGGGCAAGGACTCCCAACCAACCGCGTACATGAGTTCGTGGATCATCTCCCCCGCACCGGGTCCAACCACCGTTGCGCCGAGTATCGGCCCGTCCGTCTCGGTGACGATCTTCACGATGCCGCTGATCTCGCCCTGGATGATTGCTCGTCCGACACCCCGCATGCCGTGTTCTGCAGCCGTGACATCGAACCCTGCGTCGGAGGCATCGGCAGCGGTCCTCCCAACCCAAGCAATCTCCGGGTGTGTGTAGACGACCATCGGGATCGCGTTGTAGTCAACCGGCGCCGTATGTCCTGTTGCGATGTGTGTCACGGCTGCGATCGCTTCACCGAACGCAACATGCGCAAGTTGAGGGGTGCCTGCAACGATGTCCCCGACGGCGTACACATGCTCGACGCGGGTTTGCATGGTCGCGGTGTCGACGCCGACAAAACCACGGTCGGTGCTGAGGCCAACGGAGTCGAGTCCCACATCACCTGTAACGGGTCGGCGCCCAACGGCAACGAGAACCACGTCCACCTCAACGAATTCATCCTTGTACGGAACCGTGACGCCGCCATCAGCGACCTTCGCAGGACCGACTCCGATTCCGAGATGGGTGCTGATCTTGCGTTTCCGGAATTCCCTCCCGAGGACCTTTGCGGCTTCAGGCTCCATCCCGGGAACGAGTTGGCCCTCCATCTCGAAGAGGTCCACCTCCGTGCCGATCTCAGCAAGGAATGAGGCGAACTCACAGCCGATGACGCCGGCGCCGATGATCGCGACTCGCTTTGGTTGCTCGGTCCAGTCCAAGGCGTGGGCAGATGTCACGATCTTGACACCGTCGATGTCGTAACCCGGGATCGATGCTGCCTCTGAACCGGTTGCGAGGATGATGTTTGCGGCAGAGAACTTCGACTCTTCACCGTCCGCAGTCATGACACTGACTTCGTTGGGACCGCTGAGGCGGCCGTGACCATTGATCACGTCGACACCGCGCTGCTTCAACATGCCACTGAGCCCCGTGACGAGCCCCTCGACGACCTTCTGTTTCCGCTCAAGAGCCTTCAGCCATGAGAACTCTGGTTCTGATGCGATCACACCGAATTCGCCTGCACGGGTTACGGTGGAGAAAACCTCTGCCGACTGGATCCAAGTCTTGGTGGGGATACAGCCGCGAATCAGACAGGTGCCCCCAACCCGCTCCTTCTCGATGAGCGCCACAGAGAGTCCGAAGTTGTGGGCGTAGAGGGCTGCGGCGTATCCACCGGGACCCCCACCGATGATGGCGATGTCATACATGATGGCAACGGCTCCAGAGCGTCGACGGCAACAGTCGAAGAATAGTGGTGCGCCTCGCACCAAGGGAACGCGGGCCGATACGCTTGCGTCGTGCAGACCCGATACCTCATCCTTGCATCCCTTGCGGCAGGCCTCGTGATCCTTGCGGCAACTGCGATCTGGTTCTCGACGCTGTGATGAATCCCGTCTGAAACCACCTCAGGAGTGGTCGAAGGCGAACGTCCCCGAAGACAGGCCTGCTCCGCCGAAGGTCAAGTGGATTGTTCCCGCGACACCATCTCTGGCGTGGCCGATATCCCACTCGTTCTCGGCGCCCATCGAGTCTGTGATCACGAATCCAAGGGCCGGAAGGGTCGTTTCGTAGTACATGACAATCTCGGCGATGGCCGCGGGGAAGTTCACATTCATCTCGGATCGTCCGTTCACTCCGTCGATCATCGTGGTGCCGATGACCGCTGAATCCGGAAAGGGGAAGTCGCCAGGGACCGTGAAGGGTACAGCTCCACTGCCGAACTCGAGGTCCGGAATCTCGGGTGGGATAGTCGTCGTGTCTGGAGCATCACCCGTGCACGCGGCACCGAGCACGGCAATGGCCACGACGATCGCGATCACGGTCCTTCGGGTCGCCATCGTGCCTGTCTCCGTGCGAGCTGCCGACATCGGACGGGATTGTATTGACACAACCCCGATAGCGATATCAAGACGGGTCACCCTCGGGCTCAGCAATCTCTGCGATCGCGCCGATCGCTTGAAGGTACGCCGCCTGGAGATCCATGACGCCGAAGATCTGCTCCGGTTCATACGAAAAGCCGGCCTCGAGGGCCTTTTCTTGGGCATAACGGGCCGCAGCCTCACCACCGACGACGGGTGGGCCCTCCTCCTCCCACAGATTCGGCTGCTGGAGGTAGTGCATCTCCCATTCGAGAATGCGCCGAACATCCGATTTCTTGAGTCCGAGCTTGCCGTCCACAAGTCCATCCCATATGAACTCGATCGAGTCCTCGACGCCATAGATCATTTCTGTGTGCTGCATCCTGCGGGATTCCTGCCAGAACATCGCTATGCCGAAGGCAAGCACCAACACCATCAACACCGCAAAGAAGAGGGGTCCGTTCATGGCCGGAAGCGTAGGGCCGTTGCTGAATATGTCCGCCCCGCTGGTAGCTTGCAACCGTTGAACCGAGCGGGAGCTGTATGTCCTTCCAGACAATGAAGCTGTTCTTTTCGATGGGCGGCATTGTGGCGAACCTGCTGGCCGTTGCCCTGATCGTCATCGGCGTCGCAGGACGTGGCAAGGATGAGAGTCCATTCGAGTTCCTTCGCGGTCTCACGCTCTGGCTTGCAGGTGGTGTCGCCTTCGCCGCGATGGTGGGAAGCCTCTATCTCTCGGAGATCGCCCACCTCATCCCATGCAAGCTGTGCTGGTATCAACGAATCGCCATGTACCCGATCGCGATCATCCTGCTCATGGCAGCATGGCGAAAGGACAACGGCATCAGACTCTATGCGGCCGTTCTTGCGGTGATCGGTCTTGGAATCGCCATCTGGCATCGCGTGATGCAGGCGTACCCGAGCCTTGACTCGGGTGCATGCGCCGCGGTCGGACCACCATGCTCCGCGCCCTATATCAAGGAGTTTGGATTCGTGACGATCCCCTACATGGCGCTGTCTGCCTTTGTCCTCATCCTCGTGCTCCTGTGGGCAAACCGCATCAATAACCTGCGGGCCATGGCAACATCCGCCCAGCACGTTCTCGACAACTGAAGACAAACCAAGAGACAGAGGGATATCAATGGCCAACCAGTCATCATCGGGATCCAAGACCGGCATCATCATCGGTGCGGTCGGCGGACTCGTCGTACTCCTGCTCGTCGCTGCAGTCATGTTCGGAAACGAAGAGATCGGCGCCGAATACGGGACACCCGAACTCGTGGGCACATCCTTGCCGGCGATGCCGAGTTCCGGGCCGGTTGACATCTCTGCCGCTGGACTCCTCGCTCCTGAGGTATTCGGCCAGGATTATGTCGGAAACGACGTTTCGATCACAGACGACGGCACGGCAAAGGGCATCGTATTCCTCGCCCACTGGTGCCCACATTGCCAGGAGGAGGTGCCGCGCGTCCAGGAGTGGCTCGACAACGGCGGAGGAGTTGACGGTGTCGACCTCTATTCGGTATCCACAGCCGCTAATTCGGGACGCACCAACCATCCTGCATCTGACTGGCTGGTCCGTGAGGGCTGGACCACTCCCCTCATCGTCGACGACCAGTCGAGCAGCGTGCTGAGCGCCTATGGCAGGGGCGGATTCCCCTATTGGGTCTTCCTGAATGCGGATGGGACCGTCGCTTTGCGAACTGCGGGTCAGCTTACGATCGAGCAGCTCGAAGGATTCCTCAACAGCCTTGAGAAGTAGGTCAGACGTGAACGTCGTGTTCAAGGGTGATGGCTTCACGGTCGCACGGGTCATCACACTTCCGCTCGAGAACAACGTCTATCTGATCACCTGTGCGGGCACCGATGCGGCACTCATCGTTGACGCGGCGGGCAATCCCGATGCCATCGCCGCCATGGCAGACGGCACTGAGGTGATCGCTGTTGCGACCACGCACGGGCACTGGGATCATCACGGAGCCATCCCTGAGGTGACGGACAACCTCAGTGTGCCGTTCATGTTGCACCCCGCCGATGAGGAGATCGCAGGCAAGACGCCCGACGTACCTCTGGTTGAGGGGACATTGTCGATCGGTGACGTACGTGCACAAGTCGTTCACACACCTGGACACACACCCGGCTCGGTGTGCATCGTGCTCGAGGGAGTGGTCATCACCGGAGACACGCTCTTTCCCGGCGGTCCTGGCGCAACGCGTTTCGACCACAGCTCGTTCGATACCATCATCGAGTCGATCAAGTCGGAACTGTTCACCCTGCCCGACGACACCGTGGTGTTGCCCGGGCACGGCGATGCCACGACCGTCGGCACGGAACGCCCGCAACTGCCGGCGTGGATCGAGCGCGGCTGGTAACAAGGAGAAGGACATGGAACTCGGCCTCTTCACAGAACCCCAGCTCGGCGGTAGCTATCGACGACTCGTCGAGCTCGCCCAGTGGGCGGAAGACAACGGACTCGACGCATTTGCCCGCTCAGATCACTATCTGCATGGCGAGACAACCGCCCACGCCACGGATGCGCTGGTTTCGCTTGCGGGAGTCGCTTCAGAGACAGATTCGATCAGGCTGATCACCCTCGTCTCCCCCATCACATTTCGTCACCCCGCCGTGATGGCGAAGGCCGCAACGACCATCGACGAGATCTCCGGCGGACGTTTCACGCTCGGTGTCGGTACAGGCTGGATGGAATCCGAGCACGAGGCATTCGGCATGGAACTTCCCGCGCTCGGCGAGCGCTTCGAGCGGTTGACCGAGGCGCTTGGCTACATCCGGACGGTGTTCGAGGGCGGTGGCACCGTAGACGGCGAGTACTACTCCCTCAACGCACCCTCTGTTTCTCCTGCTGGTTCTGACGACCTGAAGATCGTCATCGGTGGGTCGGGCAAGCGCAGGACGCCCACTCTGGCCGGCCAGTTCGCAGATGAGTACAACCTGTTCGTAACCGACGGAGAGTCGTTCGCACAACGTGTCGGCGTGATGCGGGAAGCGGCACAGAGGGCAGGTCGGAACCCTGATGAGATCCTCATCTCGATGGCCGGCCCGGCGTGGGTGTACGAGGACGACGCTGCGCACCGCGAGGCGCTCGCCGAGCGAGGCGCAAAGAAGGACCTCTCCTCGGATGAGTATTCGGCGTTTCTCGATGAGCGAAATGTTCCCCATGGACCACCCGAGCGTGCTAGTGAGGCGATCAGGCGGATGGCTGATCTCGGCGTCGGCCGCTACTACGTCCAGGAGTTCTCTTCGCTGGAGGAAGTCGATCTCGACCGCATGGATTTGGTGTTCACCGCGCTGAAAACCGCAAACCGTGAACCGTGAACCGGCGGTCGTTTACGGCCGCCACAACCATTACCATCATGGCCATGGTTGAAACTCCCCTCCTCGTCATCGATGATCTCCGCGCGTCCGTGGAAGGCGTCGAGATCCTCAAGGGTGTCACACTGACCATCAACGCAGGGGAGACCCACGCGATCATGGGTCCGAACGGATCGGGCAAGTCAACGCTTGCAAACGTACTGCTCGGCCATCCGTTGTACGTCGTGACGCAAGGAACGATCACGTACAAAGGTGAAGACATCACAACGGCCAAGCCGGAGGTTCGCGGCCAGGCGGGCATGTTCCTCGGCTTCCAATACCCTGAGGAGATCCCAGGCGTTTCGGTTGTGAACTTCTTGCGCGCCGCACTGTCGAACCGCACAGGCACCGACTACACGGTGCTCGAGCTCAGGCTCAAGGTGATGGAAGCAATGCGTGAGCTTGGCATGGAGGCGTCCTTTGCGGACCGCTACCTCAACGAGGGGTTCTCAGGCGGCGAGCGCAAGCGCAACGAGATCCTCCAAATGACGGTCCTTGAACCGGAGTTCTCGGTGCTCGACGAGACAGATTCCGGTCTCGATATCGATGCCCTCAAGATCGTCGCCAACGGCGTCGAACGGATGCGCAATAACACACGTGGATTCCTCATCATCACCCACTATCAGCGGATGCTCGACTACATCACGCCCGATGTCGTGCACGTCTTCCTCGACGGTCGCATCGTTGCCTCTGGCGACGCTGCACTCGCCGACACCATCGAAGAGGACGGATACGACGCCTACCGCACCGAATCCGTGTCGGGGTGACGGATCTGCGTGCCCTTCGCTCCGACTTTCCAATCCTTGAACGCGAGATCAACGAACATCAGCTCGTCTATCTCGACTCAGCAGCCACGACACAGAAACCACGGTCGGTCCTCGACGCAATGGACGACTATTACAGGCTGCACAACGCCAACGTGCACCGTGGAGCGCACACCCTCGCTGGTGAGGCGACACAGATGTACGAGGATGCCCGCGTCACAGTTGCCCGCTTCATCGGAGCAGAGGCGGGTCAGCTCGTGTTCAATCGCGGCACGACGAGCGCGATCAACCACATCGCCTATGGCTGGGGTCTCAACCACCTGAAGCCGGGCAACAAGATCATCGTCACGATCATGGAGCACCACGCCAACATCGTGCCATGGCAACTCGTTGCGAAGCACACAGGCGCTGAGCTGGTATACCTCGAACTCTCCGGCGACTACACAGTCGACACGACCACACTCGACAACGTTCTCAGCAACAACGTGAAGGTGATCGCCTTCTCTGGTATGTCGAACGTCACGGGTGCACTCGGCCCGATCGATGAGTTGTCGCAGGCTGCGCGATCGATTGGAGCACTATCGGTCATGGACGGCGCCCAGCTCGTTCCACACACACCAGTTGATGTCTCGAAGCTCGATGTCGACTTCGTTGCGTTCTCCGCCCACAAGATGCTCGGTCCGACAGGCATCGGAGCGCTGTGGGGCAGGCCAGAGCGGCTTGAGGAGATGGAGCCGACGGAGGGCGGCGGCGAGATGATCAACACGGTCGGTCGCCACGAATCCACCTGGGCTCCCGTACCGCACAAGTTCGAGGCCGGGACACCACCGATCGCCGAAGCCATCGGCTTCGGAGCAGCCGTCGAATATCTCGAGGCCGC